>Ga0209056_10003391_pt1 | contig 17012 bp, 12 predicted proteins | sample GraSoiAngelo_114_FD_185876 | JGI IMG/M metagenome (GOLD analysis project Ga0209056, IMG submission 185876) | Grasslands soil microbial communities from the Angelo Coastal Reserve, California, USA - 14_0903_13_40cm (SPAdes) (version 2) | ecosystem: Environmental > Terrestrial > Soil > Grasslands... | reverse complement strand
GAGGCGCTCGAGCGCCAGATCGCGATCAGCCAGATCCTCGAAGCGATGAGCCAGGCGACGAAAGACGTTACCGTCGTGTTCCGGACGATCATCGAGAACGCCGTCCAACTCTGCCATGCGGATAACGCATCCATCTTTCGCGCGGACGGCGAGGTCTGCCGCCACGTCGCGAGCGCCACGAGCTCGGGCCGATTCGCCGACGAAGCAGGGTTCGAGCTGCTGGCGGCTGAGGCGGCTAGAAAGAGTCGGCTCGTCAAAGAACGAACCACGGTCGTCGGAAGGGTGCTGTTGGAGAAGGCGACCGTGCAGATCGTCGACGTCCTCGCGGATCCCGAGTACGACACCAAACGGAGCTCGGAGTTCATGGCCACGCTCTCGGGGCAGAACGAACGGACCATCCTCGGCGTGCCGATCGTGAAGGGCGCGGCGCTTCTCGGCGTCATCATCGCTCGACGTAATCAGGTGCGCGTATTCAGCGACCGAGAGATCAACGTCCTCGAGACCTTCGCGCGCCAAGCGGCCATCGCCGTCGAAAACACGCGGCTGTTCAACGAGACGAAGGAGGCGCTGGAGCGGCAGACGGCCATCAGCGATGTCCTGAAAGCGACCAGCCGCTCGGCTTTCGACTTGCGACCCGTCCTCGACGCGGTGATCGAGCATGCGATGCGGCTGTGCGACGCACAGACCGGATCGATCTGGCGACTCGACGGCGACCTTTACCGGATCGCGGCGAACGAGACCGGCCATCCAGATTTCTGGACGTACTGGTCAGCGCATCCAATCGGACCCGGACGAGGCTCAGTCATCGGTAGAGCGGCCTTGGAGCGGCGCAGCGTCCAGATCGCGGACGTCCTAGCCGACCCTGAGTACGAGACCGGGCAGGAGGCAACGGGCTGGGGTTTCCGCACCAACCTCGCGGTCCCGCTCCTCCGAAAGGGCGCACCGATCGGGATGATCACCCTTGGGCGCACCGAGGTCCGGCCCTTCTCCGCAGACGAGATAAGACTCGTCGAGACGTTCGCGGACCAAGCCGTCATTGCCCTCGAGAACGTCCGTCTGTTCAACGAGACGAAGGAGGCGCTCGAGCAGCAGACCGCCGTGGCAGAGGTCCTCGGAACGATGAGCCGCTCCGTCTTTGATCTGGAGCCGCTCCTCGAGACGGTGGTCCAGAGTGCGGTGAAGCTGTCGGCCGCGGACTTTGGCTTCATGTACCGCCAGGAGGGGCCCGACTACCGTCTCGTGGCGAAGCACGGTCGGCCTCCCGTGGTCGACCTCGGTCAGAAGGATCCTCCCGAGGGCTGGCAGCTGATAACGCGCTTCACGACCGCCATCACGGGAGCCGTCATTGGCCGCGCGTTCCTCGAGGCCCGCACCGTACACGTCGAGGACGTTCAGAGCAACCCCGAGTACAGCTTTCATCAGAAGGAGGTCGGGGATCGCACGAACCTGGCGGTGCCGCTGCTTGCCAGCGGGAAGGTCGTCGGCGTCCTCGGGCTTTGGCGCTATGAGGTCCGGGCTTTCGCGCCGAAGGAGATCGCGCTCGTCGAGACTTTCGCGCAGCAGGCCGCGATCGCGATCGAGAACGTCCGGCTCTTCAGTGAGACGAAAGAATCCCTCGAGCAGCAGACGGCCACCGCCGAGGTCCTCAAGACGATCAGCCGGTCGGCGTTCGATCTCGACGTCGTCCTGAAGACCATCGTCGAACGTGCGACAGAGCTCGCCGGCGCGGACAACGGGACGATCCAGCGGATCGAAGGTCAGACGATCCGGACGGCCGCGTCGACGGACAGCTACCCCGCGGAGCTTGCGGCGGTGTTCACGTCGGCTGAAGGTCAAGTCTTTAAGCCCGACCGGCGCTGGGTGATCGCCCGTGTCCTCGAATCCCGCCGTCCGCACCAGATCGCCGATGTGCTGGCTGCCGACTACGAGCGCCGGGAAGGCGATCCGGTCAGGGCGATGCTGGGCGTGCCGCTGCTCAGGGATGGCGAGCCTATCGGGGTGCTTCTGCTCCGCCGAAACATACCTGGGCCGTTCAGCGATCGCCAGATCGAGATCGTTCAGACGTTCGCGGATCAAGCGGCCATCGCTATGGAGAACATCCGGCTGTTCAACGAGACGAAGGAGGCGCTCGAGCAGCAGACGGCTACAGCCGACGTCCTCAAGACGATCAGCCGCTCAGCGTTCGACCTGCAGTCCGTTTTCGATGTCGTGGTCGACAACGCCAATAAGCTGTGCCGTGGCGACTGGGCGTATCTCTTCCGGCGCGACGGCGATGTCTTCCGCCTCATCGCCACGAGTGGCGGGGTGAAAGAGCTCGTCGACTACGAGTGGGCACATCCCACACCACTCACGCGCTCCACGCTCGTCGGACGCACCGCACTAGAGAAGCGCCCGGTCCATATCCCAGACCTCTTCATCGACGCGGAATACGAATGGCCGCCGAACCGCGAACACGGCGTCCACACCGTGCTAGGGGTGCCGATCTTCAAGAACGACGACGTTATCGGCGTGATCGGCGTAGCGCGCATGAAGGTTCACCCATTCGGCCATGACGAGATCCGTCTGGTGCAGACGTTCGCCGATCAGGCTGCGATCGCCATCGAGAACGTCCGTCTCTTCAGCGAGACCAAAGAGGCGCTCGAGCAGCAGACCGCGGTCGGCGACCTCCTCAAGACGATTAGCCGTTCGGTGTTCGAGCTCCAGCCGGTCCTCGACGCGGTCGTCGAGAACGCGACGCGTCTGTGCGCCGGAGACCAAGCCGATCTCATCCGAGTCGAGGGCGAGGACGTGTACGAGGTCGCCCACTTCGGCTTGGCTCCCGCCGAGTACCGCGAGGTCCTGGATCGAAAGCGCTACAGCGCCGACCGCGGCAGCCTTGTCGGTAGAACGATCCTCGAGCGCCGGCCGGTACTGATCCCGGACGTCGAAGCGGATACCGAATATCGATTCTGGGAGGCCGTGCGCCCCTTCGGCTTTCGCGCGCTGCTGGGCATCCCGCTGATGCGGGACGACAAGCTCATCGGCGTGCTCGCGGTCAGCCGGCGTGAGCCGCGTCCGTTCAACGAGCAAGAGATCCGCCTTGCTCAGACCTTCGCCGACCAGGCCGCGATCGCGATCGAGAACGTAAGGCTCTTCACCGAGACCAAGCGCAGCCTCGAGCGGCAGACCGCGACCGCGGAGGTCTTACAAGTCATGAGCCGCTCGACCTCGGATCTGCAACCGGTGCTGGACAGCGTCGTCCGCAGCGCCGAGCGGCTCTGCGCGGCCGACTACTCCTTCGTGTTCCTCGCGCGCGACGACGGCTTCCGCATCGCCGCATGGAGCGGCGGATTACCGGAGCTGATCGCATTGGAGAAGACCGTCACCGTGAAGCCGGGTCGCGCGTTCCTGGTGGGCCGTGTTGCACTCGAAGCGCGGCCGGTGCAGATCCCCGACGTACTCGCGGATCCCGAATACGGCTGGAAGGAAGGGCTGGCGGTCGGCGGATTCCGGACGATGCTCGGGGTGCCACTGATCCGTGAGGGCGAGGTCATCGGGGTGCTCGGCGCGTTCCGCAGCGAAGTCAAGCCGTTCGCCGACGACCAGGTCGACCTCCTCCGCACCTTCGCCGATCAAGCGGTCATCGCAATCGAGAACGTCCGTCTCTTCAACGAGACCAAGGAGGCACTCGCACAGCAGACCGCAACGAGCGACATCCTGAAGGTCATCGCACGATCACCGACAGACGTTCAGCCGGTACTCGACGCGATCGCCGAAAACGCCGCCCGGGTTTGCGGCGCGAGCGACGCCCACGTGTATCGCGTCGACGGTGCAGTCCTGATGCAGTGGGCGCACTACGGACCGATTCCCGGGCTCGACGCCGGCGAGGCGCTGCCTCTCAGCCGCGAGTCCCTGATTGGCCGCTGCATCGTCGACCGAAGGACGATTCACATTCGCGATGCCGCTGCGGAGCTCGATCCCGCCGACTATCCGATCAGCGTCGATCTCCAGCGCCGCTGGGGCTACCGGACATCCCTCTCGGTGCCTCTGCTTCGTCACGGCGTCGCGATCGGTGGTATCGCCATCCGCCGGATGGAGGTCGAGCCGTTCTCCCTGAAGCAGATCGAGCTTCTCGAGACCTTCGCCGCTCAGGCGGTCATCGCCATCGAGAACGTGCGTCTCTTCAACGAGACCAAGGAAGCACTCGAGCAGCAGACCGCGATCGCGGACGTGCTCAAGACGATCAGCCGCTCCGCGTTCGATCTCCGGCCCGTCCTCGACGTCGTGCTTGAGAATGCGGTCCGCCTCGCCGGTGCCGATATTGGTTGGCTCTCGCGTGTCGAGAGCGAGCGGTTCCAGACGATCGCGTATAGCAGCAGCTTCCCGGCAGATGTCCGCGAGGCGCTCGCGAGAGACCGCGCAGCAGGCCATTTCGGCGGCGACTGGCGACCGTTCGGGTCCGAGAGTGGCGTGATGGGCACGGTCCTCGAGCGCCGAACGACCGTTCAGATCGCAGACGCGAAAGCCGACCCGATCCTCGGGAAGTCGCTCGTCGTCCGCTTGACCGAATCGCGTGCCGTTCTCGGAGTGCCAATGCTGCGGGAAGGCGTCGTCATCGGAGGCGTTGTGCTGGCCCGATACGACGTCCGGCCGTTCAACGAGCGCGATGTTGAGCTCGTCCAGACGTTTGCGGACCAAGCAGCCATTGCGATCGAGAATGTTCGACTCTTCGACGAAACGCGCGCTGCCCTCGAACGCGAGACGGCGGTAGGCAACGTCCTCAAGACGCTCAGCCGGACCGTCTTCGATCTCGAGCCTGCGCTGGAGGCCGTGGTCGAGAACGCCGCGCGCCTGGCGGACGCGGATGTCGCCTGGATGACGAAGCAAGTCGACGGCTTGAACTACGACTGGGGTGCTCGCTATGCGAAATCGGGCGATCCCGATGTGATCTTTGGACAGCGGGCGTTCGGGCGCAACACGCTCTATGTCGAAGGGTCGGTCATGAACCGGGTCCTTGCGGAACGGCGCACGCTCCACGTGCCGGACATGCAAGCGGAGCCCGACCTACTGTCGAAATCGAGAGTCGTCCGAGAGACCAGCTCGCGCTCCGTGCTCGGCGTCCCCGTGCTCAGCGAAAGCGAGGTCCTTGGAGCGATCGTCCTCGGGCGACTCGCGGTCCGACCCTTCTCGGATCGCGAGATCCAGCTCGTGGAGACGTTCGCCGATCAGGCGGCGATCGCGATCCAGAACGTGCGTCTGTTCAACGAGATTCAGGACAAGAGCCGCCAGCTCGAGGTCGCGAGCCGGCACAAGAGCGAGTTCCTTGCGAACATGAGCCATGAACTCCGGACCCCCCTCAATGCCATCATCGGGTTCTCCGAGGTCCTCCTCGAGCGGATGTTCGGCGAGGTCAACACCAAGCAAGAGGACTACTTGCGCGACATCCTCGGGTCGGGCCGCCATCTGCTCACGCTCATCAACGACATCTTGGATCTTTCGAAGATCGAAGCGGGACGAATGGAGCTCGAGCGAAGCATCTTCTCACTGCGGACGGCACTGGAGAACGGCGTCACGATGGTGCGCGAGCGCGCCGGCCGTCACGACATCGCTATCGCCATCGATCTCGGGGAGGGCCTCGAGGAGGTCGCTGGCGACGAGCGCAAAATCAAGCAGGTCATCTACAACCTGCTTTCGAACGCCGTGAAGTTCACACCGGACGGCGGAAGCGTGAACGTGACCGCGGCGCGCGAGAACGGCGCGGCCACCGTGACCGTTCGCGACACCGGCATCGGGATAGCCCCGGAGGATCAGGAGCGGATCTTCGAGGAATTCAGCCAGGTCGGCCGCGATCCGGAACGATCGCGCGAGGGGACCGGCCTTGGGCTCACCCTCTCGAAGCGCTTCGTGGAGTTGCACGGCGGAACGATCAAGGTCGAGAGCGCGCCCGGCCAGGGCAGCGCGTTCACGTTTACGCTGCCGCAACCATGACCCGGATCCTCCTCGTCGAAGACAACGAAAAGAACATGAAGCTCGCGCGGGACCTGCTCGCGTACAACGGGCACACCGTCTTCGAAGCCACGACCGGCGAAGCGGCTGTGGCGACGGCAACGAAGGAGCTGCCCGACCTCGTCCTGATGGACATTCAGCTCCCGGGCATCGACGGCATCGAGGCGCTGCGCCGGATCCGCGCAGACGGCAAGGCCTCGCGCATCCCCGTGGTCGCGTTGACCGCCTCCGTGATGGCCGACGATCGCGAGCGCTTCGACAAAGCCGGCTTCGACGGATTCCTCGCGAAGCCCATCGACGTCAAGACGTTCAACGACCAAGTCATGCAGCTCATCGCGAAGGGACGCGTATGAGCGACCGGCCTGCCCGCATCCTCGCGGTCGATGACAAGCCGGAGAACATTCGCCTGCTGGAGGCGGTCCTCGCGCCATCCGGTTACGAGGTGATCGCGGCATCGAGCGGCGACGAGGCCCTCGTCAAGGTCCGCGAGCAGACCCCCGACTTGATCCTCACCGACATCGTGATGCCGGGCATGACTGGCTACGAGCTCTGCCGCCGGCTGCGAGCCGACCCGGCGACGGCCTTCCTGCCGATCGTGACTCTGACCGCCAGCGGTGGCGAAGAAAAGCGCGAAGCTCTTGACGCCGGTGCGGACGACTTCGTCGCCAAGCCTTTCGACAAGACGGAGCTCCTTGCTCGCGTGCGCTCGCTGCTGCGCATCAAGCGGTACTACGACGATCTGAACGACGCGCTCGACCGCCAGACCGCGATCGGGGACGTTCTGCGCACGATCGGCTCGTCGGCATTCGACATCGAGCCCGTCCTTCATTCGGTCGCGCAGCACGCCGCCAGGCTCTGCGGCGCCGAGAACGTGGTCATCTGGCGCACGACGGGCACCGGCTACCGCCTCTGGGTGGCCCAGGAAGTACGTGACGACTTCATGCGCATCGTCGCCGACCGTGAGATCCCGATCGGGCCGGACACGATCGTCGGCCGGGCGCACCTCGAGAAGCGGCCGGTCCAGGTGCCCGACATCAGCGAGTACTACCGCGGGGCGAGCGGACCCGCCGCCGAGATCGCACGGATCGGCGCCTACCGAACGCTCCTCGCCGTGCCGCTCATTCGTGACGATCAGGTCCTCGGCGTCCTGTCGCTCACACACACCCAGGTCCAGCCGTTCACTGAAGATCAGGTCGCTCTCGTCCGCACGTTCGCCGACCAGGCCGCGATCGCGATCGCGAACGCTGACCTCTTCGATACGGTCGAGCGTCAACGACAGCAGCTTTCCCGGTTCCTCTCACCGCAGATCGCCGCCCTCATCACCAGCGACGAAGGAGCGAAGATGCTGGAAGGCCATCGGCGCCAGATCACCGTCGTCTTCCTGGATCTGCGCGGCTTCACGGCCTTTGCGGAGACGGCCGAGCCCGAGGAGGTCCTCGGAGTTCTCCGCGAGTACCAGAAGGCGATGGGCGAGCTCATCGTCGCGCACCAGGGCACCCTCGAGCACTTCGCCGGCGACGGGATGATGGTGTGGTTCAACGATCCGCTGCCGGTCCCGCAGCACGAGCTGCAGGCGGTCCGGATGGCCTGCTCCATGCGCGAGCGGTTCGACGAGCTGGCCAATGCCTGGAACAAGAAGGGTTACGTGCTCGGGTTCGGCGTCGGCGTCGCGACTGGCTATGCCACGCTCGGACGCATCGGCTTCGAGGGGCGGTACGACTACGGCGCGATCGGCAACGTGGTCATCCTTGCCCAGAGGTTGTCGGCGGAGGCCAAGGCCGGACAGATCCTCCTGAGCCAGCGCGTCCAGGCCGCCGTCGACCAGGAAGCCGAGACGACCTCCGTAGGCGAGCTCACCCTCAAGGGTTTCACTCGGCCCGTCCCGGCATTCGACGCGCGGTCCGTGAAGACGCCGGCACCCGTTCGCTCCTGACCCGACTCAAGAGAGAGCGGGCCTGCACATGCTAATGTATGTGTATGTTTGGCAGACGGCTTCAAATACTTCTTGATGACCATCGCTATCGGCGCCTCGCTACGCGCGCGCGTCAGACGAACAAGTCTGTAGGGGCACTCGTCCGTGAGGCGATCGACCTCGCCTATCCGGCCGGATCGGCGCGTCGCTCCACGGCCTTTCGGACGATCTTTCAGGCGCCGCGGATCGAACTGCCCTCGCCCCGAGAGCTCCGTCGGGAGCTCGAGGAGCTCCGTTCGGGTCGCGCGTGATCGTCCTCGACACGACGGTCCTTGCGTACGCGGTCGGTGCCGATACGAAGCTCGCCGAGCCCAACCTCCGAATCCTCGAAGCGGTGCGCGACGGAAGACTGGAAGCGACGACGACGGCCGAAGTCATTCAGGAGTTCGCCCACGTGTACGCGCGGCGCAGGGACCGAGCGCAGGCCGCTCAGTTGGCTCGCGCATACGCTGAGCTTCTGATGCCGCTTGCGGTGGTCGACCGGGCCGAGCTCGAGGCTGGGCTGGCTCTGTTTGAGCAGGTGCGCGCGCTCGGTGCATTCGACGGTGTGCTCGCGGCCGTAGCGCTCGGCCGCGGAGCAGAGGCCCTCGTCTCTGCTGATCGCGCGTTCGGCGCCGTGCCGAAGCTGCGACATGTCGATCCGTTCTCGTCGATCGAAGAGCTCTTCGCCTAAGCGAGACCCGCGCGCTTCAGCAGCGGCTGCAGCTGCTCGGCGGCCTTCGCGCGCACCTCGTTCGGATCCATCTTCGTCGGCGTGCCGTCGCGAACTAGGAACTCGCCATCCACGAGCACGTGCCGCACCGCACGCGAGCCGCCACCGAACAGGATGCGCGCGGCGGGATCGCCTCCGGGGCCATCGAGACGATCGACATCGAGGACCACGAGATCGGCGCGCTTGCCTTGCTCGAGCGTGCCGACTTCCTGATCGATCTTCAGCATCTTCGCACCCTCACGCGTCGCGAGCGCCATCGAATCCGCCGCCGTGAGCGTGCCCAGCCCGCTGACCACGCGCGCGAGCAAGGTCGCGAGCCGCATTTCCTCGAAGCCATCGAGCTGGTTGTTGCACGCGGCGCCGTCGGCGCCGATCCCGACCGTGATGCGAGCGGCCCGGAGCTTCGCCACCTGGGCGATTCCGGAGCCGAGCTTGAGGTTCGATGAGGGACAGTGGGCGACCGACGTCTTCGTCGTGCGGAGGATCTCGATCTCCTGATCGTCGAGGTGCACGCCGTGCGCGATGATCGCGCGCTCGCAAGCGATCCCGGTGTCGAGCAGGTATTGCATCGGCGTCCGACCGGTTGCCATGACCACCGCGTTGCGCTCGTCGACGCTCTCGTTCGAATGGGTGTGGACCAGAAGGTCGCTCAGCTTCGCGAGCTGGGTGACCGCCTCGAGGAGCTCGCGCGTGCACGACAACGCGAAGCGCGGCATGTACACGTACCCGATCCTGCCGCTCGACGCTTTGTGCCAACGCTTGGTGAGGGCGCCCGCGGCATCGAGCGATGCACGGGTCGTCTCGACCAAGGCCGGGGGCACACCCTCGCCCGAATCCATCATCGCCTGCCCGAAGCGGGCGCGGATGCCACTCCGCACCAGCTCCTCCGCCACGATGTCGCCGAACTTCGTCGTTCCCATGTCGAGGATCGTCGTTGTCCCGGTCATCAGGAGATCGAGCAAGCCGAGCCGAACGCTGGCGCGCACCGACGCCTCATCGTGCGCGGCCTCGAGCGGCCACACGCGGGCGCGGAGCCACTGGAGGAGCGCCATATCTTCGGCAAGGCCGCGGAAGAGCGTTTGGACGAGATGGATGTGCGTCTGGACGAGCCCCGGCATGACCACGCAGCCCGAGATGTCGACGACCTCCGTGTCAGGCGGCGGTATCACCTGGCCGAGACCGCCAATGCGCGTGCCACTGACCAGGAGGTCGCCCCACATCGGACGCGGGCTGTCCTTGAGTGGCAGCAACGTCCCGCCGCGTAGGAGGAGGCTCATGTCTGATACGCGAGCTCGCGCAACGCGGTCGCGAGCGTGCGCGTCCCCAGCACGACGTCCTCGGCCGCGGTCGCCTCGTCGGGGCAGTGGGATCGCCCGCCGATGCTCGGAACGAAGAGCATCCCGGCGTTCGCCGCGGCCGTGAGCACCTGCGCGTCGTGCCCCGCGCCGCTCGTCATGTCGCGCGGCTCCATGCCGGCCGCGAGGCAGGCCCGGCGGAGAACGTCCGCGATACGCGGCGAGAGCGTCACCGGGGAACGGTCCCGAAGCGTGCGGATCTCCACATCCAATCCACGCTCCCGCGCGATCGCCTTGCACGCATCACCGATATGGGTGAGAAGCTCTGTCCGACGCGCGGGCTCCGGGTGTCGTGCATCAACTGTGAAACGAGCGACGCCAGGAACCACGTTGACCTGCGCCGGCTCCACGGCGATGGTGCCCACCGTCGCCACCGCCGGGTGCCCCATGCGGACCGCGGTATCGGCGATGGCAAGCGTCATCGCTGAGGCGCCCAGCAAAGCATCACGGCGGCGAGTCATGGCCATCGCGCCGGCGTGATCGGGCTGTCCGCGCACCGTCACCTCGAGGTGCGCGGTGCCGGCGATGGTCGTGACGACGCCGAGCCGCGGCCCGTGATCCTCGAGAATCGGGCCTTGCTCTACGTGCAGCTCGACGAAGACGTCGATGTCGCGACGCACGGCACCCGCCGCAGTGGCGGGGTCGAGGCCGACCGAACGCATCGCGTCGGCGAGCGTGATGCCGTCGGCGTCGCGGATGCGTTCGGCTTCGTCCGGCTCGAGGCGATCGGCGATGGCGCGCGCGCCCCAGAAGTTGGTGTTGAAACGGCTGCCCTCTTCCTCGCAGATGGCGACACACTCGAGGATCCGCGTCGACCGGCCGAAGCGGTGCCAGAGACTCGTGACCGCTTCGATCCCCGCGACGATGCCGAGCGCGCCGTCGAGCGCGCCGCCGCCGCGGACCGTGTCGATGTGCGATCCGGTCACGATCGCGCGGCCTCCGCGCGAGCCCTCGATGCGCCCCCAAACGTTCCCGACCGCGTCGCGTCGCACGAAGAGACCCGCTTCTTTGAGCCAGCTGGCGACGAGTTCCATCGCCGAGCTCCACGCCGGCGTGTACAGGGCGCGATAGATCCCGCCCTGCGCGAGCGCTCCGCGCTGGGCGAGATCGTCCAGCCGGCGCAGGAGCCGGCGCTCGTCGATCGCGACCAGCTCTCCCGTCGTGGTCGCGCTCATGCGGCGGTTCCTTCCTCCCTCGTGATGAATCGTCCATGCGGTGGGTTCGTGACGATCTCCCCGTCACGGTAGACGACGCGGCCGCGTACGAGCGTCGAAACGATCCGACCGCGGAACGAACGCCCGATGTACGGGTCCACCCCGCGCGTATACGAGCGGTCGCGGTCGAGCGTCCATTCGCGATCCGGATCGAAGAGCACGACGTCGGCGTCCGACCCGGCCGCGATGGTTCCCTTCCGTGGCCAGAGCCCGAAGCGCCTCGCCGGCTTTGCCGCGAGACGCCAGGCGATGAAGCCCGCGACCTTGCGGACATCGAGCGCGTCGCCCGCCCGCCGCGCGGCTTCGGTGAAGGTCACCGGCAGCAAGGACTGCACGCCGGCGACACCGCCCCACGCCGCGAAGATGTCCCGTGTCCCGCGCGCCTTGAGATCCGGCGTACACGGCGAGTGATCCGATGCGACCAGGTCGATCTTGCCGTCGACGAGCGCCTGCCAGAGCCCATCGCGGTTACGCATATCCCGAATGGGCGGTGCGCACTTGAGCGCAGGGCCCAGGTGCTCCATGTCGCTGTCGTCGAACTCGAGATAGTGCGGACAGGTTTCGACGGTCACGTCCGTCCCGGAGTCACGCGCCGCGCCGATCGCGCCAAGAGCCTCGACCGCCGAGAGATGAACGATGTGGATGCGCGCGCCGGCCTCGCGAGCGGCCGCGCAGGCTCGCGCGACCGCACGCACCTCGACGAGCGGCGGCCGCGACGCCGCCCACGCAGCCGCGTCACGCCGGCCGTCACCCCGAACGCGCCCGGTCGCCTCGCGCACGAGCGTCTCGTCTTCTGCATGCAAGGCGACGAGCAGACCGGCCTCCGCTGCGGCCCGGAGAGCCGGCACCAGCTCGTCGTCCGCCAGCGGCGGAAACTCAGGAACGCCGCTGTCGCAGAGGAAGGCCTTGCAGCCGATCGCGCCGCGACCCTTCAGCTCGTGGAGGCTCATCGGATCCGCGTCGACCAGCCCACCCCAGAGACCGAAGTCGACGATCGAGGCGCGCTCGGCCGCGGCACGCTTGGCGTCGAACGCGGTGCCGTCCAGAAGCGGCGGCACGGAGTTGAGGGGCATGTCCAGCACGGTCGTGATGCCGCCGGCCGCAGCGGCGCGGCTCCCGGTCGCCCAGCCTTCCCACTCCGTCCGGCCTGGCTCGTTGAAGTGCACGTGCGCGTCGACCATCCCCGGAAGCGCCAGCAACCCGCGGGCGTCGATCTCGTCCGCCGCCGTCGAGGCGCCCGGTTCCACAAGCGCGCTGATCCGACCGCCGCGGATCAGCACATCCCGCGCGTAGGCCCCCTCCGACACGACGACGGCACCGCGGATCGCAAGATCCGCACGAGGGCTCACTCCTCGTCGATGCCGAAGTCCTGCGCGCCCTCCCAGAGGGTGAGCCGTCCGATCTCCGCGAGTCGCTCGTTGCCTTCAACGACGGTCGCGAAGTGATTCCCGGCGAGCTGACCCACCTTGCTCGCGAAGAGGGTCGAACCGTACGGAAAAAGGATCTCCATCTCCGAAATCCCGCCCGGATAGACGAGGATCTCGCCCGGTGCCGGATGACTCGTGTGATTCTCGTACTCGACACCGAGGCGCTTGGAGCCCATCGGGACCCAGGTCGCCTCGCCGCTCCAGCGCACGTGTAGCAGCTTGCTTCGCAGGGGAAGGAGCTTGCGTATCGCGGCGGTCGTCTTCGGCGCCGCCTGCTCCTCGAGACGCGCCCGGAAGGTGAACGGGCCCGCGGTGATCCGGAGCATCCGCATCGCGGGCGTACGATACCGGCCGCTCATGGCGGCCCTTTCCACCCACGTGCTGGACACGGCGACCGGCCGTCCGGCCGCAGGCGTCGCCGTCGCCCTCGAACGTGGGGGGAACGTGGTCGCACGCGGCACGACCGACGCGGACGGCCGCATCAGCGAGCTCGCGTCGTCGCTCGCGCCCGGCCGCTACGAACTCGTCTTCGAGCTGGCCGGCGGCTTCTTCCGCCGTGTGGCGCTCGAGATCGAGATCGGAAGCGAACCCACATACCACGTCCCGCTGCTCGTCACCCCGTTCGGCGTCACGAGCTACCGCGGCTCGTGATGCGCATCGCGCGGGCGGATCTCGACGCCATTTTCGAGCGCGCGCCCGGCCTCGCCGAGCGCGTCCGTGGTGAGGACGCCGACGCGATCATCGCATCCGCGCGTGCCGCGCTCGCGCGGATGAGCGAGGCCGAGCGGATCGCGGTGCTGAACGCGCATCCCCGGATCGGAGCGGATGTGAGATCCCTCTCCGCGGCATCTCGCCGCGAGCAAGGACGCGCCGCCAGCGACGCGACGCATCAACACCTTCGTCGCTTGAACGACGAGTACGAGCGCAAATTCGGCTTCCGCTTCGTGGTCTTCGTGCATGGGCGTTCGAAGGTCGAGATCGTCCGGGTCTTCGAGGAGCGACTCAGGCGCGCGAAAGCGCACGAGCTTGCGACGGGTATCGAGGAGTTCCTCGCCATCGCCCACGACCGCTTGCTGGGAGTGCCACGGTGACGTCGACCGAGATCAGCTACGGCAAGGCGCGCGTCGTCTTCTATCGCCTCGCCGGACGTGAGGCTCCACCACTTGCCGCGTCCGTCGACATCGACGTGTTCGGCGAGCGCTTCATCTCGGCGTACACCGAAGGCGATAACCGGGCCGTCGTCGCGACCGACACGATGAAGAACTTCGTATACGCGATGGCCGCCGAGTACGCCGGAAACACGCTCCTGGGACTCTGCGCGTTCGTCGGCCGCAGGTTTCTTGCGACCTACCCGGTGATGGAGGCGCTCCGTGTCTCTGCGCGCGAGGTGCCGCTCGACGCCGCTTCCGGTGAGCATGGGCCGAGCGAGGTCCTTTTCCGCTCGACGAGAGGCGACGGCGCGGTCGCGCGGGTCTCGCTCGACGTCGACGCCGGCGAGCCTCGGGTCACCGGCGCTCAGAGCGGCTGGGAAGGCATGGTCCTCGTGAAGACCACCGGGAGCTCGTTCGCCGCGTTCGCCCGTGACGATTACACGACCCTCCCCGAGCTCATCGATCGCCCGCTGACCATCCATCTCGACGCGTACTGGCGCTACGCGGATCTGCGCGACGGGATCGCGGAGGGCGTCGGTTTTTTCGGACCGCGCGCGGTGCGCGACGAGATCGAGCGTACGTTCCACGAGTTCAACAGCCGGTCGATCCAGCATCTCGTGCACGAGATGGGGACGCGCTTGCTCGCCGCGCATCCACAGCTCGCGGAAGCGGAGTTCGTCGCCGAGAACCACACGCCCGACCACGTGCGCGACGGCGCAGGCGGTGTGAAGGTGTTCGCCCAAGCGCGTGGCACGTTCGGGAAGATCGGCCTAGTCCTGCGGCGGTGAGGCGGAGGTCGGATTACGGGGTTTCATCTCAAGGGTAGACTCGGACGGTAGCCAAACGGAAAAAGCTCACTGGTCCTGCGCGCGTCCTGGTCATAACCGATCAACCGCTCGCGAACCTTATTGCCCTCACTCTCAACCATGGGATTTACGTGACGCGCACGGTGGCAACGGCGGAGGCGGGGCTCAACGAGCTTCGTGAGTGGCGCCCGCACCTCCTCTTGGTGGACATCGACCAGGAACGCGCCGAATCGCTCGACTTCATCGGCCAGCGCATCGCGAATCGCCGGATCCCGACGATCGCGCTGACCATCCGAGGCGATCTCAAAACCAAGCTCGCCGCATTCGATCATGGCGCCGACGACATCGTCACGGTGCCCTTCGCTCCCGAGGAGCTGCTCGCGCGCGTGCTCGCTCTCACGCGGCGCACGTACGGAGATGCGGTGCCGTTCGCACCGGCGATCAAGGTGGCGGGCCTCGAGATCGACCTCCTCGAGCAACGCGTCAAGGCGGGAGCCTCAGAGGTTCGGCTGACCTCACTCGAGCTTTCGCTCTTGTATTTGCTTGCATCGAACCCCGGGCAGACCCTGGCTCGGGACGAGATTCTCGATGCGCTCTGGGGCGCCGACTACGTCGCCGAGAGCAACGTCGTGGATCGTCACATTCGCAATCTCCGCAAAAAGCTCAGGGAAAACGGGCGCCGGCCCCGCTTCATCGGTACGGTCCCCAGAAAGGGCTACCGCTTCCTGGGACGAAGTGATCGTCTTCATGAGTCTGCTTCATGACTCATCGCAATTGGCGCGTACACCTGATGCGTGCCGGCAGCCAAAAGGGAGCGCCAGGAGAGTGAAGGACGTTCGGGACCCCGGGTCCTGATCGTCATGAGCGAGTCCATCAGCAATCTCGTCGCGCTGACGCTTCAGCACGGGCGCTACGAGTCCAGGAGGACCATCGATGCGGATGAGTGCCGCCAGCTGATCCGCGAGTGGGAGCCGCAGCTCGCCTTTATCGACCTCGACATCTACCCAAATTTCATCGACGTCTTCCACCGCGAACAGGCGGTGGTGCCGACGCCGATCCTCGCGTTCACGAGAAAGCGCGATACCGCCCTCAAGATGAGTGCGTTCGAGCGCGGGGTCGACGACATCATCGAGGTGCCTTTCACGCTCGATGAGATCGTCGCACGTCCGTACGCGCTCATGCGACGCGTCCACCGCATCGACGTCCCGCTCGTGCCCAAAATCAGGCTGGACGGGCTCGAGGTCGACCTCATCGAGCAGCGGGTCCGTGTCGGCGGTAGGGAACTTTCGCTGACACCGATCCAACAGACCCTGCTCTACCTGCTCGCCGCAAACGCGGGAGAGGTGCTGAGCCGCGAGGAGCTCCTGACGAGCATCTGGGGCGGCGAGTTCGAGATCGAGAGCAACGTCGTCGACCGCCACATCCGCGAGCTGCGAGTGAAGCTCGGCGACGACTGGCGCACGCCGCAGTTCATCGAGACAATGGCCGGCAAGGGCTACCGGTTCAAGTCGCAGGCCGCGGCGGATCGCGGCGGCGAAGCCGCGAAGTGAGGTTGCACCCCCGCTAAAGCGCGCTGCGCTGTATGACCACAGGAAATGACACATGTCGCGTAGGGTGATAAATCTGCAAGACACCGCGGGGGCGGTGATCGGCGCGCATGCTTGAGAACGCGTTGGGGAGGCGAGGTACCTGTCGACTCGAAGCATCGTCCATTGGGAATGCCAGTCGCCTGAGCACCGCGCTCTCCGGTCTCGCCACGGAAACGGCGGGCTCACGATCCACGACGGAGCGTGGGCGTACTGCGACGGGGCGGGCTCGGACGACGCGCACCGCTGGTCCGCGACCGGGGGCCTGCCGCTCGAATCGCTCGTGCGCTGGACGACGCCCAACGGCGCACCCGCGGACGTACACGCCGCAGCGCCCGTGAACGGCGACCGGCCGACGCCCCAATTCGCCGCCCGGCCGACGAACGGGACCACCGCGAGGACCACGAGGAAGACGACCGGAGTCCGCCGGACCTAGCCAGTCAGGAGCGATCGAAGACTACCCGCATCCGCCACCCGGACGAGTTCGGCGATGCGTGGCTGCGCGGCATCGATCCACTGCCATCACCGCGGTTTTGGACGTGATGCCTGACGCGGCCTCTCGGGCGGAGCAGGCCGGGTCAGTATCTCGAGCGGATCGATCACGCTCACCGGGTTGCGCTGCGCCGTGCGAGGCGACCTCGCCGCCATATCCTCACCGGCACGCGCGACGACGGGGAGGTCGAGCGATGTCCGACATGAGCCGCAACGAATATCTTCGCGGAGCGATGGCCGCCGGGGCGGCGTCCTTCGCGGAGTCCTTGACCGGCGAACGAGCCTCAGTGGACGGATCCGCTACTGCGCAGG
>Ga0209056_10003390_pt1 | contig 17021 bp, 14 predicted proteins | sample GraSoiAngelo_114_FD_185876 | JGI IMG/M metagenome (GOLD analysis project Ga0209056, IMG submission 185876) | Grasslands soil microbial communities from the Angelo Coastal Reserve, California, USA - 14_0903_13_40cm (SPAdes) (version 2) | ecosystem: Environmental > Terrestrial > Soil > Grasslands... | reverse complement strand
ATGCGTCTCACCCAACCAGTGCGTGACCAGAGGCGTCAGGGAGAGCCAGAACAGCAGGTGTAGGTTGGCCCAGAGAATCTGGCCGTTCACGGAGTGCACGACCTGGAGCATGTGATGGTGGTTGCTCCAGTAGATGCCCACGTACACGAAGCTCATCACGTAGCTCAGGAACACAGGGATCAGGGGTTTCAGCGCCGCGACGTCCGCTCCATGTGGCGCGCGCATCTCGAGCACCATGATCGTGATGATGACCGCGATCACGCCATCGCTGAAGGCCTCCATCCGTGACTTCGTCAATCAGCGCCTCGTGGCTAGACTAGCGGGGACCTGTCGGCAGCTGCGGCCGCGGCAGGTTGAAGACGGACTCCTTCGTCACGTGGGTGTACATCGGGCCGCCCAGCCGGCCGATCGCGTCCAGCGCGGCCGAGTCGACGCGCAAGCCGTTCAAGAGCGCCTCCGCGATGTGGAAGTACACGACCTCCCCGATCACGTAATTCGCGCGCAAGGGACCCGAGCCGTGCTCCACGATCTTGAACAGCCGGCACTCCATCGCGACGGGACACTCGGCGGCGCGCCAGGGCTTCACCTTGACGCTCGGCGCCTTCGTGAAGGCCGCCTCGACGAACTCGTCCACCTCCGGCGCGTAGTCCGCCGAGGCCTGGTTCATCCGCTCCCGCAGACCCCAGGGTGAGATGTGAACCACGTACTCTCCGGTCGCCGCCACGTTGTGCAGCGTGTCCTTGTCGCGCCCGGCGCCCGAGGTCACCGGGGAGAACACCAACGACGGAGGGTGCGCGCCGCCCGCATTGAAGAACGAGAAGGGCGCGAGATTCGCGACGCCATCGCGGGAGAGCGAGGACACGAACGCGATGGGACGAGGCACGACGCACCCGACCAGGAGCGCGTAGACGTCGGAGGGTTCGAGCTTCGCGGGATCGAGCTCCCGCATCTTGGGGGGCGCTACCGCGCCGCTCACCCCGTGGCGCCCTCGCCCGCGAACGTGCCTTCCTTCTCCAGCCAGGAGTACGGGTACTTCGGATCGTCGTACGGCGAGGCATCCGTCGTCATGTACAGGGGATGGAAGGTGTCCAGCATCACCGCCAGCTCCTTCGTTTCCTTGGCCCCGATCGACGCCTCGGCGGCGCCCGGATGCGGCCCGTGCGGGATTCCGGAGGGATGCAGCGTGAAGGAGCCGACCTCGATGCCGCGACGGCTCATGAAATTCCCGTTCACGTAGTAGAGCACCTCGTCCGAGTCCACGTTGGAGTGGTTGTACGGCACCGGGAGCGCGTCCGGGTGGTAGTCGTACATGCGCGGCACGAAGGAGCACACGACGAAGTTCCGCCCCTCGAAGCACTGGTGGGTCGGAGGCGGCATGTGGACCCGGCCCGTGATCGGCTCGAAGTCCTCGATGTTGAAGATGTAGGGATAGAGGAACCCGTCCCAGCCCACGACATCCAGCGGATGGAAATCGAACTCGTACGCCGTGATCTGGTCCCGCGCCTTGATCCGGACCTCGAACTTCCCTCTGTCGGTGAAGGTCTCGAGACGCTCGGGCTTCCGGATGTCCCGCTCCGAGAACGGCGCGTGCTCCAGCAGTTGACCGTACTCGTTTCGATACCGCTTCGGCGTCTCGATGGAGGATGCGGACTCGATCACGAGGTAGCGCTGCGGATCGGCCTCCGGGTGGAACATGTACGTGGTTCCGCGAGGGATCACCACGTAGTCGCCGGGCCGGTAACGAATCTCGCCGAAGATCGTCTGGATGCGGCCGGTCCCCTCGTGGATGAAGTACATGTCGTCCCCCTGGCCGTTCCGGTAGAAGTAGGTCATCTTCTGGTCCGGAACCGTGATCGCCATGGAGACGTCGCTGTTGTGCAGGAGCGTGACGCGCCCGCTCACGGGGTCGCCGCTCTTCTTCAGATCCTTCGTCTTGAAGTGATGGTGGCGCAGCACCTGGTCCTCGGCGTACTTCACGCGCGTGTCCTGAATTCGCCGGATTTCGCGCGCCTGCGTCGGCATGTTGTGGTGATAGATCAGCGAAGACCGGCCTGAGAACCCGCGCGAGCCCATGAGCTGCTCCGTGTAGAGCTTCCCGTCGGGCCGGCGGAACTGGGTGTGGCGCTTGTGGGGAGTCTTCCCCAGCGTGTGGTACATCGGCATATCGTTACCTCGGTCAGACGATCGTGTTCGTGAGCGTGCCCAGGCGCTCGATCTCGAGCGTGACCTCGTCGCCCGGCTTGAGCCAGGCATGAACCTCGGGGCCCATTTCCAGAATACAGCCTCCGCCCACGGTTCCCGAGCCGATCACGTCACCGGGAAAAAGATACACGTCCTGCGAGGCCCTCGCAATCATCTGTCCGAACGTGAAATGCATGTCCTTGGCGTTTCCTCGTGAGAGCGTCGCGCCGTTTACCCGGGCCACCATCTCGAGATCGAACTGCTCGCCCCGGCGCTTCGGCTCGAGCTCGTCCAGGGTCACCAGCGCGGGCCCCAGCGAGGTCGCGAAGTCCTTCCCCTTGGCGGGCCCGAGACCGATCGCCATCTCCTTCCGCTGCACGTCGCGCGCGCTCCAGTCGTTCAGGATGGTGAATCCCGCCACGACCGACCGCCACCGGTCGGCCGGCACGTCGCGCGCGCGCGTTCCGATCACGCAGGCGATCTCCAGCTCGTAGTCCAGCGCCTCGGTCCAGGCAGGCTTCTTCACGGGCGCGCCGTCGCCCACCAGGGATCCGGGATTCGAATAATAGAAGGCAGGGAATTCGTACCACTCGGCCGGGACCTCCAGCTTGCGGCGCGCGCGGGCGTTTTTCACGTGCGCCTCGAAGGCGTAGAAGTCGCGGACGGCAGGCGGACGCGAGACCGGTGGGTGAAGGGTGACGCGGATTCGTGGATGCCAGGCCGGCGCCAGCTCGGCCGCGTGCTTGCCGCCGCCTCCTCCGCCACCCGGCCCGGCGGCGCGCTCCATCACCGAGCGGGCGAGCGGAAACCCCTGATCCCAATCGGAGAGAAGGCAATCGAGGGAGCGGAGCCTTCCCGCGGCGTCGAGGCCGGGGGCCACGACCGAGGCGGCGGCCGCCAGATCCAGGACGCGATCCCCTTCGAGGGCGCCCAGCAAGCGCTCCGGGGCACCGGGCCGGCTGAAGGAGACGAGACGCACCTAGGCCGCCCCGCCCTCGCGACGCCGGACGAGGCGCATCGCGCCTTAGAGATTTCCCCGGAGAGCCTGCTCGCGCTCGATCGCCTCGAAGAGCGCCTTGAAGTTTCCCTTGCCGAAGCCGCGGCTTCCCTTCCGCTCGATCACCTCGTAGAAGACCGTGGGACGGTCCTGCGCGGGTTTCGAGAAGATCTGGAGCAGATAGCCTTCCTCGTCGCGGTCCACGAGGATCCCGAGCTTCGCGAGCTGCCCCTTGTCCTCCTGAATCTTGCCCACGCGCCCTTCCAGCATCTCGTAGTACGACGGGGGCACGTTGATGAACTGGATGCCCGATTCGCGGAGCCGCGAGACCGTGTTGATGATGTCGTTCGTCGCGAGCGCGATGTGCTGGACGCCGGGACCGCGGTAGTACTCGAGGTACTCGTCGATCTGGGACTTCTTCTTTCCGGGCGCGGGCTCGTTGATCGGAAACTTCACCTTGCCGCTCCCGTCCGCCATCACCTTGGACATGAGCGCCGAATACTCGGTCGAGATGTCCTTGTCGTCGAAGTGCTGGAACTGCGCGAAGCCCATCACGTCGCGGTAGTAGGCGACGAACTTGTTCATGTCCCCCAGGGCGACGTTCCCCACGACGTGATCCACGTAGAGGAGCGGGCCGTCCGCCGCCTTCGAGCCGGTGTCGCGATACCCCGGCAGGAACGCGCCGCGGTATTTCGACCGGTCGATGAAGGAATGCACCGTGTCGCCGTAGGTCCCGACCGAGGCGCGCCGGATCTCGCCCTGGTCGTCCCGCACCGTCGTCGGCTCCTGCACGCGCCGCGCTCCCCGCTTCGTGGTCTCCTTGTAGGCGCGGTCCACGTCCTCCACCTCGAGCGCGATGTCGTGCACGCCGTCGCCGTGGAGCCGGATCTGCTCCGCCATGAACCCTTCGGGGCCGAGCGGCGACGAGAACACGAAGCGCACCTTCCCCTGCTGGAGCACGTACGAGGCGCGGTCCCGCACCCCGGTCTCCAGCCCCGCGTATGCCGTGACCGCCAGCCCGAAGGCGTGCTGGTAGAAGAACGCGGCCTGCTTCGCGTTCCCCACCCAGAATTCCAGGTGGTCGATGGAACGGATGCTCAGGAAGTCGTCGGTCGCCGCCGCGGTGCCCGGCGCCGTAGCGCTGCGATCAGCCATAGAGACCCCGCAGTCTCGTCGCTTCGGCGACCCGCCCGATCCCGAGCATGTAGGCCGCCGTCCGGTTGTGGACGTGATTCTTCTCGGCGATCGAGACCACGTCGGCGAAGGAGCGCCGCATGATGGTCTCGAGCTTCTGGTTCACCTCGTCCTCGGTCCAGAAGTAGTTCGCGAGATCCTGCACCCACTCGAAGTAGGAGACCGTGACGCCTCCTGCGTTCGCCAGGATGTCGGGAATCAGGAACACGCCGTTCTCGTGGAGAATGGGATCGGCGTCCGGCGTCGTGGGGCCGTTCGCGGCCTCGGCCAGGATCTTCGGCCGGATGCGCGGCGCGTTCTCCTCGGTGATCTGGTTCTCGAGCGCGGCGGGAATCAGGATATCCACCTTCAGCTCGAGCAGCTCGCCGTTACTGATCCGGTCGGTTCCGGGCGCTCCCACGACCGATCCGGCCTTCTGCTTGTGCGCCTGGACCGCCTTGGGATCCAGGCCGCGCGCGGAGTGAATGCCGCCGCGGGAGTCGCTGACCGCCACCACCTTGGCGCCGCGGGCGTGCAGGAGATCGTGGGCGATCGACCCCGCGTTTCCGTAGCCCTGGATCGCGACCGTCATCCCCTGGAGCTGCAGGCCGAGATGCTTGCAGGCCTCCTCGATGGCGCAGGTGCATCCGCGGGCCGTGGCTTCCCTGCGCCCCAGCGACCCGCCGAGCGAGATGGGCTTCCCGGTGACGACTCCGGGAGAAGCGAATCCCTGCCGCATGGTGAAGGTATCCATGATCCACGCCATGACCTGGGCGTCGGTGTACACGTCGGGCGCCGGAATGTCCTTCTCGGGACCGATGATGATGGCGATCTCGTTCGTGTACCGGCGGGTCATGCGCTCCAGCTCGTGCATCGAGAGCGCCTTGGGATCCACCTCGATGCCGCCCTTGGCCCCGCCGTACGGCAGGTTCACGACCCCGCACTTCCAGGTCATCCACGCGGCAAGCGCCTTCACCTCGTCGAGGGTTACTTGTGGATGAAAGCGGATGCCTCCCTTGGCGGGGCCGCGCGAGACGTCGTGCTGCACACGATGCCCCTGGACCACGCGCCAGCTACCGTCGTCGAGCTCGAACGGAACCGAAACGGTGAGGCAGCGGCGCGGCACGCGGAGCTTGATGCGGATCCCCTCCTCGAGCTGGAGCGCGTCGGCCGCGATGTCGAATTGCCGCTGAGCCACCTCGAATGGATTTCTGATCGGCGTCGCCTTCTTCTCCAAGACCACGGACATGGGACCCTCGGGTTTCGGGTGATCGCCGGCCGCACGCCGAAACCGGCGGAGATAGCCCTTAGCCCGGCCATCTTACTCCCCGCGCATCCTCCCGCAACGGGGAAAGCGGGGAGCGGTGGACGCCGGCGGCCGGGCTATACTGCCGGCCCATGGACCGACCCCGCGTCGCGAGGGCCGCGCTGGCGATCGGGGCGATCGCCTACGCCGCCCTCGTCTTCGCCATGAGCCGGACGCCGGGGCCTCGCGCCTGGGCGCTCCACCTTCCCGGCTTTCTCCCTCCGGCGCAGCGCCTTCTGGTCATGGCGATGCTCTTCGGGGGCGCGCTCCTCCTCCTGGTCGATTTCCTTCGCGCCGGGCGCGCGGTACCCGACGCCGCCCACGATCGCGCCAGTCACCCCAAGCACAGAAAGGGCGCGGCGAAGAAAACGGCGAAGCGCGGGGGTGTGTCGTTTCCGGGCTGGAGCGCCTGGCTGCTCCTGATTCCGTGGGCCTGGCTTCTCTGGAGCCTGGAGATCAAGACACGCTTCCTGGGTGACGCGACGGTGTGGCTGGCGGGGCTCATCAACGGGGACGTGAATCCCTCCAACGAGCCTCTTGCCGCGGCCGTCTGGATGGGGTTCGCGAATACCCTTCGCTCCCTCGCCGTTCCGATCGGCCCCGCGGCCGTGGGATCTCTGTCCGTCCTCTGCGGCCTGCTCGCGGGTGCGCTTCTCTGGGGGATCGCGACGGAGATCACGCCCCGGTCCGCCTCGCGTGCCATCGTGCTCGGCGTGCTCGCGACCCTGGGAATCGCGCAGCTCTATTTCGGCTACATCGAAAGCTACCCGGTCGTGAGCGTCTTCGTGCTCGCGTTTCTCTGGCTGGGGCTTCGCCGGCTGCGCGGGATGGATTCCCCGTTCCTCGCCGGAGCGGTTCTCGGGCTCACGATCGCATCCCATCTGGCGACCGTCCTCCTGCTGCCGAGCCATGCCTATCTCCTCCTGAAGGAGAAGCGCCCGGTCGCTCTGCGCGCCCTGCTGGCCCTCCTTCCCCTCGCGGTCCCCACGGCGATCCTGATCCTTCTCCACTACCCGCCTGAGAAACTGGCCGGCGCCCTGCGCATCGCGACCCACGCCGTGGAACCGGGCCACGCGGCGACGGCCTACACGAAGCCCTACGGCATCCTCTCGCTCGATCACGCCCTGGACGTCGCCAATGGAATCCTGCTCTCGATGCCCGTACCGGCGTTGTTGCTCCTGGCTTCCACCGCGGTCTGGACGTCCCGTCGAAGGGCCTCTTCCGCCGCACCGTCCGGCGCGGATCCGGCTTCCCTCTTTCTCGCCATCGCGGCGGTGCCCGGGCTGCTCGCGGCCATGGCGCTCGTGCTCCCCGTCGTTCCGGCCCAGGACTGGGATTTCACCTCCCTCCTTCTCCTCCCCCTTGCGGTGCGGGGCGTGAAGGCGGCCGGCTCGATGCCCGGCGCGCCCCTGCGCGGCAGGAGCGGCGCGGGGCTCGTGCTGATCGGCGCCGGTGCCTTGCTCTCGTTCGTGCTTGTGAACGCGAGCGTCGAATCGGGGCTGCGCCGCTTCGAGACGCTGATCGGCCCCGGAGCCCGGACCAGCGCGTACGGGCGCGCCTACGGAAACGAGCTCCTCTCCACGTTCGATTCCCAGCGGCACGACACGCGGCAGATGCTGGTCCACGCGGAGCGGGCCCTCGACGCGGAGCCCTCGAACCCGCGTTACTGGGTCGGCAAGGGCGCGGCGCTCTACAACCTGGGTCGATACGCGGAGGCGATTCCGGTTCTCGAGGAGGGGATCCGCAGAGGACCGGCGCGCGACGACGCCTACTACAACTTGGGCAACTGCCTCGTTCATGAGAAGCGGTACGAGGAGGCCGTCGAGAGGTTTCGCGAGGCCGCGCGGCGCAGCGAGCCTCGGCCCGATTACCTGAACAACCTCGGCGTCGCGCTCTATCACGCCGGAAAGCCCGACTCGGCGCGCACGGTCCTCTACGGGGTCGTGCGCCGGTGGCCCGGCTACGCGCTCTCGAGAAACCTCATCACGCTGTTCTTCGGCCCCGCGGCCCTGGACAGCGCCGGGGTCAGCGCGCGGCCGCGTTGAGGCGCGGCTCGGCGGCGCCGAGAAGGGTCATCACGTCCTCGATCTGACGGTGCCCCAGCGAGAGCAGGAAATTGGGGTTCCTGCCGTAGCTCTTCGCTCCCAGAACGTAGAAGTCCGGCTCGGGATTCTTCAGGCTCTCGGGGCCGTGCGCCACCTGATCCAGACACCCCTTCCCCGAGGCGGGATCGCTCCCCTGCGCGCCGAGGATCGCCGCGGCGAGCGCCATCGGGCCCTCGGAGGCATAGCAGAGATGGATCTGGAGCTCGCGAAAGAGCGAGAGATCGGGCCGGTACCCCACGAGCGCCAGCACGCGGTCCACTTCGAACCGCCGTTCCTTCCCCGGCGGGTCGGAGAGCGTCACCTCGATCGCGCCGGAAGGAATCGCACGGTAGGAGAGGATCGTCGCGCCCTCGTGCCTCCGGAGCCAGGAGCTTTCGCGCACGATCCGCCCCGCGCGCTGATCCAGCTCGCGAAGCACGGGAAGCTGCTCGAGCTCCGTTCTGGGGATCGGAGCGAAGGCGCTCCCCCCCCGTGCGCGGTGAACCCAGTCCACGCGCGTCTTGGCTCCCTCGCCTCCGGACCGCACGAGCTCGTCCAGGTCGGCGACCGCGGTCGCCGCGGAGCGCCCGTCGCCGACGAGAAGGATGCGCCTTCCCGCGTACCGCGGGCGCGCCTCACCGGGAAGATCCGGGAGGTGGGACTCGAGCTGTTCCTGAATCCTCTCCTCGCCCTCGGCGGGGAGCCCGCTCGGACCGGTCGCGTTCGGTGTCGCGTAGACGCCGCTCGCGTCGATGACCGCGTCGGCACGTTCCAGCCGGGCGTCGCGTGCACCCTGGATCCGCAGAAGGAAGGGGCTCCCCGCCCGCGATCCCGTTCGCGCCTTGGTGAACCCATCGCGCGCGATCGCGATCACGCGCGCCCCCTCCACCACCACACCGGACAGCTCCTCGAGCCTCGCCAGCGGGAGGAGGTACCGCTCCCGAAGCTCGGCACCCGTCAGGATCTCCTCATCGGCGGGCAGCTTCACGCCGGCCGCGCGCAGGCGCTCCCGTCCCAGCCCGGTCGAATTCATGTGGAACGGGGTAAAGAGGCGCATCGGCCCGTAACGCCGGAAGTGCTCGCCGACGGTTGCCGATTCGTACACGACCGCATCGTATCCCTCGACGCGGGCGCGGAGCGCCGCCTCCAGACCGACCGGGCCCGCCCCGATGATCGCGATTCTACGAACGCTCATCGTCACCCCAGACCGAGATGCTCCAGCTCCTCCTCATCGAACCCCAGATAGTGTCCGTACTCATGGAGAAGCGTCACCTTCATCTCCTTCGAGACCTCTTGCCGGCTCCGCCCCGCCCTCTCGAGATTTTTCTGAAACAGAAGCACCACGTCGCCGTACCCGCTCCCCGCGAAGACCTTGTGACCCACGGAGGTGCCCACGAAGAGGCCCAGGACCTCGGGATTGATCGCCGGGGCATGCTCGGCCATCTCGGGGGTCGGCTTCGCCTCGACGATCACGGGCACTTCCTGAACCGCTTCGCGGATCACACGAGGCAAGGATGCCAGAACCTTGTCCAGCAGCGTCTTGAAATCGTCGGCATCGAGCCGGACGGGGAGGGGGAAATTCTCGGGGTCGATGCGGTTCGCCTCGAGGAAGGATCCGTCGGCTTCCTCGAACCGGCCCATGGCTTCGAGGATCATTCCCTCGAGCTCCACGCGCTCCGGATCGTCCTCCTCGCCTGCCGGAGGCCGGAGCGCCCGAGCCTCTTGCAATGCTTCCGCGCTCCGCCAGAGGAGATGCAGGCACTCGGCATGCCGGAGGGCGGCTCCCCAATGCCCGGGGTCCTTCTTCAAAAGCTCTTCGAAGATCTCGAGCGCGATCTCGTACTCGCCGTCTTCGAGGGCGCCTGCTCCCTCCTCGGCGAGCGCGTCCAGCGGATCGGAATCGGGGGTCACTTCACTTGGAGTTGGCGATTCGGTCGGCCCGGTCGAGCAGCACCCGGATCTCGCTCACGGTGGGAGCGAGCTGCGCCGCCTGGGCGCGCAGGAGGTCGTTGTCGCCGGACTGGGCGTAGCGGTCCATACCAGAGAGGCATTGCTTCGCCGTAGCCACGTTGATGTTGAGGTGCTCGCGATCCAGGAGATTCATCGCGGAGGACTGGTTCCTGGCCGCGTCCAGGGCAGCGTTCATGTCGCGGTCGAGGGCGGGAATCCGATCCGCCTCGCCGTTCTGGACCGCCGAGGTGATCCGCGCGCTCACGTCGTCGATCTGCTGCCGGATGACCGCGAAGGAGGCCTTGGCGGCGCCCGTGTCTCCCGCCCACTGGCAGGAGGGAGCGCCGAGGAGCGCGGCCAGGAGCAAGGCGTACCGGCATCCCTGGCGCAGGCGGACCGCCGTCATTTCCATAGATATACGATGGAGAACACGAAGACCCAGACCACGTCCACGAAATGCCAGTACCAGGAAACCAGGCCCACACCCTCCGGGTTTGCGGTCGTCACCTGACGGCGCAGGGCCAGGCCGAGCACGATGACCATGAGGATTACTCCGCCGCTACCAGGAGGCGGCCTTGAAGGGAAAGTGCTGCTGCGGGGTGATCTGTCCCCGGAGCACGGCGCCGTAGACCACGTTCAGGAAGATGAGCCCGAGGAGGACGTGAAGCCCGTGGAAGCCGGTCAGCACGAAGAACGTGCATCCGAAGATTCCGCTCTTGATGTTGAACGCGGAGCCGTTCAGGAAGCCGTACTCGTAAGCCTGGCCGCAGAGGAAGATGGCGCCCAGGGAGATGGTCATGAGGATCGAGGCGATGACGCCGTCCCGGCGGCCCTTCTCCACGGCGGAGTGTCCCAGGTGGAGGGTCACGCTGCTGAAGAGGAGGATGAAGGTGTTCACCGCGGGGACGAGGATCTCGAAGTGAGGCATCCCCGGCGGCGGCCAGGCAGGCGCGTGGGCCCGCGCGTAGATGAGCGCGGCGAAAAAGGAGCCGAAGATCGCGGCTTCGGAGGCGATGAAGAAGATCATCGCGGTGCGAAGGCGTCGCTCGGCGTCGATCGCTTCCCGGCCGAAGAACCGGTCGCGGAGGAGCTCGGCCCACCAGCTCCCCGCACCGTACAGCGTGATCGCGAGCCCGGCCAGGATCACGCCGAGCCCTTGCTTCCATCCGTGTGCCCAGGAGACGAGCCCTACCGGGATGAGACCCGCGCCCACGGCCGCGATGATCGGCCAGCGGCTCGGTACAGGCTCATGACTGTGTGCGTGCGCCGCCGCTTCCATGCAGTGCCCTCGAGACGAATGGGATCTTCGAAGCGCACCATGTTGCCCCGGGGCGGCCCCGGAGGCAAGGGGATTCCTAGCGAACGACCGTGAGTTTCGTTCCCTTCTCGATCGCTCCCGCCGCGACACGGACCCAGTAGACGCCAGACGCGGCGTCACCGCCTCCATCCATCTTCCCGTCCCAGTGCAGCACGTGGTGTCCCGCGGGCAGCATTCCTTCCGCGATCGTCCGCACCATGCGGCCCGCCGCGTTGAACACTCGGGCGATCACCGGCGATGCCATCGGAAGGTCGAGGCTCATCTCGGCGCGCCCCGACGTGGGCGTGGGGCGGGGGCTGCCGAGCACGACCGCGGGAGGCGGGGTGCCGGAGGGAACGCCGGTAATGGTGGTCGGGATGAACGTGGCCACGTTCGAGTACGAGCTCCAGCGCGAGGAAGCATCGGAGCTGCGGAGCACGGCGTAGTAACGCCCACTTATCACCAGACCCGCGATGAGAACAGAATCGGGAGATCCCGAAGCTCCGGGCGTCCTCCCGGACATCGGGATCACGGTTGCCGAATTCCACCAGGTCAGCGTGTCGGTCCCGCTGATCGGCTTCGTGCTGACCCGCAGATCGTACCGGACGATCCTCTGGGATCCTCCAGCACCCGGCGTGGTCCAGAGGAGCAGTGTGCTGGCGGCCGAGGCCGGCTTGGTCGGCAAGCCGTGAGAGCAGCCGGCCATGAGAAGGGTCAGGGTCGCGAGTCGTACTGCTCGTGAGGCACCGCCGCGGAAGTAGCCCATTCTGCCATCCTTGGTTATCGTGACTGTGTAAGGAAAACCCTTGTCGATGCATCAGGGTTTCCCTGAGCGACGTATCAGGATTTGTGCCACGACTGCTAAGGAGTGTGCCTACGTAGAGGTTGTGTTGCTGGAAGGCGAGTTGCGGCGTTGAGCTATTCTCGCGGCGGAAGTGCTGTGTACCTCATCGGGCAGAGGTCTCCCATATCGGGCGCGTCGTAGGGGAATTCCTCACAGAACCCCTACGTACCTCCAGCCTCCATTCGTCTTGGAGATCTAGAAAATGGACCGCGCTACTTCGAGGTGTGGGCCGCGACGAGGGCCCCTTGGCGGTCCTTCTTCTCCGCTTCCGCGTCCATCACTCCGGCCGTGGATTCGGGTGCCCGGCTCTCGATGTTCGTGAATCGCGCGAGGATCGTGTAGACCGCGGGCACGAGGAGAAGGGTGAGGAAGGTGGAGAAGATGAGCCCACCGACCACGGCGATCCCGAGAGGACGCCGGGATTCGGCTCCGGCCCCGAAGCCGATCGCGATCGGCAGGATTCCGAACACGGTGGCGAAGGAGGTCATGAGGATGGGGCGGAGCCGGATCTTCGCCGCCTGGGCCACCGCCTCCATCGTCTCGAGCCCGCGCGCGCGGAGCTGATTCGCGTACTCCACGATCAGGATCGAGTTCTTGGTCACGAGACCGATGAGCATGATGAGCCCGATCTGGGAGAAGATGTTGAGGCTCTGCCCGAAGATGAAGAGCGAGATGATGGCCCCCACCACGGCGAGCGGCACCGAGAGCAAGATCGTGAGCGGATGGATGAAGCTCTCGAACTGCGCCGCGAGCACGAGATAGATGAACACCACCGCGAGCAGGAACAGGAAGTAGAGGCTGTTGCTCGACTCGCGGAACTCCTTCGACTGCCCCGCCAGCTCGTGCCGCACGGTGGAGGGAAGGTCCTCCTTCGCGATCCGGTCCAGGGCGTCGAGGGCCTCCCCCAGCGAGACGACCGGGATCAGGTTCGCGGTGATGGTCGAGGAGCGCACGCGGTTGTAGTGCTTCAGCTCCTTCGGCCCCACGGTCTCTCTCACGTTCACCACGTTCGCAAGCTGCACCAGCCCGTTGTTCCCGCGCACGTAGATCCCCTCGATCACGTCGGGGGTGGAGCGCCCCGAGGGGGGAACCTGCGCGATCACGTGGTACTGCTTCGTCCCGCGCTTGAAGTCCGTGACCTCGCGTCCGCCGAGAAGCGTCTCGAGCGTGGTGCCGATCTCGGTCACCGAGACCCCGAGCGCCGAGGCGCGATCCCGGTCGATCGTGATCTCGAGCTGCGGCTTGTTCAGCTTGAGGTCCGTGTCCAGGTTGATCAGGTACGGAAACGCGGCCGGCGGGTTCCCGACCGTGAGCTGGGAGGCCTTGGCCATCATGATCCCGGTCGCCTTCTGGAGCTCTTCGTAGCTGTCGGCCTCGAGCACGTACTCGACCGGCGACGAGGAGAACCGGCCTCCGAGACTCGGAGGATTGATCACGAACGCCAGGACGCCCGGGATGGAGAAGAGCTGCGGGAAGAGCTGCTGGACGATCTCCTGCTGCGACCGGGCCCGGTAGACGGGGATCTGGATCATGGGAAGCAGGGGCAGAGGCATCTTGGTCCAGGATTTCGGCCGCTCGCCCTTGGGCTTCAGATTCACGAAGATGAATCCGTTCGTGACCTGCCCCGGCCCGCCGAACCCCAGCCCGGTCGCGGTGAAGAGACCGCGCCGCTCGGGCAGCTTGAGCAAGATGGCCTCGATCGCGCGCATGTAGCGATCGGTGTACGAGAGGGTCGCTCCCTCCGGGGCGATGACGATGCCGAACGCCACCCCGCGGTCCTCGACCGGCACCAGCTCGCGCCTCATGAACATGAAGGCGCCCCCCGCGATCAGGATGAGGACCAGCGCGGCCCCGATCACGCGCGCGCGGTGTCGCAGCGCGGCGCTCAGCACGCGGTCGTACGTCCGGTTCAGCCACTCGAACGAGGCGTCGAAGGTCCTCGAGACCCATCCGGTCCCTTCCCCGTGGAGCGGCCGGAGCATCCGCGAGGTGAGCATGGGCGTGAGCGTGAGCGCCACGAACCCCGAGATCAGCACGGCGACCGCCAGCGTGATGCCGAACTCGTTGAAGAGGCGCCCGACCGTCCCCTGGAGGAAGGCGACCGGCACGAACACGGCCACGAGAGAGATCGTGGTCGCGAGGATCGCGAATCCGATTTCCTTCGAGCCGTCCAGAGCGGCCTGCCGGCGCGTTTTCCTCATCTCGAGATGGCGGTAGACGTTCTCCAGCATGACGATGGCGTCGTCCACCACGAGCCCGATCGCGAGGACCATGGCGAGCAGCGTGAGGATGTTGATCGTGAACCCCACGAAGTAGGCGACCGCCAGAGCGCCCATGATCGAGACCGGAATCGCGACCGCGGGGATGAGGGTGGCGCGGAAGGATTTCAGGAAGACCAGGATCACGAGCACCACGAGGCACATCGCGATCACGATCGTGTGCGAGACCTCGTTGATCGAGTCCTGGATGAAGGTCGAGGAGTCGTAGGCGACGTCCAGCTTCATCCCGGGGGAGATGAGCTGGCGCAGCTGCGGCAGCTGCGCGATCACGCCGTGGGCCACGTCCAGGGTGCTCGCCTTGGACTGCTTGACGATCCCCAGCCCCACCGCCTGCTGCCCGTTCCAGCGCACCGCGGTCCGTTCGTCCTCGGGGCCCACCTCGACCCGCGCCACGTCCCCCAGGCGGACCACGTCGTTCCCGGTCTGCGAGATGACGATCGAGGAGAACTCCTCGGGGCGGGCCAGCTCGCCGCGGGTCCGCACCGCGAACTCGCGCCCCGAGCCCTCCACGCGCCCGCCCGGAATCTCGGCATTCTCCTCGCGAAGGGCGCGCTCGATGTCCTGCACGGTCACGCCGCGGTTGGCCATCCGCTGGGGATCCAGCCAGACGCGCATCGCGTAGCGCCGCCCGCCGCCGATGAAGATGGAGCCCACGCCGGGGATGTGCTGGAGGCGCTCCTTGAGGATGAGCTCGGCGACCTCGGTGAGCTCGAGGCCGTTGTGCTTCGTGCTCGAGAGCGCGAGCCAGAGAATGGGCTGCGCGTTCACGTCCACCTTGGCCACGATGGGATCGTCCGCTTCCTTGGGAAGCTGGCCCCGGACGCGCGCCACCTTGTCGCGCACGTCGTTCGCGGCCTGCTCCACGTTGCGGCTCAGCTCGAATTCCACCGTGATGCTCGAGCCCTGCTCGAGGCTCGAGGACTCGATGGTCTTCACGCCCTCGACCGTGGCGAGCTGCTCCTCGAGGACGTCCGTGATCTCCGTCTCGACGACGCTGGGGCTCGCGCCGCGATAGAACGTGGTGATCGAGACGACCGGAGGATCGATGTCGGGGTATTCGCGAACCGGGAGGCGGCTGAACCCGATCACCCCGAAGAGGATGATCGCGAGGCTCATCACCGTCGCGAATACCGGCCGCTGGATCGAGACTTCGCTGAGTTTCACTTCGCGGCTCCCCCGCGTTCACCCACAGGGTGGCTCTGGACCGGAATCACCTTCGCCCCTTCGAAGAGCTTCTGGTGTCCGGTGCGCACCACCGTTTGGCCCGGCCCGACTCCCTTCACGATCTCCACCGCGTCCGGAAGGCGCGTCCCCAGGGTCAGCGCCACGCGGGTCACGGTGCTGTCCGCCTTGACGAGGTACGCAAAGGACTGGTCCCCTTCCGCGAAGATCGCCTCGCTCGGGATCGTGAGCGCGTTCTGGCGCTGGCTCAGCACGGCCGAGACGTTCGCCGACATGCCGGGCCGGAACTTCCCGCCCGGATTCCGCACGCGCGCCACGATGCGCGCGCTCCGCGTGCCGGGATCGAGCACCGGATCGACCACATCGATCCTGCCGCGCAGAACGTACCCCGGGTAGGCGGTCGTGGAGATATTCACCTCCGCCCCCTTCCGGAGCTGTCCCAGATAGCGCTCGGGGGCGGAAAAATTGACGCGAAGCTCGTCGAGCTTCGCGAGATCCGTGATCGGCTGCCCGGCGCGGATGAAGGCGCCGGGGCTCACCCGCCGCGCCCCCAGGACGCCCGAGAAGGCCGCGACGATGCTCGTCTTGGAGAGACGCGACCTGGCGAGGGCGAGATTCGCCTCGGCCACCTTCAGGGCCGCGGCCGCGTCATCCAGGTCCTGGGGAGCGCCCGCTCCCTGGTCCACCACCGCCTTGACTCGATTGTAGGTGCTCTGGCTCTGGTCCCGAAGGGCTTCCGTGCGGGCCACCTCGGCGCGGAGCTGGGCGTCGTCCAGCTGCGCGATGAGCCCTCCCTTCTCGACGGCGCTCCCCTCGTGGAACGGGAGCTGAACGACGACCCCGTCGATCTCCGAGACCACCGTGATCGCCTCGGACGCCTCGATCGTCCCCACTGCCTCGAACCGGTCCGCCACGCGCTCCTGAACCACGACCGCGATCTCGACCGGCATCGGAGGCGGCCGGAACCCGCCTGCGCCCCCCGGGCCTCCGGCGCCCTTGGCGCAACCCGCGAGGGACGCGATGAGGAGCAGGCCGGACGCCAGATTCACGGCGTCGCCACGGGCCGTCTTCTTCCATGGAACGATCATGCGTTCGATCTCCCCCTCATGGTTTCGGCGGAGGCAATCCCTCCGACGTGAGTCGCCTCAGATCGGCATAGGCCTTGGCCGCTCGGACGAGCGCCTGCGAGAAGCGCTGCTGCGCCGTGGCCAGATCCGCGGCCACCCGCGTCAGCTCGAACGCCGTGGTCCTGCCGTTTCGATATTCGATGATTCCGATCCGCACCTGCTCGAGCGAGGCTTCCACCCCGCTCTGCGCCGCATCCAGCCGTCGCTTCGCGTGGTCCAGCTCGCGGTAGGCCATGCGGACACGCTCCTCGAGCGAGCGGCGCGTGGCAACCGCCCGCTGCTCGGCGATGTCGAGCTCCGCGCGGAGGCGGTCCAGGTCGCCCGCTCCCGCCCGGAACCCGATCGGGACGCTCAGCGAGAGCCCCGCGCTCCAGTTGGGAAAATCACGCCTCCGCACTTGGGACCACGTGTCGCCGAATCCGCCGTTGAGATCGATCCGGTCGGGCATCCCCGTGAAGGGATTGATGAAGTTCTTCCCCGTCCCCGAGAGCCCTGCTCCTCCGAGCGAGCCTCGGACGTCCAGGGTCGGAAGCTTGTTCCACCACGCGCTCGCCGATCGCGCCCGGGCGGCGGCCATTTCGCGCTCGGCGCTCTTGAGCTC
>Ga0209056_10003389_pt1 | contig 17023 bp, 14 predicted proteins | sample GraSoiAngelo_114_FD_185876 | JGI IMG/M metagenome (GOLD analysis project Ga0209056, IMG submission 185876) | Grasslands soil microbial communities from the Angelo Coastal Reserve, California, USA - 14_0903_13_40cm (SPAdes) (version 2) | ecosystem: Environmental > Terrestrial > Soil > Grasslands... | reverse complement strand
GCGCCGTTCGACGCGCGGCTCGGTGAGGCGGAGATACGCTGGCAGCATGACGGCGCGGAAGCGATCGAAGCCGTAGAAGTCCGGCATGTCGAGGTAGAAGGGCAGGACGCCGAAGTAGGTGCCGAGTGCCGGGCTCGAGCGGTAGAAGACGAACGGGAAGAGCTCGAACCGGCTCGTCCACGCCGGCGTGCGGCTCTCGGCCTTCGGTGCCGGACGGTTGCTGTACGTGAAGAGCAGGAAGCGAAACGTGTGGTACTCTTCGAGCCAGCGCGTCGAGATGAGCGGGAAGAGGATGTCGGCCTGGTCGTCGCGCTCGAGCCCGCGCTTCTGACGGAGCCAGAGGACCGGGCGGATCCGGAGATCGCGAGTCTCGGGCGTGCGCGTGAACTCCATGATCGGCCCGAAGGCGCTCCAGCGGACGATGTCGTTCGCGTCGTCGCGCGCGTAGCGGAAGAGCGGCCAGAGCTTCACGTCGAGGGCGGCCGCGGGACGCGCGAGCGTCGAAAGACAGCAGAGCAGGAAGGCGGCGCGTCTACCGGGCGAAGTCAATGGACTTCAGATCACGCGCCCGGATCTGATACGCGCCGCTCGGCGTCTGGCCGTAGAACGTGGTGGAGCTCCGCATGAGGAGCGTCACCGGCTCGCCCTCGCGGAGGTCCACCTGCGCCTTCAGGCGATCGTGGTCCTCGCCGGCCGCTTCCAGCCGGACGCGTCCGATGTTGTCGAAGGGCACGCGCAGACGTCCGCGTCCGATCTCTCCCTCCAGGTTCGTGTCGCCACCGGCCGTGACGCGCGTGGCCTCGACGCGCGTGCCATCGGCGTCGATGAACGTGGCGCGAAACTCGCGCGCCGGCAATCCCGTCTCGCGACCGCCGCCGAGTCCGCCCATCCCCATGATGCCGAGCGCGAGGACGGGGAGCGTCAGCAGGAGGTGAAGACCGGTGTCTCGCATGTGCTCTCCAGGCGCCCGCGCGCCTTCTTAGCGGCTTGTCCAATCGCGTTCAACACACGTTGCGAGCATCGCGTGAGCCCGCGACGCTTGACCATCACGCCGGAATGCCGCCTAAATACCCACCGGTGCGTGCGCTCTGCCTGCACGGCCACTTCTACCAGCCGCCGCGCGAGCATCCGTGGCTGGGAGTGGTCGGACCCGAAGCCTCGGCGGCGCCCGACCGCGACTGGAACACACGCATCACCCGCGAGTGCTACGCCCCGAACACCGAGGCCCGTGTGCTCGACGCGGCTGGCCGGCTCTGCGACCTCGTCAACTGCTACGAGTGGACGAGCTTCGACTTCGGCCCGACGCTGCTCTCCTGGCTGGAGCCGCACGCCCCGGAGGTCTTCGCGGCGGTCCGGCGTGCGGACGTCGCGAGCCATGCGCGCACCGGTCACGGCAACGCGTGGGCCTCCGCGTTCGGTCACCCGATCCTGCCGCTCTCGACCCCGCGCGACGTGCGCACCCAGGTCCGCTGGGGGCGGCGGGACTTCGAGCACCGCTTCGGACGCGCGCCCGAGGGGATGTGGTTGCCCGAGATGGCCGTCGACCGGATGGCCCTGACCACGCTCGCCGAGAGCGGCATCACCCTCGTGCTGCTCACGCCGCACCAGGCGGCCCGCATCCGGCCGCTCGGCGCCGGCGATGCAGCCTGGACGGCGGTCACCCCGGAATCGCTCGACGTCGGCCGCCTCTACCGCTGCGTCCTGCCGCGCGGGCGCTTCGTCGACGTGCTCTTTCGTCAGGCGGAGCTCTCTCAGGGTGTCGCCTTCGGCGAGCTTTTGGGGGACGGGGTCGAGCTCGCCAAGCGCCTGGGCTCCGCGCTCGCCGACGACGAGCGCATAGTCACCATCGCGGTCGACGGCGAGACCTACGGCCACCACCACCGCTTCGGCGAGATGGCGCTGGCGGCGGCGCTGCGCGTCCTGCGCGCCGATCCCGAGATCGAGCTCGTCGGCCCGGCGGCCTTTCGCGACGCCCATCCGCCGACGCACGAGGTGGATATCGTCGAGGGGACGTCGTGGAGCTGCCCGCACGGCGTCGAGCGCTGGCGGGCCGATTGCGGGTGTCGCGTCGGTGGCCCGCCGGACTGGACGCAGGGCTGGCGCGCGCCGCTCCGGCAGGCGATCGACTGGCTGCGCGACGAGACGGCCGTCGTCTACGAGACGCGCGCGGGCGAGGTGCTGCGCGAGCCGTGGGGCGCCCGGGACCGCTACGTCGAGTGCGTGCTCGATCCCGGACGCACGGCCGGATTCCTCGCCGCCGAGGCCAGCGGGCGGCTCTCGCCGGCGGGCACGATGCAGGCGCGGCGGGCGCTCGAGCTCGCGCGCCATGCGCTCCTCATGCAGACGAGCTGCGGCTGGTTCTTCGACGACCTCGGGGGCCTCGAGCCGATGCAGATCTTGCGCTACGCGGCGCGCGCGATCGAGCTGGCCGAGGTCCTCGGCCGCCGGCTCGAGGACGGCTTCGTCGATCGGCTCGCGCCGGCGCGCAGCAACGTGCGCGGCGAGAGCGGCGCCGACATCTACCGCCGCGCCCGCGGCCGGGCGGCGACCCCCGCGCGCGTCGCCGCGAGCGGCGCGATCCTGGCCGTCCTCGGGCAACCACCGCGCGTGCCCGGCTACGAGCTCGGCTTCTCGGCCGCGCCGGCCGGCGGCGAGCTCGAGGCGGAGGTGCGAGTGACCGAGCTCGCGACGGGCGCGATGTCGGCGGTGCGCGTCGTCGCGGTGCGCGCCGCGGACGGCACGCCATCGTGCGAGGTTGGCGACGCCCGGTTCACCCTGGCGAGCCTGTTCGGCGTCCAGCGTGAGTCGCTCGTCGAAGCCGTCGGGCGCGAGGGGGTGAGCGCGACGCGCGCGGGCCGCCACGGGGCGCTCGCCCGCCTGCGGACGATCCTCGAGCCGCTGCTCGCCGCGGACACCCCGCTGCCGATCGAGCTCGCCATGCTCCTTGGCTACGAGGCCGCGGACGAGATCGTGGCGGCGGTCGAGGGACCGGCGCCGGCGCTCGCGGAGCTGCATGCGCGGGCGGCGGCGCTGCGGGCGCGCGGCGTCATCTTCCCCGCACGCTGGCTCGCGCGACGGCTCGCCCGGGCGCTCGAGGAGCGGATCGTCGCACTGCCGGCGGGAGCGGCCGATGCGCTCGCACTGCTCGACCTGGTGGACGCCACGGGCGTTGTGCTCGACCTCAGCCGCGCGCAGATGCGCGCGCTCGGGTGGTGGCGCGAGGCGCTGCCGGCGGTGCGTGACACCCCCGTGATCAGCCGGCTCTGCGAACGCCTGCGCATCGCGCCGGCGATGAACGACGAATGAGCGAGCCGACGGCCCGCACGGCGTTTCATTTTCACACCTGCTGGGAGCTCCCCGAGATGCTCGGCCGCCGCGCCTTCGACGAGCGCGAGCTGCTGGAGCACCTCGAGGAGGTCCCGCTCGACAGCATCTACTTCCACACCCACAGCTCCTGCCTGCGCCAGCGCGGCGTTCCCGGCGTCTATCCGAACGACTTCGCCACCTGGGCCGCGATCCAGGTCCGCGACCGGGTCCTCGGCGAGAAGCTCGGCATCATCGACCCGCACGAGTATGCGGACCTCGAGAGCCTACGCGCGGAGGTGGTGAGCCTCATCGACGACCACCTCGCACAGCTGCGGTCCGTGCCGCGCATCATGTTCGGCTTCGGCGAGCCGTTCTACTTCATGCAGTCGCGGGTGCTCGAGATCCCGACGGGCGTGAAGGTGCGGACGCTCCGGGAGTTCCGGGACGCGCTCACCACGATCGACTCCGGCGCCGTGTACCTCCACCTCGTCGAGGCGCGCGGCCGCAAGGGGCGTCGTCGCAGCGACTTCGCGGCGTGGGTGGACGAGCAGCTGAAGCTGCCCGATCTGGCGGCACGGATGGGACGCCTGAACCCGTTCCAGCAGAGCCTCGAGGACATCCGCCGCCGCCTGGTGACGCTCGCCGACGAGGCGCTCGACCGGGCATGAGCGAGGCGGTTCCCACTCTCGAGGACTACCGGGACGTCGCCCCGCCGGGGACGGTCGAGCTCCTCCGCCGCCTCTCCGAGCGGGTGCGCGGACGGCGCGTCCTGCACGTCAGCACCAGCGGCAAGGTGGGCGGCGTGGCGGAGATCCTCCGCCGCCTCGTCCCGCTCCTCGAGGAAGCGGGCGTCGACGCGGGCTGGGAGAGCCTCGACGGCGAGGAGGCGGCCGCGCAGGTGGCCGCGCGTCTCCACACGGCGCTCCAGGGCGACGAGGAGCGGATGCCGCCAGAGACCTTCGACGACTTCCGCACCTTCACGCGTGCGCGCGCGGCGTCGCTCGAGCTCACTGCCGACGTGGTCGTCACCCACGACGTGCTGCCGGCGGCGCTCGTCGATGCCCGCCCTCCGGAAGGTGCGTGGGTCTGGCGCTGCCACCTCGACGTGTCGCGACCGCAGCGCCGTGCCTGGACGTTTCTCCGGCAGTTCGTGGTGAAGTTCGACGCGGCCGTCTTCTCGCTGCCGAGCTTTGCGCAGCGCCTCCCGATCCCGCAGTTCCTCGTCTATCCGTCGATCGACCCGTTGAGCGACAAGAACCGCGATCTCGCGCCGTCGGAGATCGACGCCATCCTCGCGCAGCTCGGGGTGCCGCGCGACAAGCCGATCCTCCTCCAGGTGGCCCGTTTCGACCGGTTCAAGGACCCGCTCGGGGTGATCGACGCGTACCGGCTGGTGAAGCGGCAGCACGATTGCCGGCTCGTGCTCGTGGGCGGTGCCGAGAGCGACGACCCGGGCGGCGTCGAGCTGTCGGCCGACGTGCGCGAGGCTGCGAGCCACGACCCCGACCTCCACGTCCTCGAGCTGCCGGCCCATGCCCGTCGCGAGGTGAACGCGCTCCAGCGCGCGGCGACGATCGTCTTCCAGAAGTCGACGCGCGAGGGCTTCGGCCTCGGAGTTGCGGAGGCGATGTGGAAGTCGAAGCCGGTGATCGGCGGCTTCGCGGGCGGGATCACCGCGCAGGTGATCTACGACGTCACCGGCTACACCGTGAACTCGGTCGAGGGCGCCGCCTTCCGTGCCCGCCAGCTACTCGCAGATCCGGAGCTGTGTGCCCGCCTCGGCGCCGCCGGCCGCGAGCACGTCCGCCAGAACTTCCTGATCACCCGCCAGCTCGGCGATGAGCTGGCGCTGATGGCGACGCTCCTCCGATGAACGCGACCCGAGACCATGTCCCGGGTCGGGCGGAAGCGAGCGTGAAGCTGTGTACGTCGCGCGGACGCCGTGCCGCGGCCGGCGGAGCCGGCGCGGCAGACAGGCACGCCCGATCCGGATCAACCGGCGTGCGCCGCGTAACCAGGCGCTCTAGAGAGTTTGCCGCGCCGGCTCTCGGCCGCGGCATGGCGTTGGCCTGGATCACCGGGCCGCATTTGCGGATTCTGGCCGACCCGAGACATGGTCTCGGGTCGGTAGCTCGATCCACCATGACGGCGTGCCACCGAGACGGGCCGCCACTTCCTCGCGGAGCTTGGCGTATGCGCCGCGCGCCTCCGCAACGTGCTGTGCGAGCCCGTCGCGCTCGGCGCCGAGGGCCTTCTCTTCGTCGGAGCGGACGTCGGTGGCGGGGGCGCGCACGCCGCCGGTGGCCTCGCTGCCGCCGGCGTTCCGCATACGTGCGCGGGCGAGCGTCGCGAGCTGGGCGTCGAGGTCGCGCAGGCGGTGGTCGGATGCGCGGAGGTCGCGCTCGAGGGCCTGGCGACGGAGCGAGGCGCTGGTCGAGAAGTCGTCCGTACCCTCGCGCGACGACGACGTCGCCGGGGCACGAGCCTTGCCCGCGTCGGACGGCGTGCCGGGGCCGTTCGAATAGACCGTCCGGCCGGCCGCGTCGGTCGAGCGGTAGATGTCACCTGCCCGGGCGCTTCCCGCGCAGAGCGCGAGGCCGAGCACCGTCCGTCCCACCACCCCCATCGTCCACCTCCGGCGCGGGCGCTAGCCCGCTTTCCATATCGTGCCGGAGGGACCGTCCTCGAGCAAGATGCCCTGCTCGCGGAGACGCTCGCGAATCGCATCCGCTTCGCGGAAGTCCTTGCGACGCCGCGCCTCGTTGCGTGCGGCGATGGCCGACTCGATCTCGGCGGCGCTGAGCCCGGCGCGCTCCTGGCCCCGTCGGCGCACGGACTCGAGGAACTCCGCGGGCGGCTCGGCGAAGAGCCCCGTGGCGGCGCCGACGACGGCGAGCTCGCGGCGGATGTCGGTCGCGGCCGCGCGATCGCCGGCGTCGAGCAACCGGTTCAGCTCGCGGACGCGGTCGAAGACGAGGCCGAGACCGCGCGCGGCGTTCAGGTCGTCGTCCATCGCCGCGCAGAACTCGGCGAGGAAGCCCGTGACGGGGTCGGCGAGCGCGCCGTCGAGGGCGATCGCGGGCGGTGCGCCGCCCGCCGCCTCGTCGGCCCGCGCCAGCGCCTCGTATAACCGTCCGAGGGCGCGGCCGGACTCGTCGAGCCGTGTCACCGAGAAGTCGAGCGGTGTACGGTAGTGCGTGCCGAGGAAGAGCAGCCGCAGCGCTTCGGCCGGAGCACGCGCCGCGACGTCGGCGATCGAGAGGATGTTGCCGAGTGACTTCGACATCTTCTCCTCGCCGCGCGTGATCATGCCGTTGTGCACCCAGAGGTCGGCGAACGGCACGCCGGCGTCGGCCTCGGATTGCGCGATCTCGTTCTCGTGGTGCGGGAAGACGAGGTCCGAGCCGCCGCCGTGGATCTCGAACGGCTGGCCGAGGTACTCGGTCGCCATCGCCGAGCACTCGATGTGCCAGCCCGGACGGCCGGCGCCCCAGGGGCTCGGCCACGACGGCTCGCCCGGCTTGGCGCCCTTCCAGAGCGCGAAGTCGTGCGGGCTCTCCTTCGCGGCGTCGATCTCCTCGCCCGTCTCCATGTCGTCGAGGCGGCGGTGCGAGAGTTTGCCGTACGAGGCGAAGCGGCGCACGCGGAAGTAGACACTCCCGTCGGCGACCGGGTACGCGAAGCCCGCGCCGATCAGCCGCTCGATCAGGGCGAGCATCGCGGGGATGTGCGCGGTGGCGCGCGGCTCGTGCGTCGGCGGCAGGCAGCGGAGCCATGCGACGTCCTCCCCGAACGCGCGGATCTCGCGCTCGGCGAGCTCGGCCGCCGGGATGCCCACCTCGGCCGCGCGGCGGATGATCTTGTCGTCGATGTCGGTGAAGTTGCGGACGAACGTGACCGCGAGGCCACGGGCACGAAGGTAGCGGCAGAGGACGTCGGCCGTGACGAGCGCACGCGCGTGACCGACGTGCGAGCGTGAATACACGGTGACGCCGCACCAGTAGAGCCGCACCCCGCCGGCCTGGCGCGCCACGAGCGGCTCCTTTCGGCCGGAGAGAGTGTTGGTGAGGACGAGCGGCACGCGCGGCTACTCTTCCTCCTCGCGCAGGCGGGCGAGCACGGCGTAGTCCTCGAGCGTCGTCGTGTCGCCCAGCGTCTCCTTCCCCGCCGCGATGTCGCGGAGCAGCCGGCGCATGATCTTGCCGCTGCGGGTCTTCGGCAGCGCATCCGTGAAGCGGATGTCGTCGGGCCGCGCGAAGGCGCCGATCTCTTTCGCGACGTGCTGCTTGATCGCGCCGCGCAGCTCCTCGGAGGGCTGCTGGCCCGCCTCGAGTGTGACGAAGGCGGCAATCGCCTGGCCCTTCAGCTCGTCCGGCCGTCCGACCACCGCCGCCTCCGCGACCGCCGCGTGGCTCACGAGCGCGCTCTCGACCTCCATCGTGCCGAGCCGGTGGCCGGCGACGTTCACCACGTCGTCGATGCGGCCCATCACCCAGAAGTAGCCGTCGGCGTCGCGGCGGGCGCCGTCGCCGGTGAAGTAGGCGCCGGGCTGCTGGCTCCAGTACTGTGCGCGGTAGCGGTCGGGGTCGCGGTAGACGGTGCGCAGCATGCCGGGCCACGGCCGCGTGATCACCAGGTAGCCGCCCTGATTGGCACCGAGCGGTGTGCCGTCGCGGCTCCGGACCTCGGGGACCACGCCGGGCAGCGGCAGCGTCGCCGAGCCGGGCTTCGTCGGAATGGCACCGGGAAGCGGGGCAATCATGATGCCGCCCGTTTCGGTCTGCCACCACGTGTCGACGATGGGGCAGCGGCCGCCGCCGATGACGCGGTGATACCACATCCACGCTTCCGGATTGATGGGCTCGCCGACCGTCCCGAGAAGTCTCAGCGAGGACAGGTTGTGTTTGTTCGGCCACTCCTCGCCCCACTTGACGAAGGTGCGGATCGCCGTCGGCGCGGTGTAGAAGACGGTGACGCCGAGGTCCGCGATCAACCGCCAGAAGCGGTCGGGCTCCGGGTGATTCGGCGCCCCCTCGTACATGACCGACGTCGCGCCGTTGGCGAGGATGCCGTACACGACGTAGCTGTGTCCGGTGACCCAGCCGATGTCGGCCGTGCACCAGAACGTGTCCTCCTCCTTGAGATCGAAGACCCACTCCGCGCTGAGCGTCGCATGCAGGAGATATCCGCCCGTCGTGTGGACGATCCCCTTCGGCGTGCCGGTGGTGCCGCTCGTGTAGAGCACGAAGAGCGGGTGCTCGCTGTCGAGCGGCTCGGCCGGGCAGTCGGGTGACGCGCCGCCGATGACCTCGTGCCACCAGTGGTCACGGCCGGCGGTCATCGGTACCGCGTCGCCGGTGCGCCGCACCACGACGACGCTCCGGATGGTGGGCACGCCGGCCACTGCGGCGTCGACGTTCGCCTTAAGCGGAACGATAGCGCCGCGACGATGGCCGCCGTCGGCGGTCACCAGCACCGTCGCCTCGGCGTCGTTCATGCGGTCGCGCAGCGCCTCGGCGGAGAAGCCGCCGAAGACGACGCTGTGGGTCGCGCCGATGCGCGCGCAGGCGAGCATCGCGATCGCCGCCTCGGGGATCATCGGGAGATAGATGCCGACGCGGTCGCCGGCCCGGACGCCGAGCGCCTTCAACACGTTGGCGAAGCGGCAGACCTCGCGATGGAGCGCGTGGTAGGTGAGGACGCGTCGCTCGCCCGGCTCGCCCTCCCAGACGATCGCGGCCTTGTTGCGCCGCGGCCCGGCGAGGTGTCGGTCGAGACAGTTGTCAGCGACGTTCAGCCGCCCGCCGACGAACCACTTGGCGACCGGTGACTGCCAGTCGAGCACGCGTTCCCAGCGCGTCGTCCAGCGCAGCCGTTCCGCCATCTCCGCCCAGAAGGCGTCGGGGTCGTCGACCGAACGGCGGTAGAGCTCGTCGTAGCGCGCGCGGCTCGGGACGGCGGCGCGACGGCTGAAGCTCTCGGGCGGCGGAAAGACCCGGTGCTCCTGCAGCAGGGAGTCGATCGCGGCCTGACCGCTCGGATCGCCCATCGCTTCTCTGTAGTGGGCCGTCTGCGCGCGTGCAAGCTTCAGGAGGGGGCGCGGCCGAGCGGCGCCGGAGCGAAACGGCCGGCGAAGCCGTCGATCGACACGCCGACCCGGCCCGGCATCACGGCGCTCGCGATGGCGATCATCCGCTCCCGGTACTCGAGCGCGACCGACGCGGGGTCGATGCGCGCCATCGCGTCCGGCAGCGCGGTGGCGCGCGTCCGCGAGCCGCCCGCGCTGCCGTCACCGCCGATGAAGTGGTCGACGACGACGGCATCGGCCGAGTCGGCGATGCGTGTGAAGAAGCCGCGCGGGTCGGCGATCGGCAGGAGCGGCGAGACCGTGATCACCACGCGATGGCCGGCGGCACGGAGCGCTGCAGCGGCCTCGAAGCGCCGAGCGACGGAGCTCGCCGGCGCCGGCAGCGACGGCAGGCGGTCACGATCGCTCTCGATCGAGACATGGAAGCGAAGCCGCGTGGCCGCACCGAGACGCGCGTAGACGTCGAGGTAGCGCGTCACACGGTGCGTGTGCGTCTGGATGATGAGTCCGTCGGGCGGCCGCTCGCACATCGCCTCGAGCAGCCGACGCGTCACCCCGAAGCGATCCTCCTGCGGGAGGAACGGATCCGTCGAGCTCGAGAGGAAGATCGTGAAAGCGTCGCGGCTCCGCCGCGCCCAGCGGCGCTCGACCTCGTACTGCTCGCGGTAGGCGTCCGCCGCGTTGGTGCGCACCTCGAGGAAGTCACCCCATGGCGCGCCGCGCGTCACCCAGCGATTGTGCCGGACGTAGCAGCCGACCCCACAAAGCGTCCGGCCGAAGGTGCAGCCGCGATACGGCTGGAGCGAATGCGAGCTGACCGTCCGGAGAAAGCCCGTCGTACGCGTGAGGATGCGGGAGACGCGTGCTTCCGTGAGGACGAGGCTCACGTACCCGACTGGGCGACGGGGGCGGGGGCGGGAGCGGTCGCGAGCAGGCGCTCGAGCTCGTCGGGATCGACCGGCTTCACGAGGTGCGCGTCGAACCCGGCTTCGAGCGCCTTCCGGCGGTCGTCGGTTCGCCCGTAGCCTGTGAGGGCAACGAGGAACGGCTGCCCGCCGGGCGCGGACCGGATGCGCTTGGCCACATCGTACCCGCTGATGCCGGGCAGGCCGATGTCGATGAGCGCGATCTCGGGACGGTGCTGGAGGTGCAGCTGGATCGCCTGCGCACCGTCCGGCGCCTCGTCGACCGCGTATCCCCAGAGCTCGAGCAGGGTGTGCAGCGCCAGCCGGTTGTCGGGGTTGTCTTCGACGATCAGAACCCTGCGGGCGCGCGCCGGAGACAACCCCATACTCTGCTCCCGAACCGGCGCTGCGGATACCACCAATGGCGCGGTGGGGCAACGGCATCACGGCTTTTTGGCGCAGGACGGTACTTGCGTCCACGCGGCGTCAGCAATAAAGGCACGCAATGGCGGACGATCGCCACGGCGCCGATCTCTCGCCGCGGCCGCAGCTGAGGATCGCCGCTTTGCTGGCGGTCTTGACGCTTCTGTTCGTGCCGCTCCAGGCGTATTACCTGGAGCCCGCCGCGCTGCTCAAGGTTGCGCCCTTCTACGTCTTTGCCGCGGCGCTCGGCAGCCTGCTGCTGGTCCTCACGTACACGGCGCTCGGCGTGCGCTACGCGCAACAGCTGAGCCCGCTCTTCGCGCTCGGACTCACCGCGGAGATGCTGCTGTACCTCTACCTCGAGCCCTACGCGACGCCGACGTATCCGGCGATCGTCGCGAACCTGATGACCTGTCTGCTGATGGGGACGACGGTCCTCTTCGCGTGGCCCACGTGGCGCGCGATCCTCTCCGGTTCCCTGATGGTGGCGGGGTTCGCCGTGGTCGCGGCCATCCTGACGTCGCGCGGCCTGCCTACGGCGCCGTTCGGGCTCGCCATTGGCTCGCTCGTGGCCGGCGTGGTGACGGTCGCGGCGAGTGCCCGGGTGATGGACCGGTTCCGCGCGAGCCTCGCGCAGCGCCAGGACGAGCTCGCTGCGTTCTCGACGCGTCTCATGTCCGTGCACGAGGAGGAGCGACGCCGCGTCGCCCGCGAGCTCCACGAGGAGCTCGGCTCCTCGCTGACCGCGATCCTGTCCTACCTCTGGCTCTTCGACCGCCACCGACCCGAGGACGTGGAAACGCTGCAAAGCCGCGCCGCCGATGCCCGCCGTCTCGTCGCCAAGACGATCGCCGAGATGCGGGAGCTCTCGCAGGACCTGCGACCGTCGGCGCTCGACGATTACGGGCTGCTGCCGTCCCTCGACTCGCAGGTGAAGACGTTCACGGAGCGCCACGGCATCGTGGCCACGTTCAGCGCCGCCGGCGTCCCGGAGCGCCTGCCTGCGGACATCGAGACCGCCGTCTACCGCATCACCCAGGAAGCGCTCACGAACGTCGTCCGCCACGCGGGGGCCCGCCACGTGCGCGTCGTGCTCGCCGCCGTCGGCGACGAGATCGAGCTCGAGGTGGAGGACGACGGGGTGGGCATCGTCACCAAGCCGAAGAACGGCGACGCGGGCACGGGGCTGATCGGCATCCGCGAGCGGGTGCGGGCGCTCGGCGGCAGCGTGGCGCTGACCTCGGGCAGTGGCGCGCATCTTCGCGTGCGGCTTCCGGTGGCCGGCAAGCGCGCGATGCGCGCGTAGTCAGCCCCGGGGCGCCGCCGGCTCGCCGTAGAGCCGGGCCATGTCGGGCTGCTCGGTGCAGACGTAGTGCACCCAGATATAGGCGTGCTGGAAGAGGGCGGCGACGAGGCCCGCATGCGACCGGGCGAAGAGCGCAATCGCCCAGAGGCCGAGGAACCCGAACGTGTACATGGCGTTCGGCGTCCAGGCGAAGGCACCGCGTGTGACCAGCGGCATCTCGCGATAGCGACGCCGGAAGTGGTCGCCGCCCGCAGCGCGGGCGAGCCCGAAGTACCGCTGGACCGACCACGCCGTGTAGAGCGACGGCAGCAAGACGAGGACGGCGAGGTCCGAGGCGACCCCACGCGACAGCGCGAGGCTTCCCGTATCGGCCGCGGAGACGGCGGCGATGACTGCGGGACGAAGGGCCAGGAGAATGTAGAAGACGAGGCCGTAGACCGCGAAGTCGGCGCGACCGAACAGACCGCTGAAGGTCTCCCAGCGGAGCTGAGCGCGCCAGGCGATCCAGACGTAGAGCTGATGGACGACGGGCTCGCCGACGGCGATCCAGAACCACGTGGTGTCCGCGAGGCCGAGCCAGTGGCCGTCACCGAGCGCCGGCGCGGCGAGACCCCACGCGACGGGCAGCAGGACGGTCAGGAACAGCGCGTGGACGGCCTGTCCCCGGAAGAGGAACGACGCGGCGCTCGGCGAGCCGCGCGCGCCGTTCACGCTCGGCCGTGCGGCGGGAGCATCCCGACGTCGCGCAGCAACGTGCGGACGGCACGCAGAGCGGCACCGCGCCGGAACTGGGCCACATGTCCGCCCGGGTACCAGTGGATGCGCGGCCGGCCCCAGTGGCGCCAGAGTGCATCGGCGTGCTCGGGTGGGCAGATACGATCGCCGAGCGCGGCGATGATGAGCCGGTGCTCGAACGGGACGAGCGGCGCGCGTGCGAGCGGCGCGTGCACGCGCGTCAGGTCGCGCAGGACGGCCAAGCTCCAGCCGTATCCGCGCGCGAGCTCGAGCCGTGGGTCATTGTCGTCGCCCGCCCACATCATCTCCGCGAGCGAGGCGAGCGGGATCATCGGCACGGCGAAGGCGAGCTCGGGCTCCACGGAGGCGAGCAGCGCCGTCGTGTAGCCGCCGAGGCTCATCCCGAAGGCGCCGACCGGTCCCGTGCCCGCCGCCCGGCAGTAGCGGAGCAGCGCCCGCAGCTCGTAGATGGCCTGCGCGAACGCCTCGTTGGTGCGCACCATGTCGAGTCCGAAGAAGCCGCGTCCCGAGGGACCGGAGCCGGCCGCGGTGCGCGGCCCGTGGTAGGGCAGCACGTAGATGACGACGTCGACCCCGGCGCGGTAGAAGCGCCGCGCCTCGAACGCGAGCCGCTCGATCCAGAGATGGCCGCCCGCGTAGCCGTGGACGCAGAGCATGGCGGGATGTCCGGACCGCCGATGGCGCCACCAGAGCGCGATGCCGGTGCGGTCGACCGCGAGGGCGGCCTCGGGGAAGACCGGCACGAACGCGCTCTCGAACCGCAGCCGGACGAGGTCGCCGTCCACGAGCTGCCGGAGCCGCCGTTCCGACGCGCGCAGCGGAGCCGGCGCCGCGAAGAAGGCGCTCGGGTCGTCGACGAAGCGCCGATCGGCATAGAACTCGCGGGCGCGCGCCAGCCGTTCACGAAACTCCGTGCCCGCCGGCGGCGTAAAGCTCTGCCGGCGGAGATAGCGGTCGAGGACGAACCGATCGAGCCGTGCACCCGCGCCGAGGAGCAGGGACTCGAATCGCGTGACGGGAGGCAGGGCAGGAAAGGTGGCGTCGGCACTCACGGACATGGCGGGCTGCTGTAGCATGGCCGTGTTTCTCGTACTAACCGACCGCGTCCGGTGACGGAAGCTTCAGCCAGACCGCTACCAGAGGAGAACCCACGCCGGACCGATGCGCCGGGCGCTTCCGGGCAGCACCTCGAGTACCGCGCCCGTGATGTTGCCGAACGTCGTCGCCGCGAGCTGAAGGCGGATACTCGCGCCGGTCGTCCGCGCGAGGACGTCGTGCACGGGCGCAGGCGGTCGGCCCGGTCGTCCTCCCTCCACGACCGTCATCCGATCGAGGTCGATCACGCGGTCCTCGACGCCGCTGGCGCCGAAGAACCGAAGGCGCAGGCGGTCGCTCGCGTCCGGATCAGCCACGCATGGACCGCGCGGCACGCGGATGATGATCCGATGCGACGTCCGCTGCACGCCGGGCCGCATGAGTCCCATCGCCTGCGGCATGAGCGTCGCATCCTCGCGCGCGAAGGGCTCGATCGGGTTCGCGAAGTGGAGGAGGCGCCGGCTGTGGCCCACCTGCGTCCGGTACGTCTCGATGAGCGCGGTCTTCCGCTCGACGGCCGCGCCCGACAGCGAGAGCGCGTCCCAGCGAAACAGTGCGCCTGCGCAGCTCGTGGGACGCGGATCGCCGGCGTCCGAAGGCCAGCGCTTGGCGTGGATCAGGTAGCCGAGGACCGGAAGGCGGTCGGCCTCGCCGAGCAACGCGAGGAGCGCGAACCGGTTGAGCGCGCGATGGTCGGGATGCGCGTCGACCGCGATCGGAAGGACCACTGTGTCCGGACGCGCGCCCCGCAGCGCGGCCCGCAGCGCATCGACGACCGCGTCCGCCGAGACCGATCCTCCCGCGCGTGGCACCGCCGTCCATCCGTTGCCCCAGGAGCCGGCGAGGCTGCCGTCGGCGTAGCCGAGGAACGTGACGGCGTCGGCGCCGAGGCCGAGGTCGCCGAGCGCGCGCCGCGTCTCTTCGCGCCGCTCTTCTCCGAGGTCCGGCGCACCCGTCTTGTCGGGGCCACGCTCGCCGTCGGTCGCGACGAGGACGTGGACCTGTGCCCCGGAGCGCCGGGCGGCGTCGATCACCGCCGCGGCGCCGAGGACCTCGTCGTCGGGATGTGGGGCGAGGACGAGGATGCTGCGGCCGAGCGGCGGGAGGCGCTGCAACGGCCGGTGATGGTCGAGCGTTCGGCCGCAGCAGGCGAGGGCAGCGACCACGAAACCGATCGCCGGGCGCGACGGCCGCATCGGGTCTCTGTACGCTGGTCGCCGCGTCGTGCCAACGGCCGCGGCGCCACGTGACACTGCGCGATCACCGTGTGACGACGACGCTGACAGAACCTTGGGGCAAGATTTCCGCGGCACCATGCAGCGACGACCGCGACCAGCAGAATCACGAGAGCCGGGCTCCCGGTGATTCTGTGGCTTCAGTTGCGCGCGGGAAGGTCCGAGAGGTCGGCCGGCCCGACGAGCTGCTTGCCGGCCTCGTTCTCCTCGTACGGGGCCTCGTTGACGACCGCCTCGCCTGACGACCACTCGGTCGCAGGCAGGATCGTGCGCTCAATCGCCTGGCGGATGCGCACCGGCTTCGAGAGCGCAGAGATCGCCTTCCAGCGTCCCACCGGCTCGTTCCCGAGGATGACGAGGCCGGTGTGCTGCTTTCGGTCCGCGTCGATGACCGGGTCCAGGTCGTACGCGCCGAGCTTATGCCGGAGCAGCTCGATGTCGTCGCGCTTGCCGGTGAAGAAGTACCAACACCCGGGACGTGTGTAAGGCACCCGGAGACCAGCTGTCGATCCCCTGGCGTCCAACACCCGTGTCGGGGACCAATGGGAAGATAGGCCCCACAAAGGGGGTATCTGCCCCAATCTCGTCCTACCACCCCGCCGGTGGCTCCGTAGCGAGCTTCCGGACTCCGCCGTCGAGGTGGCGGACGGAAGGTGCCGAGCGGAATTCGGGAAAGTCCGTATAGCTTCCTCTTTGCTGACCTCCTAGTGCCATCTGATCGATACGAGAGAAGCAGGAGCCTACGCTTTCGCACGGAGCCGCCCATGACACCACGTCGCCTCTTGCCCCTGTCGCTCATCATCCTCCTCATGGCTCCGCTCGCCGCACGTGCGCGGTGCACGCCCACGACCTGCGCGGCGCAGGGCAAGAACTGCGGCACGATCCCGAATGGCTGCCGCGGCACGCTCACCTGTGGCGCCTGCACCGCCCCGCAAACCTGCGGCGGCGGCGGGATCGCCAACATCTGCGGCCTCGGGACGCCGCCGTCCGCATGCACGCCGACGACCTGCGCGGCGCAGGGCAAGAACTGCGGCACGATCCCGGATGGCTGTGGCGGCACGCTCACCTGTGGCGCCTGCACCGGCCCGCAAACCTGCGGCGGCGGCGGGATCGCCAACGTCTGCGGCCTCGGGACGCCGCCGCCCGCACCCTCGCCACTGTGCACCGCCACGAACGTTTCGGGCAACCCCTACAGTGGAACGCTCTGTGGAGGCGCCTTCATCGACAATTGCACTCCAGGAGCTCTCTATTCGTGCACGGGTGGCGCTCGGGGTACGACCAACAACTGCTCGCTCGCCCAGACGTGCTCCACGGGCTGCCTGACTGGGGTCAACGATACGCCGGTCACCGCCAACATCGGGTTCGCGACGCCGGTCGCCAACGACGTCTGTTTCGCGGACACGGCCCCGCTGACGTTCTCGACGAACGCGACGATCGGCGGGAGCTACGTCACCATGACCGCGACGCTGACGCAGCCCCACACTCTTTCAGCCTTCGTGAATTTCGGCGGAGCCACGGCCGATGTCCCGCCCATCTGCGGCAATCTCGTGCCGCTCACCCTCGCGTCGGGCGCCACTTCGCTGAGCTGGGTGCAGCCGACCGGCGTCGTGACGACACCCACAACGGTGCCCTTGCATGTGCTCATCAGCTACATCGAAGCGGCTAGCGGAAGGCTCCGCAATCTCGTCTCGGTCCCGTCATCACTGACCCTCAACCCCGGTGGAACGCTTCCCGCGCCGCCGCTGGTCTCGTTCAGCATCACGGATGCCGGCGGGGCGACCATCTCGACGATCCCGGGAGCTACGAACGCCTTCGCCCACGGGACGCTGCCCGCCTCCACGCCCGCTCCCGTGGGCGGGACGAGAGTGACGGTGACGAGCAATCCCGCGAGCGCCTTTGTGAGTGACGG
>Ga0209056_10003379_pt1 | contig 17047 bp, 13 predicted proteins | sample GraSoiAngelo_114_FD_185876 | JGI IMG/M metagenome (GOLD analysis project Ga0209056, IMG submission 185876) | Grasslands soil microbial communities from the Angelo Coastal Reserve, California, USA - 14_0903_13_40cm (SPAdes) (version 2) | ecosystem: Environmental > Terrestrial > Soil > Grasslands... | reverse complement strand
AGCGCCGGAACGATGAGCACCACGCGCCCGCCCGGCGCGAGCAGCGCGCGCATGGCGCGCAGCGAGGCGGCATCGTCGGCCACGTGCTCGAGGACGTTCGCGCACACCACCGTGTCGAAGCGATGCGGCGCGAGGCCGTCCTCGCCGAGGCGGGCGAGGTCGAGGAAGCGCACCTGCACGTTCGGCGTGTCGGCGAAGGTGCGGCGCAGGAGCTCCACGTACTCCGGGTCGACGTCGCTCGCGACCACCTCCTCGCGCGTCGAGAGGTAGCGCGTCATGACGCCGGTGCCGGAGCCCACCTCGAGGACGCGCCGGCCGACGTAGGGTCGCATCAGGTCCCAGAGGAACGCCGTGTAGCGCCGCAGGACCTCCACGCGCCGGAGGGTGGTGTACCCCTCGTCCTCGCGCCCGACGTCGGGCCGGATCGTGAAGCGCAGGATGGTCCAGAAGGCCGAGACGCCGTCCTTCCAGCCGATCTTCTTGCCCTCGGAGTACTGCCGGCCGTGGTACGCGATCGGCACCTCGTAGACCCGGCAGCGCAGGTGGGCGACCTTGGCGGTCAGCTCCGGCTCGAGGCCGAAGCGGTTCGAGCGGATGGGGATGCGACGCAGGATGTCGGCGCGGAAGACCTTGTAGCAGGTCTCCATGTCGGTGAGGTTCAGGTTGGTGCAGATGTTCGAGACGAGCGTCAGCAGCCGGTTCGCCACCGTGTGCCAGAAGAAGAGCACGCGGCGCGGACTGCCGGCGAAGCGCGAGCCGAAGACCACGTCGGCGTGCCCGTCGAGGATGGGCTGGAGCAGGCGCGGGTACTCGGCCGGGTCGTACTCGAGGTCGGCGTCCTGGACGAGAGCGATCTCGCCCGTCACGTGCCCCACGGCGCGGCGGACCGCGGCGCCCTTGCCCTGGTTGCGCTCCTGGAAGAGGACGACGAGGCGGTTCTCGGGCGTCGCGGGCGTCGCCGCGTGCATCTCCTCGAGCACGGCGCGCGTCCCGTCGGTCGAGCCGTCGTCGACCACGATGATCTCCTTCGGAATGGGCACCGCCATGACGCGCGCGAGCAGCGCGCGCACGGTGGCGACCTCGTTGTAGACGGGCACCAGCACGGAGAGGCGGGGACGGGGCTCCACGGGCGGCGATTGTCGCAAGCCGGAGGCGGAGGTCAAGCCATGAGGGCGCCGGGCGGCCGCCCCCCGCGGTGCTTGCGCATGGATAGGCGCGGGGCCGCGTGATAGATCACGCCCCCGCATGGGTCGCCCCCCGGCGCGCGCCCGGACGTGGACCGGGGCCACCCTGCTCGCGGTCACCGCGCTCGCCGCCGTGTTCCGACTCCACATGCTCGACACGGTGCCGCCCGGCCTCTACCTCGACGAGACGCTGAACGCGCAGCACGCGATCGCGTGGCGGCTCAGCGCGCACAAGGCCTGGTTCGAGGGCACGCCGCCCATCCCCGGGGTCTGGGCCGACGTCCCGAACCTCTACCTGGCCGGCGTCTCCGGCGTTCTCCGGCTCTTCGGCGACGGCTTCCTCGCCACCCGCATGACGTCGGTCGTGCCGAGCCTGGCCTGCGTGCCGCTCCTCTACGCCCTCGCGCGCAGCGTCACGGGCCGACGCCAGGCGCTCCTCGCCGCCGGGCTCCTCGCCGTGTCGCACTGGGCGGCACGCACCGGACGCGACGGCACGTACGAGGTCGCGATGACCGCCCTTCAGTTGGCCGGGCTGGCCAGCCTCGGCCGCGCTCTCGCCAGGGACCGGCTGGTGTGGAGCGCGCTCGCGGGCGTCCTCCTCGGCGCCTCCATCTACACCTACACCGCCGCGCGCCTCGTGCTGGCGCAGGCGGGCGTGTGGCTCGGGTGGGAGCTCGTCGCCTCGGCCGAGAGACGACGGACGCTCGCGCACGCGGGGCTCTGCCTCGCCGTCGCCCTCCTCTGCGCCGCGCCCTACGCCGTCTACCTCGCCACGCGGAGCGCCGGCGATCTCGGTGTCCTCGCGCTCACCGGCCCCGCGGCGCCGCACGGCGTCCTCGGGACGCTCGCCGAGAACGTGGCGGCGCATCTCGCCATGTTCAACCTGCGCGGCGGCACCTATGCCCGTGACAACCTTCCCGGCTGGCCGATGCTCGACCCGGTGACGGGGCTCCTCTTCCTGGCCGGGCTCCTGGTCGCCCTCCGGCGCGCCGACCGACAGCGGCGCCTGGTCGTCACCTGGTACGCCGTCTGCGTGCTGGGCGGCGTGCTCTCGCTGTCGCGCGAAGGACCGCCCTACGTCTACCGCGTCGCCAACCTCGGGCCGTGGGCGTGCCTGGTCGCCGCCGCGGGCGCGGTGGCCGCGTGGGATCGCCTCCGCCCGCGCGTGTCGGGGCCCGTCGCCGTGCTCGGAGCCCTCGGCGGGCTCGGTGTGGCGGGCGCGCTCAACTTCTGGATCCTCTTCGTGCGCGGGCCCGCGTGTCCGGACTTCGGCCCCGCCTTTGGCACGACCGAGACCCAGCTCGGGCTCTGGCTCGCGCGCCACCCGGACGAGCGGCCCGCCTACGTCCTCTATGACACGGTCCGCCTGCTCGACTCCTCCTACGCGAGCCTCTGGTATCCCGAGACCAACGGCTACAACTGGTATCGGCCCATCGACTCGGCGGCGGCCATCCACCTCTCGGCGGGCGTGTACCGGCGCTCACCGGAGCACGCCCTCGACCCGGCCGCGCTGCACGGCGACGTCGACGTGGTGGCGCGCCTCCCGGGGCAACTCCCCGGCCCGGCCGTGTTCGTCGTCCCTCCGACGCTGGTCGATGCCGTCGGGCGGTTCTACGCCATCGACGGGCGCGAGGACGTGACGGACGGCCTCGGCCGGGGGCTCGGCACGGTCCTGCGCGTCCGACCGCGCTGACAATGAGATCGGGGAGTCGGCCCGGCGGTGATCGGCGGCCCTACGCCGCGCGGGCTTCGGGCACCGGCGGCGCTGGCAACGGCTGCGGCGCCCGCCGCCAGAGCGCCCGCCACGCCATCCGGAGCGTCACCTTGATCCCCTCCACACCGAGGAACGGGAAGGTGAGCGGGATCAACACGATGTAGAGGAAGAGCGCCAGGCGCTTCATGCGCCGCGCGATCATCCAGCGCAGCCACGGCTTCACCACCTCGGGCGCGCGCGCGTAGACGGGCGTGATCTTGGCGAGCGTCTCGGCGAGCTCCTTGTGGGGGTGCTTCAGGATCGACTCGTGGTGGTACCCGGAGACGCCCCGGCGGACCTTCTCCTGCCCCTCCGCGTCGAGGTAGCCCATCTGGACGGCCATGTCGTGCAGCTTGGTCTTCGGGAACGGGTAGAAGATGTACGCCGAGCACTGCGTCGGCCGGATCGCGTCGACCATGCGGAGCGTCTTCATCATCTGCTCGGGCGTCTCGCCCGGGTTGCCGTAGATGCACGAGACCTGGAGGCCGATGCCGGCGTCCTTGACGAGCCGGGCCGCGCGGAAGATGAGCTCGTCGGGCATCGGCCGCTCCATGTAGTAGCGGCGCACGTCGGGGTCGCCCGAGTCGACGCCCATGAAGATGGTGGCGCAGTTGGCGGCCTTCATCGCCTTCACCAGCCGCGGCTTGATGGTGGTCGGGTAGCCGAAACAGTACCAGGGGAGGTTCACCTCTTTGCGGTACGCCTCGCAGAACTCCTCCACCCAGTGCGGGTCGGTGGTGAAGTTGTCGTCGTGGACGGAGACGAACTTGACGTCGTAGCGCGCCAGGTTCTGCCTGAACTCCGCCATGACGTTCGCGATCGACCGCTTGCGGAGGAAGTCGCCCTTCCCTCGGAAGATCTCCCGCTGGTAGTGGATGTTGCAGAACGTGCACTTGAACGGGCAGCCGCGCCCCGTGAAGATCTCGAGGTTGTCCTTGAAGCAGCCGTACTCCCACCAGAGCTGCTTCTCCGGGAAGGGAAACTGGTCGAGGTCGTTCTCGAGCGCTCCCATCTCGTTGCGGTGGACGGCGCCGTCCTTCTTGACCCAGAGGGTCGGGATGGTGGTGTAGTCCTCGCCGCGCTCCATCCGGCGAACCAGCGCGAGAAGCGCGACCTCACCCTCCCCGGTGCACACCATGTCGACGTGCGGGCTCTCCAGGATGTAGTCGGGGAGCGCCTGCGCGTGGTGGCCGCCCACGATGATCGGCGCGCCGATCCGCTGCTTCAGCTTCGCGGCCATCGTCGAGCAGAAGGGCCAGAGGTTGGTGAGCGAGCCCATCGCGATCAGGTCCGGCCGGAAGGCGACGGCGCGCTCGAGCAGCGCCTCGTGGCGGTTCAGCCAGGCGAGGTGCGGGGCCTTCAGGAAGAGGTTGTCGTCGAGGCCGGGGTCGAAGATCAGGTCGATCTCGTGCCCGTGGTGCCTGAGCATCGACATGAGGTAGCCGACGCCCAGGTTCTCGATGCCGCGATAGTAGAAGAGGACCCGCACCGGGCGGTGAGAGTCCTACGCGAGCCCCGGGGGAGTCAAGACGACGGGTGCCCGGCCCAGATGCCGAGCGCCTGCCAGAGGCGCCGGGTGCGGGGTGTGATCAGCCCGAGCTCGCTGGCGAGCGTGCGGACCTTGTCGAGCGCCTCGAGCGTGTCCGCCCGGTGGCGGGGGTTGCGGACGTAGACCTCGTCGATGACCTGCCGCGGGATGCGGTACGCGCGGATGATCGCCGGCGACGGCCGCATCATGAGCTGGGCCATGACGCTCAGCACGACCGGCGCGCCGACGGCGAGCGCGGCGCGGCGGGCCCGTCCGAGGTGCGGAACGTGCTCCTTCAGGTAGTGGCGCGCGAAGCAGAGGTGACGCGCCTCCTCGGTCACGTGGATCTGCATGATCCGCCGGAGCAGAGGGTGCACCGGCTGGTCGCGGCGGAGCGCCCGGCGCTGCACGTGATCGATGGGATCCTCGCCGCCCAGGACGAAGACGAAGAAGAGCTCGGGGAAGACCGTCGCGAGCCTCGGCACCCGGCCGGCGAGGAAGCGGTGGACGCCGGTGAGCCCGCGGAGGTCGAAGCCCGAGCGGTTCACGAACTCCTGGAACATGAGCGCGTGCTGCGCCTCCTCGATGATCTCGTGATAGACGTAGCGAAACTCGGGCGAGCGGTTGGGGAGCGAGGCGGCAAAGGCGAGGAGCCCCCGCTTGAGGACGCCCTCGAACTGGAGACCGATCTTCATGAAGTGGGCGACCAGGTGGAGACCGAGCCGCGCGCGCACCGCGAGCGGCTGGGCGCGGTACCACGCGCTGCCCCCGAGCACGTCGTCCGCGGCGAGCTCCCAGCGCGGATCGAGGGGATCGATGCGGAACTCCTCCGCATCCCAGGCGATGTCGGCATAGGCGTCGAAGTGCTTGACGACCGACTGGTGGCTCAGGCGCGAGACCAGCTGCCGAAAGGTCTCCTTGCGTGCGGCCGGTCGCTCCTCCTCCGGCACGAACACGTGGGGTTCGACGGCGGCGACCTGAAGGGACATGATTCCTCCTCTCTCTACGCGCCCGGGGGACGCGGGTTGGGACCGAGCACGACGGCGGCCAGATCCTTCAGCACGGCGATCAGCTCGCTCACGCGCTGGTCGTCCGCGATGGCGATGCGATCGAGGGCGAGGCCCTGGAGAAACGCGAACGTGAACGCCGGGACGAGGTCGAAGCGCACGTTCGGCGCGGCGGCTTCGGCAAACAGCTCGCGGTAGGTGGCGATCACGGTGTCGGTGAACTGCGTCGTGATCCGGGACACCTCGCGCAGGAGCTGGCGATCGCTGCGCGCGGCGACCACGAGCTCGAGCCAGGCGTAGAAGGTCGAGCCCGAGACCATCCTCCACAGGATGTCGATCGCCGCCGCCCGCCGGTCGGCGTCGGCGGGCAGCGCGACGAACGCCGCCCGGAACTCCTGCTCGCGGCGCCGGAGGATGTGCTCGATGGCGCTCGTGAGGAGCTCGATCTTCGAGGCGTAGTAGTGCAGGAGGGCGCCGCGTGAGACGCGGGCGCGGCGCGCGATGCGCGTGGTGGTCGTCCCCGCGTAGCCGCGCTCGGCCAGGCACTCCACGGTGGCGTCGAGCACCGCCCCGCGGGTCGCTTCCCGGCGCTCCTCCTGGCTCCGCCGGCGGCGGGTGCGGCGACCGCCCGGAGCCGCCCTGGTCACCATGCGCACACCCTAGCGCCAAAGATAAAAACAGTCAAGCCCGCTTTTATCATTCCTGGAGCCGCCGGGTTGGCTTGCATCCTGGTCCCGGAAAGCCCTTGCCCCGCCGGGCTCCTGGGGGGAGGACTACGGCTTCTGCGCGCTGATCAAAAGGCTGCCCGCGATCTGGCGTAGGCCGGGGATTTTTTCCAGCTTCTCGGCCAGCGGCGCGAAACGGCGTGCGAAGCCTTTGGGCAGGGCCGGATGCAGGAAATCGAACGGCTCGACATGGACCTCCGCGAAACCTGACGCGCGCAGCAAACCGCGCATCTGCCAGGAAAAGAAGGCCGTCTCATCAGGACTGTCGCCGAGCGCTTTCTTCAGCCACGGGATGTTTTTCTGAAGAGCGATCTGCGGGTTCAGCATGTTCGGTTCGGAAAAAGCGATGCGCCCTCCCGGCTTGAGCACGCGGAATACGCTCTTCAGCGTCTTCATGGCATCAAGATGGTGCAGGATCGAGTTGCCGACGACGGCATCGAAAGACGCGTCGCGAAAATCCGAAAGAGTTTCGGCGTCGCCGAGCACCAGTTTGACGTTCGGCCGGTGGCCGACCGCCTTCTCCGCGATCGCCTTGAGGTCGGGTGAGATGTCGACGGCGGTGACGCGCGCCCCGGACAGCGCCAGCCTGCCGGTGAATTCTCCGAGGCCGAAACCGAGCTCGAGGACCTCCAGGCCCGGCCGGATGCCGGTCTTCTCGATGAACAGCTTCGCCCGCCGAGCGACGCGCTCCTGACCGGCCCAGGAGGCATGGCTCCAATGTTTCAACGGATCGGAGGCCAGGAATTTTCCATGCTCGATCTCGTGGCGATGGCGCTCGCTCGTCATACCTTGCGATAGATCAGGAGGCCGCTCGTGCAGTCGCGCAGGGGCAGCCGGGTGATGGCGGGCAGGTACGCGTTGCCCCCCGGCTGAGCACGAGACGGATGAAGCGTTCCTCCTCGGCGACGGCGACGGGCACGCCGTCGACGAGGAGCGCCGCGGCCGAGTCGGGGCTGTTGTGGTTGATGCCGAGGACGACGGCCGGCATCAGCGCGCCGGACTCGGGAGCGCGATCCCGCCCCGCGCCACGCGCCGGAGCGACTCCCCGAGCCACACGAAGAAGAGCCCGCCGGCGAGGAGGGCCGCGGTGTAGAGCCAGAGGTCGAAGCGCTGGTAGAGCCCGAGGCCCAGCGCGAACACGAACGCGTTGTGCGTCAGGAGCTGGCCCAGGTAGACGCCGTAGGAGCTCTGGCCGAGCCACTCGAACGCCGGCGTCACGCCCGCTACCCGCGGCAGGAGACGCCACGCGGCGAGGAGGAGAACCGTGAGCGGCAGCGGGACGAGGGCGGCGGCGTAGGGCGCCCTGCTCGCGCCGAACCCGCCCTCGGCTCCCGCGACGCACGCGGCGAACGCCGCCGCGGAGAGCGCGGCCGCCGTCCCGCCCAGGCGATCGACCTTCGGCGCGAGCCACATCCCGAAGGCGACGTGCGCGAGGAGGCGCGGCGAGAACACGAAGTAGTTGAAGAAGTCCTGCGCCCGCCCCGGCGCGGGACCGACACCGGCGAGCGCCGCCAAGAGGAGGAACCGGAAGCGCACGCACGCGAGCGTGCACGCGAGCCCGGCCACGAGCACGGTCTCGGTCCCCGCGCGCCGCGCCAGCGCGTGCAGGAGCGGGAACACGAGCACGAGCTGGATGATCATGGTCACGAACCACCCCGTGCCGACCTGCGAGAGCCAGCCGGCCGCGTGCCAGAGCGGCAGCGTGCGCGTCAGCACGACGTCCGCCGGGCGGAGGAGCAGCGCCAGCGCCCACCACACCGGGAGCGCGGCCCACATCGGGACCAGAATGCGGCGCGCGCGGCTCGCGTAGAAGCTGGCGATCGTCGCCTCGCTGCCCGAGCGTGCCTGCCACCAGAGTTCCGAGTTGAGCCCGAAGAGCACGACGAAGATCGGCACCGCCTGGTTGACGACGTAGAGGAAGAGCGGGCCGTCGCCCAGCGCCTGCGAGTGGATGAAGAGCACGCAGAGGATGGCGCACCCCTTGACGAGGTCGATCGCGGGAAGGCGCGGCGAGGGCGGCATCGGTGACCGCACTACCCGGCGGCACGGGCGAGCGCCAGCACGTCGTCGCCCAGGTTCACGGGGACGGCGAGGCGGGCGAAGCCACTGCGCTCGACGACGCGCACGAGGCGACCGAGCGCCGGGCGCGGGGCGCGCGTGTAGACGTGATAGACGAGCCGGCGCAGCGTGACCCACTTGCCGACGCGGAAGAAGCCAGGGTCGGCGAAGCCTTCCTCGGCGAGGAGCCGCGCGAGCGTGGCGCGCGTGAAGTAGGTGAGGTGGTTCGGGGGCGTGAAGAAGTGGTAGCGCCGCCCCGCGAGCCGCGCGAAGGGCGCGGCCAGGTCCGCAGTCTCGATCGCGAGCACGCCGCCGGGCCGCAGGCACGCGCGCGCCCGCCGCACGTAGGCGCGCGGGTCGGCCGTGTGCTCGAGCACGTCCAGCAGGGTGACGGCGGTGAAGCTCGCGGGCACGAGCGCGGCGGAGAGGAAGTCGCCGTGCACGACGGGGACGCCGCTCGATGCCGCGCGCTCCGCCGCGTAGGCCGAGCGCTCGATGCCGCGCGCGTCCCAGCCGCGCGCGCGCGCCGCGCGCACGAAGAAGCCGAGGGCCGCGCCCACGTCGAGGAGCGCGCCCGGCGCCACCCGGCGCTCGATCAGCGCCAGGCGGCGGTCGAAGTTCCGCCGCATGACCGGCTCCTCATCCGCGTAGCCGCGGTAGCCCGGCACCACCGTCTCGAAGCCGCCCGCGAAGTAGCTCTCGCCGTAGAGCGCGTCGAGCACGGCAGGGTCGACCTCCCGCGCCACGAACACCATCCCGCACGCGCAGCGCGTGATCGGGTAGCCGGCCTTCACGAAGGTGGGCGGCGGCGCCGGGGCGGCGCAGAGCGGACAGCGCACGGCGAGCCTTTCCAGCCCAACGCGCCCGCGAAATCAAACTCGGCAGGCAGCTCGGTCGGCGCCACGGGTCCGGCTCAGCTTTGACGCCCGGGCGGCGCGCGATGTAGCGTCCCCACCGGCCGCTCCATGAACCTGCTCGCCGCGCGCTACATCGACCGCTGGGCGGGCGTCGCCGTCCATCTGGGCCTGCACGCCGTCGGCCGGGCCACCGGCCGCCGCCTGCCGCCGCCCGGCGCCACCACACCGCCGTCGGCGGGCCGCACCTGGGCCCGGCCGCGGCGCGTCCTCGCCATCAAGTTCTACGGGCTCGGCAACCTCGTCATGATCCTGCCCACGCTGGCGGCGCTGCGCGCCGCCGTCCCCGAGGTCGAGATCGACTTCCTCACCCTCCCCGGGAACGAGGCGCTCCTCGAGCAGAGCGGGCTCATGGCGCGCGTGCTCACCGTCGAGGTCGCGACCTTCCCCCGCTTCGCGCGCGCCGTCGCCCGCCTGGTGCAGGCGCTCCGGGCCCGCGGCTACGATACCGTCCTCGACTTCGAGCAGTTCCTGAAGGTGTCGGGCATCTTCGGCTTCCTCTCCGGCGCGCCCGAGCTGATCGGCTTCGACACCGAGGGCCAGCACCGGGGCTGGCTCTACACGACGCGCGTCGTCTCGACCGACAGCGTGCACACCCGCGACCTCTTCCTCCGCCTGGCGGCGCCGCTCGGCGTCCCGTCCGGGGCGGCGCCCGCCTGGCGGCTGCCGGTCGCGGACGCGGATCGCGCGCGTGTGCGCGCGCTCCTCCCGTCGGGTGGCGCGGGGCGGTCGCTCGTCGTCATGCACCCCGGGACCGGCGAGAGCTACAACCGGGTCGCGCTCAAGCGCTGGGAGATCGAGCGCTTCGCCGCCGTCGCGGACGCGCTCGCCGAGCGCCACGGGGCGGTCGTCGCCTTCACCGGGCACGGCGAGGCGGAACGCGCGCTGGTCGCCCAGGCCACCCGTCGCCTGCGGCATCCCGCGCTCGACGCCTGCGACCGGCTCGGGGTCGGCGAGCTCGCGGCGCTCGTCGCCGAGGCCACCGTCGTCCTGACCGGCGACACCTCGGTCATGCATCTCGCCGGCGCCGTGGGCACCCCGGTCGTGGCGCTCCTCGGGCCGACGCCGCCCGCGCTCTACGGCCCGCGCGGGTCGCGCGACGTCGTCTTCTACAAAGACCTCTACTGCAGCCCCTGCCTCAGCAACTACAACTTCAAGATGAGCACCTGCACCGACCCGGTGTGCATGCGTTCGATCGGCGCGGACGAGGTGCTGGCCGCCATCGAGGAGCGCTTCTTCGCGAGCGGCGCGCAGGCGCGCCGCGTCGGCGGGTAGCCGGTGACGGACCTCGTCACCGGCTCCTCCGGGCTCCTCGGCCGCGCGCTGGTGGCGCGCCTCCGCGCCGCCGGACGGCGGCTCCGCCTGTTCGACGTCCTGCCGCCCCCGCCGGAGCTCGCGGGCGGCGGCGTCGAGCCGGTGGTCGCCGACATGCGCGACGCGGCCGCCCTGCGCGCGGCCGCGCGCGGCGTCGAGGTCGTCTACCACCTCGCCGCCGGCCAGCGCATGAAGCCGCAGTTCGCCGCCCTGGGCGAGGTGGAGATCCACGCCATGAACGTGGCCGGCACGGCGAACCTGCTCGCGGCCGCGCGCGCCGAGGGCGTGCGCAAGGTCGTGTTCGTGTCGAGCTCCGGCGTGTACGGCGTCCCCACCACCGTGCCGGTCACGGAGGACCACCCCGAGCGCCCGCTCGGCGCCTACGGGCGCTCGAAGATCGAGGCCGAGCAGCTCTGCCTCGACTGGGCCGCCCGCGGCGGGGACGTCACCGTGCTCCGCCCCATGAGCCTCTTCGGGCCGCACATGAGCGGCGTCTTCGTCCTCCTCTTCGACTGGGTGCAGCGCGGGAAGAACGTCTACCTGCTCGGCCGCGGCCAGAACCGGGTGCAGATGGTGAGCGCCGAGGACGTCGCGGAGGCGTGCCGGCTGGCGGCCGAGACGCCGGCCGCGCGGGGTCTGGTTCTGAACCTCGGCGCCGACGGCGTGCCCACCGTCCGCGCCCAGGTGGAGGCGTTGATCCGGCACGCAGGCAGCCGCTCGCGCATCGTGCCCGTCCCCGCCGCGCTGGTGCGCAACGCGGCGCGGGTCCTCCGGCCCTTCGGCCTCTCGCCCATCGTTCCCGAGCACTACCTCCTCGCCGACGCGACCTTCATCCTCGACACGACACGCGCCAGGACCGTGCTCGGCTGGACGCCCCGCCAGGACAACGTCGCCCTCACCTGCGCCGCCTACGACTGGTACGCCCAGCACGCCCACGAGGCCGCGCCGCGGCGGAACGCCGTGCTGGCGCTGCTCGACGCCTTCTCGTAAGCTCTTTCTCGCGTGCGCCTCGCGCCCTACACCGCCCTCGCCGGGGCCGCCCTGCGGGCGAACCTCGGGCGCCTCGACTTCCCCTTCAAGCTCACCTTCTGCGTCACCTTCTGGTGCAACTACCGCTGCCAGACCTGCAACATCTGGAAGATGGCGCCGCGCGACGAGCTCCGGCTGGAGGAGATCCAGCGCTTCTTCCGGCGCTCGGGCCGCTTCCTGTGGGTCGACCTCACGGGCGGCGAGGTCACGCTGCGCCGGGACTTCATCGACGTCTGCCACGCGGTGATCGACGGCTGCCCCGACCTCCTCCTCCTCCACTTCCCGACCAACGGCTCCCTGACCGACAAGGTGGTCGCCGCCGCCGAAGCCATCACCACGCGCCCCGGCCGGCGCCCGGAGAAGCTCATCGTCACCGTCTCGACCGACGGCGACGAGTCCACCAACGACCGCATCCGCGGCATCGAGGGCGGCTGGCGGCGTCAGCTCGAGACCTTCAAGGCGCTGCGCGCCCTGCCCGGCGTCGACGTGCTCCTCGGCATGACGCTCTCGGCCGACAACGTGGACCACTACCCGGCCGCCTTCGCGGCTGCCCGCCGAGAAGTCCCCGACCTCCGCCACGACGAGTTCCACGTCAACCTCGTGCACGAGTCGCCGCACTATCTCGGCAACACCGACCTGGGCCTCGGCGCCAAGGTCGACCGCGAGAAGCTCGCGGCCGCGGTCGAGGAGTACGCGCATCTGCGCGGGCTCCCCCGCTCGCCGGTCGGCTACCTCGAGCGCGCGTACCTGTCGAGGGTCCGCCGCTATCTCGAGACCGGCCGCACGCCGATGCGCTGCCACGCGCTCAGCGCGTCGTGCTTCGTCGACTCGTGGGGCAACGTCTTCCCGTGCACGATCTACGACCGCAGGATCGGGAGCCTCAGGGACGTGGACTACGACCTGGCGCGGCTCTGGAGCACGCCCGAGGCCGACCGGCTGGAGCACGAGATCTTCGACTACCGCTGCCCGCAGTGCTGGACGCCGTGCGAGGCGTACCCGAGCATCATGGGGAACTTCGTGACCCGCGGGCGGCGGCCGGCCGCGTGAGAGGCGCGCGCGCGGCGCTGGCCGCGACCCTGTTCTTCGCGGCCGCGACCCCCTGGGTCCTGCGTCCCTGGTTCACGGCGCGCGACGCGCTGCCGCGGGCGGAGGGCCCGATGGGCGGGATGCTCGATGCGGACCTCTCCCTGAACGTCTGGATCCTCGGCTGGACGGCGCACGCCATCCTGACCGACCCGGCCCATCTCTTCGACGGCAACATCTACTACCCGGCGCCGAACACCATCGCCGGCTCGGAGAACATGCTGGCCCACCTGCCGGTCACCGTGCCGGCGCTCGCGGCGACCGGCAACGTCCTCGTGGCGCTGAAGGCCATGGCGCTCGAGAGCTTCGTCCTGGCCGGGCTCGCGATGTTCCTCCTGGTCCACCACCACACGCGCGACGCGGGCGCCGCGCTGCTGGCAGGCGCGGCGTACACGTTCGCGCCCTGGCGCGTGCACACCCTCCCGCAGCCGCAGTACCTGGGCGCGCAGTACCTGCCGCTGGCGCTCCTCGCCGTGGACTGCTGGCTCGAGCGGCGGCGCGTGCGCGCGCTCGCCGGGCTCGCGGCCGCGCTGGCGCTCCAGGCGCTCGCCTGCCTCTACCTCGGCTATTTCGCCTTCGTCGCCGTGCCGGTGTACGCGCTCGTGCGGCTCGGGCGTGTGCCCGAGCCGGCGCGCGCCGCGGCCGGCCTCGCCGCCGGCTTCGCGGCGGGTGCGCTCGTCGCCCTGCCCGTGGCGCTCCCCTACCTCCACGCCCGCGCGGAGCATGTCATCCCGACACCGGATGTGGGCACCGTCGCCGCCTTCGGATGGCAGCCTCTCACCTACCTCCGACCCGCGATCCTCTCCGGCGTGCTCGGGATCGTGCCGGTCGCGGTCCTCCTCGGCGGCCTCGCGGCGCGGCTCGTCCCACGGCCGGGCCCGGCACCACTGCCCGCACCCGGCGGTGCAACCTGGGCGCTCCTCGCCGCCGGGGTGCTCTGCTCCGCCGGCCCCTACCTCCTCCTTCCCGGCCGGGAGGCGCTGCCCCTCCCCTATCTGCTGCTCTACCGGCTGGTCCCCGGCTTCGCGAGCCTGCGCGGCCCGTCGCGCTTTTTCATCGTCGCGGCGGCGGCGCTCTCGGCGCTCGCCGGCTACGAGCTCGCGCGCGCCACGGCGCGGCTCTCGCGCCGCCTCCGCGTCGCGGCGGGCGCGCTCCTGGCGCTCGCCTGCGTCGCCAGCGCCGCGCCCCGCCCGGCCCCCGTCGTCGCGGCGCACCTGGGCGTGCACGCGCCGCCCCTCTACCGCTGGCTCGCGCGCCAGCCGCGGGACGGCGCGGTGCTCGAGGTCCCGGCCTGGCAGGTCGAGGGCGACATCGCCGGGCAGCTCGCGAGCGGCCGCTACATGGTCGCCAGCACGCTCCACTGGCACCCGCTGCTGAACGGCTACACCGCCTACCCGCCGCCCACCGCCGAGTTCCTCGCCGCGGCGATCCGCCGGCTGCCCGATCCCGACGCGCTCGCCGTGCTCGTCGACAGCGTCGACGTGCGCTGGATCGTCGTGCACGGCGCGCGCTGGCCGGAGACGCCCGGCCTCGCGCCCGCGGCGCGCTTCGGGGACGACCAGGTCTTCCCCGTGACCCGCGCGCCCGCGCGCCCGTGGCGCGCCGAGCTGCTCCCGCGCGCGTACGCGCGCGCCGCCGACACGCTCGAGGGAACGCCGACCGCGCCGCTGGCACCCGCCTGCCGCGCCGGCCGTCTCCTCGAGGTGACACCGCCGCCCGCGATGCTCCCCGTCCCTTCGCCGATCCCGGTGCGCGTCCGCTTCGCGAACGCGAGCCCGTGCCGCTGGCCGGCGCTCGGCGTGCGGCGCGACGGCCTGGTCGGCCTGACCTACGGCTGGACCGCGCCGTCGGGACGGACGTTTCCCGAAGGCGCCTTCACGCGCCTCCTCCACGACGTGGCGCCGGGCGAGACGGTCGACACCACCATGCTCGTCTTCCCCGGCGGCGAGCCGGGCACCTGGCGACTCGAGGCCCGGCTGGTGCAGGAGGGCCTCCCGGAGCCGCTCGCGCGAGAGAGCGTCCCGGTCGAGGTGAAGCTCTTCTCCGGGACGCGCGAGGACGCGAGGTAGGTGCCCCACACCCGCCACCGTGCCGCCACCCTCGGGCTCGCCGCCGGCCTCGCCGCCGAGCTCGCGCTCCACTTCCTCGAGCCGCGGCTCGCGATCACGTGGAGCTACGCCCACCTCGGCCGGCGCGCGGCGCTCTGGTGGATCGGCGCGGCGCTCGTCCTCGTCCTGCCGCCGGCGAGCGCCTGGGCCTGGCGTCGGCCGGGCGCGGCGCGCGCGCTCGGGGTCCTCTCCTGGCGCTCGGCCGTCGCGGCGGTCGCGCTCGCCGTGGCGGTGCTCGCTCTCGGGCGGACGTGGCCCGCGCCGCTCGTGTCGATCGATCCCTGGTTCCTCGTGAAGAGCGTCGCCGAGGGGACGGGCCAGAACGGCCGCTGGTACCTCCTCCTCTGGAGCTACGAGCGGCTCGCGGCCCCGCTCCACCCGGACCAGGCGCAGCACCTCATCCGCGCCTTGAGCGACCTCGAGGCCAGCGTCGCGCTGGTCGCGCTCGCGGGCGCGGCGCGCCGGCTCGGGCGGACCCGCGGCGAGGCGGTCGCGATCACGCTCCTTGGCTGGAGCGCCTTCGGCACGGCCCAACTCGTGCCCGGGTACCTCGACGTGTACCCGTTCGCGCTCGCGGTGACGGCGCTCTACCTGTGCGCGGCCCTCGGCGCGCTCGCAGGCGACGTGCACCCGGGCTGGCCGCTCGCGATCGCGTTCGTCGCGCCGTTCTTCTACATCGGCCTCGTGCTGCTCCTGCCCTCCACCGTCGTGATCGCGCTCAGCGCCGGGCGCCGCGCCGAGGGACGTGCGCCGCTCGCGCTCGGGCTCCTGGCGGCCGTCGCCGCGGCGGGCGCCGCCACCCTGCCCGGCTTCGGCGCGCCCTTCGCGTGGCGCGCGTTCGTCGCGCGCGCGCACGCCGACAGCGGCTGGCAGCTCGGCCTCTCGCCCACCTCGAGCCTCCTGCCGCTCGGCTACCTGCTGAGCGGCGCCCATGCGCGCGAGGTGGTGCACACGCTCCTCCTGGTGGATGGCGTCGGCGTGCTCCTGCTCGTCGTGTGTGGCGCCCGGCTCCCGCGTCGCGAGCCGGCAGCCGCGCTCCTCGCTCTGGTGGTCGCGCCCTGGCTCGCGTACGTGGTCGCCATGGACCCGCTCTTCGGCGCCTTCGCCGACTGGGACCTCTTCAGCTACGGCGCCGCCGCCGCGAGCCTCCTCGGCGCGTACGCCTTCGTCGCGTGGGGACGAGCGGAGCCGCGTGCCTTCGGGTGGCTCCTCGGACTCGCCCTCGCCGCCGCCGGCGTCCACCTGTTGGCGCGCTGGAACGCGCTCGACGTCGACCTGCCGCGCCACCTGCTCGAGTCGCCGTATCACGTCCGGTGAGGCCCGCCTGACTCGCATCGCGCTCGTGCTCCTCGGCCTCGTGGCCGGGCTCGCGGCCGTCGAGCTGGGGCTCCGGCTGCTCGAGCCGCACGATCTCCGCGCGCTGCACGAGCTCCGTCGCGACCGACCGTGGCTCTACGGCATGCGGCCGAACGCCGCCGTGCGCGTGGGTGGCGTCACCTACGCGACCAACGCCGACGGCTTCCGCGATCGCACCTACCCGCGCGCGAAGCCGCCCGGCACGTTCCGCGTCGTCGTGCTCGGCGACTCGATCGCCCTCGGCTGGGGCGTGCCGCTCGAGGAGTCGTTCCCGAAGCGGCTCGAGCAGCGCCTCGGGCCGTCCGTCCAGGTCCTGAGCCTCGGCGTCGCCGGCTACAACCCGTACACCGAGGCCCAGCTCTTCACCGACGTGGGCGTCGGCTACCGGCCCGACCTCGTCCTGGTCGAGTTCTGCATCAACGACCTCAACGACCCGACGCTGCACTTCGACGCCTCCACGCTGGCGAGCCTCGGCGCGCTCCCCGACGCCGCGTTTCCCGACCCGGGCCGCCGCCGTCCCGCGCCGGGGCCTGCCGCGCGGCTCTGCCGGCGGCTTCGCACGTGCGCGCTCCTGGCCGACCGCCTCGCCCCCGGCCCGGACGCCGCCGCGCTCGCGGCCGCGCTCGCCACCCACGACCAGCCGGCGGCGGCGGAGCTCGACTGGCTCGCCGCGCGCTACGGCGAGATCGCGCGCGCCGCGGCGGCCGCCGGCGCGCGCTTCGCCGTGGTCGTGTTCCCGTGGAAGACGCAAGTGGACGGCCGCGCGAGCGACGAGGTGGAGCGGCGCCTCGCGGCGCTCGGCGCGCGGGAGGGCTGGGCGACGATCGACCTCCTCCCCGCCTTCCGCGCCGTGCGCGCCGAGCCGCCCCCCTTCATCGACCTCTGGCACCCGAGCGCGGTCGGTCACCGTGTCGCCGCCGACGCGCTTGCCGTCGCGCTGGTCGCGCGGGGGTTGGTCGCGTCGCCGACGGGGGCGCCCGCGCCTGCG
>Ga0209056_10003378_pt1 | contig 17049 bp, 18 predicted proteins | sample GraSoiAngelo_114_FD_185876 | JGI IMG/M metagenome (GOLD analysis project Ga0209056, IMG submission 185876) | Grasslands soil microbial communities from the Angelo Coastal Reserve, California, USA - 14_0903_13_40cm (SPAdes) (version 2) | ecosystem: Environmental > Terrestrial > Soil > Grasslands... | reverse complement strand
GGAGCTGCACTTGCCTATTACACGGCAATTCTCGATTGCCCCATTACTCATTCTCCTGGTGGCTAGCGCCGGTTTGGTTGTCAAAGGTGACACTACGTTGCAAGCGGAGGGCCAAATTGCAGCGATTGCGGGTGACAACGCTGCGGAAGCGATCGGGGCCATCATTCGCGGCGCGAAGGCATCGGGCGGCGGTCGGGGAGCGACGATCTTCAGCGTTGTTACGCTGCTGATCGGAGCCACCGGCGCTTTCGGTCAACTCCAGGACGCAATGAATACGATTTGGGAAGTCACGCCGAAGCCGCGGCGCTCTTGGGTGGACATCCTGCGAAGCGCTTGTTGTCGTTTGTGATGGTCGTAGCCGTCGGTATCATCCTTCTTGCCTCGCTCTTCCTGAGCGCCTTCCTCGCCACAGCAAGCCATTATTTCCAACACCGGTTTCCGTTGACCGGCCCTGTGTGGCCTCTCGCTGACCTCGGACTGTCGTTTGTGACCACCACTCTGCTGTTCGCCGCGATCTTCAAGATCCTGCCGGACGTCGACATTGCCTGGCGTGATGTCTGGTTGGGAGCCGCCGTCACGGCCGCCCTGTTTGCAGCGGGCAAGATTGGGATCGGCTTGTATCTGGGGCGTAGCAGTTTCAAATCCGTATATGGCGCGGCAGGATCCTTCCTGGTGTTACTTGCTTGGGTGTATTACTCCGCGCAGATCCTGTTCTTCGGCGCTGAATTCACGCAAGTGCATGCGGCTCGGCATGGGCGCGTTCGCCCGCAGCGCGGCGCGCGGTTTCTGAGCGATATAATGCGGATTCACCAGGGGATACCGCATACTAAAGATGCCGCAGAAGGCCTGAATAGCTTCGCCGAACTGACCACCCCGGCCGCGTCCACCCCTCCACTGCGAGGAGGGGAATATTCTGACGCATTTCTCAGCATTGCCAATTCATTCAGACCTTGACCGCCGCTACAGTACTCAGATGGCAGCATAGCGAATCAAAAAAAGCAGCGTAAACAGGACCATCAGCCAGTGCAGCTTCCGATATCTACCCGCGATGACGCTTAGCGCAACATAGGAAATGAACCCAAATGCGATGCCATCCGTGATGCTGAACGTAAACGGGATGAACGCAAGCGTAACAAAAGCTGGTATGTACTCAAGCGGATCATCCCAGTCGATTCGTGCAACGTTCCTCATCATGAAGGCGCCCACCACGATCAGCGCGGGCGCCACTGTCGGATAAAGAGTCAATCCCGCGGCGTTCTTATAACCCTCGCCGATCATCTGTGCGACGGGCGCGAGGAATAGACCCAATAGCATCAGCAGTCCCGTCACAATATTCGCCAGACCCGTTTTACCGCCCTCTGCCACACCTGCAGCGCTTTCGATGTAACTCACCAATGTCGAATTTCCGGCCAGCGCCGACACGGACGTCCCAATCGCATCGGCAAGCAGGGCCTCGCGAGCGCGCGGTAGCTGTCCGTCATGGATAAATCCCCCCTGTTCCGCAATGCCGATCAACGATCCAATACTGTCGAAGAGATCGAGAAAGAAAAAAATGAAAATTACCGGAATCGCTCCAAGCTTGAAGGCTCCGGCGACGTCTAGCTTCAGCGCAACAGGCATGATCGAGGGTGGAGAGCTGAAGATGCCGTGAAAACGGACGATACCGAAGAAAAGTCCCAAAACGGTGCTCGTCACGATTCCCGCAAGGATCGCGCCCCGCGAACGGCGGACCAGCAGCACTGATGTAATGACGATTCCCGTTGCGCTCATCCAGACGGAAGGATGGTGAAGGTCTCCAAGCGAAACCAGTGTCGCAGGACTGGCCGCGAGGAATCCGCTCCACTCCAGACCGACTAACGTGATCAAGAGTCCGATGCCCACCGCAATGCCCCGCTTCAGCGAATCGGGAATGGCGTGGACCAGAGCTTCACGAACTCCCCAAAACGACATCAGAAGAAAAGCAATACCCGAGATAAATACGGCGCCTAGAGCTACCTGCCATGTGTAGTGCATCGTCGCCACGACCGTGAACGCGAAGAAAAAGTTGTGCCCCATGGCCGGCGCGACGGCAATGGGATAGTTCGCGAGCAGTGCCATCAAAAAGCAGCCAATCGCGCTGACGATACAGGTCGTCGCAAGCACAGCCTGAAAATCCATGCCCGTCGTGGCAAGCACGGCCGGCTGGACAAAAATGATGTAGGACATCGTCATGAAAGTCGTCACGCCGGCCAGAACCTCTGTGCGAATCGTAGTGCGCGACTCCGACAGCCGGAAGGTTTTCTCCAGGAACTCGTGCATTGGAGTTCAAAGCATCTGAATTTTTGCGACCACGGCGTCGCCGACCTCCCGAGTGCCTAGAGAGCCGCCGATATCCTGAGTCGTTTCATCTTCTTTCACACAGGCAATGACTGCACTCTCCACGGCTCGAGCGGCATCACCAAGGCCCAGGTGGTCAAGCATCATGGCCGAAGTGAGAATGGAACCCATAGGGTTGGCGAGATTCTTTCCCGCCAGCGGCGGCGATGAACCATGGACGGGTTCGAACAACGAAACGGCGTTCGGGTGGATGTTGCCGGAAGCCGCCATACCCAGCCCGCCCTGCAGTGCCGCGGCTAGATCGGTGACGATATCACCGAACATGTTGTTCGTCACAATCACTTGAAAATCTTTCGGCTGCCGTACCATCAGGAGGCAAAGCGCATCGATATAAAGATGGTTCGTATGAATTTGGGCGTGGCGGGCGGCGGCCTGCTTAAAGCAACGTTGCCATAGATCTCCGGCATAGGCCATCACATTGGATTTGTCGCTCATGCAGACCTTCGTTTTCCCGTTCCGGCGCGCATGCTCGAACGCGTATTCGAGGATCCGGTCCACACCCTTACGCGTGTGGATCTCCACTTGCGTTGCCACTTCATCGGGAGTGCCTTTCTTGAAAACGCCGCCGGAGTTGACGTACGCGCCCTCGGTGTTCTCTCGGATCACGGCGAAGTTCACATCCTCGGCGCGTACGCCTTTCAGTGGACAGAGCCTTTCATCGATTAGCCGGACAGGGCGGACATTCGCATACAGATCCAGACGGAAACGAAGAGCCAGAAGTATCTCCGCAGCGTGGCGTTGGTCGGGAACGCGAGGATCGCCGATGGCCCCGAACAGAATGGCATCGAAGTCCCGGCGAAACATTTCAAACGCGCCTGGCGGCAGCGCGATGCCCTCTTTGAGATATTTCTCAGCGCCCCAGTCGAACTCGACGAACTCCAATCCGGCACCGAAGACTTCATTGACGCGCCGCAGGACACGCATGGATTCACGCGTGACATCGATCCCGATCCCGTCTCCGGGTATGACTGCAATACGTTTCATAGTTCGCTAAGATGGGCTATGACCCCACCAGAGTTTTGTACTCGGCGACAAGAGCCTTCAGGTGCGACTCTTCGTCTTTGGCGAAGTCCATGAAAACCTTTCGCCCGTTCGTATCGGTAATGTGGTCGGCAAAGTCTTTGAAGAATTGATGAGAGCGGCGCTCCAGATTCATCGCGATGTTCAAAGCGTCGATATCGCTGGTTTCGTCTTTGACCTCGATCTTCAGCAATTCTTTCTGCGGAAAGATTTCTTCCACAATCTTTCGGCTCAGCGGCAGACGCGCCGGTTCGCGCTTGAGCCACTGGTTTTTCTCAAGTAAAGAACGGTGCTCTTGCTGAAGCCGCCGCAGATGGTCCGACTCCTCGGCAGCCAGCCACTGGAACATCCGCCGGCCGCTGCTATTTTTGGTTTTCTGTGAAGCATTCGTGTAAAACGTATAGCCGCGGCGTTCGATGGCGAGCGTGAGCTCGAGCGCGTCGCGGACGACGGTGGTTTGCAGGCGCCGTTGCTCGTTGGAGGCGTCGAGTTTCCGCTCCTTCCGGAAGCAGGCCTTACAGATGCCGAAGATCACGTAGCGGCTGTACCGCTCATCGAACTCGTATTCATCGGTCACCTGCCGGATGAGATTTTCGATTCGCCGCGAGGGGAACTCGACGGTGTTTCTGCAAATGTTGCATATGAAATGAAGATGGTTGGGCTGCTTGATGAGCGGCTCATATCGCGCCATCCCCTCGATCTTGGATTGGCGGATGAATCCCGATTGAAGCAGGATTTTCAGCGTCCGATAAATCGTGGCCAGCCCGATCCGGTTCCCTTCTTTCAGAAGCTTATCGCGTATTTCTTCGACCGACGGATGGCCCTTCGAACCCAACAATGCCTTCCAGATAAGCGCGCGCTGGGATGTCTTTTTCAGCTTCCGGTCCGCCAACAATTGTTGCAGCTCTTTCCGATGTACCATCGCGGCCAGATTATACGCTATAGTAATGGGCTATGAAGAAGACAGCCATGGCGTTCGCGATCGTGCTGGCATTACTTGGTTGCAGCTCGCGCCGGCCGGGTTCGAGTTCCGACACAAAAGCCGCCCAGCCCAAGGGACCCGCTCCCGATTTTGAACTCGAAAATGTTGCCGGCGGCAAGATCACAGCTGCCGATCTCAAAGGCAAGGTGTCGGTCATCGATTTCTGGGCGACCTGGTGCGAACCGTGCATCGCTGAAATTCCGAAGTTCAATCAATTGCACGAACAGTATCCGAATGTGCAGATTATCGGGATTACAGTTATGTCACCCCGCGAAGACATCAAGCCCAAAGTCCAGGAGGTCGGAATGAAATACACCGTCCTGGTGGGCAATGATGAAGTGGCTGATGGGTTCGGCGGACTTATCGGTTTTCCCACCACGTTCGTGGTAACCAAGGATTGGAAGATCTATAAGAAATACCTCGGAGCCCTACCAAATAAACAGGATCGCATCCGGCAAGATATCGAAAAGCTTCTGGCTGCCGAAGACCACGCGGATTAAAGCGGGATACTCACCGCAAACAGCAGAAACTTCGAAAAGAATTCTCCGAACAGAAGCGCCACCACGGCCAAATAGAGCAGGCCGGTGGCTGCTTGTGTATGGCGAATCTTGACGGTGCTCCAAATCATGGCTGCCAGGACAATCGGCGTCAGCACGCCGAAGATGACGCGGGGCCAGAAGAAGATTCCCTGCTGAACGAATAATTCGCGAAGAACGGCGCTGAACGGAATCACTTGCTTCAGCTGGAGCACCAGGAATGATGCAGCAATTGTGAGAATTCGAACTGCGATCGCAGCGATGAGCACCTTCGTGAGACGTTTCAAGGGGTCGATCGAAAGACGGGGAATGACCAGATACCAGTGGCCGAAGACCATCGTTAGCATCACCGATCCCAGCAACGCCGTCGCGGCGAGGTGATTGATAACCAGCAGCCAGTTCTCCCAGCCGCCCAGCGGCAACAAATGATGGAATGCCAGTGAATCGGTGGCAACAGAGGCAAGACCGGCCACTGTGGCGCCTGCCAGCAGCGCGAAGGCAGCAGTGAACTTGTCGATATCGACGGCGCGGTTATAAATGAGCGCCAGCGCGGCTGAGATCAACAAGAACATTACGGGAAGCTGGCTTTGCCTGGCCGGGGACGGAAATAAAAAGTTAAACCCGAGTGTTACGCCCAACAAAATTGCAGCAGTGAGACTTGCGAATTTGAAAAAGCTGTTTCCGACGCTGCGGGGCGAAATGAAGAGCAGCGTGAGCATCATTCCCACACCAAGTTGCGAAAAGAGGAAAAAGAACGTAGAGGAAATCATTCAATACCGATATAGGCCGCGGCTGCATTCCTGACGCGCTCTGCGCGATCCCAGACACCCCGGTCGATCAGCACATAGAATTTCCACAATTCCTTGTGCTTTTCTTTCAGTATACGGATTTCCTCGTTGTTGGTGGCCGACAGGGGGCGGATGCCGCCGCCCTCCCACCGGGCAGGCACCTCCGCTTCGGATAAGGACATTCCAAACGATGGACAATAAATAATGATGTCGTGCGGCTGAATTCCCGAAGCGCGCGCAATGGTTGTTTCCGCGGCCTCTCTGGCTTCCAGATCGTGATGAAATCGGCCGACAATTTCCACACGCCGTTTCTCGCCGATGGCGGTAGTCAATACATAGCACGCCCGAAACAGGTGCCTGGCATCGAGCCGGTTCAGAAGGTGGGCCACCGTTGGATTCCGAGTATAGAGTTCGCGAAGCATCCAGAGCAGAGTCTCATCCTTTAACGTGCGCAGTTCCTGGACGCTCAATCCGTCGCGGAACGCCAGCTCGACGGCCTTGGAAATCATGGCGCCCGAAGAAATTTTGGTGTGGTGAAAATACACCCGCTCGGAAAGCGTGTAGCGGATACGGAGCAGGTTGACGAGCTCCGAAAGCGCGTCGTGCCGCAGCATGCCGTATTTTTCCAGGTTCATGACCAGTCTGTTGTTGTCAAGAATGAAGATCTCAAAAATACGGGGATCGTAGTATTGAGAAAGTCCACAAAAATAAGTATCACGCCGCAAGTAGTCGAGCAGATCGGCGCTGACGGCGCCGCCGACGATATCCGATCGATAGGTCTCGTCGCCTTTCAAAATCCCGATCACGGGCTCCTGCAACCCTTCACGTTTGAGAATTCGCGCTACAGCCGACAGTCGAAAAAAATAATCGACTCGCTCTTCATCTTTGTCGTGCCGTGGCAGAACGCGGCGTTCATCTTCGAGAGTGTGTCCGAATGGAATGTGCGTCACATCGTGAAGAAGTGCCGACACTCGAATGAGTCTTTCCTCATCCTGCGAAATCGCTTCCGTCCGGCGGACAGCCTGGAGAATGCGATGCGCCATCCATGAGGTACCCAGAGAATGCTCAAACCGTGTGTGAACGGCAGAAGGAAAGACCAGATAAGCTGTTCCTAACTGCTTGATGCCCCGCAGCCGTTGAAATTCGGGTGTGTCCATCAGTTCGACCTCGAGAGAACTCATCTCGATGTCACCGTGGACAGCATCGCGAATTAATTTCCCCTTACTCATGGCTTGAGGAGACGGCACACCAGCATCTTATCGGAATCAGAAAGCAAGCAGAAAGACGGAATATCTGCGTGGCGCGCCCTGCGCCCGGCTTTCGTTTTTGTGCGATTATTAACGAAGTGGCGACCGAACCGATCTCTCACGCCTTCTTCCATATTGAAGTCGAGAGTTTAAATACACCCGACCGGATCTACCTGATCAAGATCCTGTCGATCGATGGCCGCCGGTTCACCTACGAACTCCGCGCAACTCTCACCGAAGAGGCCGTTAAGTACGTCAAGACCCTCCTGGATGCTGTGGTGTTCAGCGATTTGATTATCGAATGGACCGGCGACGGCTTTGAAGCGCATGAAACACGAGAGAACCTTCAGAAGCACTCGTGACGCCTTGAGCCTTCCTGCACTCTTCTGTTACGATTTCTAAGTCCCGCCATGGATTACGTCTAATCGGCGGGGCCGTCCCGTGGATTCAACGAACTCCAGAGCGGGACTTAAAGGTTCGGCCTTGGGAGGTCGTCCAACGGTAGGACCGCAGACTCTGGATCTGCTTATCGGGGTTCGAATCCCTGCCTCCCAGTTAACTGAGTTGGCCAAGACGATAGCGTTTCGTGTACTTGGTCTCACCACCAAAGAATGTAGCCGGTAGTTTGTGCGCTTCGTCGCACACCACGAGATCCCAGCGACAATCGGGCACGGACAGTTTGGGTTTGTCGTTCGTCAAAATCTCAAACGGTAAATGGAAACGACGGGCGAGTTCATCCTGCCACTGTTCATCAGCAGCGTCTCACGGTTTGCCCGGCAATGAGCCAGCAGGAAAGCGGGGACTTCAGAATCATGGATTACTCCGATGGATTACCCGCGATTGATACACAGAACAGTTACAGCAAAGCGCTGCGCCATGCCGTTCATGATTCCACCACGCGGTAGACAAGGGAACCCTCATCAGGTTCCCTTGTCGCGTGTCGCGTCAGTCGAACCTCGTTGTCGTAACCCAGCGAGTTCTGTTGTCGTGTCACGACGATGCGAGCAAATCCGCTTCCGTTTGCATCACTTCGATACGGCGGGCACTTTCCTGCAAATGCGCCGACCACGACGGACATTTTTGGCCGGGTGAAATGCCATTTTTGTCCGAGTGGTAACCCGATTCCGCCGACAAGCCGTTCGGAATGCGTTCTCTCCACGTTGGTCCTACGTCTGCAAGCGTACACAACACGCACGACGTGCGATTTAGGGAGGTATCACAGACCGTGCCTAAGACTGGCCAATTAAACCAATGCTTCGGAGTGTATAAGAGCGTCTGCTGTGGCTCAGAGATTGTCATCACCAAAGGTGCCATCTTCCCCTTCTGCCCCGATCACGCACGGTCGCCAACCGTCTGGAAGTTGATGCCAGACGAGGACATGACCCAGTTGACGGATAAGAAGAAATCGGATCCAAAGCGAGCCGCTTAGCCCGTTTCTGGAGCGACTACGGCTCCTCAATTACGCCGTCTGTAATGAGACATGACTGCGAGGGTACATGAAAGATGAGCGCGAGGACGTAGCGTCAGCGATACACGGGATCAACGAGGCATGGCTTGCTGGGCGAGTCCAAGATCTTGCGGCTATGGTGCACGACGAGATAGTTATGGTGTTTCCGGGTTTCGCAGGCCGTATCCAAGGACGAGACGCCTTTATTGCCGGATTCCGTGACTTCTGCGAGAACGCAATCGTTCATCAGTTCGTCCAGTGGGGGCATCAGATCGACGTTGCTGGTGGAACTGCCGTGGTCAACTTCGGCTACGAGATGCTCTACGAGCGCTCGGCGGAGCGGTACCATGCAACTGGTCGTGATCTGTGGGTATTCGCGAAACATGGCACCGGGTGGCTCGCGGTGGTGGCGTACGATGCTTGACCTAAACGAAACGGCCGCCTAACCCGCCGCTGGAGCCGCTTCCCTGTCAAGAATGATCTCGAACGGGATCCTCGGCTGCATCGGGATTGCATGCTTCGCACGAGGCGACTCGAGCGATGGCCGCTTGTGCCACTTCACGGCAGGCAGTAAAGAGAACGGTTTCGCGTTCCGGTTCGTCGTTCATGATGGAGAGGCATTGTAAGGCGAGGAACGCCGATGTATGCAACAAACCCCCCTTGATGTTGAAACCCCGCACTGTCTGTGAGGGACTCTCAGGGAATAGCGGCGCTGGATTTGTTTATCGATATGTGAATCTGGATTCACTACCGCTTATGTAAGTGGATGAATCGAGGCCCTCTGTTCAGGACGCGCTGGACCAGCGGCGGATCGTCAACGTGTCCATCGCTGAACAACCGACGGTGCCAGCGCTGCCTTCCAGTCCGTAGCGGGCGCTGAATCTGGCGCTTGGAACTTTGCTGGCTTGTTTGGTGAGCCTTGGGGAAGAAATTGATCCGGCTGACTGGTGAAAGGAAAGCAAGGAACGGCAGCTAATCCGCGACGAAAGGAGCTGATCGGACGCGAAGGAACCAGGATTTGTGACGGGAAGGAACCAGGATTTGTTATGAATCCCGGCCACAGATCGTACGAACGAGAATTCGGAAAAGATGAATCCGAGTTCACGGCAGCATGGGACTGCAGACTCACGGCGGCTTCAACTTGATTCTACATGATTTTCAACCCGGCGGCCGTTGGTAATCGGGTTGCACAAATGGCAATCCTCAAACACGGCGGCCGAGATCGAATTCATGCGCGTCACGCGTCCACCCTCTTGCCCTTTAATGCGGCCGGGTTAACTCCACCGCATTATTTCTGATCTTTTTGTCGGTCTGCGGATTGTCGATATCCTACCGATTTCGATGCACGCAACCCCAAGGCGCGGAGGCTCTTTTGCCTGCGGGAATCAGGATGCACGCTTCCGGTCGATCTCCCACTTCTTAAGCTTATTCAAAAGAGCCCTATAACAGATGTTCAGCCGGCGTGCGGCCTGACTGCGATTCCAGTTGGTTTGCTCAAGGACGTGCAGCGTTAGCTCTCGTTCCGCCCGTTCAGCGGCCATAGATGCCACTTTTTTTAGAGAAACGGAGTCGTTAGGTCCGGGGAACTGGAGAACTCGAGTAGCTGTCGGTGGCGCTGGGGCAGGCATGGCCGCCATGACGCGTTTTTCCGGTTCAGGTGGCGATGATGGTATTGGGCTGACCGTGTTCAGTTCCAGGTCAAGTTCAGGCAGAATGAGATACCGCCGGATCGTATTTTCAAGCTGGCGGACATTTCCAGGCCAGTCGTACCGCAGAAAAGCATCGATCAGTTCTGCTGGGAGTTGTTCCACAGAGCTTTCCAATGCTTCTCGATGTCGGCTCAAGAAATAGGTAGCCAGCACAGGAATGTCTTCCCTTCGCTCTCGAAGTGGCGGAATGTTTATTTTCACTACGCTCAGGCGGAAATAGAGATCGTCACGGAATTCGCCTCGTGGAATTACTTCGTGCAATTTGCGATTTGTCAATGCCAGCACCCGCACATCGACTTTGACAGGCCGTTTTCCGCCAAGTCTGCTAAATTCCCCGTCCTCAAGAACCTGAAGCAGTTTCGCCTGGAGGTTGGGCGGCATCTCTCCGATTTCATCGAGCAAGATGGAACCTCTGTCGGCGAGTTCAAATTTTCCGGGCTTTCCGCCTACGGCGCCTGTGAACGCCCCTCGCTCGTAGCCGAACAGTTCGGATTCTAATAGATCGTGCGGAATCGCAGCACAGTTAACTTTTACGAAGGGTTTGTCTGCACGCCGGGACTGCCGGTGGATGAAACGGGCAAGCACCTCTTTCCCTGTGCCGGACTCCCCATGAATGAGAACGGGAAGATCCGTCCTTGCGACGGTACAGGCGACCTTCCATTTTGCCGACATCGTTGAACTGTTCGAAACGAATACAGCCGCGTCCGCTGCTGGTTGCTTTGGATATTCGGGTTTCGATCGCCCATCGGCAGTCTCTTCGGCTTTTTGCTGTGATGCGCGCAGGATTGACAGAAGATCTTCAGGTCTGGCGGGCATCACAACCACTTCAGCCGCACCAAGTTTCAAGGCCTCAACGGCAATCCTCGCCTGACCCGGCCCAATAAGCACGACAACAGGGATTGGAGGAGCCGCCTTTCGGGCCGACACCAGAACGTACAAGGCAGACATGGCCGCGTTGAGAACGCACAGCACGATGGCGGCTGGTCTGGGATCCCGGTCGAACGTGAGGGGCCTCCACGAGACCTGCTCAGCGTTGTATCCGTGAGATGTAAGTACACCTGAAAGCGTGGAAGCCATATTTGCATCCACACCTAACAGCCAAATTCTTGGTGGCACGATTCCCACCTAAAATTCTGGAAGTCCAGCGAAGCAATCGAATGGATTCCTTACCAAACGGGATTCCTTACCGACGGCAGCGCCGCTTCCTATTTTTGGAGCATCGACCATTTCTTCAACCGGCTCGTGCGTTTGCAAACAGAAATCCCAACTTGATTCTGTACGCTAATGCACATTGGCCCAAGTACTTAAATTATTAATGCACTGAAGAATGACAACGGAATGTCGTTACCATTCCGGGAGGAAATCATCGGTTCGCGTCGTGCGCAGCGGGCTAAATTTCCCTTCTTGAGGTTCCAGTTTTCTGGTCATTTAGGATCACCAGATCCGCACCTGACGGAATGCAAACCGACGCTGGTGATTTCACGCAGCGCGATCTCGGTCACGTCAATCAGATCAAAAGCTGTTTCCGTGTCCAGAACCTTCGACACCAGATTGAACCGGCTTAAGTATTCCGTGACGCAGCCGATGCGATATGTCGCGTCGTCTTCGCTTTGGTAGTCAGTGAAGTCGCATTGCAAGACTTAGTTGAAGCCTTTCGGAATTTCCAGCATCTGTCGGCGGCGGTCTCGAATTTCGCGCAACACCGACGCCAGTCGGCCAGGCTGAATCAGACCTTCGTTCTTCAACACCCGATAACAGCTCATGCGACTGGTGTCCGGCTGCTTCGGCAACATCTGTTGCCAAGCCACTGCGTATGCACGCACCTTGCGATGGCCCGCTTCCGGCCGCTTGAGTGCGACTTCCCTCAGCGCATCCCGATGTTGAATGGACACGCACTGACGCGGCTTTGGCTGATAATCGGTCATGCCACGGACCTGCCGATAGTAAGAGCTTCGCGACATTCCCAATAACCGCATCGCGGGTTCGATTTTCAAGCCTTCCTCCACGCGGGCTGCCTCCACCGCGCTCCAACTGGGCTTCACATCTTCGACAGCTTTTTTAAAAAACGGATCTCGACCGCCTGCTGTCCGGGCACTCTACGACAGTGGCTACAACATTCCGGCCGCATTGAGGACATATGAGGCAGTGAGAAGACCCATCGTCGAGAAGCTTCTCGGTGCCGCAGATTCCAGTGCTCGATGGTACGAAGGCTTTTCGCAGCAAATGGCACTTCAACCCATGGAGTTCGCAATGAGCTACATCCAGCGTTCCGGTCGCGTCGATTTCGTAAAGCTGCGGCTTTTATCACCTAAATTTGCCGCGGCTTATGAAGAACAGTTCGGAAAATGAACCCGCCCCGTAGGACAGGAACCGATGATTTTCTACCCGAATGGTACCTGAATGCTCTGTTCATCTGATGTCATCTATGATTTTAAGTACTTGAAGAATTTGCATTAGCGTACGTGGGAGAAAACCGGACTCATACGTGCACAAAGCGCAGAGTCTTACAGCGAACGTAGGAGATAGACCGAGCTCCGCAGAATAAAAAGAAGCGGCGGTTCTAGGGCTCGTTAGCTTCGCCAATTTGTAGACTTTTGTGGGTAAACATGCAACCGAACATTTGGCTGATAAGTGTCGACGCCAATATGGCCTCTACGCTTTCAGGCTTACTTTCATCTCACGGATTTATAGCTGAGCAAGTCTCGGAGAAGCCAGTCACATTCGACCGGAATCCGAAACCGACCGCAATCGTGCTGGGCGTTGTCGATGCAGGCATGCCCGCTCTGAACGTTCTGGTTTCGGCCCGAAAGCTGGTTCCTCCGGTCCCTGTAGTCGTGCTTGTTGGGCCGGATCAAGCGAGGATCGCTGTCGAAGCCCTAAAACTCGGTGCGACCGATGCAGTCGTGATGCCGGCCGATCCTTTAGATCTTCTATCTACCATCCGCGCCGCGCATCAAAATGAAGAAGAGAGGGCTGGCGGGCGATCAAAGGTCGAGTATCCTCCGCGTCTACCGGCCGACGCGGCGGTGTTCGTTTCGAGCAGTCCAAAGATGCTCGAGATGTGGAATGTCGCCAGTAGGGTCGCAAGGACTGACGTTCCCGTTCTCATCCTTGGAGAATCCGGTGCGGGCAAAGAAGTGGTCGCCCGTTTCATCCACCGGCATTCCCGTCGTGCCGACAAAACCGTGGTGAAAGTTAACTGCGCGGCGCTCCCACAGGACCTCTTGGAGTCGGAACTGTTTGGATACGAGCGCGGTGCATTCACTGGCGCCGTTGGCGAGAAGCCCGGCAAATTTGAACTCGCAGACAAAGGTTGCATTTTGCTTGATGAGATCGGAGAGATGCCGCCCAACCTGCAAGCGAAATTGCTTCACGTTTTGGAGGATGGCGAGTTCAGTAGGCTTGGCGGAAAGCGGCCTATTAAAGTCGACGTTCGCGTGCTTGCGTTAACAAATCGCAAATTGTACGAAGCGATTCCACGTGGCGAATTTCGTGACGATCTCTACTTCCGCCTCAGCGTGGTGAAAATAGATATTCCTCCACTTCGCAAGAGAAGGGAAGACATCCCGGTGTTGGCTACATACTTCTTGAGGCGGCATCGAGATGCTTTGGGCAGTTCTATCGAGGAATTACCTGCGGAACTGATCGATGCGTTGATGAGGTATGAGTGGCCTGGAAATGTTCGCCAGCTCGAGAACACGATCCGTCGCTACCTCATCCTGCCTGAACTCAACGTGGAACTGCCCCCGGTAGCCAGCATATCCGCACTTCCCGCGGAAACGCCCAAACGCGCCGTAGCTGCCGCAGCTGGTTCCGGAGCGACATTACCAGGCGCTACGATCGTTCAATTTCCCGGACCGAAAGACTCTGTTTCTCTAAAAAAGGTCGCATCGATGGCCGCCGAACGCGCCGAACGTGAACTGGTCTTGCATGTGCTTCAACAGACGAACTGGAATCGCAGTCAGGCCGCGCGGCGCTTGAACATTTGTTATAGAGCGCTATTGAACAAACTCAAGAAGTGGCAGATCGACCGGCCGCGTGCATCCTGCTTATCGGTTGTGAATATCGATTCAAGCTCGGTATGAATTGTCGTTCATGATAGCGGCGAAACACGTATTTTCCTCCAGCTAACTCTTGCCAAATAGGGCCCTTGTAGGGTACTTTAAACTCTGCCACGGACCTTAAATTGCTCTGGGGAGCCTTAGTCCAACTGGGTTAGCCGAAATCGGACGAGTCTCTTTTCCAAAGACTGGCAAAGGAGATCATCTCATGATAATTTCAAACAGGATTACGGAATTGGATGCCGTGGCGAACGTGGAGAACGTCAACGACGAAGCATCCCATCAGAGTCAATCCGCGCGCGGCAGGAAGTGGAACAACATGCCACGCTTTGAAATTGGTGATCGAGTTGAAATCGTGGGGGACATTCGCGACCAATTTCCGTCGAGCATTGGCATCATCACAGCTACTGAGGGGACGTTTTCCCTACCCAAATTCAGAGTTCGTTTAGCAGACGGGACGGAGTCTGTTTTCTGGGATTCTCAGCTGCAGGTGCCGCCGGTCATGTTCGCTGACATGATCTATGACACTCACGTATCGCCTGTTCCGCCCGGGTTGCGTGGTTCCATTTACGAACACCACATGCGATTCATTTCGAGAGAGTTCGATATTCACGTCAAGCTCACGAGATCCGATGAACGGACCATCTTGCACGGACAGTTGGCGGCGAATGGGGTCGCGCCGAAATCCTCTCTCGTTACGTTGCTGTTCAACCGTGGACCGCTCGCGACAACGGTGACCGATTCTTATGGTGAGTTCAGACTCGACCAAGTCCCTTCTGGAGACACGATGCTTGAAATCTTCGTCCCTTCGCGTCGAATCGTCGCCGCATTTGGCGTAAGCCCAGGCTAAAAATCGGACTTGGCACCGCCCAACTCCTCCTACGTCCGACTATTCAGGAACTTCACGGATCTGAAATTCAAAAAGATTAGCTGTCGCACCGCCAGCGAATTCAATTCAACAGTGTATTCATTGAACTCAGGGCGGAATGATCTGGTATGACAACTACAACAATGCCCGAATCACTCGCATAAAGGTGCGCAAGATCATGGCAGGATGAGGACAGGATCGCCTATCCTGAAACGTTGCACCGGATTTCCCTTTAGAAGGGAAACCCTGCTCCTCATTCAGCGAAACGTTCCGAGCATTTCCCGCTTCAGTGCTCCGCCATACTCATCGGCTATAACGTTTCCGCTTTGTAAGCGAACTGGACGGACGAACCCACAAAAGAAAACGGACTCGATATACTCTCCTTCTGTCGGGAAGCGGCGCCGCTTCAATTAAGGCCCGTTTTTCCGCAGCCTGCTAAACTGGGGTGGACCCCAATTATTGTCTCGAAAATTGTCGATAGGCTGACCCTCGTCAAGCTGTCTTATATCCCAGTTCACTCAGTCGATGAAGATGATGACGAATGAGCGATTCCCGTCGCTGCTCCTCAAGTTGGTGAGCTTGTTCCTTGTAGGGAACACCGTTGCGGAGAACCCAGTAGAGCGCGATCAACTGTGCGTGTGAAACTGCCGTTGCCGCCCGTTGTGGCCCGCGCCTGATTTGAGCCTTTGGTATTTGATCTTGAAAGTAGAGTGTTTTTTCGCTGCTGCTGCCCACGCGGTTTGCGACAGCGCCGCTCGGAGCCAGCGATTGCCTTTCCGAGTTTTCCCGCTCTTCCTTTTGCCGCCACTCTCGTTGTTGCCGGGACATATCCCCGACCATGACGACAAGTGATGGCAACTCGGAAATGGACCATCATCTCCCATATCCATTCCCGTCTCGGCCAGAATGCTTGCGGCAGAATCTCGGCCAATGCCCGGCACGCTGCATGCGAGTTCGATCTGTTTCTCGTAGGGTTTGAGTCTGTTCAAGATTTCGTGGTCAAGGTCATGGACCATGTCTTCGATGGGGATTAGCCATGTGCTTGAGAACCTGTCGTAACAAAAGACGATGATGATCACTCATGCGGTGGCCTTCCAATGCCTCCACAATCTGAGGGATCTTGGGCCGCAGGCGGCCGTGTGCCAGATTCCCCATTTCCTCAGCCTTCAGCTTCGGATCTGTTTTCTTTCCTCGAAGCGCTTTCACCTGCTCCGGATTGGCGAATATTACTTTAAGGCTGCCTTCCAGAAGGTTAAACACGGGCCTCCAATACGAGCCGGTGCTTTCCATCACGGCTTCCGTGCAGCCTTTTTCCTTCAACCATGCCTGGAGTCGTTCCAACTCCGGAACACTCGTGCCGAATCGGCGAACCTCTGTTGCTGGCTTTTGGTCGGCCAGACCTATCATCACGCACACCGCCAGGAATTTCTTGTGAACATCTATTCCTGCACATCGTTCGACTTTCACTCGAGCATGACTCCTCCTCGCAAAGAGAAGCCGACGCTTCTTATTCAATTTGTCTCTCGGGCTATTAGCGCCAATCGGAGGTTCGTCTGCGTCGCCCAGACCACTTTGGACACGGGGTTGGTCCACCAAAATTTATGGACGGCCATTTCTCCTTGCGTGGGCTAATCTGTCGCTTCAGTTGCCTTGCGTCAAGCTCGGCTCTTTTTCATAATCAACCCAGAGGAGGTTACGTGAGCTGTATCGATATCTGCTCGCGCCTGTGATCAGTGAAATCGCGACATCTCATATCGCAATTGTGCCCCACGGTACGCTCCACTTCCTGCCGTTTCATGCATTCTTTGACGGTGAACAATATGTGATCGACAAATTTGAGATCTCCTATGCTCCCAGCGCCTCCGTTTTGAAATATTGTCTGGAAAAACCAAAAGCGAGTGGTAATCGAGAGCTTCTTGTCGGTATCGCCGATCAGAAAACCCCACTCATCGAGGAAGAGTTGGCACAGATTAGCGGGCTGTTTCCAAACGCGCATGTTCTTCGCGGACAAGCAG
>Ga0209056_10003377_pt1 | contig 17050 bp, 17 predicted proteins | sample GraSoiAngelo_114_FD_185876 | JGI IMG/M metagenome (GOLD analysis project Ga0209056, IMG submission 185876) | Grasslands soil microbial communities from the Angelo Coastal Reserve, California, USA - 14_0903_13_40cm (SPAdes) (version 2) | ecosystem: Environmental > Terrestrial > Soil > Grasslands... | reverse complement strand
GTTGGCGTTGATCTTGGCGCCGCCGGTGACCAAGCCGAGCCCACCCGGTAAGCCCGTGTTGTTGCCCGGGAACCCGCCATCGTTGGATCCGGACTGCCCGTACTGCAAGTCGATCTCGAGACCGAGCACAGCCTTGACCCGCCCGACCGAGAACTCGAAGTCCGGACGGAACCGGGTCCGGGCGTACCACTCACGATCGCTGTTTCGGGCGAAGTTGCCGTCGTAGAAGTTCCTGCCCATCGACGTGACCTGGTCGAAGAGCCCGGTGAGCGTGACCTTCGGCGCGGGCGCCTGGGCCCAGCCGGACGAAGTCAGGACCGCGACGATAATGACGGCAAAGACTGCTACGGCGAGGAATCTTCGCATTTCCTCTCCTCAGAGCGATTTGGTGAGACGCGACCGAGCCCTTGTGCTCACCTCACACCGGCAAAACGGAAGATGCCGAACCGGGACCACTTGTACTCGGGCGTTTCCGGATGGTCAAGAGAAAACTGTTATTTAGACCCCTCCCCCAAGGCCTTGAGCCGGTCCAGCGCCGCCTGCCCCACCGGTGAGTCCGGTCCGAGCTGCCGGGCCTGGCGAAATGCGGCTTTAGCCTCGTCTTTTCGGTTCTCGGCGACGAAGACGAGGCCGAGATTGTAGTAGGCGGCCTGCATCTTGGGGTCGAGGCTGATGGCGAACCTGAGGCTCTGCTCCGCTTCGCGATAGCGCTTGAGGTGATAGAGCGCCAATCCGAGGTTCTGGTTTGCGGACTCGGGGATCGTGAGGGTCGGTAGCTCGATAGCCTTCTTGTAGCTCACGACCGCCTCGTCCCATCGGCGCGCTTCGGCCAGGGCCGTGCCCATGTGGAAGTAGCCGTCGGCAAACATCGGATCGAGCTCGACAGCCTTCTTGAAGTGCTCGAGCGCCATGTCAGGCCGCCCCAGCTCGAGCAGGACCACCCCGAGGGTGTCACGGTAGACCGGTGACGAAGGATTGACGTTGACCGCTTCCTGGAGCGCCGCCATCGCGGGCGCCGGCTGCTTGTCGTTGAGGTAGCTGAGGGCCCGGTCGTAGGCCGCCCGAGCCTGAAGCTTCTGTACCTCGGTTCGCTGGGCCGCCTCTTTACTCGCGCATCCCGACGCCGACAGACCGAGGACAATCAGAGCTAACCAAAGCCCGTGTCTTCTTGACACGATCAATCCTCCCCATGTAGCCTCAATGAGAATGCCAACCTATGAATACGAGTGCCTCAAGTGTCGACGGGTCTTCGAAATCCGCCAGCGCATATCCGAGCCGCCGCTGACGGTGTGCGATGTCTGCGGCGGACAAGTACGCCGCCTCCTCTCCGCGGCCCCGTTCATTCTGAAGGGCGGCGGATGGTATGTGACCGACTACCCTTCCGAGTCTCGCAAAAAGGCTCTGCAATCCGAAAAGTCGTCCGAGAAGCCGGCGGACAAGCCCGCCGAGAAGACGACCGACAAGTCCGTCGAGAAGACGACCGACAAGCCCGCCGAGAAGGCGACCGACAAGCCCGCGAACAAGCCTGGCGGGAAGAGCACCGACACTACCTCCGTTTCCTCGCCGCCGGCGACGAAGTCCGACTGACGACAACCGCGGTGCCGCGCCGCGCCCTCAGCATGGTCGCGGCGCTCCCCGCGTTCACCGCGATCTCCAGGCGGTTGCGCGAGCCCACCAGGCCGCCGGCGCTCCCCCGCGCGAGCTCTCCGTAGGTCCGCACGAGCGGCAGGACCCTGCCGCGGACGCGAACGGCGACACCGGAGCCGAGCGATGCGACCATGTCGCCCTCGATCGAGGTGACGAGATTGCCGAAGCGGTCGACATGCAGGACAGCGCCACCGACCCGGCCCGCGGTCACCCGGACCCGGGGCCAGGCCAGAAGCACCGGATCGGTCACCGCCGGCCCGAGCCTCCCAAGCTCGAGGCCGCGAGCGACGTGGGCGGCCACCGGCGCGAAAACGTCGCGCCCGTGGAACGTGCGGCTCACGGCGACTGCGCGGAACTGCTCCGCCCGCAGCTCGAAGGCACGCCACCCCGCCGAGCTCAGGAACGGCGTGAACAGACCGTTGTCGGGCCCGATGAACACCTGGTCGCCCGACGCCACTGCGAGACCGCGACGCGCCGTGCCGACGCCGGGATCGACCACCGCCACGTGGATCGTGGCGGTCGGGAACCGGGGCGCGGCGGCCTCGAGCGCCAGGGCGCCCTCGAGGACGTCGTGGGGCGCGACCTCGTGCGTGATGTCGACGATATGGACGTCGCGAGCGATGGAAAGGATCGCAGCCTTCATCTCGGCCACATAGGTGTCGCGCGTGCCGAAGTCGGTCGTCAGGGTGATGACCGCCACGTCAACGATCGCGATCGACGACGAAGTCCGCGATCAGCGTCAGCGTGTCCCGCTCCTCGGACGGCGCGAACGCCGCCAGATCGGCCTTCGCGGCTTGCGCGTACTCGTGCGCCCGCGCGAGCGCGTACTCGACCCCCGCGTGGTCCACGACGCACCGCCGGATCTCCTCGACCTCCTCGGCGTCGAGCGTGGGGCGCTTGAGGAGGCTCTTGATCCGGGTCGCCTCCGCCGCGGTCGCCCGCTCGAGCATGGCGATGAGCGGCAGCGTGCGCTTCCCCTCCCGGAGGTCGGCGCCGATGGCCTTGCCGAAACGGTCCTGGTTGGCGACGAAGTCGAGCGAGTCGTCGGAGATCTGGAAGGCGACCCCGATGTCCAGACCGTACCGCGTGAGGGCGTCGACCTGGGCGGCGGGGAGGCCACCGAGCAGCCCGCCGATGCCGCAGCACGCGGAGATGAACGAGGCGGTCTTCTGCGTGATGACCCGCACGTAGTCCGCCTCGGTCGTGACGCCGCTGCGCTTGAGCTCGAGCTGGAAGACTTCCGCCTCGGTCATCGAGACCGTCGAGCGCGCAAGGGTCTCCATCACGGCGCGATCGTTGTCCCGCACGAGCATCGCGAACGACTTCGAGTACAGGTGGTCACCGACGAGGACGGAGGCGTCGTCGCCCCACTGCGCGTTCGCCGACGGCCGGCCGCGCCGCAGCGGCGCCTGGTCGACGACGTCGTCGTGAATGAGCGTCGCCGTGTGGAGCAGCTCGACGACGCAGGCCAGCCGCACGCTTCGCGGTCCGCGGTAGCCGGCCAGGCGCGCGCTCAGCAGCAGGAGGATGGGGCGCAGGCGCTTGCCCCCGGCGCCCGCGATGTAGCCGCCCATCTCCTGGATCAAGGCGACGGGCGAGCCCAGCTCTCGACGGATCTCCGCCTCGACGAGCTCCAGGTCGGCGCCGACCAGACCCGTGACGCGCTCCTTCAAGATCCGTTCGAGGATGGGCGTGACCACGCGCGAGCTACTTGGGAACGACGCGATCCTTGATCTGGATCCGCGCGCCGGCGGCCACGGTCTGGACGTCCGCGACCGAGAACTTCTCGCGCATCTCGGTGACGCGCGCGGTCGCGACCTCTTCGTCGAGCTCGCCGAGTACCTCGCCGGTCACGGGATGCACGATCGGGATGACGTCGCGACGGAGACTCACGACGGTCCCGGGCCGGATCCCGTCGGCGGCGGTCAGGTCGATGACGATGCGCGTCGTGTCCACGTAGACGACCAGCCCTCGCTTGGGACCCTCCGCCGCCTTCCCGTTCGTCGGGCGCGCCGCCGCGGTGGCGCCGCTCACCGCGGGCGCCGTCCGCGGTGCGGGCGCCGGCGAAGCCGCGAGCGTCTGCGTCGGCATGCCCTGCCGCGGGCTGATCTTCCCACCGCCGGGCGGCGCGCCGTACTTGGCGACCATCTCCGGCGCCGCGATGATCGCAGCCTTGCCGCGCACCAGGGTCGTGAAGGTCACCGGGATCTTGTCCTCTTCGACCCAGACGTACTCGGGCTCGCTCGGCACGTCGCCGAACCTCGGATTCTTGATCAGGAGCCACCGGGTTTCCGCCGACTTGATCGTGACCGAGGGATCGCCGGGAGTCGGAAGACCCAGCACTTGTTTCGCCGTCGTACAGCCGAAGGCCGCGAGCGCGACGACGACCAGCGCGAGAGACCGCACATTCATGATGCCGCCCATACCATAGCAGGATCGCTCCGGCAAGACATCAGTCTTCGCTGGCCGGCTCCCACGGGAATCGCTGCTCCTCCGCGGCGGCGGGCGGCAGGAGGGGCTCGCGGCGCGAGAACAGCGCCGTGCCGGTCACCGCGGAGATCCACGTGGCATCGAGGTAGACGACGCCGCGCCGCTCGATCAGGACGGGCACGATCCACCCCGCCACGTCGAGTCGCTTCGAGATGCGGACCGCGCGCTCCGGGAGCGCCAGGATCTCCTGGACGTGGGCGCCGCCGTTGGCAAAGACGTCCACGACGGTGAGGGGATCGACCACCTGGAAGCGCTTCGAGCGGTCGAGCACGATCGCCAGAAGGTACGGAACCCGACGCAGGTCCGGCCGCGTCGCGGATCCCGTCAGATCGAGCACGGGTGTGATCGCAGCCTTGATCCGACCTCGCGTGATCCGCACGCCGTCGTCCGGCTGTGGAACCGGCTTCCCCTCGATGGGGACGTACGCGGCCTCGGAGAACCGCGGCTGCACGCCTCGGATCTGGGCGTACCCGAGGATCTCTTCGTATCGCCCGAGCACCCTCCGGGTGAGCGGATGCCGGAACTCCTCGCCCTTGCGGAAGATCGTGAACTCCTGACCCGCTTGCGCGCCACTGCTCTCGCCGAGATCCAGATAAACGGAGCCCCCGTCGACGCCGACGACCAGCCCCTCGAGCGGGTTGAACGCCTGGATGAAGCGCTCCGACATGAGGCCGAAGGTCGCGCCCACGCGGTCCGCCATCCCGGCGACGGCGCTCGAGACGCACGCGAGCACGCCGAGGACGACGAGGCCGCTGACCGCCGGGGCTCGCCTGCTCAAAACGCGACCGAGGGCTGGTGGACGCCGAAGACGCCGCGCAGCCGGTCGCAGATCTCGCCAAGCGTCACCCCGACCTCGACCGCGGTGACGAGGAGCGGCAGGAGATTGTTGTGCCCGCGCGCGGCCCCTTCGAGCGCGTCGAGGGCCCGCCCGGCGGCGTCGCGACCCCGCGCGGCGCGCACGCGTGCCACGCGCTCGGCGAGCGCCTGACCGACGGTCGCGTCCACCCGGAAGAGGTTTCCAGGCGGGAGCTCGTCCGTCACGAACTCGTTGACGCCGACGACGATCCGGGCATGGTCCTCGATCTCACGCTGGTAGCGATACGCCGCGTCCTGGATCTCGCGCTGCATGAAGGGGATCGCGGCGACCGCGCCGCCCAGATCGTCGATCTTCCGGATGTAGACCCGGGCCGCCTCCTCGATGTCGCCGGTGAGGCGCTCGAGGGCGAAGGCGCCACCGAGCGGATCGGCGACGTCGGCGACCCCCGACTCGTGGGCGAGGATCTGCTGGGTCCGGAGCGCGATCCGGACGGCGCGCTCGGTGGGCAGGGCGAGCGCTTCGTCCATCGAGTTCGTGTGCAGGGACTGGCAGCCCCCCAGCACGGCCGCGAGCGCCTGCACCGCGACGCGGACGATGTTGTTCTCGGGCTGCTGCGCGGTGAGCATGCTGCCCGCCGTCTGCGCGTGGAACCGGAGCGCCAGCGCCCGCGGGTCGCGGGCCCGAAACCGCTCGCGCATGATCCGCGCCCACAGGCGGCGCGCCGCCCGAAACTTGGCGACCTCCTCGAGCAGGTCGTTGTGCGCGTTGAAGAAGAACGACAGCTGCGGGGCAAACGCGTCGACCGTGAGGCCGGTCTCCAGCGCCGCCTGCACGTACGCGATGCCGTTCGCCAGCGTGAAGGCCACCTCCTGCACCGCGGTGCAGCCGGCCTCGCGCATGTGGTAACCGGAGATCGAGATCGTGTTCCAGCGGGGGACGCGCTCCTTGCAGTACGCGAACGTGTCGGTGATCAGCCGCATCGAGGGGCCGGGCGGAAAGATGTAGGTGCCGCGCGCGATGTACTCCTTGAGGATGTCGTTCTGCACCGTTCCGCTGAGCCGCTCGGCCGCGACGCCCTGGCGGCGCGCGGTCGCCACGTAAAGCGCCAGGAGGATCGACGCGGTGGCGTTGATCGTCATCGAGGTCGAGACGCGGTCGAGTGGAATGCCCTCGAAGAGATCCTGCATGTCCTCGAGCGAGGCGATCGAGACGCCCACCTTGCCCACCTCGCCGCGCGCCATGGGCGCGTCGGGGTCGTACCCCATCTGGGTCGGCAGATCGAACGCGACCGACAGGCCGGTCTGCCCCTGCTCCAGGAGGAAGCGATACCGCTTGTTCGTCTCGACGGCGGAGCCGAAGCCCGCGTACTGCCGCATGGTCCAGAGGCGCTTGCGGTGCATCTCGGGATGGACGCCCCGGGTGAACGGAAACTCGCCCGGGGCGCCGAGGTCCGCGGAGAGGCGCTCGGCCGGGACGTCCTCGGGCCCGTAGACGGGCTTCAGCGGACTGCCCCAGGAGGTCTTGAACTCTCGCGCCTCGTCCGTCACAGACTCGCCTCGCCTGCGGCTGCGGCTCGCACTGCCATCACAGACTCGCCTCGCCCGCGGCTGCGGCTCGCACTGCCATCACAGACTCGCCTCGCCTGCGGCTGCGGCTCGCACTGCCATCACAGCGGGAGGTTTCCGTGTTTCTTCGGCGGGTTGGTGTCGCGCTTGGTCCGCGTGAGCTCGAGCGCCGCGCAGAGTCGCGCTCGCGTGTCCCGAGGCTCGATCACCTCGTCGATGTAGCCGCGCTCGGCGGCGACGTACGGAGTCGCGAGCATCTCGCGATACTCCCGCGTCTTGTCCTCCCGGAAGGTCGCGGGCGCTCCCGCTCGCTCCATCTCCCGCCGGTAGAGGATGTTGACCGCGCCCTCCGGGCCCATGACGGCGATCTCCGCCGTCGGGTACGCGAAGTTTGCGTCACCACGGATGTGCTTGGACGACATGACGCAGTAGGCGCCGCCGTAGGCCTTGCGGGTGATCACGGTCAGCTTGGGGACGGTGGCCTCGCAGTACGCGTACAGAAGCTTGGCGCCGTGCTTGATGATCCCGCCGAACTCCTGCGTCGTCCCCGGCAGGAACCCCGGCACGTCCTCGAACGTCACGAGCGGGATGTTGAAACAGTCGCAGAACCGGACGAACCGCGCGCCCTTGAGCGAGGCGTTGATGTCGAGACATCCGGCGAGATGCGTCGGCTGATTGGCGACGATGCCGACCGGCCGGCCGCCCAGCCGGCCGAAGCCGATGATGAGGTTGGGCGCAAACCCGGCGTGGATCTCGAAGAAATAGTGGTCGTCCAGCACCGTCCGGATGATGTCCAGCATGTCGTACGGCTTGTTCGGCTGATCCGGCACGATGGACTGGAGGCCGTCGTCCCGACGGTCGACGGGGTCCCGCGTCGGTCGGAGCGGCGGGTCCTCGAGGTTGTTCTGCGGAAGGAATGTCATCAGCTCCCGGATCAGGGCCAGGCACTCCTCCTCGCTGTCGGCGGCGAAGTGCGCGACGCCGGAGGTGGTGGCGTGCGTCCTGGCGCCGCCGAGATCGTCCGCCGATACGGTCTCGTGGGTGACCGTCCGGATCACGTCGGGGCCGGTGACGAACATGTACGACGTGTTCTTCACCATGAAGATGAAGTCGGTGAGCGCCGGTGAGTACACCGCTCCGCCGGCGCACGGCCCCATCACGGCCGAGATCTGGGGGACGACTCCCGACGCCAGCGTGTTTCTTAAGAACACCTCGGCGTAGCCGGCGAGCGAGACGACGCCCTCCTGGATCCGTGCCCCGCCCGAGTCGTTGAGCCCGATGATCGGCGCGCCCGTCTTCACCGCCAGGTCCATGATCTTGCAGATCTTGCGGGCGTGCATGTCCGACAGCGAGCCACCGAACACCGTGAAGTCCTGGGCGAAGACGAACGCCGGCCGGCCGTGGATGCGGCCCGAGCCCGTGACGACGCCGTCGCCGAGAATCCGCTGCCCGGCCATGTCGAAGTCGTGGCTCTGGTGGACGACGAACTTGTCGACCTCCATGAACGATCCGGCGTCCAGCAGGAGCTCGAGCCGCTCGCGCGCCGTCTTCTTGCCGGCCTTGTGCTGGCGGCGGACGCGGTCCTCGCCGCCCGCGAGGACGGCCTCAGCGTTACGGCGTCGCAGTTCCTCAAAACGGTCGTCGCTCATCAAGCTGGTAGTTTCATTGACTTTCGTTCTATTTTCCACCAATAATTCAGACCCATGCCTTACTGGGTCCAGCTGCTCCTCTCGCTGGCGGCCTTTGCATTGTTGTTGGCGCTCGTGGCCGCGGTCTGGGCGCTCCGGCGGACGGCCCAGCGCGCCGAGGCGGTCCTGACCATCCTGGAGCAGGAGCTCCGGCCGCTCACCGGCCAGGCGCACGCGCTCACCGAGGACCTGCGGATGCTCACCCGCGAGGCGGGCCGGGAGCTCGAGCGCGTCGGCGCCGTCACCGACCGCGTCGAGAACATCGCCACCGGGCTCAGCCGGTTCGTCGCGACGCTGACCGGCCTGACGCGCGCGGGGCAGATCGTCGGCGTGGCGGCAGGGCTCAAGAAGGGCCTCGACGTGTTCGTCCATCGTTACAGGCACCAAGGAGACCACCATGAGTAACGAGCGAAGCGACGCGGGCGGGTACATGGGCTGGTTCCTGTTCGGCGCGGTGCTCGGCGCCGCCGCCGCGATCTTGTTGACGCCGAAGACCGGGGCGCAGGCGCGCGAGCTCCTGGCCGACCGGGGCGGCGACGTGGCGCGCCGGGCGCAGGAGTTCGCCAGCGAGGCGCAGGGCCGCGCCGGTGAGTGGCTGGACAAGAGCCGCGAGCTCTTCGAAGAACAGACGCAACGCCTCATGAGCGCGTTCGAGGCCGGTCGCGACGCCATGCGGGAGGAGATCCGGAGAGGCTCCAGCCAGTCGAATGGCTGAGGTCGAGATCCCCAACCCCGACGAGCTCCACGAGCGCGGCGAGACGACGTTCGGCCGTCGCGCCGCGCTCACCACGGCGATCTACGCGGTCGCGCTCTCGATCGCGTCCCTCGGCGGCAACAACACGGTGAAGGAGATGCTCCTCGCCCAGCAGCAGTCGTCCGACCAGTGGGCGTTCTACCAGGCCAAGGTGATCCGCGAGCACCAGTACCGCGCCCAGAAAATGCTGCTCGAGACGCAGCTGGCCGAGCCCTCGAGCCTGAAGGGAGCCGAGCGCGCCAAGGTCGAGGCGCTCACGACGAAGTTCGCCGAGGAGGAGAAGCGTTACAACGCCGAGAAGAAGGACATCGAGAAGGACGCCAAGAAGCTCGAGCTGGCGCGGGACGTCCGCCGGGAGCGCCATCCGTATTTCGAGTTCGGAGAGGTTCTCCTGCAGATCGCGATCGTGAGCGCGTCCGTCTCGATTCTCTCCACCTCGCGCCCGATGTTCTGGTTCTCGCTGGTCCTGGCGGTGCTCGGCGCCGCGCTCACCCTGAACGGCTTCACCCCGCTCTTCGCGCTGCCCTTCCTGCACCACCACTGAGCGGCGCCGGCGGCCGCGAACTCGCGGGGCAGTGGCCGCGCGTGTGATGACCGACCGGATCACCTTCTCCCAGACTGCGACCTCGGACAGCCAGATGTTTCGGCACCGCGCCTCCTCTTGGCCTCAACGCCCGCGCGCGTTCTCCACCTGCAGGAGCGCATAGTCCAGATTCGCCGACGCTAGGGGATAGTCGGGTCTGATGCGCAAGGCCTCGCGGTACTTGGCCACGGCCTCCACCCACTTGCCCTGCTGGGCCAGTGCCCTGCCCCAATTGTTGTAGGCTTCGGCGGCGGTGGGGTCGAGGCGCGCGGCCTCGCGGTAGTGGGCGATCGCCTCCTCGAGCTCTCCCGCGACGAAGAGCGCGTTGCCCCAGTTGTAATGCGGGACGCTGAGCGGCTTGATCTGGAGGGCTTCGCGATACTTCGCGATCGCCTCCTCCCGCCTGCCCTGCAGGGCGAGCGCCCGGCCCCAGTTGCTGTAGGCTTCGGCACCCCCGGGCTCGAGCCGGACGGCTTCGCGGTAATGAGCGATCGCCTCCTCGAGCTCTCCCGCGCTGAGGAGCGCGTTGCCCCAGTTGTAGTGGGCGACGGCACTGTGAGGCGTGATACGGAGCGCCTCACGGTAGAGGGTGATCGCCTCGCCGAGCCTGCCCTGCTGGACCAGCGCAGCCCCCCAGTGGACCAGGATGTCGACCGCATCAGGTCGCATGGCTGAGGCCCGGCGGTAGTGCTCGTTCGCTTCAGCCCATCGGCCCTGGAGGCGGCGGACGTAGCCCATGTGATCGTGGGCCACCGACGATGGAGCGACCGCCAGCGCATGTGACCAGAGCCGCTCCGAATCGCGCCAGACCCCGACCTGTTTCCACGTGAGAAACGCCAGGAACGTCACCACCAGGACGCCGACGCCTGTCATGAAGAATGCGAGGCTTCGACCGCGATGCCGTCCGTCCGACGCGCGCCAGCACACCAGCGCGCTCGCGCCCGCGAACACGGCCAATGAGAGCGACGGTAGATAGCTGTAGCGGTCAGCGCTGATTTGAGGTCCGTTCTGGAGCATGCCGGACACTGGCAGGAGCGTCACCGCGTACACGAGCCAGACGGCGCCCACGGCGGGTCGGCGACGGCGCACGCGTACCGCCAGCCCCGTGATCACCGCAACCAGCAGCCCGCCGACGACATACGGCACGCTCAGCGGGAGAATCGGGGCCCCCAATTCGTAAAACGGCGAGAGACCGAGCGGGACCACCGTTTTCCGGACATAGAAGGCGAGCCCATAGAGGCTGATCCCGAGGCGATCGAAGATCCCGACCTCGGCAATCGGAAGGAGGTTCGCGGCGCTGCGGGCGGCGACGAGCGCGACCGGTACCACGAGCGCGCTCCCGAACACGAACGGGATCTTCTCGGCCCATCGCCGGCGCGCCGCGGGCCCCCACCAACCTCCCGCCTCACTCCCGAGCCGCCGGAGCGGATACACGTCCAGCACGACGAGAACGATGGGGAGCGTCACCGCGATGGCCTTGGACAGAAGGGCCAGGATGAAGCATCCGAGCGACACCCAGTACCACACTCGATGACGCATGCCGACATGGGCCGTGGTCTCCGAATCGCGCAGATATGCCAGGATCGCCAGGAGGTAAAAGAGGCCTGACAGAACGTCGCGTCTCTCCGTGACCCACGCGACCGACTCCACCCGCAGCGGATGCACGGCGAAGAGAAGCGCCGCGAAGGCCGCGCTGAGTTGCAACGCCGGGAGATCCCCCTTTATGCCCGCGGAGGTCGCGCCGCCGAGGAGGCGCCGTGCGACGAGATAGAAGACAGCGGCGTTCACGGAGTGCAGCAGAACGTTCGTGAGATGGTAGCCGGCCGGATTCATTCCCCAGAAGAGATAATCGAGACCCAGCGTCATCCAGGTAACGGGAACGTAGTGGCCGAGGAGGAAGGTCGTCCACATCCATCTCAGGTGAGTCCAGCCCAATCCTCGGAAGTAAGGATTCGTGGTGAAATTCATCAGGTCATCCCAGTCCACGAATTCATTCTGCAGGGACGCCGCGAAGACGAGGACGGTCGTGATCGCCACACACGGCGCGATCCAGACGCGGAAGCCCCGTTTGGGACCGGCCGCGGTCGTCCGCCGGGCTCTCGGCCCTGGTGGCGCGAGCGTCAGATGTGGATTGCCTGGCCGAGCGCGGCCAGCGTCGCCTCCAGGGCCGCCTCGGACAAGGTCGGGTGGGCGTGGATCGTGTGAATGATCTCCTCGAGCGTGGCCTCGAGCGTGCGGCCGAGCGCGAACTCGTGGATGATCTCGGTCGCCTCGGGGCCGACGATGTGGACGCCGCGGAGCTCGCCGGTCGCCTTGTCGGCGATCACCTTGATGAACCCCTCCGTCTCGCCGAGCGCGACCGCCTTGCCGTTGGCCGTGAACGGGAACTTCCCGACGGTGACCTCGCGCCCGTTCTCGCGGGCGCGCGCCTCGGTCAGCCCGATCGAGGCGATCTGCGGACGGCAGTAGGTGCACGACGGGACGTTCCCGTAGTCCACGGGGCGCGGGCTCTTGCCCGCGATCGCCTCGGCCGCCACGACCCCCTCGGCCATCGCCTTGTGGGCGAGCAGCGGCGCGCCCGCCATGTCGCCGATCGCATAGAGGCCTTTCACCGTCGTCTCCATGTGCGGCGAGACCTTCACGAACCCGCGCTCGACCTGCACGCCGAGGCTCTCGAGCCCGAGCCCGGCGACCTTGGCCGAGCGACCGACGGCCATGAGCACCTGCTCGGCCTCGAGCTTCTCGCCCTCGAGCTCGATGACCACCCCCGGCCCGCCGGGCTTCACGGAGGCCACCTTCACGCCGGTCTTGAGGCTCACGCCCCGCCGCGTGAATGTCCGCGCCAGCTCCTTCGAAACCTCCTCATCCTCGACGGGCACGATGCGCGGGAGCGCCTCGACGAGCGTGACCTGGACGCCGTACGCGGCGTACACGTCGGCGAACTCGACGCCGACCGCTCCGGCCCCGATGATGGCGATCGATTTGGGCGCGCGCTCGTTCCGCACGGCGCCGTTCGACGAGATCACCGTCTTCTCGTCGATGGCGACGCCGGGAAGCGATTTCGGCTCGGACCCGGTGGCCATGATGATGGCGCGCGCCTCGATCGTCTCGGTGGCGGTCGCGCCCTTCACCTCCACCACGTTCTTCGCCTTGAGCGACCCGCGTCCGGGAAACAGGGTGATCTTGTTCTTGCGGAAGAGGAACTCGACGCCCTTGGCCATCCGGTCGGCGACCTTGCGGCTCCGCTGGACCGCTTCGGCGTAGTTCGCCTCGAAACCGCTGACCCGGATCCCGAAGTCCCCGGCCCGGCTCAGGAGCGTCACCACCTCCGCGTTCCTGAGCAGCGCCTTGGTCGGGATGCAACCCCAGTTCAAGCAGACGCCGCCCGGGCGGTCGTCCTCCACGGTCGCGACCGAGAGCCCGAGCTGGGCGCAGCGGATCGCCGCGACGTACCCGCCGGGCCCGGTGCCCACCACCGCGACGTCGAATTTGTGGGTCGCCATCGCGCTAGACGAGGAGCCGCAGCGGCTCTTCGAGCAGGCGTTTGACGTCTTGCAGGAACCGCGCGCCCATCGCTCCGTCCATCACCCGGTGATCGCACGAGATCGTCAGCGCCATCCGCCGCCCGACCCCGAGCCCGGTGTCATCGACCACCGGCACGCGCCGGACCGACCCGACCGCGAGGATCGCGCCCTCGGGCGGATTGATGATGGCCGAGAACTCGGTGACGTCGAACATGCCGAGGTTCGAGATCGAGAAGGTTGCCCCCGACAGCTCCTGGACCCGGAGCTTGCGATTCCGCGCGCGCTCGGCCAGGTCGCGGGACTCGACGGCGATCCGGGCGAGTGGCTTCGCGTGGCAGTCGCGCAGCACGGGCGTGATGAGGCCGTCCTCGAGCGCGACGGCGATGCCGATGTGCGCCCGGTGAAAGACGCGGATCGCGTCGCCCTGCAGGGAGGCGTTCACGCCCGGGTGCGTCATGAGCGCGAGCGCGCAGGCCCGGATCACCAGGTCGTTCACGGAGATCTTGGGCTGGCCCTCCAGCGCGTTCAGCTGCTCGCGCAGCTCCCACCCGCGATCCATCGCGACCTCGCTCGTGACGTAGAAGTGGGGCACCGGCGCCTTGGACAGTGGCATCCGCCGGGCGATCGCCGCTCGGATCGGGGAGAGCGGGATGTCCTCGAACTCGGCGCCCGCGACCGCGGCGGGCATCGCGGCCGGCGCAGCGCTCGAGCCGGCGGCCTCGACGTCTCGGCGGATGATGCGGCCACCCGGCCCCGAGCCCTGGACGAGCCGGAGATCGACACCCGTCTGCGCCGCGATCTTCTTGGCCAGCGGCGACGCCTTCACCCGCCCTCCCTGCCCCTGCACGACGCCGGCGACAGCGGCAGCTGGCGCGCTCGTGACGGCTGCCGGCCGCATGACCGAGGCCGGCGGAGCTGAGGGCGTCACCGTCGCCGAACGCGACGCTGGCGCAACCGCCGACGCGGCCCCCGCGCCGGCGGGGGCCGAAGCGAGCAGCGCGGCGATGTCGTCGCCCGGCTCGGCGATGACGCCGATCAGCGTGCCGATGGGCGCGGTCTCACCGGCCGGCACGAGGATCTTGCGCAGCACGCCCGCGCCGAACGCTTCCATCTCGACGTCGGCCTTGTCCGTCTCGACCTCGGCCACAATGTCGCCGCCCTGGATCCGATCCCCTTCCTTCTTCAGCCACTTGATGACCTTCCCGCTCTCCATCGCCTCGGAGAGCTTGGGCATGACGACCTTCGTGACGGCCATCGCTCAGCCCCCGTTCATGTTGCACACGCGCCGGATCGCGGCGAGGATCTTGTCCTTCGACGGCGTCTTGAGCTTCTCCAGATTGCGCGCGTAGGGCATCGGGGCGTTCGCGCCGGTGACGCGCTCCACCGGCGCGTCGAGATCGTCGAACGCCTGCTCGGTGACGAACGCGGAGATCTCCGAGCCCATTCCGGCGAAGCCCGCGCCCGCCTCCACGATGACGACCCGATGGGTCTTGCGCACCGAATTGATGATCGTCTCGGTGTCCATGGGACGCAGCGTCCGGGGATCGACCAGCTCGACCGAGATGCCTTCCTTCTCGAGCTCCTCCGCCGCCTCCATCGCCCGGTACATCATGCCCATGTAGGCGATCACCGTGATGTCGGTCCCTTCGCGCCGCACCACCGCCTTGCCGAGCGGGATGAGAAACTCGGGGTCGTCGGGAACCTCGCCCTTGACGCTGTAGAGGGTCTCCGATTCGATGAAGATCACCGGATTGTCGTCGCGGATCGACGCTTTCAGGAGGCCCTTGGCGTCCATGGGCGTCGTCGGGCGCACGACCTTGAGCCCCGGCACGTGATAGAAATACGTCTCCATCGACTGCGAGTGTTGCGCCGCCAGCTGCGCCGCCGGCCCGCCCGGGCCACGGATGACGATCGGCACGTTGAACTGCCCGCCCGACATGTAATGCATCTTGGCGGCCGAGTTGACGATCTGGTCGAGCGCCAGGAGCGCGAAGTTGAAGGTCATCATCTCGACGACCGGACGCAGCCCCACCATCGCCGCGCCGATCCCGACGCCCGTGAACCCCGACTCGGCGATGGGCGTGTCGACGACGCGCTGCGCACCGAATTCCTTCAAGAGCCCCTGCGTCACCTTGTAGGCGCCCTCGTAGAGGCCGACCTCCTCGCCGATCACGAAGACGCGCGGATCACGGCGCATCTCTTCGCGCAGCGCCAGGTTGAGGGCTTCGCGATACGTCATCACCGACATCTCACGACTCCTTGTAGATGTCGGTGAAGAGCCATTCGCCCGGGGGCTCCGGCGAGGCGTCGGCGAAGGCCACCGCCTCGTCGATCCGGTCGTTGACGTCCTTCTCGATCGCCCGCACGTCCGCCTCCGAGAGGAGCCCGGCGGTGAGGACCTTGTCGCGGAACTGCGCGATCGGGTCCCGCTGCTTCTCGCGCTCGACTTCTTCCTTGGTGCGATAGACCGCGCCCGCCGGGTCGCGCATGGAGTGGCCGCGGAACCGGTAGGTGTCCGCCTCGATGAGCGACGGTGTCTTCTGCTGCCGCGTCCGGGCGACCGCCCGGCCGACCGTCTCGCGGACCGCCAGGACGTCCATGCCGTCCACGCGCTCGCCGGGGATGCCGTAGCTCTGGCCGAACTTCCAGATCTCCGTCTGGGCGAGCGCGCGCTCGATCGACGTGCCCATGGCGTAGCGGTTGTTCTCGCAGAGAAAGATCACCGGGAGCTTCCAGAGGGCCGCGAGGTTCATCGATTCGTGAAACTCCCCCTCCGGCACGGCGCCGTCGCCGAAGGAGCAGATGATGACCTGGTCGCCCCCCTGATACTTGATGGCGAAGCCGACCCCCGCCGCGATCGGCAGGTGCGCCCCGACGATCGCGTGCCCGCCGAGGAAGTTGGTGCTCTTGTCGAATAGGTGCATCGAGCCGCCCTTGCCCTTGGACAGCCCGTCCCGGCGCCCGAAGAGCTCGGCCATCGCGCGTTTCGGGTCCGAGCCCTTCGCCAGACAATGACCGTGCTCGCGGTAGGCGGAGATCGCGTAGTCGTCCGGGCGGAGCATCGAGGTGGCGCCGACCGCCACCGCCTCCTCACCGATATAAAGATGGAGGAATCCGCCGATCTTCCCGAGCGTGTACGCCTCGGCGGCCTTCTCCTCGAAACGGCGGATGAGGAGCATGTCGGTCAGCAGCCGCTTCGCGACGGCGGCGTCGACGCCCAGCGCCGAAGGTGCCCCACCCCGTGTCGGTGCCTTGGCCATGCCCTCCCCCTGCTACCAGCGCATGAGGCTCAGATCGTCCACCGAGAGCCGTCGGCGGAGGCGAAAGATCGCCACGATGATCGCCAGACCGACGGCCACCTCGGCCGCCGCCACCGCCATGACGAAGAAGACGACCGCCTGGCCGTCGAGGTTCCCGTACCGCTGCCCGAAAGCGACCAGGGCGAGATTCGACGCGTTCAGCATCAGCTCGATCGACATGAAGATCACGAGCGGGTTGCGCCGGATCACGACGCCCACCACGCCGATCGTGAACAGGACCGCCGACAGCGCCACATAGTAGCTCTCAGGCACCATGTCTTCCCATCATAGAGCATACGCTCGCCCCGGCCGGCGGGGTCACGCCCGCCGCCTCGCGAGCAGCAGGACGCCGACCATCGCCGCCAGCAGCAGCACCGACGTCAGCTCGAACGGGAACAGGTAGCTCGTGAAGAGCAGCCGGCCCACCGCCGCGACGCTGCCGCTGGGCCCGCCCGGGACGGGCGGACCGCTCCACCGCGCCACGACGCCGAACACCAGCAGCAGGAGCAGGAGCGCACCGGCCGGCACGGCCAGCAGGCGCGCGCCGCGCCGGGGATCCGGACCGATCTCCTCCTTGCCGGGGATCAGAACCATGATCGCGAAGACGAAGAGGACCATGATCGCCCCGGCGTAGACGATGACCTGCGCCGCGGCGAGAAACTCGGCGCCCAGCATCAGATACA
>Ga0209056_10003373_pt1 | contig 17058 bp, 13 predicted proteins | sample GraSoiAngelo_114_FD_185876 | JGI IMG/M metagenome (GOLD analysis project Ga0209056, IMG submission 185876) | Grasslands soil microbial communities from the Angelo Coastal Reserve, California, USA - 14_0903_13_40cm (SPAdes) (version 2) | ecosystem: Environmental > Terrestrial > Soil > Grasslands... | reverse complement strand
GCAGGTGCGGCAGGATCTCCTCGTAGACGGTCCGCTCGATGAGCGCCTTCGCCATGCACGCGCGCTGGGCGATGATCGACGCGCCGCCCGGCGTGGATTCGACGAGACGATACGTGGTCGATTTCTTGCCCTGACGCAGCACCTCGATGCGCTCTGGATCAGGAGCGTCAGGGACGAGCTCTCGCCACGCGGCGACCGCGGGGTGGCACGCGAGCTCCCCGCGCAGGACGGCGCGCGCTCGGCTGCTCAACCTTCCCGACGTAGCAGCGACGGCGTCGCCTCCACGAGGCGGCCCCGCTCCAGTTGCAGCCGCGTGTCGCATGTCGTGAGCGCGCTTGCGCGGTGAGTGATCAGGAAGGCCGTACGGCCGCGCATCAGCCGCTCCAGCGCTTCCAGGATCACGGCTTCGGTGCGCAGATCGAGCGAGCTCGTGGGCTCGTCGAGAATGAGGATCGGAGCATTCCGCAGATAGGCGCGGGCGAGCGCGATGCGCTGGCGCTCTCCGCCCGAGAGCTGCATCCCGCGCTCACCGACCCGGCTCCCGTACCCCTGCCGTGAGCGCACGATGAAGTCGTGGGCGCCGGCGGCCTTTGCGGCCGCGACGATTTCCTCGTCGCTGGCGGTGGGCCGCCCGTAGGCGATGTTCTCGCCGACGCTCGCCGAGAACAGCACCGGGTCCTGCAGGACGATGGCGAACTGGTCGCGCAGGTCGGCCAGCCGGTAGTCTCGCAGATCCACGCCGTCGAGCAGAATCTGGCCCTCGCTGGGGTCGTAGAAGCGCGTGAGCAGGCTGAGCAGCGTGGTCTTGCCCGCGCCCGTCGCGCCGGTGATGCCCACGCGAGTCCCGGGCGCGACCTCGAACGACAGGTCGTGCAGGACCCTCGAGCTTCCGTCGTAGGCGAAGGAGACATGCCGGAACGCCATCGCGCCCGTGGCCTGCGCCAGCCGCCGGGCATTCGGCCGCTCGCTGACGTCCGAGGGGTGATCCAGGAGAGCGAACGCGCGCTCGGCGCTCGCCAGGTGTGACTGCAGGCTCGCCGATTTCTTGCTGATGGTCTTCAACGGCTCGTAGAGCTGGGACAGGTAGGCCATCACCATGAGCAGTTCGCCGAGCGTCAGTCGCCCGGAGAGCACGTGATGCGCGCCAATCGAGACGACGGCAGCCGTCCCTCCGGCGGTGGTCAGGCCGACGAGGAGACTAAAGCCGTTCTCCACGAATGCGAGCCGCAGACGCGCCCGCATACCCGCGCTGGATTGACTGACGAACCGTTCCTGTTCGCGGCTCTCCTGGCCAAACGCCTTGACGACGCGTATGCCCGCCAGTACCTCCTGCACCACCGACTGGGCGGAGCTGTCGAGCACCTTCACCGCGCGGGCCTGACCGCGAAGGCGCCGGCGATAGATCCTCATGAGGAGGAGGAGGATGGGTGAGATTGCCAGCCCGATCATCGCCAGCTGCGGATCGAGCCGGACGGTCACGTAGAGCATCAGCGCGAGGCTGCATCCCGAGGTGACGAAGGGAACGAAGCCGTCGATCATGATGTACTGGATCGACTGCGCATCCCACTGGATCCGGTACGTCGAATCGGTGCTTCCTTTGGAATCATGATACGCGAGCGAGAGGCGCTGGACGTGGCAGAAGAGCCGTGTGCGGAAGCCGAGAACCAGTTTCTCGCCCGTGTACGCGCGCAGCAGCGACACGCCGAGCTCTTTCAGTTGGCTGACCAGGGCGATGGCCACCAGGAAAACGACCATGGCGGCCAGGAGGGCGTTCTTGGAGTGCATGGCGGGTGGCAGCAGTACGTGGACGAAGCGAGGGAGCGGGTGGGAGCCCAGCACGCTGTCGACGATGATCTTCATTGGCAGAGGCACGAGCAGGGCAATGGGGGTGGAGAGCAGGCTCAGGAGAAAAAGGCCGGCAATGTGCGGCCAGCAGGGCCGTGCATCGCGCAACAGTCGCCGGTAGAGGGCGAGATCGGTATGGGTCATCGGACGCTTTCGAAGCCTGATTGCCGGAGCGTACGACGGATCGCGGCCGTGCTGGTGGCGCACTCCGTCGCCGTGCGGAGCGCCGGCAGCAGAGCCGCCATGCCGAGGATGACGCTGACTGGCAAGGACGGGTCGATCGCTGCGGCGGTGGAAAGGGCGGCGAACACGAGGGTCAGCGTGACTCCGACGGGCGAGCACCTCGGCCACGTGCGGAGCCGCACGAGCTGCGTTCCATGGCCGTGCTCCTCGACGGCCATGAGCACACGCGTGGCTCCGAACATTCCACCCCGTATCTCGAGGTCCCAGCGGTCATACTCGCCCCCAGTCTGCACGATGGCGTGGTTTGCGCTCAGGGCCCCCTTGAGGGACCTCAGCCGCTCCTCGTGCGCTTGCCACCGCTCCGTCCAGACCCTGAACGTGCGCGGCCGCGGAAGCTCGAGCCCATACGAACGAACCCGACGCCAGGGTGTGAGGCCGCCCGCGAGACGACCACGCAGCCGCGCCAGGGGTTGGATCAGGTGGAGGAATGCTGTCAGGCCACGCAGCCTGAGCATCTCGGTGGCGCCGGAGCGGGGTGCGCTCGCGAAGGAAGCCCGGGCCGCGCTCGCGACGGCTTGGAGGAGAGGAAGGGCGACTGCACAGACTGCCACCGGCAAGACGAAGAGCAGGGGTGTCCACAGGGTCCCGAGTGCAGAGAGCGCCAGGAGGGCGATGATCACCAGGTACCACTCCGGCATTAGGGGTAGCGAGAGGAGGCCGCCCGCCGGAGGTTCGCAGAGCCGCTGGAACGGTGCGCTGCCCCACATGCCGTAATAGATGCGGCTCGGCCGGAACAGTAGATGTGCGAGCCCCTGAGCGTAGACCCGGCCGGACCAGCTGGTATGGCCGGCGACGTTGTACTTCTCCGGCCACTTTCTCTCCAGGAACCCCTCGGCCCTGCCGTAGCCCACTTGCTGTTTCCAGAACGTGCGCACCGAGTTTCGGCGATGGTGCCAGACCATGGCTCCCGGGCTGAACCCCAGCGTCTCGCCGCGTTCGCGCAGCCGCCAGCACAGGTCTACGTCGTCTCCGGCGACACGGAATTGGGGATCGAAACCGCCCACCGCCTGGAGGGAGGCCTTGCGGACGGCCATGTTGCACCCTGGAATGTGCTCCGCTTCCCGATCGGACACGAGAACGTGCGCGGGGTTGCCCGGCGCATTCGCGATGCTTTCGGCGATCCATCCGTCGCCCGGCGGTGCGATGTTCGGACCGCCGACCGCCGCATGCCTCGTGCTGCGGAACGTGGCGGCCAGGTAGGTGAGCCAGTGCGGGTCGGGATAGGCATCGTCATCGAGATACGCGACGATCTCCCCGGTGGCCGCTTCCATGCCGGTGTTCCGGGCGCTGGCCAGCCCGCGATTCTCGGTGGTGATCACCCGGAAATCATACTCACGGAGCACTGCCGCGGTGTTGTCGGTCGATCCGTCATTGACCACGATGACTTCGAAGTTCGGGTAGTCCAGCTTCCGCAGGCCTTCGAGACAATCGCGGATCACCCTCCCGCCATTGTACGTGCAGAGCACCACGCTGACGCGGGGCCAGAGCCGGTCCTGCGGGAACGGGACTTTGGCGAACGCCTTGCGGACGGCGGCCAGGGCTTTCTTCGGCTGCCGGTCGCGGCGTGTCAGACCAAAGGCCCAGTCATCGACGTCTTCGCCGCTCCTGTACCACTCGTCGGTCCAGGCATAGACGAAGGCGCCCGCACACCCCGACGCGAATGCCGTTCGAACCTGGCATTCGAGGACCTTCGCTTGCCTGCTCTCGCCGTGCCGGAGGCTGTCGAGCCCGATCTCACTCATGATCAGGGGCCGATCGCCTGCGATGTTTTGCAGGCGCGCGAGGTAGGCTGCGAAGCGCTCCTGGGACTCCAGGTACGCATTGAAGCAAACGAGGTCGAGAAAGGGCAGCTGCAGATACTCGCTGGAGGGGTAGTTCACGTACGTGACGAGCGCCGTGGGATCCTCGGCCTTTGCAGCCCGGTAGAGCCGCTCGATGTAGCCGACCATGCGTCGGCGGCCGTGCCAGCGGACGACCGGAGCCGGGATCTCGTTGCCGATCGCATAGCAGAGGACCGCGGGATGGCCCCGGCAGGCGCGCACCCCGGCACGCACGACCGCCTCCAGGCGACCCAGGCCGTCTGTCTTGTCGGCAAGGAAGCCCACGTATCGTTCCACGGGCAGACCCACCACGAGGCGGAGGCCGTGCCTCCAGGCAGAGTCCAGCAACCAGGGCGGCGGCACCGTGTAGACGCGGACCGCGTTCACGCCGCATGCCGACATGTGAGCGAAGTCTCGCTCCACGATTGCGGCGGCGGGATATTCGTGACCGTCCTCGTCGGGACGGAACGTCCCATACGTCACGCCGCGGACATACAGCTTGTCATCGCCGACGAAGATGAACTTGCCCCGTGCGGACGGTCGCGCCTCCACTTCCGCGAGCGCCGGGACGACGTGCGGGCCGATTGCCGCGGTGCGTAAGGAACGCACAGTCGAGGGCTGCGAGGTAGAACCCGGCGCTTCAGGGCACAGGATGAGGAATCGCACATGCGAAACGTGGTATCAATACAAACTTCACGTGAGCGCATCATACAAATTTAGCGTGAGACTTTTGGTTAGCCAGATAACCTCGCAGCTGCCATAATTGGCCCTCGCGATTCGCGACGGGACCGAGTGCCGTTGGTGGAGGAAGAGGATGAACGCTTCTTCCCAGGGGTGCCCACGTCCACGACGTCCTCGAACATGACCGCCCGTGCGGCGAGGGCCACCAGCACGACGTCGTCAGGCGAACACCGACCGTGGGCTATCTATGCGCCTGGTAGGGACGCCAGCGGCACGTCCGGCCCCCCTAGCGGCGGCCGGGCGGCGCCTCGTTTGCTCCCCCGGGGACGCGGTTGAGGATGCCGTCGGCCTTCTGGTTGGAGCGGCCGCTCGGATGGTTGGCAGTGAAGTCCTCCAGGGCCGTCCTGGCCTGTTGGCCCTCCGGGGTCGCAAAGTATGCGGCGAGAGCGGCTTCGTCCATCTGAGCGAGCAGATCGAGAAAGCGGCGGCGGAGCTTTCGGTCGAGCTCATCGGGCGCCGGCCACTGGTCCTGCATCGTCGCTCCCTCCGGGGAGGGCCCGCCGAGCCGAGCCGGATCTTCCAGCGACCCGTGGCTCGCGTCACGCAGATTCGTGGCGCCGCCCGTGTCCGTGCCCGCAACCGACACGAGCACCTGCCCATCCGGGAGCGTCTCGCGCGAGGATCGCACGTCATGATGATGCCGGTGCCGCCGCGCCGATGCCGGCTTGTCCGGGGTGCTCGCGTCGGCCGGCGTCGTCTGCGCCGCGGCCGCGAGGGGCTCGCCGAGAAGACTGATCGTCCGCAGCTTGCCCTCTGAGCCGTAGCGCAGCGTGAAGTTCTGCTCCCCGAGCAAGCGCACAAGCGCGTCGACGAGCGGCACTCGATCGAACTGCCGGCTCACGTCTCGTGGCTTGCGCACCTCGCCCACGATCTCCGCACCGCTCTGCCGGCCGATCTCTCGCACGACGTCCGCCAGGGGCACCCTCTCGGCATGCACCGTGAGCCGGCCGGCGTCGTATGCGACCACGCAGGTCGGTTCCCGTGCGGCGACCGGCCCGGCCGAGAGCAACATCGCAGCGACTACGAGCAGACCACCGCCGGCTCTAGGCGACGCCATATGCGAGGTGTAGGACGCTGCGTTGCATGCTTGCAATCACGTCGTTCCGGTAGCCGAGGGCACGCGCTCGACGGGGGCGCCACCGCCCCCGATTCTCTTGCAGACCGGCTTGGGGCCAACGAAGCCGGGCGTCCGCAAGGAACAGGGACGAATCACCGGGAAGGCCAGCCTCGAGGAGACGGGACGGAGGCGGCGGAGCGGAGATGGCCCGCATGAAGGCCCGCTCGCCCCTCGACCAGGTCCTCGCTCGTCCAGAGCGTCCGGGGGCAGTCGCCCGCCATCGCCTCGGAGGAGCGGCTTCGCCAAGCCCTGGAACGCCATCTGCCTGGCGGCCTGCAGCGAGAGCGGGCAGTCCTCGAGGACCTCGTTCGCCGAGCGCCCGGCGGCGCCAGGAGTTCCGCGCCAGTTCAGTCACGCCAGCGCCCGGCTCAAGATTTCCTTCACGACCGCTTGGGCGTCAAAGAGCGACTCAGCGATTCGTCGCGCGGCGCGGCCGTGTCTCTCGTAATCGCTGTTGATCACGTCGAATGCTCTGACCGCTTGCTCGGCTGTCGAGAAACGAAACATACCATCGCCATTGGGAAGGAGAGCGCTCGGCCCGGTGTCCTGCACCACCACGGGCTTGCCGCTGGCCAGGTAGCAGAGCGTCCGGTCACTCACCCAGGCGTTTTGGAACTTCATGCACGACCGCTTGGCGCAACTGAACTCGCCGCGCGAACGCTGGATGTAGGTCTGGTACATCTCCGGCTTGGCGGCAACCTCGCGCGAATGGCGGATGCGCCAGCCGCGGCCTTCCAAATCGCGCCCGTCAGCCAGATCCCGCTCCGTGCGCAGGAACAACGCCAGCTCCAGCGGCTGTTTTGTCAATCGCGGCAAGTCGGCGAACTCCAGGAACGCCACGCGCTTGGTGTTCTCGTAGGTTTCCTCAGCATCGACGATCCAGTCGGACGAATCCCAGATCGAGACCGTGGTGAACGCTTCGCAGGCCGGATCGGTCACGGAAGGCCAGCGCTCCAGGCACACAGCAGGGCGGATGCGCTGCCAGCGGAGACCGCAATCGGGAATCTTGCCACCGGGTGTCCCGACGTTCTCGCCCAGGGTGAAATAGACATCATGTCGCGGCACGTTGAGTTGTCCACGACTGATCCAGAATTGGAGCAACCCCGGATCGATGTCTACCAGCGCCGTGCACCGGAATCGCGCCAGCAGGCCGGGGCTGATCGCGTAGTGGAAGTTCAACAACAGGTCGGCCCCTTCGTACACTGCCTCGGCCTCGTCGCGGCTCATGACCAGGTATTCCGTCGGCAACTCAGGCGATAATCCGTCGTTGTGCGCGAGATAAAGGGCGACTTTGCCACCGAGCCCGTAGGCCTCCGTTCGCGCACGAAACGTTGCCAGCGCCGCCGCCTCCCGTTCCGTCCGGCCTTTGGTGGGAAAGCCTTCCAGCCAATACACGTCGCACCCGAGCTGACGCAGGCCCAACACGTACTGCAAGTAGACCCAGAAGTGCCCGCCGCCATCCGGGAAGTTGGCCACGTTGGACGCTGAAAGGACGACGGTGGGCATGACCCTCCTCACACCAACCCGCTCGCCAACAGCTGGTCAAGGCCGTGATAGTTCACGAGTTGAATCGACCGCACCCTCAGCGTGCGGCGAACAGCCGGATCGCACAACACGCGCAACTCCGCTTCCCGCTCGATGACATAGCCGGTGGCAAACTCCGGATCAACGTAACCCGGATGGCAACTCAACTCCGTCACCCCGTCCTCGATTGCCGTTACCAACATGCGCGCCAAATTCTCTACGCTGATCTGTTCCAGATGCGTCTCGCCGCCCCACTGACCGTAGAACTTCGAGAAGTACCGCACTCCCGAGTGTTCGCGCAGAGGCAGAGCATGTTCTCGCGCTAACTCGAGCAAATGCGGGAGCGCCCGTGGATCGCGATGTACGTTGTGATGTGAATCGAGATGGGTTGGTGGACGGCCCATCAACTCTTCAAAGCGACCGAATTGCCTGTGCAATTCTTCGCGTAGCTGAGGTGAAGGGACTGCCGTTTCCATCAACGTGTTCCGCACATCAATGTGTAAACCCACGCTCAGCTCCGACGCAGTGCGACTCAACTCAGCCGCCTCTTCACTGCGCGGTGCGTTCACCATCAGGCTGGTGCTGGTCAGGATGCCGCGCTGGTGCGCTTCGATAATGCCGCGGTTGACACCGCGACTCGCGCCGAAATCATCGCCGTTGACGATCAGGTACTTCATGGCGGCACCCCAGGGCATGGCCCGCACGACTGCCCGAAGTTGACGGGACCTCCCGAACATCGGACGTGCCCCCTGCGGCCCCGTGAGATCAGATACGATGCGGACCAAGCGGCTGTCAACTAAAATTCGCGCCCAAGGGGGCGCTCGGGAAGCCTCTGGATAGGCCGTGGGGGGCCTGGGCGGTGGCATCCGGGCACACCCGGGCGAGGAGCCAATGCCGGACGGCCCTCGAGCCGGGGCGTCGGGAACGTCGTCGACGGGAAGAGCCTCCAACGCTCGTCGAGCCGCCGCGCGCTCCGCGGGTTGTACCCCTGCGCGGCGCGAGGCATAAGGCCCCCGTGAGTCCGGTCGAGAAGGCCGACGTTCTGCTCGAGGCCCTGCCCTACATCCGCCGCTTCGCGGGCAAGCTGCTGGTCATCAAGTACGGCGGCCACGCGATGGAGGACGAGGAGCTGAAGGATTCCTTCGCGCAGGATGTGGCCCTCATGAAGTACGTCGGTATGAACCCCGTGGTGGTGCACGGGGGCGGGCCGCAGATCGACACGGCCCTCCAGAAGGCCGGCATCGAGCCGCGCTTCGTGCGCGGGCTCCGGGTCACGGACGCGGCCACCATGGACATCGTCGAGATGGTCCTGGTGGGCAAGATCAACAAGGAGATCGTGGCGCTCTTGAACCGCCACGGAGGCAACGCGGTTGGCCTCTCGGGGAAGGACGGCGAGCTGGTGGTGGCGCGCAAGCTGAAGAGCGGCGACCTGGGCCGGGTCGGCGAGGTGGCGGGGGTGAACGCGCGCATCATCGACGCGCTCGCGGGGTTCATCCCGGTGATCGCGCCGGTGGCGGCCGATTCCGACGGCGTCACCTACAACATCAACGCGGACGTGGTGGCCGGCAAGGTGGCAGAGGCGCTCCGCGCGGAGAAGCTCATCCTGCTCACCGATGTCGAGGGCGTGAAGACCCGCGACGGCGCGCTCATCGACACGCTCCCCGCCGACGTCGCCGCCGACATGGTCCGCGACGGCAGCATCGCGGGCGGCATGATCCCCAAGGTCGAGTGCTGCCTCGAGGCGATTCGCGGCGGCGTGAAGCAGGCGCACGTGATCGACGGCCGCGTGCGTCACGCCGTGCTGCTCGAGGTGCTGACCTCCCGCGGCGTCGGGACGGAGATCCTGCCCCGCACGGCGCGGCGGACCCGGACCCGGGCTGTCGGCGCGTGAGCGAAGGACGTCCTGTGACCAACGCCGAGGCGATCGCGCTGAGCGCCGCCCACGAGGTCGGCGTCTACGCGCGCCAGCCGGTGGCGTTCGTGCGCGGGCGGGGCGCGGAGCTGTGGGACGCCGACGGCAAGCGCTACCTCGACTTCTTCGCGGGCCTCGCGGTGAACAACCTGGGCCACTGCCATCCGGCGGTGGTGGAGGCGGTCACGGCGCAGGCAGCGACGCTGCTCCACGCCTCCAACGTCTACCACACGCTCCCCGCCGGCGAGCTGTGCGCGCTCCTCTGCCGGCACTCGTTCGCCGAGCGCGTCTTCCTCGCGAACAGCGGCGCCGAGGCGAACGAGGCGGCGATGAAGCTCGCGCGGCGCTGGGGCTCGCAGCAGGGCGGCGGGCGCTTCGAGATCCTCGCCACCACGGGCTCCTTCCACGGGCGCACCTTCGCGACCCTCACCGCCACCGGGCAGGAGAAGCACCACACGGGCTTCCTCCCCCTGCTGCCCGGCGTCCGCCTCGTCCCCTACGGCGACCTCGCCGCCATGGAGGCCGCCGTGCGCGACGAGACGGTCGCCATCATGGTCGAGCCGATCCAGGGCGAGGGCGGCGTCGTCGTCCCGCCGCCCGACTACCTGGCCGGGCTGCGCGCGCTCACCGAGCGGAGGGACGTGCTCCTCATCCTCGACGAGATCCAGTGCGGCCTCGGGCGCACGGGGCGTCTCTTCGCGCACGAGCACGCCGGCGTCACGCCCGACATCATGACGCTCGCCAAGGCGCTCGGCGGCGGGCTCCCGATCGGCGCCATGTGCGCGACCGAACGCGTCGCCGCGGCCTTCACGCCCGGCGCGCACGGCTCGACCTTCGGCGGCAACCCGGTCGCGTGCGCGGCGGCGATCGCGGCGGTGAAGGCGCTCGCCGAGCCGGCGCTCCTCGAGCACGTGCGGACGGTTGGGCAGCACCTCCGGAGCCGGCTCGAGGCGCTCGTCGGGCGCCACGGCATCCAGCAGGTGCGTGGCATGGGGCTCATGCTGGGCGCCGTCCTCGAGCGGCCCGGCGCGGCCGTCGTGGACCGCTGCCGCGAGGCCGGGCTCCTCGTCAACTGCACGGCGGAGCGCGTGCTCCGCTTCCTGCCCCCGCTCGTCATCACGCGCGCGCAGGTCGACGAGGGCTTCGCGGTCCTCGAGCGGGCGCTCGCGGCGCGAGCGTGAGCGAGGGATCATCCATGAAGCGCGACCTCCTGCGTCTCGCCGATCTCTCCACCCAGGAGATCGAGGCGATCCTCGCCCTCGCCAAGCGCCTGAAGGACGAGCTGCGCGACGGAACGCCGCACCCGCTGCTGGCCGGGCGGACGCTCGCCATGATCTTCGAGAAGCCGAGCCTCCGCACGCGCGTCACGTTCGAGGTCGGCATGGTGCAGCTGGGCGGCGCCGCCATCCACCTCGCGCCCGGCGACATCCGGCTCGGCGAGCGGGAGTCGGCGCGCGACATCGCCCGCAACCTCGAGCGCTGGGTCGACCTCGTGATGGCGCGCACCTTCCTCCACCAGAGCGTGGTCGAGCTGGCCGCGGGCGCGCGCGTGCCGGTCATCAACGGCCTCTCCGACCTGCACCATCCTTGCCAGGTGCTCTCCGACTGCTTCACGCTCCTCGAGCGCCGCGGCCGGCTCGCCGGCCTGCGCGTCGCTTTCATCGGGGACGGCAACAACGTGGTCCACTCGTGGATGGACGCCGCCGTGCGCCTGGGCTTCGGCTTCGTGCTCGCCTGCCCGCGCGGCTACGAGCCCGACCCCTCCATCATCGCCGAGGCCCGACCGCATGCGACCATCACGCACGACGTGGAGACCGCCGCGCGCGGCGCCGACGTCCTCTACACCGACGTGTGGACGAGCATGGGCCAGGAGGCCGAGGCGAAGGCCCGCCGCCGCGCCTTCGCCCCCTATCAGGTGAACGAACGCGTCGTTGCGCTCGCCGGCCCGCGTGCGCTCGTCATGCACTGCCTCCCCGCCCACCGCGGCGAGGAGATCACCGACGCCGTGCTCGACGGCCCGCAGTCGGTGGTCTTCGAGCAGGCCGAGAATCGCCTCCACGTGCAGAAGGCGATCATGTGCTGGCTCGCCGGCGTGGGCTAGAAGTTTGCGCCTGCCCGCTCACGCCGCCGGCTCGACCTCGCCCACCAGCGCGAGCCCGCGATCGCCCTGCCGCATCCGGAAGCGCACGGTCGCGGAGTAGGGACCGAGCTGCGCCTTGGTCTCGATCACCGGCATGGCCGCCCAGAAGTTGGCGACCCGGGTCGGCACGAGCACGCACGCGCCGCCGGGCGCGCCGACCAGGAGCCCGCCCTCCGTGCGCCGCACCTCGGCGTCCGACCAGGGCACGACGACGCGGCCCAGACGCACACCGCCGCGGTCGAGGGTGACGGAGCTCGCGCGGCGGCTCAAGCCGGCCACCCCGCGCTCCACGAGCGCCACCACGAGGGCCACGGCGAGGCCGGCGCTTCCCGCGCCGGCGAGCCCGGCGGCCAGCGCCGGCGCATAGACCCACCACGCGAGCGCGCGCGGCAGGGGATCGGTGGCCGGGCCGAGGCGCACCGTCTCGCCCTCGTCGAGCAGCGCCCATAGCTCCGCGGCGAGGCCGGCCGCCACCCGGGCGAGCAGCGCGCTGCGCACCGCAGCGGCGAGCGGCAGGCGAAGGCGCGCGCCGTGGCCCTCGAGCACGAGGGCGTGCCGCGCCTCGGTGAGCGTCACGACCGCGGACCACGGGAGCCGTCGGACCGCCGTGCCGGGTCCCATCGCGATCACCTCCGCCTCGTCGAGGTGATAGCGGCGCAGCGCCTCGCTCGGCTCGGGCGCCGAGCGCGCGAGGAGCCAGCCGACGGTCACCACCGCGAGCATGGCGCCCGCCGACCCGAGGTACGCCCCGACCAACGACGGCGCGAGTGCGGCCAGGGCGAGCCACGGAACCCATGCGAGCGCGACCGCCGCCGAGGCGCCCGGCACCGTCAGCCAGAGGGGACGCTCCGGGGGCGCGGGCGGGCCGGCAGGCATCACCCGGAGTCTCGGCCGATTGCCGACCCGGCTTGAATCGGACGTCCTCACCCGGACGGGCGAGAAGCGCGTGGCGATCTCGGTCGCCGGCGATCGGCTTCACGAGGTGATCCCGAGCCTCGAGGCCGAGCACGTGAAGATCGATCACATCTACGACTCTGAGCCCGGCGCGCCGGGACGTGCTCACCATCCCACGCTCCGCGAATCGCCCCGCGTTGGTTCCCCGAAGAGCGTGTGCTAGGTCATGCCGCCATGGCCGGCCCCGTGCGCCGCATCGTGCTCGCCTACTCGGGCGGGCTCGACACCTCGGTCATCCTGCGCTGGCTCGTCGAGCGCTACCGGGCGGAGGTGGTGGCGTTCTCGGCCGACCTGGGCCAGGCCGAGGAGCTCGCCGGCCTGGAGGAGAAGGCGCGCCGCACCGGCGCCACGAAGACGATCGTCGAGGATCTGCGCGAGGAGTTCGTCCGCGACTTCGTGTTCCCGATGTTCCGCGCCGGCGCGATCTACGAGAACCAGTACCTCCTCGGCACCTCGATCGCCCGCCCGCTGATCGCCAAGCGGCAGATCGAGATCGCCCGCCAGGAGCGCGCCGACGCGGTCGCGCACGGCGCCACCGGCAAGGGCAACGACCAGGTGCGCTTCGAGCTGACCTACGCGGCGCTCGCCCCCGAGCTCACCGTGATCGCGCCCTGGCGCGAGTGGGACATGAAGGGCCGCGCGGATCTGATCGCCTACGCCGAGCAGCACCGCATCCCGGTCGCGGCGACGGCGGAGAAGCCGTACTCGAGCGACCGGAACCTCCTCCACGTGAGCTACGAGGGCGGCCTGCTCGAAGACCCGTGGCGAGCGCCCTACGACGACATGTTCCAGCTCACCGTCGCGCCCGAGCGCGCGCCGGACCGCGCCGAGGAGATCGAGGTCGACCTCGACGCGGGCGTGCCGGTGGCGGTGAACGGGGAGCGCCTCGCGCCGGCGGCGCTCCTCGCGCGGCTGAACGCGCTCGCCGGCGCGCACGGCGTCGGGCGGGTCGACGTGGTCGAGAACCGCTACGTCGGGCTCAAGTCGCGTGGCGTGTACGAGACGCCGGGCGGCACGGTCCTGCGCGCGGCCTTCCAGGCGGTCGAATCGTTGACCCTCGACCGGGAAGTCCTCCACCTCCGCGACGCGCTCGTGCCCCGCTACGCCGAGATGGTCTACTACGGCTACTGGTTCGCGCCCGAGCGCGTCATGCTCCAGGCCGCGATCGACGAGGCGGCGCGCGCGGTGACGGGCACGGCGCGCCTCCACCTCTATCGCGGCAGCGTGCGCGTCGTCGGGCGGAAGGCGCCACGCTCGCTCTACGATCCGAAGCTCGTGAGCTTCGACGAGGCCGGCGGCTACCGCCAGGAGGACGCGGGCGGGTTCATCCGGCTCTCGGGCCTGCGGCTGCGCATCCAGGCGCTGGTCGAGCGCACGCGTCAGCCCAGCGCCAAATGACCCGCCGCCGCGCGGCGAAGCCGTGGGCTGGACGCTTCGCCACACCGACCGCCCCCGCGGCCGAAGCCTTCACCACCTCCCTGCCCTTCGACCGCCGCCTCTACCCGCACGACATCGCCGGCAGCGTGGCTCATACGCGCGCGCTGGTGCGCGCGCGGCTTCTCACCGGGCGCGAGGGCGCCCGCCTCGAGCGCGGGCTCGCGCGCGTGCGCCGCGAGCTCGACGCCGGCCGCTTCCGCTTTCTTCGCTCCGACGAGGACATCCACATGGCGATCGAGCGGCGGCTGACGGAGCTCCTCGGCCCCGTCGGCGGGAAGCTCCACACCGGCCGGAGCCGCAACGACCAGGTGGCGCTCGACCTGCGCCTCTGGCTGCGCGCCGAGTGCGACGCCCTCGACGCCGCCCTGGCACGGCTGCAGCGCGCGCTCACCGCGCTCGCCCGCCGGTATCGCGACGCGCTCCTCCCCGGCTACACGCACCTCCAGCGCGCGCAGCCGATCCTGCTCGCCCACCACCTGCTCGCCTACCGCGAGATGCTGGCGCGCGATCGGACGCGCCTCCGCGACTGCCGCGCGCGCGCCGACGAGCTGCCGCTCGGCGCCGGCGCGCTCGCCGGGGCGGGCTTCCCCCTCGACCGGAAGTTCGTCGCCCGCCTGCTCGGCTTCGCGCGCGTCACGGCCAACAGCGTGGACGCGGTCGCAGACCGGGACGCCGCCGCGGAGTTCCTCGCCGCCGCGGCGATCTGCGCGGTCCACTTGAGCCGCCTCGCCGAGGAGCTGGTGCTCTGGGCGACCGAGGAGTTCGGCTTCATCGAGCTGCCCGACGGCTTCGCGACCGGCAGCTCGATGATGCCGCAGAAGAAGAACCCGGACGTGGCCGAGCTGGTCCGCGGCAAGACGGGACGCGTGATGGGCGCGCTGGTGGCGCTCTTGACCACGCTCAAGGGCCTCCCGCTCGCCTACAACAAGGATCTCCAGGAGGACAAGCCGCCCCTCTTCGACGCGGCCGACACGCTCCGGCAGTCGCTCGACGTGCTGGCGGCGATGCTGCCGCACCTGCGCTTCGACACCGGGCGGATGGCAGCGGCCGCCGACGGCCTCCTCCTCGCCACCGACCTGGCCGACCTGCTGGTCGAGCGCGGCGTCCCCTTCCGGCGCGCGCACGCGATCGTGGGCAAGCTCGTGCGGCACTGCCTCGCCACCGGGACGTCGCTGCGCGAGCTCGACGCCACCGTCCTCGGCAAGCACGCGCCGCAGCTCACCCCGGCGCTCGTCCGCCGCCTCACGCCCGCGCGCTCGGTCGCGAGGAGACGCGTCCTTGGCGGCACGGCGCCGCGCGAGGTCGCGCGCCAGCTCGCGCGCGCGACGCGGGAGGAGGCCCGATGAGGCGCGCCGCGGCCGTGCTCCTCGTGCTCGCCTGTGCGCTTCCCGCCTGCGGCCGCAAGGGGCTCCCGGTCGCCCCCCAGCTGGTCGAGCCCGAGGCGGTCGAGAACCTGGCCGCGATCGCGACCCCCGACGGCGTGCGCCTCTCCTGGCTCCGGCCGACGCGCTACACCGGCGGGGGCCGCATGAACGACCTGGGGGGCTTCGAGATCGAGCGCGCGCCGGGCGAGGGCGCGGCGCCCGAGTTCGTGAAGATCGGCACCGTCGCGCTCGAGGACCAGCAACGCTTCCGCAAGGAGCGCCGCCTCGAGTGGGTCGACAAGGACGTTCAGGCCGGCGAGCGCTACCGCTACCGCGTCACGGCCGTGACCCTCGACCGCTACCGGAGCGCGCCCGCGGGGCCGGTGAGCGTGCGCTACGGGAATCCGCCGAGTGCACCGTCCGCCGAGCCGCCGTCGGGGAACCCGTGAGTCGTGACCGTGTGTCGGCGCCACTTCGGCTGCCCCTTCCGCTTGCTTTCTTCTCACCCGCGCCCTATGGAGTGTCGATCACAGATGACCCACAGGGAGGGACGTGAATGGCGAACAAAGGGAAGAAGGGGTCCGTCCGAGCCGTCTCGAAGCTCGACCTCGGCAAGCCGCTGAAGGTCAGTGCTTCCGCGAAGCCGCGCAGCAAGGGCGATGTGTTCCGCACCATCGCCCAACACGTCGGCATTCACCACCGGGATGTCGCGGCCGTCTTTCACACCCTGGCGCACATGATCCGGGCGGACCTCTCGAAGAGCGGCGCCGGCGTCTTCAAGGTCCCCGGCTTGATGCGGATCACGGTCAAGCGCAAGCCGGCCACCAAGGCGCGCATGGGCATCAACCCGTTCACCAAGGAGCAGGTGATGTTCAAGGCCAAGCCGGCCCGGAACGTGGTGCGGGTGCGGCCGATGAAGCCGCTGAACGAGATGCTCTCCTAGGGCGTGACCCGAGACTGCCGTGCACGGGAGCGGGGGCACCGTCTCCGCTTCGATTCGGCGCTGCTGCACACGGATCCGGGAGCGACCGACCCGTGCGGCGCCTCATAGGCGCTCCGACGGCGCCCCCGCTCCCGTGCTGCGCCGTCACGGACTGCGGGTTCTCCGCGCGGGCGGCCCGCCGGGCCAGGCCGCCGCTCCGCCCCGCGCCCGCAGCCAGCGCCGGTTCAAGGCGGCGTAGGCGAGGTCCCTTTGGTCGCGCACCTTCGTCACGCCGCGGAGCATGAAGCGACGAAAGCCCATCGCCTGCTTGCTCTCAGCGTGCCGGCGAAAGACGTGCGGCACGCGCGCGGCGGCCGATCGAGGCACCCGGCTCGGCGGCGCCGAATCGAAGCGGAGACGGCGCTCCCGCCTCCCCGCACCGCCGTCTCGGGCTACGCTCCTACCTGGGACGGCGCTCGAGCCTACTCCACCTCGTTGGCGAGCATCTGCTCGAGGCTCTGCCGCCGCCGCACCAGCCGGAGGCTCCCGTCCAGCTCGCGCAGCACCTCCGGCGCCAGCGGATACGAGTTGTAGTTGCCGGTGCACATCGTGGCGCAGTACGCGCCCGCGCCGCCGACGACGACCAGGTCGCCGATCTCCGGGCGCGGCACCTCCCGCGGTGCGAGCGCCTCGGGGTCGCCGGGCGCGGGGGTGAGCACGTCGCCCGACTCGCAGCACGGGCCGACGAACACGACGCGCGCGGTGGGTCGCTCGCCCGCGACGACCGTGATCGGGTGCTGCGCGCCATAGAGCGACGGGCGGGTCACCTCCGTCATGCCGGCGTCGAGCTTGGCGAAGAGGTAGCCGTCCGGCCCGGTGTCGACCACGTCGACGCAGGTGGCCACCACGGCACCGGCGTTGGCGACCAGGTAGGCCCCCGGCTCGATCTCGAGGCGGAGCTTCCGCCCGGTCCGCCGATGGAAGTCGACGAACGCCTCGCGCACGATCGACCCGACCGCGACCAGGTCCGTCGCCTGCT
>Ga0209056_10003372_pt1 | contig 17058 bp, 15 predicted proteins | sample GraSoiAngelo_114_FD_185876 | JGI IMG/M metagenome (GOLD analysis project Ga0209056, IMG submission 185876) | Grasslands soil microbial communities from the Angelo Coastal Reserve, California, USA - 14_0903_13_40cm (SPAdes) (version 2) | ecosystem: Environmental > Terrestrial > Soil > Grasslands... | reverse complement strand
TGAAGATTGTTCGGAATCGTGGCCGCGTGGGTGACTCTCCGCGCTGCTGGCATTGCAGTGCAGCGGTTGCCATCATCGAGCTCGGCGTGAATGAACAAGGAGCGGAAGGCGCGAGACGATGACTGTCGTGATCTCGGTTTACAAGGTCGCCAACTTCCCGGATGGCGGCGGTCACTTCTGGGTCTACATGCAGTACGCGCAGGCGTTGCGGCGGCTTGGGTGCGACGTCTACTGGCTGGAGCAGTTCCGGCCCGTCCGCGATCGAGAGCAGGAGGCCCACCTGCTCTCGATCTTCCTGGACAAGATGAAGCGATTCGGCCTCGAGGGTAAGACGCTCCTTTACACGCGCGAGGGCCAGGGGAAGGGCCATGACGGCACAAAGGAGCCTGGTTCCCTTCGCTTCATCGGATACACGTGGTCCAAGGCCCAGGCGGTTCTTCGACGCGCGGACTTGCTGCTGAACTTTCACTACGCGATCGACGCTCGACTGCTCGCGAGCGTCCGGCGCTCGGCACTCGTGGACATCGACCCGGGACTGCTCCAACTTTGGATGAGCACCGGCGAGCTCGCCGTGGCCCCACACGACCGCTACTTGACCACCGGCGAAACCGTGGGGACACCGGCGGCCCGGTTCTCTGATTGCGGCCTGCCGTGGATTCATATCCGGCCGGCGATCTGCCTCGATCTCTGGCCTTTCACATTCAACCCCCTGGCTGAAGCCTTCACGACAGTTTCAACGTGGTTGACGACGGATTTTCTCAAGGTGATGGAGAACGGGAAGACGGTTCTCCGGGAAAACACAAAGCGCATGTCCTTTCTTCGGTTCCTCGAGCTCCCGCGTCACACGCGCCAGCCGCTCGAGCTCGCGCTGTACCTGACCGGCGAAGATTCGGAAGACCGCGCGTGCCTCGAGTCTCACGGCTGGAGAGTCCGCGATTCCCGGGAGGTTGCAGGCGGCCCCGACGACTACCGCTCCTACGTCCAGCGCTCGCGCGGTGAGTTCAGTTGCGCCAAGCCGTCCTGCGTGGAATTCCAGGGCGCGTGGATCAGCGACCGGACGCTGTGCTATCTCGCGAGCGGGAAACCGGCGGTCGTGCAGCATACCGGTCCGAGCGCCTATCTGCCCAGCGGGGAAGGCTTGTTTCGGTTCACGACGCTGTCGGAGGCCGTCGGTGCATTGGACGCCGTCAACGCGGACTACGAGCGGCATTGCCGCGCCGCCCGGGAGATCGCGGAGGCCTGTTTCGACGCCGAGTCAATCGTGGCTCGGATCCTGAACGAAACGCTCGGTTCGGAACCACCGCGCACGAACGACCCGGCGTCCCGGCAGGACACGGTGCGCGTCGCATGAAGCGACTGGGTATCCGATTCCTGTTCGCGCGCTGTTCACGCGAGAGCAAGAGCAAACATGCCGCGGGGCATGCGGGCGCTGTCAGAGTGCGGTGTGGTCGTCGACGTGATCCATCCGTCGGCCAGGGTGATACAGGGACCGGCGCCAAGGCTTGCTTTGGTGGCTGTGCGCGAAGGGTTCACACGATGTCCGGCTTCAAATTCGTCGTCAACAGCGTCATTGCGATCCTCATCTGTGGGCTGGCAGCGACAGCCCGCGGGGAAACGTCGTCGCAAGCCGACGGCATGGTCTCTGGCTCGATCGTGGACGAAAGCGCGGCAGTGATTCCCGGCGCGACTGTCAACCTGCTGCGCCAGAACAGCGCCACGCAGAGTACAACGTCGCAAGCCGACGGAACGTTCAGCTTCGATGGTGTCACACCGGGCACCTACACGCTCAGGGCCGAGATCGCGGGTTTCGAGACGTATCAGGAAACGATCGTCGTGGGCCCGGAGCCGGTGGCTCGCTTGAAGATTACGCTGCGGGTGCGAGGCCTGGAAACAGACGTCACGGTCGAAGCGGACGAGCCGGCCGATGCATTTTCAACATCGGTCAGCAACGGCGCCACGCTGAGGATGGGTGACGACTTTCGTCGTGCGCTTCCCATCGTAGCCGACGACTTTCTGGGGGTGGTCGGAAATTTCTTTTACCCGGGTGCGCAAGGGTCACAAGGCGCCTCCGTCATCGTTGACGGTGTCCAAGGTGATCAGATCGATGTGCCGTCGTCGGCCCTCGGCACTGTGAGACTCAATCGAAATCCGTACTCCGCCTTGTACCAGCATCCGGGGCAAGCCCGGCTCGAAGTCTCGACGAAACGCGGCCGGAGAAGCCGGTACGACGCGGGGTTCGAGATGTCCGAGAGAAATACCCTGTTTGCCGCGCGGAATGCGTTCGCGCCCGCGACGCAGGAATTGGGCCGACGTCTCCTGCAACCCACGTTAGCGGGTCCGCTCCCGGGCAAGAAGTCCTCTTTTTACTTTACGGGTCAGCGGTTCGTGCACGACGAAAGCGCGGTAGTCAATGCGGAAACGCTGACGGGACCGGTTGTCGCGAATGTGCCGACGTCTCACGATCACAACAGCATTTTTGCGCGGATCCAGGCGTGGCCGAACTCGCTACAGACGATCACCGGGACGTACGGTTTCAGCGGCCACGAATATTCGAACCAGGACGCCGGGGGGTTCAACCTGCGTGAACGTGGCATCGCCACCAAAAAGGACAAGCACACGCTGACGCTCAGTCATCGTCTGCTCCGTGCGTCCAATTGGCAGAATGATTTCCTGTTTGGTTTCGTCGATCAGCAAGACCACGCGGGGAGCGCCGCGACCGCCCCGGCGATCGATGTGAACGATGCGTTTTCGTCCGGGCCGTCGCCGAGGTTCGACCGGGCCAACAGACGATCGTTCAGTCTCGAGAACACCGTCAGGTATCTGGGCCGCGCCGGACACTCGCTGGTGTTTGGCGGCCGGTTCAGGAGCGATCACGTCGATGCCTTCGACGCCTCGAATTTTGCCGGGACATACGAGTTCGCGGACCTCGAAGCGTTTCATGACAGGACGCCTCTTTTTTTTCGCATCAATCGAGGCGATCCGAACGCCGCGTTCAGCGTGTATGAGGCGAATGGATACGTGCAGGACGAGATCCGCGTCAGGTCGCAGCTCACACTGACTTTTGGTGTGCGCTACGACTGGCAATCGACGACGAGCGATCGTAACAACGTCGCGCCGCGGTTTGCGTTTGCGTTCGCTCCCGAGAATCACAAGAAAACGATCTTTCGCGGCGGAGCCGGGATCTTCTCCGACCAACTGGGCCGCTCCGCGATCGAGCAATCGCAGCTGCGCGACGGGATCCGGCTTCATGAAGTCGTCATTTCCGGCCCGTCTTTCCCCAACCCGTTCTCGAGCGGCGCGGACGTCTCACAGCTGCCGAGCACGGTCCGTGTGGCGCCCGGCATTCGATCCCCCTCGTTGTCGGAAGCCAGCTTCAGCGTCGAGCGGGAGCTCCGTCAGAGAAACACGCTGACGGCGGAATACTCATGGTTCCGCGGAACGGATTTGTTCCGGTCCCGCAATATCAACGCGCCGCTTCCCGGCACGGATCTGCGGCCCGACCCGAACTTTCTCAACATCAATCAGGTCGAGTCCTCGGCGTTCCTGCACAGCCAGGCGTTGACCGTCAGCTGGCGAGGGCGCCTCGGCAAGGTCTTTCAGCCTTACGCCCAGTATGTCTTTTCCAAAACGACGACCAACACGTCCGGGACGTTTTCGGTTCCAGCGAACAACTACGATTTGCGCGCGGAAACAGGGCCGGCCGACGACGACGCGCGACATCGTTTCAACATGATGGGTGTCGTGGCGCTCCCTCGAGGTTTTCAAACGGGCCTGGTGTTGTCGGTCAGGAGTGGACTGCCCTACGACATCACAACCGGACTCGACGACAACAACGACACGGTTGCCAATGACCGGCCCGTCGGCATCACCCGGAACACCGGTCGCGGACCGGCAACTGCGCAACTCGACCTGCGGATTTCAAAGAGTTTTGCGATTGTGCGCGTTCAGGACGGGGGGCAGCAGCAACGGCGCGACACGGTCGACCTCATCGTGGACCTGTTCAACGCGACGAACCGGACCAATTACAAATCTATCGTCGGGGATATGAGCTCTCAATTCTTCGGCCGTGCGAACGTGGCCGCGGCGGCGAGAACAGTTCAATTCTCTGCGAGATACACGTTTCGGCGTTAGGGGATCGAATAGGCATGGCTTGCCGCGATCGGACGCCCGCCCGGCCTCCGTTCGATTCTCCGATGCTGCCGACGTTCACTGACCGAATCGGGGAGTCTACTGATGTCCCGTCTCATCACGCCCTTTGTCTTGACCGAGGGCCTGCAGGAACATGCGGCTTTCCAGGCCTGGCGCCGGGCGCAAGGGGACGATGTCGCGCCTGGCCGGATTGAGGTTCTGCAAGGCAGCAAGAAGGCCGCTGTTTACCGGCTCACCGGCATCGGGCCGGACGATGCGGCCATCATCGCCAAGCGAACGCGATGCGTGACGGGTCGTGTCGAGCGGGTGATTTACGAGGAGGTCCTGCCGCGTATTCCGGTGCCGTCGCTCGGCTTCCATGGATATGTGCGAGATCCGAACGAGGAGTTTTCCTGGCTGTTCCTCGAAGACGCCCAGGGCGGGCCATATTCGCGACTGAACGACGCTCATCGTGTTCTCGCCGGTCAATGGCTCGGCGAGGTGCATCTGGCGCCATGCGCCGACTTCAGTGAAAAGCTGCCCGACCGCAGCCTGGGTCATTATCATCGCTTCCTGCAGGACTGCAGGGCCGGCCTGGAGTTGCTGTCTCGCAGCGCACTCGCTGCCGGCGATACGATGCTCCTGGGCGGCTTCATCTCGTTCTGCGACCAGCTCGAGTTACGGTGGCGGCAGATCGAGGATGCGTGTGAAGCGATGCCGCCGACGCTGGTCCACGGCGACTTCGCGATGAAGAACGTGCGGATCCGTGAGCGCGCGGCCGGCCACGCCCTTCTGGTGTTCGATTGGCAGTTCGCCGGTTGGGGGACGCCGGCCACCGATCTTGCTCAATTCATCGATCGCGTCGTCACTCCGGATCTTGGCGCGTATCGATCGGTGCTGGCTCGCGACTATCCGAGTCTCGAGTTGCGGGACATTCGCCGGATCGCGGCATGTGGCACTGTGCTGAGGGTGTTGGACCAGGTGCATTGGGCGCTGTCGGGCCTGAGAGTCGGGGATCCGAAGTGGGTGACGAAAGCCGGCGCTCTCCTGCGCGCCTATCACACCAGTGTCCCTGAAACAGTGCAACGCCTCGAGATGGAGCTGGGATGATTGACGACGGTTTGGATCGTGTGCTCATCGAGCGCACCGTCTGTGCACAGGGGTAGCAGCGCGATGACGAGATCCCGCTTGGGCGACTTCGCGCTCTATCGACGGCTGGCGCGCCACACGCGCTCGTCGTGGCCTTCGATCGCCGCGCTGTTCCTGGTCGGCTTGCTCGCGACGCCGCTGGCGCTTCTCACGCCGCTGCCGCTGAAGATTGCCGTCGACAGCGTGCTGGGCGCACGCCCGCTGCCACACTTTCTCGATGTCCTTGTGCCGGGGGCGATCACAGGCTTTCCATTCGTCCTGCTGGGGTTTGTGGCGGCGCTCACCTTACTCATCGCGCTTCTCAGCCAGGCGCAGGCGCTCGCCGGCAAATACCTTACGGCCGTGGCCGGCGAGCGCCTCGTCCTCGATTTTCGCACCCTCATCTTCCGGCAGCTGCAACGGCTCTCACTCTCCTACCACGACTCGGTGGGAACGGCCGACTCCGCGTATCGCATCCAGAACGATGCCCAGGCGATCCGATACCTGGTGATCGACGGGTTCATTCCGTCGGTGGGCGCCTTCGTCACGCTCGTCTCGATGATCTACGTGATGATCCGGATGGATTGGCAGTTGACGCTGCTCGCTCTTGCGATATCGCCGCCTATTCTTCTTGCGACGCAGGCGTATCGCCCACGCCTGCGGCGCCAGTCGAGAGAGGTGAGGAAGCTCGAGAGCGCGGCGATGGCCGTCGTCCACGAGGTGCTGAGTGCCCTCCGGGTCGTGAAGGCGTTCACGCAGGAGGAGCACGAAAGCGAGCGATTCGTCCGCCGTTCGGACGACGGCGTGAGCGGCCGCATTCACCTCGCGCTCGCCGAAGGTCAATTCGGTCTCGTCGTCGGCTTGGCCACGGCCGCTGGAACGGCTGCCGTCCTCTTCATCGGCATCGGTCACGTCCGATCCGGCGTGCTGTCGCTGGGAAACCTCCTGCTCCTGATGGGCTACCTGGGAAAACTCTACGATCCGGTCAAGACCATCAGCCGGAAGGTCGCGACGGTGCAGGGACACCTGGCCAGCATCGAGCGCGCCTTCGCCGTGCTCGACGAACCGGCCGATGTCGAGGAGCGGCCCGGTGCGCAGCCGCTGCGGCGCGCCCGCGGCGCGATCGCCTTCCGAAACGTCTCGTTCGGGTACGGCGCGGATCGTCCCGTCCTCCACGATGTTTCGTTCGACGTCGAAGCGGGCACGCGCCTCGGGATCGTAGGCACGTCCGGCGCGGGCAAGACCACGCTGATGAACCTGCTCATGCGGTTCTACGACCCGACGGCCGGTTCTGTCCTGCTCGATGGCGTCGACCTCCGCGATTACAGGCTGGAGGATCTTCGCCGGCAATTCGCGGTCGTGCTGCAGGATTCGGTGCTCTTCTCGACGAGCATCGCCGCGAACATCGCCTACGGCAACCACGGGCTCGGCCGCGACGCGATCGTTGCCGCGGCGCAGGCCGCGTACGCCCACGATTTCATCGTCCGGCTCCCGCGCGGCTATGACACCCAGGTGGGCGAGCGCGGTGGCCAGCTTTCGGGCGGCCAGCGCCAGCGCATCGCCCTTGCTCGCGCCTTCCTGCAGGACAGCCCGATCCTCATCCTGGACGAGCCAACGAGCGCGGTCGACACCGAGTCGGAGTCGGCGATTCTCGCCGGGATCAAACGACTGATGCGCGGCCGCACCGTGCTGGTGATCACGCATCGCTCGAGCATGTTGGACGGCTGCGCGGCGCTCGTGGCGATCGAAAACGGCCGAGTCGTTGCCGACGCGACACCTTCGCCAGCCAGCACCAGGCCGTCGGTGACGCCGTCTGCTCTGCGCAAGCGGCCGTCGAACGTGATGAACCACCCGGCCGCTCGAGCCTGGTGCGAATTGTACCCGGGTGTGGAGCCACTCCAGATTACTCCGCTGCGAGTGAGGAAGCAGAAGAACAAGATCTATCGCATCGACTTCGCCGGCCGTTCTGGCGTGGTCGCCAAACGCGGTCTGAAGGAGGGCGCGCTGATCGAGCGCGCGGTGTACGAACGGGTCCTTCCACGCGTTGCGGTCCCAACGCTCGGTTACCACGGATTTCTCGAGGAACCGGATGGCGAGCATTGCTGGATTTTCATCGACGAGGCTATCGGCGACAGCTACTCCCGCCTGTTGGCAGGACATCGCGCCGAGGCCGGCCGGTGGCTCGGTTTACTCCACGCTTCGGCCGCGGACGTGCCGATTAATGGACATCTACCCGATGGAGGACCGCGCCGCTACTTGGAAATCCTGCAGGCAACCTGCGATTTCATACAGCAGCATCTGGACAATCCGGTTCTGACGCCGGACGACGTCGCGTTGCTCGAGCAGCACCAGGCACGCCTCTGCGATGTCGCCGCACGCTGGGATCGGTTGGAGGAAGTCTGCGAGGGCGCACCGCGGACACTGGTGCATGGCGATTTCAATGGCAAGAACCTGCGACTGCGATCCGAGAACGGCCATTCGTCCATCGTCGTGTTCGACTGGGAGGCTGCCGGTTGGGGCGTGCCCGCCGCCGACCTGGCGCAGGCGGCGCAATTCAGCAGTTTGTCGGCCAGTCCGGACCTCCCAAGCTACTGGTCGATGGTCCGTGAGCGCTGGCCGAACGCGAGTCCCGACGCTCTGGAGCGCCTTGCGCATTGCGGATCGGCCTTCCGCGCGCTGGCGGGCTTGTCCTGGGCGTTGCCGAATCTGGCAAGTGACTGGGCGCATGCGTGTGCACCCAACGTGCAAGTGTACATGACCGAGCTGAACGATGCCCTCGAGCGCCTCGGATGGGACAAGCGATGACCACGACCGTCTGCCTGGTGCCCGCACCGACCATCGGTTATCCGCGTGGAGGCGGCCACCTCTGGGATATTTGAACTGGGCGCTGGCGCTGCGCGCTACTGGGTGCCGAGTCATCTGGTTGGAAGGCGTTGACCTCGACGACGGGGACAATTCGACGGCGCGGCGCCGCCGATGGCACGGCGCCGACCCGCGCGAGTGCGTTGCGACCCTGAAGGCGCGACTTGAATCCTACGGCCTCGTGGATACGCTGGCGCTCTTCGATATCAACGGCGGCTCGGTACCTGACGACGTGGCCCAGGGCTGCCTCGACGTGGAAGAGGCCGCGGGCGCCGACGTGCCCCTGAATCTGTGGCATTCCCTGCCCGTGTCGGTGGGGTGACCCGAATTCTGGAGCGATCGATCGACTGATGACCGAGCGTGAGCAGCAGAGTGGATCGTGAAGGATGGCGAGTCAGATGGGCGAATCTGTTGACATATACGAGCGGATCGGACGCTCGCTCGAGGAACGGCAGGAACCGGGCGCGACGGAGGTGGTCGATCTCGTGCGGCGCATGCTGAATGGCGCCGCCGAGTCCGCGCAGACGCTCGATCTCGAGCGACTGAAAACCGGAGTCTACCGACTGCGAATCGGTAGCGGTCCGGTTCGCGCGGTCGTGCTGAAGTGTCTCAAACCGTCGATTGCGCAAACGGACCGTCTCGTTGCGGAGCGCTGGTTGCCTGCGCTCGGCCTCGGCGACCGCTGTCCGCGGATCCTGGCAGGCGGGGCGCAGCGTGACGGGCACTGGGTCTGGCACGCGTATGAGGACGCTGGCGACGACACGCTCGAGCGGCGACACGAGCCGGAACGCATGGAGGCGGCCGTCAGACTGATCGCCGAGCTCCACACGCGTGCCGCGATACACCCGCTCATGCCTGAGATCCGCTGGCGGGCTCGAGACCACGGCGTGCACTTCTTCACGTCGAACCTGCGGGACGCCATCGGCGCAATGGAAGCGTTGGCCGACCTTCGTCGGCCCATGTCGACCGAGTTCGTTCGAGCTCGCGCGCGCGTGCTGGAACGGTTGTACGAGCTTCGCGAAGATGCGCCGCGACGCGTCCAGGTCATGGAGCAGGCCGGCGGACCCGATACGCTCTTGCATGGCGATCTGTGGCCGAAAAACGTCCTGGTCAGCGCGAACGGGAAAGGCCTCCTCGCGCAGCTCATCGACTGGGATCATGTCGGCGCGGGGCCGTTCAGCTACGACCTCTCGACACTCTTATATAACGCCTCACGCGAGGAGCGTCCGTGGATCGTGCGGCGGTATCGCGAAGAAGTGGAACGCGCAGGCTGGCATCTTCCGCCACTCCCGGAGCTGAACCTGCTGCTGCATACCGCGGAGACCGCACGTCAGGTTCATTGCATCCTTTTCGTTGCCATCGCACTCCTGCACGATGACGCAGAATGGGCCCCGCAGGAGCTCATTTACTGGGACGGCTACTTCGCGGCGCTCCGCCCGCCGCTGGAGGAATGAATCCCATGAGATGGCTCATTGTCACCGCCGACGACTTCGGCATCACGAGTGGAATGAATCGCGGCATCATCCAGGCGCATCGCGAGGGCATCCTCACGAGCACGAGCCTGATGGTCGATAGACCGGCGTGCGAGGAAGCAGCCGCCCTCGGCCGTGAGTGCAGAACCTTGAGCGTCGGAATCCATCTCGAGCTGGATCCGAACGATGCCGAGCGGGTTCCCGCGGAACTCGAGCGCCAGTTCGCGCGCTTCCTGGCGCTGGTCGGCACCGCTCCCACTCATGCAGATTCGCACCACGACGTCCATTACGACCCGCGAGTGCTGCCTCACGTGCTCGCGTGGTGTGGGCCGATTGGAGTGCCCCTCCGCGGTCAGTCGAGAGCCCGGCACTTCTCGAAGTTCTATGGTCAATGGGGTGGCGAGACGCACCTCGAACAAATCGGCGTCGACAGTCTTCTGCGGATGTTCGACTCGGAGGTCCGCGATGGTGTGACCGAGTTGAACTGTCATCCCGGCTACGTCGAACCAGGATTTCCCTCGAGCTACGCCACGGAGCGGGAGGAGGAGCTGCGAACGCTGTGTGACGACCGGGTCCACCAGGCGATCCACGAAAAAGAGATTTGCCTCATCGGCTTCCGCGACTTGGCCGGGCTCGCGACGGGCATCTCCGTAGCGGAGGAAGCGAGATGATCACCGCGGTGATCTCGGTGTACAGGGTCGCCAACTTCCCGGAAGGCGGAGGCCACTTCTGGGTATACATGCAGTATGTGCAGGGGCTGCTGCGCCTCGGATGCGACGTCTACTGGCTCGAGCAGATCCTGCCCACTCCGGATCCAGAGGGGCAGACACACCTGCTCGCAACCTTCATCGAGCGCATGAAGCGATTCGGGCTCGACGGGAAGACGCTGCTCTACGCGGTCGACCGCGACCGGGAAGGAGACGCCGGTTCATTTCGCTTCTTTGGGTGCACATCGTCGGAGGCGGAGGCGGTACTGCGGCGGGCAGACCTGTTGCTGAACTTTCATTATGCGATCGACCCTCGCTTGCTCGCCGCCGCCCGGCGCACGGCGCTCGTCGACATCGACCCGGGGCTGCTCCAGTTCTGGATGAGCACAGGACAGCTCGCCGTTCCGCCGCACGATCATTACCTCACCACCGGTGAGACCGTGGGGACGCCGGACGCCCGCTTCTCCGATTGCGGCGTGCCCTGGATCCACATCCGGCCGCCGGTGTGTCTCGACCTCTGGCCGTTGATTGCCGATCCGCCGTCGGAGGCGTTCACGACCGTCTCCAGCTGGATGACCGGCGACTTCCTGAAAGTGACCGAGAACGGCAAGACGTTCCTGCGCGAGAACACGAAGCGGGTCGCGTTTCTCCGGTTTCTCGATCTCCCTCGCCACACGCGCCAGCCGCTCGAGCTCGCGTTGTACCTGGTCGACAAGGATGCGAAAGAGAAGGCGCGCGTCGAAGGTCACGGGTGGCGAGTACGTCATTCGCGAGAGGTCGCGGGCAGCCCCGAGTCGTACCGATCGTACATTCAGCGGTCCCGCGGCGAGTTCAGTTGCGCCAAGCCCTCGTGTATCGCTTTTCAAAACGCGTGGATCAGCGACCGGACGCTGTGTTACCTGGCCAGCGGCAGGCCCGCCGTGGTGCAGCATACGGGTCCGAGCGCCTTTCTGCCCGACGGGGAAGGCCTGCTTCGCTTCACGACCCTGGAGGAGGCAGCCGATGGACTGGAGAGGGTCAACGCCGATTACGAGCGGCATTGCCGCGCCGGCCGGGAGATCGCGGAGACCTACTTCGACGCCGAGCAGGTCGTGGCCCGAATCCTGAACGAAACGCTCGGTTCGAAACCGCGGAGCCTGAACGACTCCGGTGCCACGTTCCCGAACGCAGTGCTCGGTGTCTGAAGCGAGTGAGCGGCGATCGTGCCGCTCATCATGAAGAATCGGAGTGACGCCATGTTGCCCACCGCGAGGCTGATGAATGATCGCGCCTGACCGCACACGGGCAGAACTCCTCGCCGAAATCGGCGCGACGGATACAGGGACCGATTCCCTGACCGACATGACCGACCCGCGCTTCGCCACCAGCGACGTTCACGTGCGCGTGTGTGGTCACGCGAAGGAGGATCTGTTCCCCCTGCTCGATCTCGCGCTGTCGGAACGGTTCGCCGCATTGCCCCGTGCGCGATTGTTGCGGGATGTGCTGATACCGGTGAGGAAGGCGCTCGGCAACGCCCACAAACACGGCAACGGAAAAGATCCAGCAAAGGACATCGTGGTCGAGATCGTGCTGACTCGCCACGGTGTCGTGATTGCCATCACAGACGAGGGCCCTGGCTTTGACGTGGCGCGAACATTTCAGCGCTTCCGGGAGCGACAGAAGTATTTCGTTCATCAGGGTGCCGGTTTTCGATTTCTCCACCGCGCCATGTCCACGGTCAGCTACGAACATGGCGGCCGCACGCTTCTCCTGTGCTACCGGCAGACGGACGATTTATACGACGGCGCGCCTTCATGCTCAGACCGTCAAAATCTTCTCGATTCGCAATGGATGCAGACCTGCCTGTCGGCCGAGTTACCGGAATTCCGCACCGGCCGGGCGCGTCTCGCGTCGTGCCGTGTATACCTGTCGCACGGACGTGACGACTTCGGGCCGCGCTATGTGCTGCAAGTTGTCCAGCACGACGGAGCAGTGGAAACGCGAATCCTGACCGCGCGGCTTCATGCGTCGGAGGCGATAGCGCAAGCTGACTTCGAGGCGGCATCCCATTTGTACGATTCCTGCGTTTTGACACGGGTCCGCGTTCCGCGGCCAGTAGCCCGCCTCGATGCCGAACCGTGTCTCGTCCTTTACGAATTCGTGCCATCGATGAACCTCTCTGAGTACTTCGCGTATCGCGGCAACCTCAGCGCCGTCCGGCACGCATTGGAAAGAATCGGACAGACGATGGCCGCGCTGCACCGCAGTCCCGCCGTGCTGCCGGATGTCGAATCCGGCATCGCTGATGAACCGGTTCAGGCGAGGATCGCACGGGCCGACGCTACGCTTCGAACCCTGTCTTCCAGCGCCGATCTGGTGAATCGTTTTCAGTGCAGCATTCGATGCATGAACGATCGAACGGGGTCGCGGATGTGGCGCGCCATGGCTCCAATCCACGGTTCATTGCGGTGGGACTGCATCTACTACGGCGTTGACGGGCGCTTCTACCTCTATCGGTTCGAAAAATGCCGCCGGTCGGATCCGGGGCTCGATCTCGGCGGATTCGCCGCAGACCTCCTGTGCTACACGCTCGACCACTATGACGACCAAGCCTATCGCGTCTGCAGGGACGAGCTCCTGAAGCATTACAACGCGGAGGCCGAGCACAGGACAGGTGAGGACGATTTGCGTATTTACACCGTGCTTGCCCTCTGCGAGCGGCTCCAGCTGGCACAGCTCGGCTCGGAGTCTGCCGTTGAGCACCTGGTCATGGCGCTGGCCGCGGCGCTTCGAGAAGAGCCCTCTAAACGTGACGCTGACTGATGCTGACCGCCTATCCCAACGGCGGCGGGCATTTCTGGGTCTATCTCCAGTGGGCTCGGACTGCGGGCGCTTGGCTGCCCGGTAATCTGGCTCGAGCAGATCGATCCGCGGAGCCCTTGGAGGAGACGAATCAGAACGTCGCCACGTTGCAGGAGCACCTGGCCCGCCTCGCGGACTCCCTCGCCCTCACGACGCCCATGGGGACGGCGCGGCCTCGGAAGGTGGCGACGCGGTCGCTCGACCTCAAGGCCGCTGCCGAGGCCGACCTGCTCCTGAACGTCTGGCACTCATTGCCTGCGCCGGTCGTGCAGCGGTTCCGCCGCTCGGCGTTGATGGAGGAAGCATGCCGACCCAAGAATTTCCCGATCTAAAGAGACTCACCGCTGGGCTCTCAGCAGTATTTCATCGACGAGGGCCTGCCCACGTAAACGTTAGGGTACTCGATCGGAAGCCCAACCTGGAGGGGAGCACGTTTCCAACGGAAATCGTGACGTGCTTTCTTGATGAGAAAGGCAGCACGCTACGCCTCTTTGTCAAGTACGGGACAAAGGACTTCAACAGCGTCCACGGCCACAGGGGGAACATTTCCCATGAGGCCAAAGTCTATCGCCAAATCCTCCAACCCTTGGGGATTTCGACACCCATCTTCTACGGCGTCTACAGAGACAAGACGACACAGGCTCAATGGCTTATGATCGAATTCCTTGAAGGAAGCCGGGGGCACTGGTCACGGAACCCTGAAGCAATGATCCTCTCAGCGCGATGGATTGGAAAATTTCATGCGCTCAATGAGGAGCGCATCCCAAGCCCTGGGTTGAATTTCCTGCGCACATACGATCGCGAGTATTACATGGGATGGGCGCGACGTGCCAGTCGACTATTGAGCAATTCACAGATCAGGCTTCCACGGCTCACGACCCTTTGCGACCGGTTTGAGATGCTGCTCCCAAACCTGCTGGAGAGGGCGACGCGTACCGTGATCCATGGCGAATACTACTCTCCCAATGTACTTTACCAAGATGGAATATGTTCGCCCGTGGACTGGCAGTCTGCGGCCGTCGCTCCAGGAGAAATTGACCTCGCTTCGCTGACACAATCGCGGCCGAGTCAGATGGTGCAGAAGTGTGAAAGAGAGTATTGCAAGTCGCGATGGCCTGGAGGGGCCCCGGATGACTTGGAGCAGATACTTGAGACCGCCCGAGTCTACATCAACCTTCGCTGGCTAGGTGACCCCGGTTTGATGTCTCGCCTGTTCAATCCGCGCGGGGAATTCATCCCTTCGGGAAAGTTCAAGAAAATGACCGAAGGACTTTATTCAGCGGGAAAAAGGACGGGACTGATCTAGCGAATTCTTTTCTTCTCTGCTGCATGAGAGAATTCTTGAATCAGAATCTCCTGATCTCTTCCAAACACTCACCAAGCCACCTTTCAACCATCATCCGCGCATCTGGATTTCCTGACGATGTGATCTGCGCTCCTCGATACGCTTGGCCGCACGTGCCTGGAATGGACCAGGCGACGTTGCAGCGGAGCATTATGACCCCTTTCGGCAACGCAAAGGGCAACGCGATCGGTACGTGATGCTCTCGCCCAACAACACGACGTTCTGGAACGAGAAGCGGGTCGCGTTCTTCGATTCCCTCGAGCTGCCTCCGCGGACGCGTGTCCAGTTGGAGGTGACGGTCTGCCTCGGGAAGTACTACGAGGAATTCCGCCAGCTGATGGAGCCGAGCGGCTGGCGGCTGCGCGAGGCCGTGGGACGTCAGTTCCACGCCCGAAAAGTACCGGGCCTACGTCCAGCGATCGCGCGGCGAGTTCAGCTGCGCGAAACCAGCGTACGTCACGCTCGAGACCGCGTGGGTGAGCGACCGGACTCTTTGCTATCTGGCCAGCGGCCGGCCGGCCGTCGTGCAGCACACGGGCGTCAGCCGACTCCTGCCGGACGCCGACGGTCTGGCGCACTCGCTGCCGCCGAAGCCGACTACGAGCGGCACTGCCGGCAGGCCCGGGCGCTCGCCGAGGAGCACTTCGACGCGCGACGAATCGTGGCGCGAGTGCTCGAGCGGGCGCTCGAGTGACCGGGGAAGTCCGCCAAATGACCGAGATGCTCGATCTGCGCGGCGGCCTCCGGCACGCGCTCGAAGAAAGCGGCGAGCCAGGAGCCGCGGAGCTGTACGACTTCTTGCGGGAGCTGCTGGATGGCGACGATCCCGCGGACCGTGTGCACAGTCTCCGCCGACTGAAGGCGCGCGTCTTTCGGCTGGAGATCGCGGGCGAGACACCCTGGCGCTCCATCGTGCTCAAGCGCCTGGCCCTCAGTCGCGCAGCGGAACCGGCTGATCGCCGAGCGCTGGCTGCCGGCCCTCGGGTTAAGGGACCGCTGTGCGCGCTTGCTCGGCACGGCGGCCGATCGGCGCGGCGCGTGCGCGTGGCACGCCTACGAAGATCTCGGCGACGCGACACTCGCGGACCGTCTCGACCCTGAGCGGATCGCCGCGACGGTGGACTTCATCGCCGAGCTGCACACGCGCGCCGCCCATCACCCCGTGCTGCCGGACGCGCGCCGTTACGGCGCAAGCCTGGGGATCCAGTACTTCACCGCGAACGTTGGAGACGCCATCGCGGCCCTCGAACAGTTCGCGGGCTCGGCGATCTGGACAATCAACGTCTTCGTGGTCCCCACAGCCGAGGGGCTGCGGGCGCGGCTCGTCGATTGGGACCGAACAGGGGTGGGCCCCTTCAGCTACGATCTGTCGACGTTCCTCTTCCGGTTCCCACCGGCTGAGCGGAGGGGGATTCTGGAGCGCTACCGCGATGCTGTGACGCGCGCAGGGGGGCACGTCGCCTCGCCATCGGAACTCGGAGTCCTCTTCGACACTGCCGAGCGCGCGCGGTACGCCAATCGGGTCATCTGGCCCGTTCAGGCGCTGATGCAAGAGCGCGCCGCCGGGGGGTTCCCTGAGCTCGCCGAAGTGGAGCGTTGGTTCCAGGCTCTTGATGCCGTTTCGCCCTCTGACCGCAATGGAATTGCGTGCTAGCGACGCGGGCCGCTCATCGTTGAGCCGTGTGAGGACGCCTGCGGGTTTGATGATGTTCGCGTTGGTCCGCTGTGCGAGCTCGCCCTGCGATGCGGCCGGGCTTTGGAATCGACCTCGACGGCGTAAGCGGCCGCCCTGAGTAACCCTGTCATGAGCGTTCCGTCCGGTGTAGACTTAGCCATCGGGGAAGGCGGCTCAGATAGACAGGAAGCGGACGTTAATGCCCCTCAAACGGTCGCGCGACGTTTCAATGGTCGACGTGATAGACCGTGTACTCGATAAGGGAATCGTTATCGATTACTGGGCGCGCGTCTCACTGCTCGGGGTCGATATTCTGACCGTGATCGATGGGCGCATCGTCGTCGCGTCAATCGACACCTACGTCCAGTACGCCGATCAGATCGAGAGCACTGCTGCTGGTGCCCTTGCGGGACGCTTGCCCTGAGGAGCACTCGACCTCAACACCGCGCGTAATCGATCCGGCTGCTGCAGATTCAGGACCGGTTACGTTCGACATTCGCCCGTTTTACACACACCGCCAGAATGCTCGAGATGGCTGAGTCCACGGTGAACGGCCGCGCGACCGGTCCAACGAGCCTCGGGCCACCGCTTCATCCGACCCTGCATCGCGACGGCTACCTTGTCGAAGAGCACCTCGTTTTGATCCGTAGCAGTCCTGATCCGAACCGCTTCTGGTCCAGGAGTTCAGTCGAGAACCGGAATCGTGCAATTGTCTTGACTAAGCGGCTGTGGGCGTTCAATATTCCGAATTCGTGGGGCTCCTCAGAGCTCAATGAACGGAGATGTATCCGATGCGAAATCGGTTCCGTCGCTCGATGATTGTGACAGTCGTCATGGTCGCCGTCCTCTCGTGGGCCGCGATGCCGGCCGCTGGTCAGGCCAGGGGGGCTTACCGGGCGC
>Ga0209056_10003368_pt1 | contig 17068 bp, 15 predicted proteins | sample GraSoiAngelo_114_FD_185876 | JGI IMG/M metagenome (GOLD analysis project Ga0209056, IMG submission 185876) | Grasslands soil microbial communities from the Angelo Coastal Reserve, California, USA - 14_0903_13_40cm (SPAdes) (version 2) | ecosystem: Environmental > Terrestrial > Soil > Grasslands... | reverse complement strand
GCGCCCATTGTAATCGAGCGCGATCTCGCGCGGGATGCCGCCCACGGGGACCAGGCGAATCGTCTCGGCGGTGCGCCGGTCGATCACCTGCACCGCGCCAGCGAACACCAACCCGACGTAGATGTGCTTGCCGTTATTGCCGAGCGCGAGTCCCTCACCACCGCCCGCGAGCGGAATGTTGGTGAACGTTCCCGTCGCGAGGTCGATCACGTGGAGGACGTTGCTCACCTCGTTCGCGACGTACAGCTCCTCGTTGTCCGGCGAGAACGCCATGTCCTGGGGCCTGCCGCCGAGCGTGAAGGTCCGGGTGACCGTCATCGCGCGCCAGTCGACTTCCATTACGGTGCCGCCATCGCGGGTCGCGACGTAGAGTGACCTGTCGTTTGGATCCATGATGATGTGGTGCGACGTCGCCGGAAGCGGAATCGATCCCAGCGTGTTCTTGGTAGCGATGTCGATCTTGAACAGGCGATTCACGTTGGTCGTGACGAGCAGCGTGTGGCCGTCGGGCGACAGCGCGAGCGCAAATGGATCCCCAAGCGTCGGGATCGTGTCGATCTGCGTATTGGACGCGACGTCGATGATGCCGATGTTGTCCGACCACTGGTTGGAGACGTAGGCGCGCGCCCGCGTCGAGTTGAAGATCACGAGGGAGGGCACCATCCCCACCGCAATCGTCGCGGTCACGGAGCGGGCATTGAGGTCGACACGGGCCACCCGCCCCGGGGAAAAGCCGTGGTCCGGCTGCGTGATGTACGCGAATCCCGCCGGTGCCACGGCGATGCCGAGGGGAGCGCCGTCAAGCGGCATGCGCGCGACGGTGCCATCGCCCCCGGGAGCGGGCTGCGTGGCCGCTTGCCCTGTGACGTTCTCGTCCGTGGGCGACGTGCAACCGACAGCGAAACTCGCACCCATCGCCGCGGCGATCAGGATTGTCTGGAGTCGGCTCATGAGACCTTCTCGAAAATGGGGTTAAGCCACACGTTAGGCAGGGGGGGTGAAGACGTCGCAACCGAAACCGCTCAATAGATCATAGATCCAAAGGATGAGACTCGTGGTGAGCGAGTTCCAGCCCTCCGAGCGGCAGGATGTCGAGCCACCCTGCCTCGTTCACGAGAATCACGTGCCCTGACCCGTCGAACGCGATCTGGGCCGGACGGCCCCCGGTCTGGAGCATGCCCCGGTGCGTCAGGGAGGAGAGATCGATCACGCCGACCTTTCCATGACGCGCGCGGCCCGTGTAGAGGAAGCGGTGATCGGGGCTCATGGCGAGCGCCACAGAACCCGTGTGAGCCTCGAGTCTCGAAATGCATTTGCCGCTTGCCAGCCCGATCAGGTCGAGCCCGTGCTGTTCGTTCGCCACGTAGAGAGTCATGCCATCTGGCGAAACCACGAGTCCTTGCGGCCAGCCGCCGAGATTGAAGGTGCGAAGCACGCGCAACCGGCCGGCATCGACTTCCAGGACCGAGCCCGCGGCTCGTGTGGCGACGTACAGGCGGTCCGCAGCGGGGTGCAAGGCAAGGTGATGCGAGGTCGCGGGGAGTGGGATCGAGCCGAGCACCCGCCCGGTCATCGATGAAAGGGCGAAGAGCCGATCTTCATTGGTGGTTACGAATAACGTGTGACCGTTGTGATTGAGTAGCAGTGGGACCGGGTCGCCGGGCACCGGCCAGGTCTGGATGAGACGATGTCGCGTCGCGTCGATGATGGCGATCTCGTCGAGATAGTGCACGCTCACGTACGCGCGCGCCCCGGATGGATCGAATGCTACGCAGCTCGGCGTGCAGCCGATGTAGGTGCTGCCCGTGAGTCGGCCGGTCCTCAGGTCCAGTCGTTCGATTGACGCTGCCTGACCGCGAGCGATATACGCGAGGTCGCGTGCCCGCACCGCGATGCCGTACGGCCCTCCGGGGAGCGCCAGACGGCGGGGTTGAGACTGAGCCGCCGCGACGGACGAGTTGGCCAGTCGAGCTGGCGGTCCTGCGGCCCGCACCGCCGAGCGCATCGAGAGTGGTTGCCGGATTGGGCGGGGCGGATGAGTCCGGTACTGGAACCAGCGAATCACTTCGGACGTGCCCGCGTGGCGCAGTTCCTTCCAGCAATGGCCTGTGACGCGACGGACCAGCCGGTATGCACTGGCGATCTCGATGCGCGTTTGTGGCGCGAGCGAGCGAAGCGCCACGCGCCCATCTGCCGCGTCACCCCGCACCATCCAGTAAAACACGCACACCCATCCTGCCAGCTCCTCATAGGGTGGGAGCCCTTCACGCCGTAACAGTCGGTTGAGCTGGAAGCGGCTGCGGAGTCCCACGCGTTCGCACAGCACCTGCGTTGATCCCACGCGGCCGTTGCTGCAGACGAGCGTGTTCATGACCGCCCGGCCGTCCGCGGATAGCCACGGGAGTGCGTGCTGAAGGAGTGTGGTGAGAGCGAGCGGCGGCATCGCGAGGGTTAATACCTACGGCGTTACATTTTGCTCCATGTTACTTTTCGGTGCTGATTCTCCTCATCTCGCGCTCGATCGCGCGCATCTCCTCGCGCATCCCGGCCAGCATCTCCCCCACGAATCCGAAGCCGAACAACACCACCCCTGAGATCACCAGCACCATGATCAGATCGAGCAGGGGGCGGAAGCCGACGTGCGGGGGCCCGAAGCGCAGATAGAGCGCCACGATACCAACGACGAAGCCCACCGAGAACAGCGTCGCGCCGATCACGCCGAAGAACAGCATCGGTTTGCGCGCGAAGCGGAGCTGGAACCACACGGACATCAGGTCGAGCACGCCGACGGGAATTCGACCGATCCCGAACTTCGACGTGCCGGCACGCCGCGGATGTACCGGGACCGGCCGCTCGGCGAGGCGGAACCCCTGCGACGCCGCGATCACGACCATGAACCGGTGCCAGTCGGGGCGCATCGGAACCATGTCCATGATCTCGCGGCGATACGCTTTCACCGAATTCAGATCCTTCACGCGGACGCCAAACAACCAACGGCTCAGCGCGTTGTAGATGCCCGACACGAAGCGCTTGTTGTACTGGCCCTGCTTCGTGCCCGTGACGACGTCCGCCTGCCCATCCAGGATCGGCGCGACGAGCGTGGGGATGTCGGACGGCAGGTACTGCAGGTCGGCCGGATAGTAGACGAGCACCCGGCCGCGGGCGAGATCGGCGCCCGACTTCAAGGCGTCGGCGATACCGCGCTGTGTGCGATGCGTGACCACCCGGACGAATGGATGTTGCGCCACAAGTTCTTCGAGCAGCCGCGGCGTAGCATCGTGACTGCCGTCGTTGATGATCACGAGCTCGCAGGCGTATGGCAGCGGCAGCAATGCTTCGCGCGTCAGCCGCACGAACTCCGCGAGGTTCTCGGCTTCGTCTTTGGCAGGCACAAGGACGCTGACGTCGGGCGGCGTCGAGTTCGTCGCGAGGCTCATAGCCGCTTGCGCATGCGCGCGGGCAGGATGCCGAGCTGGTCGCGGTACTTGGCCACGGTGCGCCGAGCGATCTTCACGCCTTTGCGATCGAACATCTCGACGATCTGCTGATCGGTGAGCGGGTTCTTGGGCGGCTCGTCGTCGACCAGTTTTTGGATCTGGGACTTGATCGACCGCGCGCTGGCGTCCTCGCCCGTCGTGGTCGACAGGCCGCTCGAGAAGAAGAACTTGAGCGGCAGGAGACCGCGCGGCGTCTGCACGTACTTCTCGTTGGTCACGCGGCTCACCGTGCTCTCGTGCATGCTGATGACGTCGGCCACCTCGCGCAGCGTGAGTGGCTTCAGATGGTCGATGCCCTTCTCGAAGAACTCGCGCTGCCGGTCCACGATGAAATTCATCACCTTGAGCATCGTCTGGCGGCGCTGCTCGATGGCCTGAATCATCCAGTGCGCGCTGTTCAGGCGCTGGTTGATGAACTCCTTGCTCTCGCCGTCGTACTTCTTCTTGTCGCGCGCGATCTCCTGGTACGTCTTGGAGATGCGCAGCCGCGGCAGCCCGCTGTCGTTCAGGAAGACATGGTACTTGTCGTCGATCTTCTCGACGATCAGGTCGGGGATGATGTAGGCGTCGTTGGCGGCAGAATGCTGCAGCCCGGGCTTGGGATCGAGGCGAGCGAGCTCGTCAGCTGCGCGCTGGACCTCTTCGGGCGCGAGCCCAAAGCGCTTGCCCAGATCGCTCCAGCGGTGCGCGATCAGGTCGTCGAAGGCGTCCTTGACGAGCCGGTACACCAGCGTGTCGGTGCGCTTCTGGCTCGCGAGCTGCAGCAGCAAGCACTCGCGCAGGTTGCGCGCGCCCGTGCCGGGGGGGTCGAGCTGCTGGATGATGTGCAGCATCTCTTCGACTTCCGCCATCGTGAACGCCGGCACATTCAGTTCGAGCTCCGATTCGGCCTCGTGCTCTTCGAGCAGCTGGTTCGCGCCCTTGAGGATCTCTTCGAGGCTGTGCTGGAGATAGCCATCCTCCCCGATGTTGCCGAGGAATTCCTCGGCGAGCAGCTGTTGGCGCGGGTTGAGGTCGAGCATCCGGGTCTGATCGCGCAGATAGTCGATCAGGTCTTTGCCCTCGACCGTGACGGGCTCCACGTATTCGCGGGCATCGCTATAGCTACCGCTCGGCACGCCGTGCTCGGTGCGGTCCTCGAGCAGGATGCTTTCCCAGTCGGGCCCGTCCTCGGCCTTTGCCTCCTTCTCGGGCTTGTTTTGCTGCTGCTCGGCCGCTGTCGCCTGGACCTCTTCCTCCGGCTCGATCATCTCGAGGAACGGATTGCCGAGCAGCTCCTGCTTGAGGTGTTGCTCGAGGTCGAGCAGCGGCATGTACAGCAGATCCATCGCCTGGTACAGGCGCGGATTGATCCGCAGGTCTTGCCGCAGCGCGGCGTGTTGATGCAGGCCGGTCTTCATACCGTCACCGGCGAGAGACGCGAGCGGAGCCGCGTCGTGAGCGTGGGACCGAGGTAGAGCGAGGCGACGCGGTCGTCGAAGACGAGCTGCCGCACCGTTCCGGCGACCTGCACTCGCCCCTCGAACATGATGTAGGCGCGGTCCACGATGTCGAGCGTCTGCTCGACGTTGTGGTCGGTGATCAGCACGCCGATGCCGCGGTGGCGCAGCCCCGCGACGATCGTCTGGATGTCGTTGACGGCGATCGGATCCACGCCGGCGAACGGTTCATCGAGCAGCAGGAACTTGGGCTCGGTCACGAGCGCCCGCGTGATCTCCAGCCGGCGCCGCTCGCCGCCGGAGAGCTGGTATGCCTTCTGCTGGCGCAGATGCTTGATCGCGAGCTCATCGAGCAGCGACTCGAGCCGCCGTGCCCGCTCCTCGGCGTCGATGTTCAGCGTCTCGAGGATCGCCATCACATTTTCCTCGACCGACAGCTTGCGAAAGATCGATGGCTCCTGCGCTAAATAGCCGATCCCGGAGCGAGCCCGCAGGTACATCGGCAGCGCCGTGATGTCGCGGCTATCGAGCACGATCTTGCCCTCGTCGGGGCGGATCAGGCCGGTGATCATGTAGAAGGAGGTTGTCTTCCCCGCCCCGTTGGGGCCCAGGAGGCCGACGATCTCGCCTTGCGCCAGATCGAGCGACACGTTGTTCACGACGCGCCGCCCCTTGTACGCCTTCACCAGATGTTGGGCCTCGAGCCGGCTGCCGCCCCGCACAATCGGGTGCTCGCCGCTGACGGACTCACTGCGGGCCACGGTGTCCTCGGCTAACGCGAGGAAGTGCTGCGCCGCCGCCGTGCGGTCGGCGGGCATGCTGGCCCAGACGTCGGGGGCGAATGCGACCGGCACGTCGCCCCAGAGCGCTCCCATGGGGAGCACCAGCAGCTTCAGCATCGCCAGTCGCGGCAATACCGATGTCGCCAGATAGGCCCGCGCGTCATCCACGGACAGGCTGCCCGCGTCCACCAACTCGCCCTTGGCGTGAGCGCGCAGCTTGAGGAATTCCTCGCGATAGGCGACGGCGAGGTCGCTGAACGCGGCCTGGCCCTGGTCGTCGGCGATGCGCGCGAGTGCCCCGGCCGCCAGGGCGAGCGACGAGTCGCGCGTCGCGAAGAGGTCCGAGAAGCGGTCCAGTGACATCAGGGTGTGGAGGATGGTGGAGGAGGTGGAGGCGCTGGGGGTGCAGCACTCTTCAGGCTGTCGGCCACGACCACCGGTCGGGGCTCGAGGTGCACGCCGTCCGCTTTGCCAGCCACCACCACGCGGTCGATCCGATCCTGCAGCATCTCCACGGTGATCTGATGACCGCGGGAATAGTTGATCGAGGGGCCGGCATGCGTCGTATCCCGCTCTTGGGGATGGTGCGTCAGGGCTCGAGCGGGCGATCCACGCGAAACGAGCTCGCGCAACCGGGAGCGCGGCCGCTTGGTGAGCGAGTCCTGTTCTTGCGCGAAGCGAATCGTGAGCGAGTCCCCCGTAATCCAGTCGGTCTCTTTGGGGGGCGTGGTGGAGTCGCGTTTGGCGGTCGAGAACGCGTTGCCGAACGCCCGGGATTCGGTGAGGACCTCACCGGGCGAGTCGATCGCGAGCGAATCGGAGTGAATCGTGTACAGCATCGAAATCGCATGCGGGCGTGTGGTGTCACCCCACGCGAATGTCTGCTGCAGCAACCGGTTGGCGATGCGGAGATCGATCGTGTCCGCGGTGAGCGTCCAGTCGGCGCCGGTGGCTTTGCCGTGGCCGAGCGCTTTGACGGCGCGGATCTCGCGCTGGGTCAGCGCCAGCTCGATCCGCGTGCCGACCAGCGTGTAGCCCTTGCCAGAGTCGGCCGTGGCCGTCCGGCCCCTGCCCTCGACGCTCGGCTTCCCGACCAGCACGCCGAATCCCGAAAGCTGATCGAGCAGCATCGAATCGGAGCGCGACGCGAAGTCGCTGCGATCGACGGTCACCTTGCCGCCCGCCCACATCCGGTCGTCGCCTTTGAGGTGCAGCCGGTCCCCGACGATGATGTAAGGCTCCTGGTGCGCTGAGTCCGACGGGGTGGACTGGCGGTACTCGACGGTGGGGCGCTGCGTCGCGTACATCTCGACGGTGTCGCGCACCCCCTTCACCGCACGCCAGTACTTCAGGTTGGGACCGCGCAGGACGGTGCCGGTGCGCCGATTCACCGCGACGACGTTGTTGTGGGCTTCAAGGCGCTCGTCGCGGAGAAAATACGAGGCAAAGTTCGCATCGAGGGCCAGCCCGGTATCGCGAATAGCCACGTGGCCGATCAGGTCCATTCGCCGGAACGCGCTGTAATGGGCGAAGCTGTCAGCGGCGATCGTGGTTCCCGTGCCCAGACAGTGGGCGCGAACGCCTCCGGCCCCGAAGTAATTCGTATCCGGGCCGCTCAACATCTGGGTAGCGCGGGGCATGTTGTCGATCGCCACCTGACAGGGCCGCCCACTGCCCTGCGCAGTGTCGACGGGGACTTGGAGGACCAGAGCGGTGGCAAGAATGGCCGAAAGCATCAGCGTGGCAGGACGAGCTGGCCGCCGGTCCCCGTGAGGTTTTTAGTCCTGACGTTCCGGAATTCCGGATCCGACGTAAATCCAACCCCGCGAAGATGCTGCGTGGGCGAATCAAACGTGAACGCGACTTCGGACGTGACTTCGTTCCTTGCCTGGCTGTAGCTCATCGCTTCGGTGCGCAGCGTCCCCCCATCGCTGTTGCGGATGAGGATCACGTTACCGCGGGCTTCCATGTCGCCGGTGCGCCAGTGATGCGTCCCTTCTTTCGAAGTCAGCGTCGAGGTTGCCTTCCCCGTGACGTCGTAAAACGTCACGTGCACATTGCGCAGCTCGGCGCGCTGGGTGTTGGAGAAGAAGTACGCGGTGTCAGCCCGCACCCGCGCCCGGAGTACGCCGTCTTCCGTGACATAATGGGTCATTCCGACCAGCACCTGGTCGGCGCTGTCGAGCACAGCCTGGGTGGCGGTGACCGGAGTGCCGCTCTTGCAACTGAACACCAGGAGCAGGGAGCCGGGAGCCAGGAGCCAGGGAAGAATTGCCCTGGCCCGACTCCAGAATCCTGACTCCCGACTCCTTCTCATACCGCGCCGGCCTTCATCAAATCGTGCAGGTGTACGATGCCCACGACGTTCCGGGCACCATCGAGCACCGGCAGAGCCATGATCCCGTGACGCTCCATGAGACTCACCGCGGCGCTCGCCAGCTCCTCCGCGGTCGTTGCCTTGGGCGTCTTGGTCATAACGTCGCGGACCGGCATATCGAGAAACGTGTCCGTCCGCTCCATGAGCCGTGTCAGGTCGCCCGCGGTCACCACGCCAGCGAGTGTCGCCTTCGTGCTCCCCTCCACCACGGCGACGGTGCCGCGCTTTTCGGCGAGCAGCACGACGCACTCCCGCATCGGGCGGTCCGGGGTGAGGAGCGGCAGGTCCTGGGTCAGCATCACATCGGCGACGCGCAGCAGCAGCTTCCGTCCCAGGACACCGCCGGGATGCAGGGCGGCAAAATCCTCGCGGCGGAAGCCTTTGACCTCGAGCAGCGTCACCGCGAGCGCGTCACCTAGCGCCAGTGCGACGGTGGTACTCGCGGTGGGGGCGAGTGTTTCCGGACAGGCTTCATCGGCGACCGACGCATCGAGCACGACGGTCGCCTGCCGTCCCAGTGGCGAATCGGCATCACCGGTCAGCGCGATGATCGGGACGCCGAGGCGCTTCAGTTGATTGACGAGGCCGAACAGCTCGTCGGAAGCGCCGCTTTTCGAGAGCACGACGCCCACGTCATCCCGGCTCACGATGCCGAGGTCGCCGTGCAGCGAGTCCACGGGATGCAGGAACATCGCGGGCGTGCCGGTGGACGTGAACGTCGCGGCGATCTTGCGCGCGATCAGACCCGACTTGCCCACACCCGACACGATCACGCGCCCCTTGGCCGCGGCGAGGATTTCGATGGCGCGGGCGAACGCCGGGCCAAGCGTATCGGCCAGATGCTGGACGGCGGCGGCCTCGAGCGCGAGCACGCGCTTGCCGCGATCAACCAGTTGCTTTGCCCCCCCCCCCGTCTGAAGCGTCGAAGCACGCGCCGGTCTATGCACGGACGGTCTCCCGCACGCGATGCCAGACGTCCACCGCGAGGCCCACGATTCCGGCGAGCTGGTCGAGCGGCACCATGTTCGGTCCGTCGGACGGTGCGCGGGCCGGATCGGGGTGGGTTTCGAGGAAGAACCCGTCGGCGCCGGCGGCGGCGGCGGCATACAGCAGGGGCGGAATGAAGCCCCGCTCGCCCCCGCTCGAGCCATCCCTGCCCTGTCCGGGTTGTTGCACCGAATGGGTGGCGTCGAAGACCACAGGAGCGTTACAGGCGGCGCGGAGTCGCGGGAAGCTGCGCATGTCCACGACGAGGTCGCCGTAGCCAAAGAACGTGCCGCGCTCGGTCACGGCGACTTCCGGCGCTCCGCCCGCGCGCACCTTCTCGACCGCCCCACGCATCTCTTCGGGGGCCATCCACTGGCCCTTCTTGATGTTCACGGGGCGGCTGGCCCTTCCCGCGGCGAGGAGCAAATCGGTTTGCCGGCACAGGAAGGCGGGGATCTGCAGGACATCGGCGACCCGCGCGGCGAGCGGAACGTGCCCTGGCTCGTGGACGTCAGTCAGAATCGGAAGACCGGTGGCAGTGCGCACCTTCTCGAGCGCGCGCAGACCCGATTCGAGCCCAGGGCCGCGCGGTGCATTCAAGCGGGAGCGATTGGCTTTGTCGTACGAGGCCTTGTAGATGACGCCAATACCGAGCTTGACCGCCAGCTCCGCCAACGCCTCGCCGATGCGGACGTTCAGGTCGTCGGATTCGACGACACACGGACCCGCGATGAGAAACGGGTTGCTCTCCACTGCGAACCGCTGGGACATATCAGTCGGTGAGCTCGGCCAGCTGCCGCGACGGCTTGGAGCGCGGCTGGAGCTTGCGGCGGTCGAGGGCGGCACCGACGAAGCCCGCGAACAGCGGGTGCGGGCGCATCGGCCGCGACTTGAGCTCGGGGTGGAATTGGCATCCGATGAACCACGGATGGTCGGGCAACTCGATCATCTCGACGAGCGAGCCATCGGGCGAGAGGCCCGAGCAGCGCATGCCGTACTCCGCGAGCACGTCGCGATAGGGGTTCGAGACCTCGTAGCGATGGCGATGGCGTTCACTCACTTCCGTCGCGTTGTACGCCTGGGCCACGCGTGAGCCGGGACGCAGCCGGCAGGGATACGCGCCCAGCCGCATCGTGCCGCCCATCTCCTGAATCCCTTCCTGCGAGCGCATCAGCGCGATAACGGGATTCTCGCACTCGGGCGCGAACTCGCTCGAGTTGGTGTCGGGAATCTTGCAGACGTTGCGGGCAAACTCGATGATCGCGGTTTGCAGACCGAGACAGATACCGAAGAACGGCAGCTTGTGCTCGCGCGCCCAGCGAATCGCCTCGAGCATCCCCTCAACGCCTCGCACACCGAAGCCGCCAGGCACCAGCAGCCCGTCGTAGCTCCCCAGCAGCTCGCCCGCCGTCTCCTGATCGGTGAAGCGGTCGGAGGCGATCCATTGGATCGTGACTCCCGCTTCATTGGCGATCCCGCCGTGGACGAGCGCTTCGTGAATGCTCTTGTAGCTGTCGGCGAGCTCGGTGTACTTGCCCACCACCGCGATCCGCACCTGGTGCGGCGGTTTCAGGATCTTGTCCACCATCGCCGCCCAGCCGCGCAGGTCGGGCTCTTTAGTGTCGAGATGGAGGCGCCTGCAGACTTCCTTGTCGAGTCCCTGCTCGTGGAGCTTGAGGGGGATTTCGTAGATCGACTTCACGTCCGGACTTTCAACCACGCAGCCGAAGTCCACGTTACAGAACTGCGCAATCTTGCGCTTCAAGTCCTCGGACAGCGACCGCTCGGTGCGGCACACCAGGATGTCGGGCTGGATTCCGATCTGCATCAGCTCGCGCACCGAGTGCTGCGTCGGCTTGGTCTTGAGCTCCGCGGTTGCGGCGATAAATGGGACGAGCGTGAGGTGGATGAACAGCGTGTTGTCGCGGCCCACCTCTTGGCGGAACTGGCGGATCGCCTCGAGGAATGGCAGCGATTCGATGTCGCCGACCGTGCCGCCGATTTCGGTGATCACCACGTCATGGTCGGGCGCAAGCCGCCGGATCGCGCTTTTGATTTCGTCGGTGATGTGCGGAATCACCTGCACCGTCGAGCCGAGATATTCGCCGCGCCGTTCCTTGGTGATGACCGAGAGATAGATCCGGCCGGTCGTCACGTTGTTCACCTGCGACAGCGACCGGTCGATGAACCGTTCGTAGTGTCCGAGGTCGAGATCGGTCTCGGCGCCGTCGTCGGTCACGTACACCTCGCCGTGTTGGAACGGCGACATCGTGCCGGGATCGACGTTGATGTAGGGATCGAACTTCTGGATCGTGACCTTGAGCCCCCGTTCGGCGAGCAGCCGGCCCAGCGACGCCGCCGCGATTCCCTTGCCGAGGGAGCTCACCACGCCGCCGGTCACGAAGATGTATTTCGTCGAGCTCAAGGACTCACCTCCCTCAGGTGTCGGGTGATTTCCGCTTCAGCCCACTTGAGGTCAGCCGGCGTATCGATCCCTGGTGCCGCCGGTCCGTCGAACAGCGTCACACCCATCGGAATGCCGTGCAGTAACGGCCGCAGCTGCTCCAGCCTTTCCCATTGCTCTTCGGGAACGGGTGGCAACCGCACCCATGCTTCCAACGCTTCCCGCGTATAGGCGTACACGCCGACGTGCTGATGGTAGACCACGTCCCCCTTGCCATCGCGGTCGAACGGGATCGGCGCGCGTGAGAAGTACACCGCCCGACCGCGCGCATCCACGACCACTTTGACTCGGCTCGGATCGTTGACCAACGCCCGCGCGAGCGAGCCGGCAGCAGTGCCGAGCGGATCACCGCCCTCGAGACAGGCCAGCGCTCCGCGGACGGCGGCCGCCGCGACGAAGGGCTCATCGCCCTGGACGTTCACAATGAAGTTGAAGCCGCTAAACGGTGCCTTGGCAACGACTTCCGCGACTCGCTCTGTCCCCGTGGTGTGATCGGAAGACGTCATGACCGCCTCAAAACCCGCGTCCGCCACGACGTTCGCGATCTCTCTGGCGTCGGTAGCTACGACGATGCGATCGCAAACGCCGAAATCGGCGATGCGGCGAGTGACGACGATGATGAGGGGTTCGCCACCCAGTGGCAGGAGTGGCTTGCGAGGGAGCCGGCTGGAGCCCAGCCGTGCAGGAATCACGCCAAGGACGGGCACGGGGGAAGATACAAAATCTGTGCCGTGGAGTCTAGCCCGAGGCTACCGCCTTCTTCCCCAACGTCATACGAGGCCCGCAGTAGACCTGACCACGCGGAGGAAATTCTCGAGAATGCGCTTCCCGTGCTCCGTCCCGATGGACTCGGGATGGAACTGTACGCCGTAGGTCGGATGATCACGATGCTTCATGGCCATGATCTCTGAAGCATCTCCCGCGCCTCGACGGTCCGCGCTCATGGCGGTGACGACCAGCGCCGGGGGGAGCGAGGCGGGATCGACGACGAGGGAGTGGTAGCGCATCGCCGTGAACGGGCTCGGGATGCCGTCGAACAGCTCGTCGTCGCTATGGACGATGGGGCAGGTCTTGCCGTGCATCAGCCGCGGCGCCCGCACGATCTTGCCGCCGAAGGCCTCCCCGATCGCCTGGTGACCCAGACACACGCCGAGAATCGGAACTTGACCGGCAAGTGCTTGCACGAGGGGCACGAGAATCCCGGCTTGCGCGGGAGTCTTGGGTCCTGGCGACAGGACGACGGCGGTTGGCTTCAGCGCCTGCACATCGGCGACGCTCAGCGCGTCGTTCCGATAGACAACGGGGTTCTCCCCCAGCTCGCCGAGGTACTGCACCAGGTTGTAGGTGAACGAGTCGTAGTTGTCGAGCACGAACAGCATGCCGAATTCTACATCGCCTAAGGTGACGCCGCTCGCTAAACCCCTGAAGGCCCGCCGGCATCCTACCAAGGCCGGTTCGAGGATACACCAAATGCCTGAAGGAGGCGCCTCATGCTGAAAGCGGTAGCGGCACTCGTCGCAGGGGTAGTCACAATGGGCGGATGGGCGGTCGTAACGGTCAAAGACCTACCGGAATACTTCATCGCTGGAAAGCAATACACGATTGAGTTTCAAGTCCGACAGCACGGCCGGACGCTTTTGAGCGGGTTGCGGCCGCAACTGGTCATCAACAGGCCAGGTGCTCGTGAAGTCGTCATCCCTGCGGTAGCGCGTTCGGCCGAAGGGACCTACGCGGTCACGTTCACGGCCCCCCCCGCCGCGCCCCCCGCCGCTGGCGAGGTGCGATTCACAATCAGGAGCGGGTTTATGAACAACGAGCTGCGTCTCTATCCGCAGCCTGTGATCGCTGCGGGTACGTCACGACCGGCGATGGCGGCACGCGACCGCGGGCAGGTGCTCTTCGTTGCCAAGGGATGCAACACCTGTCACTCGAATATCGATCTCGCCGACCGGCCCGATAACCAACTGGTCACGGTCGGGCCCGAGCTCGGCGGGCGGCATTTGGCGCGCGAATACGTCATTCAGAAAGTGAAGAACCCGGCGTCGGAGAAGATGCCGGATCTGGGGTTGACGGACGCCGAGGCCAACGCGATCGCCGCGTTGTTGAATGGCGAGCGAGGAGCGTTAAGCGGCCGCTAGGCGCGCGGGTGGTAGCTCTTGTGGACGGTGCGGAGGTAATCCCGATCGACATGGGTGTAGAGCTGCGTCGTCGAGAGATCGGCGTGACCCAGCATCTCCTGCACCGCGCGCAGATCGGCGCCGCCCTCCAGGAGATGAGTGGCAAAGGTGTGCCGTAGGGTATGCGGGGTCACGCGCTTCACCAATCCCGCGCGGCGCGCATGGGCCTTGATGATGCCCCACGCCCCCACCCGGGACAACGGTGTTCCTCGGGCGTTCAAGAACAGGAAACCGCGGGCCTTCCCCAGGTCGAGCGTGGGTCGAATTTCCCGCGCATATGACGAGACGGCGCCCAACGCCCGGCGTCCCACCGGCACGAGGCGCTCCTTGGCCCCTTTTCCGAAGACGCGCGCGACGCCTTCGGAAAAGAGAATGTCTTGCAGCTTGAGCGCTACCAGCTCCGACACGCGCACCCCCGTCGCGTACGCGAATTCGAGCAACGCAACATCACGCATCGCGAGCGGCTCGTTGGTATTGGGGGCATCAAGCAGCTTCTCGACCTCGGCGACAGTCAGGACGGTGGGGAGGGTTCGCCACCGTTTGGGCGACTCGATCCGTTCGCTGGGATCGCGGGCGGCGATCCCCTCTCCCACCAGAAACTTGAAGTAGGTGCGAATTGCGGAGATCTGCCGGCGGATCGTGGTGGGCGCGAGACCCAGGTCTTTGAGGAAGTAAATGAACTCGCGGAGCTGGGCCGCGGACAGCTGCTCCGGTGCTTTGGCCCCGCGCGTGGTGGCGTACTCACTCAGCCGTGTGATGTCGCGCAGATAGCTCGCTACCGTATGGCGGCTGTTGCCAGCCTCGAGGGCGAGATAATCGCGAAACCGCTCGAGGTGGAACGCCCGAGCTATTGGGGAGGACGACGGGGGGAGCGGCGGCGGCGAATGATCCATAAAGCGATCACCAGAATGAGCCCGCCGGCGACGACGGCGAGCACCGTATTGACGCCGCGCACAACGCGGAGCACGTCATCCAGGTCCGTGCCCAATCTGCCGACGAGGTATGTAAGCGCTCCATAGTAGACGCCCGAAGCGAGCGCCAGGGGAAGCAGCGCGCGCCAGGCGGGCACGCGCGCAATGCCCGCGAACGGCATCACGACGCCGCGCCACACCGGCAACAGGCGCGACAAGAAGATGCCGTACGCGCCATGCCGGCGATACTGCTCCTCGATATGTGCGACGGTGCGGGGCGTGAAGATGTGCCGGCCCAGAAAGCCACGAGAGACCAGAGCCCCATGGCGGCGCGCCAGCGCGTACACGGCCGCTCCCGATCCCGCGTTCGCCGTCCAGGTCAGCCCGAAGACGAGCCACGCATTCATGTAGCCCCGCCCAGCCAGAAATGCGCCCAGGGCCACGGCGGCATCGGCCGGAACCGGTGGGAAGATGTTTTCGACGGCGGCCAGAACCGCGATCAGCGCGTACAGAGCCCCCGGGGAGAGGTCCGTCAGGAGAGTCTTGGGCCTCCGCTGAGCGTCGCGACTGCAAACACAGCGACTCCTTCGCCTTTGCCGATCCAGCCCATTCCCTCGTTCGTCTTTGCTTTCACGGACACGTGGGCGGGCCCCGCCAGCAACGCCTCGGCCAGCCGTTCCTCCATCGCGTCGAGATGCGGCGCGAGTTTGGGCTGCTCCATGATCACCGTGACGTCGGCGTGCACGAATTGAAAGCCCGCTTCGACGACTTTCAGAAACGCCTTATTGAGCAGATCGATGGAGCTGGCGTCCTTCCACTGGGGATCGTCGTTGGGAAACATGCGGCCAATGTCGCCCAGACCCGCGGCACCCAGAATCGCATCGGTCACGGCGTGAGCGACCGCGTCGGCGTCGGAGTGACCCGCCAGACCCTTGGCATTGGGAATCTCGACCCCACCCAGGATGAGCTTTCGCCTGGCGGCAAACGGATGCGAGTCGTACCCGATGCCGACGCGCATTAGAAGAGCAGTCTCATGTGCTGCCTAAAATAACAGGTCCGAGATCCTTCGCTCCGCGCGCTACCTCTTTACAAGCAGATCCTTTGCTGCGGTTGGCTTGGGAGGCGTGACCCCTTAGCTTAGGCCAACGTCGTCAGGCTGCCTCTGGGCACATGTCACCTCTAGCCGTTCGCGTCGGTGCGGGCGTCCTCGCTCTCCTCGCTCTTATCGCCCTGCGCGGCAAGCGCTGGGCCTACCCCGCATTCGTGGTGCTCGGGCTCCTCTATTTTCCCGCGCAAACCCATTTCCACGTGCACGCCCCGAAGTGCGAGCAGCTCCTTCCTACGTTGCACGTGCTCGTCCTCTCGCTGCACAACTACGCGTACATCGCGCTGTTCGCCGGCTTCTACTGGATGTCATGGGTACAGTTCCGGAGGTCTGACGCGCGGGCCGTCTGGGCGCTCCTCGCGACGCTGCTCGTGGGAGTCCTCGTCGAGATCGCCGAGGGCATGACCATGACAGGGCGGGGACATTGTCGCGTGCGGGATCTCGTACCGGACGCCGCAGGCGCGTTGGGCGCGGCGCTGCTGCTCGCTGTCTGGTCCCGGCTCCGCCGGAAACCGGCGTACGTCAGACTCGTCAAGCCTCGCTCAGCGGCCGCTCCACACCCGGCTGCCCCCACGTCCCGTGCTGCCGTTCCACCTCGCGGTGTCGTTCCGCCCCCGCCCCCGCCCCCGCCCCCGCCTCCCCCGCGGCGGGTCGTACCTCCGCCTCCCGACTTTTCACCGGGCCTGAGCCCTGCTAAGCCATCGGCGGACATCGCTCCGACGCATGAGGTCGCGCCGAGGGAGGGGGGAGCGATCGCTGCACGTCGAGCGGTCGTGCAACGCCTTCAGACGATCCTGGGACGTCTGAGGGAAATGTTACGACGCCTGTGGGTGACCATGCGCGGACGTCGTCGCGCAATCGTCGTTGGCGTCGGACTCCTGGCACTCGGGGGCGCCGGGGCGTTCGTGATTCTGCGCCTCCGTGCCGTAGCGCCTGTGGTCACCGAGCAGCCGAACGCGGGACCACCCCCACCGGCGTTACTGCCCCCACCTCCGCCCCTCCAGTCGGAAGCCGAGGGGTACTACGAGCCGTCCTACCAGTTCACGGTCTCTGATCGGCGCTTCACCCGCCTGACGCTTCGTCCCGAACCCTTTGTCACGTTCTCGCGGCCCGGGATACGGGATGAAGTGGGGTGTGCAGATGCACGGATTAGCCCGGCTGCGGTACACCTGCGCTGCGAGTTCGAGCGCGTCGGCATCGTCGTCACGATCGAGGGCCAGTTCCCGTCACGCTCGGTCACGAGCCGCCTCGACGCGCCGGTCCTGAACGCCGTGGTCACGGTCACCAATACGCGCGGTGAGACGCTGTTCCGCGCGCGCGAGTCGTTCT
>Ga0209056_10003366_pt1 | contig 17085 bp, 13 predicted proteins | sample GraSoiAngelo_114_FD_185876 | JGI IMG/M metagenome (GOLD analysis project Ga0209056, IMG submission 185876) | Grasslands soil microbial communities from the Angelo Coastal Reserve, California, USA - 14_0903_13_40cm (SPAdes) (version 2) | ecosystem: Environmental > Terrestrial > Soil > Grasslands... | reverse complement strand
CTCTCGTTACTCGTGAGTTCCTTAGTAAAAGCGCGATTTGTGGCCAGCATTTAGCTCTCCACGTCCTTCTATCTGTAGATCAGCCGTCTTTGGCTGTGGGGGTTCGATTCCCTCTCTGCCCACCGTCTAAAACTGACGGACGTCGTTGACACTTGGGCCGCCCAAACGAGGAGGGATCCAAGTGACCGACAAAGAGCGGGCGAGATCCGCATCCCGGCGCCTGGCGATCATCCGTCACGCCAGGGAAGTCAGCGGCAACGTCAGCCTCACCTGCCGCTATTACGGCATCACGCGTCAAAGCTATTACGTGTGGCTGCGGCGCTATGTCGAGAAGGGCGTTCCCGGCCTCGAGGACCGCTCGCGTCGTCCGCACCGCAGCCCGCAGGCGACCAGCACCGAGATCGTCGGCAAGATCGTGCACCTGCGTCAGACGTACCACTTCGGGCCGCACAAGATCGCGATGTACCTGCGCCGCTACCACGAGCTGGTGGTCAGCGTCTCGGGCATCTGGCGCATCCTGCGGCGCCTGGGTCTCAGCCGGCTGCCGGCCTCCCAGCGCCATGTGCCGTACCACAAGCGCTGGCAGCGCTACGAGAAGCCCGAGCCCGGCCACCAGCTGCAGCTCGACGTGAAGTTCATCGCGCCGCTCAAGGGCTCGCGGCGCCGGCACTACCAGTTCACGGCGATCGACGACTGCACGCGCCTTCGCGTGCTGCGGGTGTATGAGCGCCTCGGCCAGAAGACCGCGATCCAGTTCGTCGACTACGTTCTGCAGAAGCTCCCCTTCCGCGTCGAGCGCATCCAGACCGACAACGGCTCTGAGTTCGGTGCCGCGTTCCACTGGCATGTTCAGGATCTCGGCATCGAGCACGTGTACATCCGACCACGCACGCCGCGGCTCAACGGAAAGGTCGAGCGCTCGCACCGGATCGACGCCGAGGAGTTCTACCGGCTGCTCGACGGAGTCGTGGTCGACGACGCCAAGGTGTTCACGACCAAGCTCCAGGAATGGGAGGACTACTACAACTTCGAGCGCCCGCACGGGGCACTCCAGGGTCAGACCCCCTACGAGCGGCTACGCTCGAAGATGAAGGACTCTGGTGTCACGGGACACCGTCAGTTGCACACCTCTCTGCCCACCGAATTTCGCGAGCCCGCTTAGACGAAGCGCGTCTCAGTGCTGACGGGGCTTGTACGGCTTTTTGCAAAAAGTCCCGCCACGTACTGCTGACTCGGTACTGCTGACTCTTTTCGGCTCGTCGCCGGATGGGTAGTACTTGGCAGCTCGTAGGTCATCGAAACACGAAACAGGGCAGGCGTACTGTCGCTGCCGTGCGCCGCGCTGGAGTTCTGGTCGTCCTCTCGCTGAGCAGCGCCGTCGCGTGCGCCACGGCGGTGCCCGAAGCGACACCAGCTCCGGTCGCGATTCCGACCGAGACCGTCGCGCCGGCCGCTCCGGCGGCGGCGACCGCATGCGTGAAACCGAACGCGCCGACGCTCACGGGAAACATCGACGAGCCCGCCGGCGGCGCGAAGATCGCGGCGAGCGCGGAAGCCGTGGATGTGCGTGGATGGGCGCTCGACGCGCGCGCATCGCAAGGCATCGGCGTCGATGCGGTCACGCTTTACCTCGACGGCGGCCCCGCTACCGGGAACCCTCTGGGGGCGGCGACGCTTGGCGATGTCCGCAGCGACATCGTCAGCGCGTTCTGCACAACTCGCTTTCAAGCGTCGGGCTGGCACTTCCGCTGGGACCCACGCGGCTTGCCGAGCGGGACGCACACGCTGGTCGCAGTCGTGCACTCGGCAGGGAATCAACGCAGCGCGACGATCGAACGGGTCGTGACCGTTTCGCCCAGTCCGAGCGATCCCGCCGGCGGTATCGATTTGCCCGAAGAGGGCGACATCGTCGGAGACGAGCCGGTCACGCTCTCCGGCTGGGCGTTCGACGCGAGTGCGCGGACATCGAGCGGAGTCGATGCCGTTTATCTGTTCATACGGCCCGGGACCGCGGCCGGCTCGCCGGCCACGCTCAATACGGCGACGACGATCGGCACAGCCACGTATGGCGATGCGCGGCCGGACGTCGCCCGTCGCCTGGCCGACGAGCGCGCGGCGCGATCGGGCTGGCACTACGACTGGGACCCACACGGGCTTCCGCCTGGGAACTACACGCTGTACGCGCTCGTGAACTCGGGCGCGACAGGACACACCGCGCTGCTGTCGCGCGTGATCGTGCGCGGATCGGCCTCGGCGGTGCCGCCGCTGCCGCGCTGCCTCCCGCCGCCCACCGGTCTCGTACATCTCTGGCGCGGAGATGGCGACGTGCGCGACTCCGCTGGGGGCCGCGACGATGTCGCGCACGGACATCTGCGGTTCGGCGTCGGGGAGACCGGACGCGGACTTCTCTTCAACGGCGTTGACGACTATGTCGACGTGGCCGACGCGTCCGCGCTCCAGCGGCTCACTTCTGCCTTCACGATCGAGGCCTGGATCAATCCACAGCGGTCGTCGCACCCGGAAAGCCCATCGTGGATCTTCGCCTACCGAGATCCGCTCGTGCGCGAGGCGTTTGGGCTGCTCGTCAACGATGGCGGCGAGGTCGGCGCGGTTCTACAAACGAGCGCTGCGTACTCGGTGCTGTGGGCGCCGGCGGGGAGCGTGTCGTCCGGCCGCCTGCAGCACGTGGCGGTGACGGCGAACACGAGCACGGCCGATGTGCGGATATACGTGAACGGGAGGGTCATGCCACTGCGGGTCGAGACCGGGCCAAGCAAGGTGAGCGGAAGGATCGTCTCCGCGCAGCACGCGTTTATTGGGCGCCGCCAGAGCGTCGATGACGAAGGCGTGTCCCTCGCCGGCCATTACAAGGGCATCGTCGACGAGCTCGCCGTCTATGGTCGCGCTCTCAGCTCAGCTGAGATCAGCGCCGCTGTAGAGGCGAGCGTCGCCGGCACCTGCGGAACCCGCGGCGGGAAGGCGCTCGACACGCAGTACGCCGCCATCTTCTCCGGGGGCAGCGGCGTCGTCGCCGTCGCCTCGGATCAACGGCTGACGATCGGGTTTGCCGCCGACGCGGTCCAGGATCCGGGCCAAGACGCGTTCGCCGGCGGCGGGCAGTCCGCGTGCACGTTCCGCGGCGACTTCGACCTGCAGGTGCGCTACGAGCTGATCGACTGGCCGCGACGGAACGGTGTCCGCACGGCGCTGGTCATCGGAGGACACCTCCTCGAGCGGACCAGCGTCGGCGGAAACTTCGATGACGTGTACACGGACGGCGGCGTCTTGGTGCCGACGAACGATCGCGCCGGATGGTTGCGCCTCGCGCGTGACGGCAACGCGCTCACCGGCTACTACGTCGACGAGGGGAGTTGGCGTTCGATTTTCACCAGCACGGTGACTCAGGCAGAGGTCAACTATGGCCTGCAGGCGTGGAGCCACGACTCGCTCTTCGGACACCAGGCGACTGTGGTCACATTCACTGGACTGTGGCTCAACAGTGGAGAGCTAACCTGCCCGTAGCCATGCTCCCGTTACGGGTCCCGCGCGGGTAGCGCGCTAGTACGCGCCGGGCGATCAAGAGCGTTCAGTCGTCGCTTTCGCCGAGTGACAGGGCACATCGCTCGAGCAGATCGGCGAGGGTGTGTCGTTCAGTCTCCGAGATTAGGTCGCTCTCCATCCTGTTCTCGACGCGCTTGACCCGCTGATGGCACGCGTTGAGAGCCTTTTGACCCGCTGCCGTCACTCGTCTCGAGGATGCGGCCCTGAGACGAGTGCTCGACGCGAGTGACGAGCCGCTTCTCCTCGAGGCAAAGGCGCGCGTAGGAGGGACATGTTGAGCTGACTCAAGGGCGGCAGCGCAGCATTAGCTTGCCAGCTGAAGCCACCCGTGGTGGTCGCGGATCAGCCGGACTGTTTCAACATTGGGGGCCATAGAGTCCGGTCTTCCGCTTGACTCCGATGCTTGCCGGAAGGTCGGTCTAATCTTCGGTTCGGCGATCTCACCCACGTACATGACCATGGGCGGCTGACTCCCGATCAGCTCCCCAAGCGCGAGCCGCACACATTGACGACCGATGCGGACGAATCGCACGCACTACCTATGCCGAGGCTCAGCGGAAACACGCATCAGAGTGGCGGTGGCGACCGAGAGGCCCATCCGTGGCGATTCGGGGCACGCGGTTTGGTCAGCACCGCGGCAGGAGTCGGCAAAATCGCGAATTGGGCCGCGTAGTTTACGGCCGATGCGCATCCGGGCTCTTATCTTCTTCCTCTCGGTAGTTGCCACCGGTTGTGTCCCTGTGTCCAACGGTGATATGGCTTCTCCTGTAATCCCAACGGCCTCGCTAGCCGATGGAAACCCACCGCCGATCTTGACTCCTTCGACGTTGCCAGCGCCGTCGCCGTCCCCTTCGCTTTCGGCGGCACCATCGCCCGCACGGAGCGCCGCGCCGCTATCTCCGGAGCTTGCATCTTCGCTCGCGAGCGCGCGCACTCGAATCGTCCGCGTCATCGAGCCGATCGGCGCAGCGGCGGTGATCACAGCCGGCGCGTACCTCGGACAGAACGTCGTCGTGGCGCAGGGTACGTTCAGCAAGACCCCGATCGTTGAGTTCGCGGGCGTCCGCATCCCCGCGCGGGTCATCGGCGAGCTCTCCCTGCCGGGGTACCTCAACTCAGCAGACCCGTTTTCCGGCTTCGCCCTTGTGCTCGCCGACGGTCTCGAGGCCGCTGGGGCGAAGTCGCTCGCCCCGGTCGGGTCCGTCCGTGTCGGCGACATTCTTCTCGGGGTCCGCTACATCGACAACCAATTGGTGGTGGGCTCAGCCATCGTGCGCGGCGCGCCAGCGAAGCCCGACGACCCCCAGTTCCTCGCGGTCGACGCCGACGCGGACCTCGCCAAAATCGAGCCTGCTCCCGCTGGCGGCGTCGCTCTGCGAAGAGCGAGCGGACCGCTCTTCGATCGCACCGGCGCTTTCGTCGGGTTCGCTCCGGTCTTCGGCCCGAGCGCTTCTCTGGCGCCCAACGAGTTGGCGGTTCCGGTCAGCCGCATCCGTATCCTCGTCGCAACCGCGCTCGACCGGCTCGCCAAGGCGAGTGACATTCGGAACTTCATCACTCCTTTGGTCCCCTCGTGGCGGCCCAATGGAACGACCGTCATGGTCCGGGAGGGCAGCACGGTGAGCGCGCTGTCTCTCGTCGACGGAAAGACGGTCCCGCTGGTCACGTTCGGTCGGGGCGTCGCGAGCGCGACCTGGCGGTCCGACGGCGCGATGCTGGCTGTCGCCGTCAACACAGAGTGGGGGACGAGCCGACTTGCCCTATGGGATGCGCAGAGCGGTCAGTCTCGTTGGCTTACCCCGGAGGCACCGCGAGTCGTGCGTTTTCATCCGGTCTGGTCGCCCGATGGTGCGTCCGTGTTCTTTGGCGAATACCTCTATGAGCCGTTCGGGCAGCCTGCCCTCTGGCGTGTCATTCCGACCACAGGACAGCTCGAGCGCGTGTTCGCATCCGAGCCCAAGAGCTATGTCTGGCCGCTCCTTGCCCCCGAGCCAGCGTTGTTGGTGTTCGAGACCGGTGCATTTTCGGGGGTGATTGGCCAAGGCCAGCTGGAGGCAAGCGTCTCGGGCATGGACGTGACTCGACTTGACTTGTCCACGGGCCAGAGTCGTGATCTTCAGGCGCCGCTTGATGTCGTGGCTTGGCGTGAGGCGAGCCCGCGCGCCCTCGTTCGCCAGAAACGGATGGGCGGCTCCTGCTTCGAGTGCCCGCCTGCGCAGACCCTCGGGCTAATGCTGTGGGATGACCTAACGGGCGCGACGACGGCGATCCTCGATCGCTCGGTCGAGACCGATGGTGCGGATTGGGATCCGGGTGCCGCGCGCGTCGTCGTGTCGACTCGCACAGCCGGCAGCAAGGAGCACTACGTCCTCGAGACCATGACCGCGACCGGCGGAGATCGCGTCCGACTGAGCGGAACCGACGATGCCTACGCCCCGCACTGGCTGCGCGAAGGGATCCTCTATCTGTGGGCCGAAGTGATTGATTGGACTTCCTCCCACTACGGCGACCCCAACTACTTCTATGCAACGCGCTCCGATTCCTGCGAGTTGCGGCTCGCTGCTTCTAACGGTTCGCCGCGGACGCTTCTCCGCTCCTGCGTATCGATCGACCAAATCATTGATGCGCCGCGACGCTTCTCAAGCGGCGCTCTTGTCGACGCAGAGGAGCCTGCGGGACGTGGCTCTTCCTGGTCCTTGCGCTGCGATCCTGGGGCTATCCCCTAACCCTGCCCCCAATCGCGGCCCTACCCTATCGGGCATGAGGCGGGGCTTCGGTCTGCAAGTCGTGGCCGTCGCGCTTCTCGTCATCGCATGCACGGCGGGTCCGTCCGAGAGACCGAGCGCACCTGCGACGGTCTCGTCGGCCGTAAGCCCGGGTCCGACGGTCGCGGTGTCCTCGACACCCGCGCCCACCGCGTCCGCGTCCTCCGCCGCCGAGCCCCTGTCGACCGTCCACACGACCGCGCTCGGTCAGCTCACCGGCAACTGGCTCTTCTATGGCGTGCAGATCCCGCGGCCCGAGCGCAACCGGATCGAGATCCAGATCGTCGCGGTCCCCGTGGGCGGGGGCGCCGCGAAGACTGTGGTCGCGTTCGACGCTGCGATCCCAACGCAAGGGATCTTCGACAACACGCCGTACCTGCGCCGGCAGTTCTCGCCCGATGGGAAGCGCATGGTCTTCTCTATCGATGGGCAGCTCGTGGTGATCGACCTCGTGACCGGCCGGGCGACGCGGCTCGGCGCCCGAGGTTTCCACCCATCTTGGAGCACCGACGGCTCGCAGATCGCGTTTATCGTCGAGCCATCGGTTGCCCGCCACTGGCCCGTGCTGCCAGCGGCGATCGGCGTCGTGCCGGCGGCCGGAGGAAGTCCCAGGGAGCTGGTGGTCGTGGGTTACCAAGGGCAGTCGGTCGAGTGGTCGCCGGACGGCTCGCGGTTCCTGTTCCCCGACTCATACAACGCCGCTGATGCATCAGTCATTGCCACGATGGAGGTCGCGAGCGGACGGATCAGCAGGCGGGACGAGGAGGTCTCTTCCACACCCACATCGTTTGCGCATTGGCGCGCCGCCTCGCCCGAGCTCGCGATCGCGAGCAGCTGGTGCGGCCCAAGGCGACCCTGGTGGCCGCGTGACGTGGGGACTCCTTTTAGGTTCGTCGCCATCGATAAGAAGAGCACCGGAAGCCCGATCCGCCTGGTCGTCGGGACGCCGCCCCTATCGGCGACGTCGGAGTGCGACTTCGAGCTGCGCGACCCGCGCTGGAATCCGGCCGTCGCGGACGAACTCCTTTACATCGAGGCGCATGGGAACGACTCCACGGCAGCTGTGCTGAACATTACGGTGAGGGGACCTTGTTCAGCCATCCCCGTGTGCGGGGGAACAATCACGTGGCTCCCGATCTCCGCGTACGAGGCCACGTGGACATCGGACGGATCGGCCGTGGCCTACCTCTTGAAGAGCCCGGGCTCGAGCTTCGGCTCGGCGCTTCGTGTCTGGAACCGCGACGGGAGCGGCGAGACGGAACTCCGCCGCGCGAACGGTGCGATCGGCGAGGCCTTTTTCAGCATCGCATCCGTCAGCTACTGATCCGCCGGTCGGCGAGGCCATTCGCCATCGCGATCGGTCGCGGCGTCAGGAAACGATTTGACCTGGCCGCCTCACTTATCGCGCGCTGCGCACTCCCCCTAGCGCTCCCCCCAATCGCGCGGCTAGCCTGTCCTGGATGAGGCGGGCCTTCGGTCTGGAAATCGCGGCCGTCGCACTCCTCGTCATCGCATGCACGGCGGGTCCGTCGGAGAGACCGAGCCCACCCGCGACCGCCTCGTCGTCTGCGAGCCAAGCTCCGACGGCCGCGGTGTCGCCGACAGCCGCGCCCACCGCGTCCTCGTCGCCCGCGCCGACCGCGTCGGCCTCGTTAGCCGCCGAGCCCCCACCGAACGTCCGAACGACTCCGCTCGGTCAGGTCACCGGCAACTGGCTCTTCTATGGCGTGCAGATCCCGCGGCCCGAGCGCAACCGGATCGAGATCCAGATCGTCGCGGTCCCCGTGGGCGGGGGCGCCGCGAAGACTGTGGTCGCGTTCGACGCTGCGATCCCAACGCAAGGGATCTTCGACAACACGCCGTACCTGCGCCGGCAGTTCTCGCCCGATGGGAAGCGCATGGTCTTCTCTATCGATGGGCAGCTCGTGGTGATCGACCTCGTGACCGGCCAGGCCAAGCGGCTCTACCTCGACCTGTTCGAGCACAGATGGAACCTCGCCCAAGGCTTGTACCCATCTTGGAGCAAAGATGGCTCGCAGATCGCGTTCATCTTCGCCGAAGCGATCAACTTCGCCGGCCGGATCGGCGTCATGCCGGCAGCCGGAGGAAGTCCCAGGGAGCTGGCGGGCGAGATCTCCGCCGGACGTTCCCTCGAGTGGTCGCCGGACGGCTCGCGGATCTTGTTCATTCGGCCAGGCGGTGATGCATCGTTCATGGCAATCATGGATGTCGCGAGCGGACAGGTCCACGTGCTGCCCGAACTAGCCGGCTCTTCCTCGCCTTGGCGCGCCCGCTCGCCCGAGCTCGCGATCGCGATCCAGTACTGCAGCGAAGGCTACGTGGGACCGGGAAAGCAGGCGAGGATTGTCACCATCGATGTGCTCACCGACAGCGTGAGGACCCTCGTGGATGTGGCCGATCCATGCGCGGTGGGACTGGGCGGCCTGCGCTGGAATCCGGCCGTCCCGGACGAGCTCCTCTACATCGCGGCGGGGGTGAACAACCTCGAGACCCATGTGCTCAACATCGCGACAGGAAAGGACACGCGGCTCCCGATCTCGGCGTACGAGGCGACCTGGACCTGGGACGGATCGGCCGTCGCCTACCTCGCGAAGAGCCCGGGTTCGAGCTTCGGCTCGGCGGTTCGGGTCTGGAAGCGCGACGGGAGCGGCGAAACAGAACTGCGCCGCGCGAGCGGCGCAGAGGCCTTCTTCAGCATCGCATCCGTTAGTTACTGATCCGCCGACGCAGGAGCGATTCCCCGCGGGCTGGCGGTGGACCCGCGAGCGCCGCGCAACGATGTCGCCGCGAATAGGGCTGGAGTTACATCGAGGAGCGCTTGACTGGCGCCGTTCCCAACGACGAGCACGGCGCCGCCTTGCACGGTATCGACGGCCAGCACCTGCTGAATCTGTGGAACGGCTGCGGTGACGCGCCAGGAGAGGCTCGCCGGATCGAAAATGTCGGCGGAGGACCCTTCGCCGGTTCGGTTCATCCCGATGGCGAAGACCCGGCCGTCGCCGAGAACCAGGGCCTGGACAGCAAATCCGATCGAAGGCGGTCCGTCGATGAGGCGCCAGGACCCGGATACGGCGTCGAACATCTCGGCGCTCGCTGGCGCGGTCTGGTCCGTGCCACCAATGACGAGAACTCGTGAATCCGGAAGCGCGACAGCCGCGTGCAGGATGCGGGGCTTGTTCATACCTGTGACCGGCGACCACGCGTTCGTCGCCGGGTCGTAGATCGTGGCCTTCGCGGTGACGGCGTTGTAGCCACCACCGGCGACCAGCACGCGACCATCCGGCAACAGCGTTGCCGTGTGGTTCGTGCGCCCGACCTCGGCGCTTGCCTGGATCGCGGGCAAGTTCGCCGTGGAGAGGATGAATCCCGCGATCACCGCGAGCGGCCAGACGGCGATCGCCGCACGGGGCGCTCCGCGGCATGCCGCGAGGGCCAGAACCACGATGCCCGCCACGATGAACAGCGGAACTGCGATCACCGGAACAACCAGCGCGCCGTTCCCGCGCAGCGTCCCACCGGCAAACTCGATGTCCGATTGCGAGGCGGCGTCGGTAGCCCACCAGCTGAAGGCCCCGGCAAGGAGTCCCGCGAGCGCGACCACGCCGACGATGAGGACTGTTCGGCCGATCGAGTGAACCACGTGCACCCTTCTTCCTAGCAGGCCCTGACCTCGTCCGCGCAAGCAACATCAGGGCCAGGAGTGGCTCCAAGTCATTTGGAGTCGGGCCTAGGCTGGGCCGGCGAGGGCGTTCGGGAAGGGTGGGCCAGGTGGGACTCTTAGCGGAAATGCGCGAGTTGGACGCAGCGAGTCAGTCGCCAGGGTGGCTGCCTTGACTAGGGTGTCGCGCGTGTGGTTCGTGGCGCTGCTTTGTCTTCTGATCGGCTGCAGCCCGAGCGCAACTCCGTTGTCCTCGGTCCGCCCTGACTCGTCGCAGCCGCTCTCCATTGCCTCCGCGACGCCTTCGATCATCCCGCCGACCGCGAGCCCTCCGCCTCCTCCGGCGAAGCTTCGCGCGGATCTCGGCTTCGTCACGGGCTGCGCCGCGATACCGCTCGCGAACAAACCACTCGTCATCCAATCCGAGACAAGCGCAAAGGCTCCGGCGACGGTGACCGAGACTAGATGCGTTTTCGCCGCCGCATCTCCAGACATGCAGCGGATCGCGTACTGGGTCGAGATCCAGGCGCTCGTTGGAGGTCGGGTGTGGCATCTCGAGGTGTTCGACGTGGCCAATCCGAGGGAGTCACCGACCCTGGCGTGGAGCGTTCAGCCGCAGCAGACGATCTGGGCGACGGATGGCACGGGCCTCCTGTACGTCGAGGAGTCTTATGGGTTCGGGCCCACGGTGGATCTGGTGACGATCGATCTCGAGACGCGCGAGCGATCGACTGTGGGCAGCAGAGTTCCGAGCGACTTCCTCCCGATCGTGTGGCGTCGCGCCGATGGATTCGTCGCAGGCTTTGGCCGGTCCGATCCAAAGAAGGGCTACGACCTCTACCTCCGGAAGAGGCCGGGGGCGTTCGAGGGATTCGAGACCACCGTCCTCCCCGCGCAGACGGACTCGCCGTTCGTGTGGGCGGTCAGCTCGGATGGATCGCGCGCTCTATGGCGGGTCGGCGGCTCGCTGCGGACATGGGCGGTGGACGATGCGCCAACCGCGAACGACTACTTCCTGCTCCGGCCGGACGCGTCGACGGTGATCCTCGACGCGGCGTTCCTTGCGGGGATCAGCGACATCGTCGCCCTCCTCGACGTCAGCAAGAGCCGTGTGGCGTACGACCCCGGTGGGACTCTTGTTCTCGCGGCGCTCTCATCGTCCGGCGGTTTGCGCGATGTCTATCAGCGCCCGTTACGCGCGGGCTCGCCTCATCTCAAGCCGCGCGACAGGAGCAGCACCTGGATCGTGGATGGCGAGAGCGCCGAGCTCGTTCAGCTCGACGGCGCCGTCGCCGGCGTTGCCGCCGCGCCCGCGGCATCTGTGTTGCTAAGCCGAGACGGGTCGTCGCCGCCGCCGCGCGATCCGGTTGCTGTCGCCCCGGCGGTCGTGCGGAGCTTCTATCGAGCCATCGAGCAGCGCGACTATGTCCGCGCTTTCGAGATGCTCTCCAGCGACTGGCGGCATGGGACCGACCTCGATCAATTCACCGCCGGATACGCGAACAGCCGACGAGCCGTGTTTACGCCGACGCTGGTGCGACCGATCGACCCCGTCACGGCGAGAGTCACCGGCGAGCTCCGGCTGCTGCGCGTCACCAACGATCTGCCAGCCGGCTTTGTGAGCGAGCTGCATTACGCGCTCACGTTCGACGTCACCTGGGAGGCACCCTGGTGGGTGCTGAGCCGCGCGGATGGCCAGCTCGTCTCGGGACTGCAGGTGCCCGCGCCTTACGAGATCGGCAGCTCGCTGTTTCCTGAGAGGTATTGGCAGGCGCTCGAGGGCCAATCACACATTCGCGTACCGTGCACCTACGATCGCCTCTTCCGGCTGATCGACTGCGGCACGTTCGGGAGGTTTGATCCTGCGCCGGGGTACGACGATCCGTCGAAGACCTTTGTTCTCGCGGTTGCCGACGGCAAGCCGCAGTACGTCGAGCCGCGCATCGCGATCCTGTCGCGGTGGCATTAGCCGTTCAGGCGGCGCCTCGCCAGAACACCAGACCGAGCCAGACGTTTCGATACATCTCGACACCAGCAAGGGGCACACCCCTTACCCGAAGCACACGTCTGGTGTACGGACTCATCCGCGGAGAGAAGGCGACCTGATTACGAATCGGGCCGACGTAAGGGGAGAGAGGAGTGGTCGTTCCCCCGGCCCTGACTTTGTAGGGCGTCTGACTCCCCTGACTTTTTTGGAGGACGGGCTTGCGAGTTTGTTCGGAAATCCGCGAATTGCACGCGACGACGGGTCGCTCACGGGCGTCTATCTGTAGATCAGCCGCCTTTGGCTGTGGGGGTTCGATTCCCTCTCTGCCCACCGATTTTTTTAACGACGACGGGCCGATCAGGCCCGCCTACCGTTTCTACGCCGAGACGAAAAGGCGGCTGAGCCGCGCGGAGGGCAACTGACCCGCGGCGGATTTCTGCGGGTCAAAGGGATCTGGACCGCCGTGGCCCTTGAGGTGTCGCAGGTCGACGGTCGCAGTCACGTCGCACGTGCGAGCAGTGCCACTTTCAGCCCCGTTCCCGACAAATACAGATCGATGCGTGCGACGGGCCGCCGCACACGGGGGTGATCGTCGCGGCGAGACTCAGACGAGCCCGTCGGTCGCGGGTCAGCGCGTGCGAGGCTTCCCGCTCTTCGCTTTGTCCACGTTGCGCTTCACGCTGGCTCTGACGAGAGCCTTCAGCGCTGCCTCGTTGACCCCGTCACCCTCATGGAAGTCGATCGCGCGCGACTTGCCTTCGAGTTCGGCATTGAAGAGCCGCTTCGGATCCGGAAGACTCGCGCCGTCCGCGAACTTCAACCTGACCCGCTCTTTCAGATCACGCCGATGCAGACGATCCCGTTGTGCTCGAAGACCCGAGCGCCCAGCGGGTTACCGGGCCGCTTCCACTTCACTTCCTCGGCCATGCCAGGGTCGGCCGCATGGATGACCCGACGCAGCTGAGCGAGCGCAGCGCCACGCCAATCCGGGGTCTTGGCGATGATCCGGTCGATCTGTTCGTTTCGGCCCACGAGCAGCTGATGAGCCTAGGCGTTAGGGCGAGCGGGATCGGCCGATCGCGACGGCGAGCGCCAGCGCCGGCGAGAGCGCGCCGGTAAGGCCGGTCATGCGCACGATGGGTTGTCGGCAGTGCTCCAGGCACGTCCCGGCATCACCGAGCGGCTCGAGCCCGATCTCCGGAAACGATCGGCGACATACGCTCCGGCGTCGAGGAACTGCGCGGACCCGCTCAGCATGCCACCGCGGGCCGGGTCAGCGAGGTATCCGTGGGCGAGCGCGCGATCGGCGGCGGAACCGGAAGCCGGCGTGCCCGCGCATGCGTTCAGAGCCGGCATCGCGAACAGCACGAGCGCCAGCGCGGTCCGGAACCTCATCGCGATGAGATCAGATGCGCCGATTGAGCACGGCCTGTATCACACGGACGAGATCACCCTTTAGGAAAGGAAGGTAGGAACATGAGAGCTCTCCTCACATCGGCCGGGATCAAGAACGGAAGCATCCACGACGCGCTGGTCGATTTGCTGGGAAAACCGATCGCCGAGTCCAACGCCCTCTTCATCCCCACTGGGATCTACCCGTTCCCCGGCGGGCCCGGCATGGCATGGCGGGCGATCTCCGGCAAGGCATCGTCGCCCTTGTGCGAATTGGGTTGGAAATCGTTGGGACTCCTTGAGCTGACGGCGCTGCCGAGCATCGAGGAGGCGGCGTGGGTGCCCACGGTCCGGGACGCCGACGCACTGCTGGTCTGGGGCGGCGACCCCCTCTTTCTCGCCAACTGGATGCGGCGTTCCGGTTTGACCGGTCTCCTGCCGACGCTGCGCTCCGAGGCGGCCTACGTGGGAGTGAGCGCCGGGAGCATGGCTGCCGCCTCCTCCTTCGTCGAGACCTATGTCGAACCGCCACGCGGGAACGATGGACCTCTGAAGTCTGAGGACATCGTCTTCGCCACGCCTCAGGGTGACGTCAAGAGGGTCCTCGTCACGGGACAGGGGGCCGGACTCGTTGACTTCGCGGTGATCCCGCACTTCGGGCACCCGGACCACCCCGATGCTTCGTTGGCGAATGCGGAGAGGTGGGCAGCGCGGATTCCTGCGCCGACGTACGCGATCGACGATGAGAGTGCCATCAGCGTCGTCGACGGCGCCGCCGAGGTCGTTTCCGAGGGGCACTGGAGACTGTTCCGGCCCTAATAGGATCCTCTCGACGCATCGGGTTGTAGGTTGACGGAGCTGATGGACGCGCCGCTTGGGCTAGCAGGCGAGTCTGCCCTCCTCCCGAGCCGCATCCAGATGGCGTTCACCCTCGCGACGCACGTCCTCTTGGTACCGCTTGGCGTGGCGTTCCCCACGCTGACGCTCGTCATGGAAGGGATCGGTATTGCCCGCAATGACCCGGTCGCGCTGCGAATCGCGCGGCGATGGTCCGTTGTGATGGCGGTGCAGTTCGCCGTCGGAGCCGTGACGGGAACCATCCTTTCCTTTGAGTTCGGCATCTTGTGGCCGCGCCTGATGGGTCGGTTCGGCGCCGCTCTGGGGCTGGGCTTCGCGATCGAAGGACTCGCCTTTTTCCTCGAGGCCATCTTCATTGGCATCTACTTGTACGGCTGGAAGAGGCTTGCGCCGAAGACGCATTTCCTATTCGGACTAGTGCTTCCGCCGTCGGGCGTCCTCGGCACCTTCGCCGTGCTCTCCGCCAACTCGTTGATGAACACGCCAGGCGGAATTACGGTGCATGAGGGCCGCGTCATCGACATCGACGCCGCCGCGGCGCTTTTCACGGAGTCGATTGGCTACGAGTTCTGGCATTTCATGATCGCGCTGTACATGACCGCGGGTTTCGCCGTCGCGTCGGTGTACGCGGTCGCATGGCTGCGCGGCCGGCGTGATCACTATCAGCGTCTCGCCTTCGTGGTGCCTTTCACCATCGCGGCCGCGCTGACGCCGGTGCAGCTCGTCGTCGGCGATCTGTCGGCACGCGCGCTTGTCGAAGACCAGCCGGCCAAGTTCGCGGCCATGGAGGTCACCTGGACGACGCGCGATCACAACCCCGAGGTGATCGGCGGCGTGATCGACGATTCCGGCCAGATCCACTTCGGGGTCGTAGTGCCGGAACTTGATTCACTGCTGGTCGGCTATTCGCCAAACGCCGTCATCCGTGGTCTGTCGACCTTCCCCGCGGACGCGAGACCGGCGATCGTCGAAGCCAACATCACGCATTTCGCATTCGACGTCATGGTCGGCCTCGGCGTGGCGGGTGCCGCGCTCGCGAGCTCGTACTTCTGGGTCCTGGCCCGGCGCCGTCGCCAGCCTGAGGGGGTCTGGTTCTACCGGCTCGCGGCGGGGGCAGGGGTCGGTTGTTACGTCGCGGTGGAGATGGGCTGGATCACGACCGAGGTCGGCCGCCAACCCTGGATCGTCTATGGGCTGATGCGCGTGTCGGACGCGGTCACGGACGCGCCTGCGGCATACGTGTGGACGATGCTCGCCACCCTGGTCGTGGTCTACGCGCTGCTTGCGTACTTCTTCGTCACGCTCCTGCTGAGGCTCGCCGCGCGCTGGCGCCGGGAGGATCTGGCACCTGAGGTAGGCGCGCCGTACGGCCCCCGGCCGGAGAGGCTCGAAGCTCGTGGCTGACCTGATCGCGTTGGTCCTGCTGCTGGCGATCACCGCGTACAGCACCGCCGGCGGCGTCGACTTTGGAGCTGGGATCTGGGACCTGTTGGCGGGAACGAGTTCGCGAGGTCGCCAGGCACGTGCACTGATCGACCACGCGATGGCGCCCGTCTGGGAAGTCAACAACGTCTGGCTTGTGCTCTCCGTCGTCCTGTGCTGGACGGCGTTTCCAGCGCTCTTCCAGGTCACCTTCTCGAGCCTTTACCCGCTTTTCACCGTCGCGTTGCTCGGCCTCATCCTCCGCGGAGCCTTCTTCGCTTTTCGGCACGTCGCCGACGACCCTCGGTCGCATCGCATCGCCGACGTGGTGTTCGGCGTGTCGTCGCTGCTCACCCCGTTCTTTTTCGCCGCGTCCTTGGGCGCGATAGCGTCGGGTCGCGTCGGCTCAGGATCGGTGCCGGAAGCGTCGTTCAATCCGATGACGGTCGCTTTCGGAGTCGTCTCGGTGGCAGCGACCGCGTTCAGCGGCGCGTCATTCCTGGTGGGTGACGCTCGCCGTTACGAAGCGCCGGAGATGGTCGCCTATTTTCAGCGACGGGTGGTCGCGGCGGGCGCGGCGCTGATCGCGACGGGGACGGCGGCGTTGATAGTCATCGCCTCCGAGGCGCCATCCCTGCTGCGTTCGATGTTGACCGGACCAGGCTTGCCATTCGCGCTGCTGACAATGGTGCTCACTCCTGTGGTGATGGCGCTGGTCTGGCGCGGAGTCTTCCGGTGGTATCGCATCTCGACCGTCGCCGCGGTCGGCTCGCTGGTGTTCGCTTGGGGCTTCGCGCAGGCGCCGTACCTGCTGCCCGGTCGACTGACCATCGCTCAGGCGATCGCGCCACCGGCGACGCAATTGGTGCTGCTACTCGTCGTGGCGGGTCTGGTAATCCTTGGTGTCCCAGCGATGGGCGTGCTCTATTACCTCGACCAGAGAAGCACGCTGGAATCTCCAGAGCCTGATCGTCGACGCGACTATCGCGGCTAACTCCCGATCAGATGCTTATGGGTCTGCTGTCTCAACAGAAAACCGTAGTTAGTAGAGCATCCGTGCGGCCCATGCCGTCGACGGCATCCCGTCCAGAATGCGACCGCTAGGTGAGCCTCAATGCGTTCACCTACAGGGGGCCTAGCGCCGCGGCCTAACGCCCTTCTTCCGCGCGAAGCCCTCAAGGACTGTGTCGACGACGCGGTCGGCGAAGTCGCGATTGAGGGCACCGCCGAAGATGAAGCGGAAATACACCGGCCCAGCCAGGAGTTCTGTCGCGACATCTGCGTCGGCGTCGGCTCGGAGGTCACCGCGGAGGATGCCGCGCTTGATGACCTCGGCGATCGTGTTGCGTCGGGCCCGAACTACCGTGGCGCGGAACTGCTCGGCGAGCCGGGGATTGCTCGCGACCTGCGTCAGCACTGCG
>Ga0209056_10003364_pt1 | contig 17088 bp, 19 predicted proteins | sample GraSoiAngelo_114_FD_185876 | JGI IMG/M metagenome (GOLD analysis project Ga0209056, IMG submission 185876) | Grasslands soil microbial communities from the Angelo Coastal Reserve, California, USA - 14_0903_13_40cm (SPAdes) (version 2) | ecosystem: Environmental > Terrestrial > Soil > Grasslands... | reverse complement strand
TTCTGCTACCTCGCCGCCGAAGGCACCTTCACCACTCGCGACTTGTATCCACAAACCCTGCAGGCCCTGCACATAACACCGGAACAGTACAAACTTGCCGCTCTCCGTTATGACCTCTGGAAGCTGCTCGTGCGCCACCTACCGAATGGTCGGATAACCTTACCTTACCGGGTTAGGTAAGAGTAGCCCGTCAGTCGCCCAAGATCGCCTTACCCGCCAGATCCGCGGGGCAACTACACGTCAAACCTGTCACTCGCAGTAATCCTCCGACTGAAATGATGGAACTGTCCCGCGAAGCTTATGTTACTCGGCTCGCAGGCTGGTCATCGGGCTGGTGCCCACCGCGCGGACGGCAGACGATAGCGCCGCGGCAAGCGCGATCAAGAGCAATCCCGCCGCTGCGGCGAAATAGCTGCCGGGATCGAAACGTGTCACCCCGAAGAGCAGAGAATCAATCAGGCGGCCTAACCCGAGCGCACCCAGCGTGCCGACAATCAAGCCGTAAGCTGCCAAGCGTCCCACTTGCGAAACCACAATCCAAAGGATAGTACGTGGTTGTGCGCCCAGCGCCACTCGGACGCCAAATTCCCTGCTCCGCTGGGTCACCAAATAGGACACCAGCCCATAGAGTCCCACGCCAGTGATGACCAGTGCGGTCGCCGCAAAAAGGGAGAGAAGGAAGGTGGTAAACCGCCGGGAGGCCATCTGATCTCCAAGAGCGGCGTCAATACTTACAAACCGGTCGACCGGCTGCCCCGGATCCACTACGTGAAGAGCAGCCTGCAGGGCCGCACGGGCACCGGATCCCCGAATCACGATTTCCATCGTGAGCGAAGGTTCCTGTGCGAGCGGGTGGTATGACTCGGTGAACACCGGCCGATCGGCGCCGGCTCGCCTTGTATCGGCGACCGCGCCAACGATGGTGTACCTATATGTTAAGTGGAATAGCTTCGGCGTGGTTTGCTCGCCAGCGGTTTAGCCATTAAAGCATGTCTTGTGTCTCCGTGGCCACTCCCGGAACGAAGGCCTGCGACGCCGTAGGCGGAGCGCTTAGGCCGAAGTGGAGGGAGTGGCCACGGAGACGATTTTCAGAGTGCGATCTCACATTCACGCTCTTCCGATAACGGCGTCGTACACACAAACTAGGCATGTCAGCGGATTCGGAAGTGGTTGCGCAAGGTGAGGATAATCAGGAAGAGCAATACCGCGCTGAGAAGCGCGTGAAAAAGCGCGATTGTATGTGTATACCCGTGGGCATATCGGAAGGAAACAAAACGGCGGCCCGCACGCATCGAAGGCCCACATCCTATGTTAGGTGGCTATTTCCCGCTCATTGCCTGATCGCGCTTCGCGCGTGAACGTAAGAAGCACCACTCCGTCGCCATCGAAGCTCTCTCCGTCACAGTATTCCTCAGCGCTTTACCATTACCTGTCTTAATGGCAAGGTCTCTTCCCAACCACGGCGAAGAAGCTCAGGGGAGGAATGATCTCCTTTGGGATATCCCATACAGAGATACGCAATCAATTTCCAGTCAACGGGGACGTTCAGGCCGCGATTGACTTCCACCGGATCGAGAATGGACACCCAGCCAAGGCCCAATCCATAAGTACACGCAGCCAGCCATAAGGAATACACGGCCAGAACGGCAGAATATTCCAAGGTCTCCGGCATGGTGATTCTACCCAGCCGGCTCCCACGATGGGTATTCTCGGTCAGGAATATTGCCAAGTGGACCGGAGCATCGCGGAGACCTGCCAATTTCAAGCTGGCATAAAGTTGCGCTTTTTCGCCTGAGTATGAGTTCAGAGCTTCTCGGTTGCAGTGTTCGAAGTTTGCACGTATGGATTCCCGGCATTCCGGCGATTCAACGAGGACAAATCGCCAAGGCTGGCTGTAACCAACGGATGGAGCCAGAGAGGCTAGCCCGATGAGATGCTCGAGCAATTGACCATCGATGGGATCGGAGAGGAAACTGCGAACATCGCGTCTCCACCTAAGGAGTTCTTCAAACTGCTCTCGGAAGCTGTCGTCGAATTGCGGTTTCCGGAGCGTCATCTTTGTAATGTCTTGTGGGCTCATGAAACCTTGGTGCCCTTTACGCGCCGGACGGAGGGAGCAGGTTGCGATACATCCGATAGTAAATCATTTGGCCGAGCAGCCACCTGCGACTGGAGTCTCTTCTTCAAACAGTTTTCACACAGGCATCCATCTGCACCCGACTTCGGAACCGGTAAGATATTTGGGTAGTTTGAACACCAGCATCCTTCTTCTGGCTCACATGTCATGGGGGCATTACATTGAGAACAGGATGTTTTCATGGTCGTTGCCTTTCAACCGGAGTCCTTCTCCGGCCGGGCTTTCGAATTCCGTGTGCTGCACTAACTCGACCTCCACGAGCGAACAAGTGGAAGCACGTGAAATTGTGTGAAAGGTGCGAGCGTTAATCCACCTACCTCGGACGGCTTAATCCAAGCCACGCCTTCGATTTCAGCTCCCGGTTTTATCGCGCCCACGATCTCGGCACGAAACAGCATGGCTTCGACAATCCGCCCGGGTTCGTTAGCCTCTGGAGCGCAAAACATGCCAAGAAACTCAGCTCTGAGCAGAGTGCATCCGAGTTCCTCGTTTACTTCGCGTGCCAATGTTTCGAGGGGCGTCTCTCTCTGCTCAACTTTCCCTCCAGGTTGCATAAAGTAAATCGTACGTCGCTTCCTTACCAGCAGGACACGGCCTGATTGATCGGTCACGACGGCGGCCACAATTCGTATGTGAGTGGATGGATGTTCACTGACGCCTTCGATGGATTCATTCATGGATGAATCTCGGCGCATCTTGTAATCGATGATTTGCAAGATTGAGGGAAGTCGGCATCGGCATCATTTTCATATTGGATATGCACCGCAGATTCGACAGTAGGTCATGTCAGCGCGCGCTACGGGTCCGTGGCAGTCCTTGCAGATTTTGCTGCCTGGGGCACGCTCGATTGGCGGAGGCAGGCTGCGCCGGTAAATCCGATAGTAGAAGTATTGTTCTTTGTCGCGTAGCTTCACGGAATCGTGCGTGGTGGCGCGCTCCCGTTCTCGCTCAAACTCGCTATCGGTGACAGATTGCTCAGTGAGGTGCTTCAACGCCGTACTGCCAGAGCCATACTCGATTGGGGTTTTCAATCGCCATGCAATTTCCTCCGGCAGCAGAGCGGAAAACGCTTCTCTCAGAATTCTCTTTCCAAAACGCTTTCCTTTATATTCACAAACCAGATCTTCATAACCGAGCGAGATTGCGAACTCTCGAACCGAAGGCGAGACGTAGGGCGAGTCCACTCTTACGCTCAGGTTCTGGCCGATAACTTCACTGGTGAAATGCATGATCTCGTTCAAATGGCGAATATAAGAAGGTAGCTGCTCCGCGGACATGTTGAACATGAAGCTGTAGCCGGCAAAGAGCTCGTCGGCTGCGTCTCCGGTTAGAACGGCTGACAGGCCACGCTTCGATGCAGCCTCCATGGCGACATGGGTAGCGATGCTATTGCGGAGTTCCATGGGATCGAACGTTCGCAGGAGACGAATCAGTTCGGGCATTCGATCCACTAACTCATAGAGGCTTGGCCGCAATATTTCCAGATCGATCCTCAGCCGCTCCACCATGAGCCGGGCAAACGGTTCGTCGAGTCCGGTACCCTCCGCGACGGAAACCATTACCGCCTGCAGGCGGCGTCCCAGGGAAGCCGCAATCGCGGCGAGTACGCTCGTATCCAGGCCACCAGAAAAAAGGATGCCGTCGGCCGAACTAGCCAGAACTTGATCGACAACCAGGTTGCGAAGCTGTTCGACGCGATTTTGTCGATCAGTTGGCGTGAGCAGTTGCGGGCTCAAGCTGTTTGTCATGATGTCTCCTGCGAAGGAATTCATATCCCGCAAATAGGACTGCTCCGCCAACCAGCGTGCTCAACGACGAAGTGCGGTAATAGGGCAAAGCCGCGACATAACACGCGACAAATCCCTCGCGCGTGTGCGGGTACATTCCCCACCCGATCCAAACACCGAAGTTGCTGATCAGAAAATAGGCCGTGGACGCGCTGATTGCACATCCTGCGAACCTCAAGGGCGAGAGATTCTCCCGAAGGAAGCCTCCGATCCAGGCCATGGCAGCAAAAGCCGCCAGAGTGATGGCGTGTCCCCATCTCACTTCCATATGGAAGACTTGCGTTGTAAGGAGCCAATCGCCTATAGCCAACACCACGACAGGGAACCAGAGCGCATCACGTTTTCTCAGGCGAGCGCCACTGAACAGCAGCGCGCCAAAGACGGGAGAAAACCCCGGCAGATGCGAGTTCATTAAGAATCGAGTAAGCACTGCGACGACAAAGACTGCGTAGATCATTTTCGTCTCCTTGATTGGTTTGGTTTCTTGCGGTTGCGCCACTGGCGCCAAAGCTGATGGTCCTCGTCGAGACTCGGAGCGCCTGGATTGATGACAACGGTTACGCTCAACCAGGGAAACTCTCGCCCAACCAGGCGAGAGAGATTGCTGCGGGTAATGTTCTGCTCGGGAAGACTCAGCGCGGAGCCGACCAAAACATCGGTATTCCGTGGCGCTCCTTGCTGAATCAACCACTTCGCCATCGGACCCGGTCTCAAGTCCGGACTTGCGAGGGTGATGAGGTGCCGGCCTTTGCGGAAGCACTCCAGCATGTACTGCTTCTTTTCTTCTGGGTCGCCCAGATCGTGGAAGCTGATAATTGCGCTTTCGTCGAGATTGATACATGCGTAGGCGGCCGCAAGTTGCACCGAACTGATGCCGGGATGGATTTGAACTTCAAAGCCCGCGAGGGCACGGATCAACCCCTTGAGGCCGGAAGACAAGCACGGATCGCCTACGCGCGGGACAGCCAGCAACTTGCAAGTCCGCTTCGCCTCGCGGACGGCCGCGCGCGTGGCTTGCACGTAATTGCGGACGTCTTGCAGAAAGATTTTCTTGCCTGCAACGCAATCGCGCACCGGCAGCAAGTTCATGTCCCAACCGAGGATGATTTCAGCTCGCGAGATGATCTCGCGCGCTTCGGGCGTGACCAGCGTAGATGCTCCCGGCCCGACTCCCACTAGAACTGCTTTCAGCTTGTTCCGCGTCGGCATCTATGCCACCTTCCGCCAACGATCGAGCTCAGCGCCGAAGGGGCATCGACGCGGATGAATCAACGTGGCCATCAGCTCGACTCCGTCAACCAAGCGTGGTCCGGGACGATGAAACAGGCTGCTTTCCAAGGCAAACACGCGACCTTCGCGAACGGGCGGAAAATCCCTCCAAGGTGAAAGATCGCGAAGCCCCGTCCACTCGTTCGCAGTTCGGCTCTGAGAAAAACTGCAGGGCAACAGAAAGATGACTTCTGGAGACTCTCCTCGGAGTTGATCCACGTCGATCGGGGAAGACTGCTCACGCTCGCTCCCCAAGCGCGGATCTCCACCAGCCAGCCTCACCATCTCCGTTATCCACTCGCCGGCGGACATGAGAGGATCAAACCAACTCAAGCAAAAGACGCGAGGGTGGTGTTCCGAAGCCGTTCGTTCCTTTACCCGTTCAAGCCGTGCAGCTAACTCAGCGACCAGCTTCTCTGCCTGAGGCTTACGCCGGGTAGCCGACCCGACATCGAGAATGTCCTTGTACAGTCCGGAAAACCCAGTGGCCGCGAGCGAAAGCCAGTTTGTATCGAGATTCACGCTCTCCAAGGCGCAGACCGTGTGATCACGATCTACGGCGCACACGTTGCACTGCTGTTGGGTAATGACCAAATCGGGATGCAAGCTTTCGAATAATTCGGTTTGGATGACATAAAGGCTGTGCCCTGAGGCCGCACTGGCGCGGACTTTCTGATCGATCTCGTTGCTAGTCAGGTCCGACCCGAGCGTCGTGCCTGTGAGCTGCGGCCGGTTCAAGATTTCGGTCGGGTAGTCGCAGTCATGTGAGATTCCGACTATGTCCTTCGCCAAGCCGAGCGAACACAAGATCTCGGTCGCACTCGGCACCATCGAAACGATTCTCATGGTCGATCCTCAATCTCCTTGCGTCTTGCGTGACGTACTCACGTTCAGCGCTGTAACGGTCCAGTGGTTTCCCAGTTTTTCCAAAGTGGTTAGAGCGCCATGATTCAGGCCGATGCGCGAAATGCACTCGTCTGGCACTCCGAGGACCCAGGCAACTGCTGTCCTTATGAAGCCAGCATGGGTGATAACCAGCGTGCAACCCGGCTCCGCATGCTTCACCAACTGCTCCAGTTGCTCGACTGCTCTTGCTTGCAACTCAAGGAACGACTCGCCTCCAGGCGGCCGATGATGGGGAAAGAGCTTAGCCCAGGCCCGTGCGTCATCTGGGTATTGAATCTCGACTTCTTTCCACGTCAGTCCTTCCCAGTTGCCGAAGTTCATTTCCCTAAAGCCGGGTGAAATCTTGTAGTCCAGACCGAAATGCCTCGCGATCGGCTCTGCAGTTTCTCTTGCTCGCCGGAGGTCGCTAGACCAGATTGCGCGTGGCATTATGTGTGCCACGCTCTGGATGATGGTGGGAAGCTGTTCTTGCCCAGATACGCTCAAGCTAGGGTCCAAGTGACCGCAGAAACATCCATGAAGATCCGTCTGGGCATGACGCAGAAAAGCAATCTGGATCGTCGTGTCACCTCTGAGGGCGTCACACGGTTGCCGGTTTGTTACCGCAGTCAGACTCATCGAAGCACCGCTCCGCAGAAATAAATGGCGATCTCGGTGACCTGGTTAGTGGCGCCAAAGCAGTCGCCAGTCACGCCTTGGATGTAACGCTTGAAGTAGAAGCCACTCGTTGCTGTTATGAGCAGAGTGATCACCCACGGCAAAATACCGCCAACACCCAACGCCGCAGCTACGCCGAGCACGGCAAAACCTGTGCCCCACAGCAACGATGAGAGAGGCATGCGGCCTGCGACCGCCCCTCCCAATCCCTGGTCTTCACGGGCATAAGGCAGCCAGAAACCGAGGGGCAGGGCCGTCCACCGACAGAGCACGCTTGACGCGACCAGGAACCCCGAAAGTCTAGCGGGTGAGGTGTTACTAATAAGGATGAAACGCGAGAGCATCGAGAGCGTGACAGCTACCGCTCCGAAGCTGCCAATCCTGCTGTCTCGCATAATCAGCAGGATCTTTTCTTTCGTCCACCCGCCGCCAAAACCATCCGCCGCGTCGGCCAACCCATCTTCGTGAAGCGCTCCGGTGATCAACACGAGATAGATGACGAGCACCAGCGTGAGCACTTGAGGATGTACACGCGCGGCTAGAGCGCGCTGAATGGCAACCGCAATCAGCCCAATTCCAAGCCCCACAACGGGAAAGAACTTAGCGGCACGAGCCAGGGCGTGACGCTCGCGCGGCAATCCCGAGATGGGAATCCGCGTCATGAATTGAAACGCCAGCAGAAGCTCGTTTACCGTTTTCCTCACACGGCCCCGCTCACTCCAGCCGACGAGAACGTTGCCATTTCGTTGAACATGCGCAGGGCCGCTTCGATCACCATCATGGCTAGCACAGCGCCGGTGCCCTCGCCTAAGCGCATTGCGAGATTCAAAATCGGATCCAGCCCGACGTATCCCAGCAAGACCCGGTGGCCAGGCTCTTCGGAAAGGTGCCCGGCAAACAAAATGTCCTTCACCTTCGGTTCAATGGCGTACGCCAGGGCAGCGGCAGCGGTGGAGATAAAACCATCGATGACAACGGGAACGCGTCGCTCCTGCGCTTCGAGCACCATGCCGGTCATCGCGGCGATTTCAAGGCCGCCCACTTTTTGCAGGACATCGAGTGGGGTGGACTTTTTGTTCAGGCCGTTTACGTTTAGAGCTTTCTCGACGATTTGTTGTTTATGAATCAGTGCTTGCGCAGAAACTCCTGTTCCCGATCCCGTCACCTCGGCCCCTGGCTTTCCCGACAACGCTGCGGTAATGGCCGCGGCCGCGGTCGTGTTCCCGATACCCATTTCTCCAACGGCGATCAGGTCGCGGTTCTGAATGCGCGCTTGTTGAGCCAGCATTCGCCCGACTGCAATTGCCGCATTCATTTCCGACTTGGTCATTGCTGGTCCGATCGCCATGTTGCGAGTGCCGCGTCTAATCTTTTTGCTGACAAGGCTGGGATGAGAGTCGAAATCCGCGTCGACACCGACATCAACCACAATCACTTCAGCTCGTACGCATCGTGCAAAGGCGTTGATGGCCGCCCCATTTGCAAGAAAGTTTCGGACCATCTGCTGGGTTACGGCCTTGGGGTAGGCGCTTACGCCTTCTTCGGTCACACCGTGATCTGCGGCAAAGACGTAGACCGCTCTGTTGGCGCAGTCCGGAGATTCCTGTTCTCGAATCGAGACAATCTTGGCGGCAATGTCCTCGAGCCGCCCCAGACTGCCTGGAGGTTTGGTCAGGCTATCCAGCTTCGCCTTCGCGAACGCTTTCCAGTCGCGAGAGGCATGAACAGCACTCTTTCTCGGAAACGCTGTCCCAAAAGTTCGTTCGGAAAGTTGGGTTAGTGGATTTTCCACGACTCGCCTCCCAAGGTAAATCTCATTCCGATTCGGAACATGAACGGCAAAGAGGGAAAGCCGAAAGCTGCGTCGTAATGCTGGTTCAGTACGTTTTCTAAGCTGGAGTAGAGCTCGACTGCCGAATTGACCCGCAGGTTGCCGTTCAGATCGATCTTGTGGTACGCCGCATCCAGATTTCTGTTGGGAAGAAGCAAAGTATTGCCAAAGAATGCGTCGGTTAGATGTGTGCTGTCATCGCGTCTCCCGACGAGGATTCCGCTGACGGATAGCGTGAACCTCGGCCTGATGTAGCCGATCAGGAAATCTCCGGAATGTGGCGCTCGGCGGAATGGACGGCTTCCAACGAGAGGCGTGGAAGTCCCAACGGGTATGGTTGGAAAGTTGGGATTGAAGGCAGGCGAAAGCGCGCTGCTTGCGAACGAACGTTGAACCACGGCGTCCAGGTATGTGTAGCTTCCTCTCGCGGTAATGCTGTGGCCGAGATTCACTTCCAGTTGGGCTTCCGCCCCCATGGCACGAAATGCTCCTGAATTGACGCTCGCCCCGAATGGGGTCGCAGCCGCGACGGTGAGAGGAACGCCGAGCTGCGGCAGGACGCTGGCGTCCACGAACTCGATCTGCTCCCGAAATTCGTTCTGAAACAGGGTGAGTCCAAGCTTCGCTCGTCCGTTCCAGGCAATTTCGTCGATGCCGAAATCAAAACTTCGCGAGCGCTCAGCGCCGATCGGTTTTACGTGGAACTGAGAAGTGAGCTGCGGACCATTGGGAAGTTGAGAAAGCAACACGAAGAGCGACGTACTTTCATAGAAAATCGCCGGTTCTTTGATCCCTCTTCCGAAGTTGAACCGTAACTTGGTGCCATTCAAGAACCCAGAAGATTGCAGGCGGGCCAGATAGTAGGCGAGCGAAACCCGCGGGGTGAGCTCAACTCCAAAGATGGCATTGTCTTCAATTCCCACGCCCGCAGTGGCGTAAAGCCGGTCCCAAAGATTGCCTTGCAGCTGGACCGTGTAACTGAAATTGTTGCGATCCGTCGGAGTCTTGGTTCCCGCGAAGCGTGTGAAGCCACTTTCGTTCTCATAACGGAATGCGAAGAGTCCAGAAAGATGCCGGTCAAACGTGTAGTCGGATTGGCTGAAGATGAAGTTCCGGTTTGATTGGCTGTCAAAAAGCGACGGATATTCGCCGCCGAAATCGAGGATGGCGCGTCCACTCGTCACGAAACCGTTGGCTCCCCGGAGGGTGACGAGATCGCCCAGAAAATTCGCTCCGGAACCGAATGGGTCGAAGGGTTCTCCGGTCGGACTTGGATTGTCGAATTGGAAGCGAAGGCGAGTAGCGCCGTAACGGAGCAGGTTGTGCCACCGCTCGGTCGTTTGATTCTGCGCCGTCACTCCGTAATACGTGTCCTGCTCCTTTTGGAATGAATCGTCCGCTATGCCGTAGAGATCAAGCGCGTTCGGCAGCCCCAGCGCAGTAGCCGTTCGCCGCAAGGTAAACCGAACCTGAGTCGAGCTGTTCGGCGACCAGCCAAAGTTGCCGGCATAAGTCCCATCGTGGAAGGCGCTGTTTGGTTTCCCGTTTTCGGTATCGAGGCGGGAAAAATCAGAAAAGTAATCGAACTGGCCGTGCGCTCCGCCGATCGAGACCTCTTGGCGCTTGCTGCTGAAGTTACCGCCTTCAATGGAATAGGTGAGCTCTGGCAGGCGAGTCGCGCCTTGCCGTGTGCTCAGACTTATGACGCTCGCCAGTGCATCGGCGCCGTACAATACGCTGTTTGGCCCTCGCAGGACTTCAACCTGCTCAATCCCGGTGGAAGAGAGATTCCCGAATTCAACGCGTCCGCCGATATCATTCATAGGAATCCCGTCCAGCAATACTTTGTTGGCGTCGGCGTTCCCTCCGCGAACAAAGAGATCCGTAGTCCCGCCACTGCGCCCGGTTTGCAGAACTTGAATCCCGGGGATTGCGGAAAGCGCTTCGTGTACATCCAGTTTTTCCGTGACGGTCTCGCCAGAAATCACACCGATCGATGCGCCGATTTGCGAGTCAGGTGCCGGAGTTCCGGTCGCGGAGACGACAACTTGTTGAGTAACGGTTCCGATCTTCAGCGACAGAGCAATATGCAGTGCTTTCCCGCCGCCGACGTACATGTCGGGAGTCTCTTGCTCCGTAAAGCCGGGCGCGGTCGCGCGCACACGATAGCGCCCGGCGCTCAGGGATGAGAAGACAAACTCACCAAGAGCGTTTGTTGTGGTGTGCGCCAGAGAAGCGTTTTCCCGAAGCAGGATGACTTCTGCGTCTGAGATCACAGCGCCCAGCGGGTCCAAAATGGTGCCCCGCAGCTCGCCGTAACCATCTGCGAATGAGGAAATTGGTGATAAAAGAAGTGAAACTAGAAGTGCCGGAATGGCCCTGGACCACTTGGAATTGCCGATCTGCATAGTCTTCTCCCCCTCGGAAGAATGGACCTAACTACATCGGCAAGACCGGTCTCCTGACTCGCGACCGATTTCTTTTGTGAAGGCCTTCCCACCTTTAGGCAGTGGCCGTCACGTCTTTAAGGTCGCTTACAGTTGCGGGGCAGTAGCGGATTCTCACCGCTTTCCCGTGCATCCTGCCGATTAATTGTTGTCAGCCGTTAACGGTTCCAGCAGCTCTACAATCGAGCCGCCCCCAACACCTCATGATCGATCTCAAAAGTTGAATGCGCAGCGAGGGGCACCTTTCCCTTAACAGCAACGGGTATGCCTGCAACCATCAGAATTACGTTGTCCGCCAGCGCTGCGACGCGCTGATTCAGCTCGCCCAAAAGATCGCAATAAAATCTTCCGGTCGCAGTCGCTGCGTGAACTCCACTCCCCACTTCATTCGAAACCAGGATGATCGAAGCCCTCGTTTCCTTCAGAGCAGAACAGAGTCGCTCCATATGATCTCTGATCACCGATTCTTTTCCCTCGGCTTTGCTCATGACATTGGCCAGGTAAACGGTCAAGCAATCGATCACCGCTAACTGTTTCGGACCCTGAAGACTTGAAATCGCAACGTCCAGGTCCACCGGCACCTCGAGCGTCTGCCATGCTGCAGGGCGGCTCTTGCAGTGGCGCTCGATGCGCAGTTCCATCTCGGGATCGCTCGGTTTCGCAGTAGCGATAAAGATCACGCTTCCAGAACCGGAAGCGATTCGCTGCGCGAAGCGACTCTTGCCACTGCGGACGCCGCCAAGCACGAAGGTCACCGTATTCGGGTGGGCTTCTTGCATCTTGTTGCCTTCACTCTAGCGGGAACTAATTGGGGCGATTATTCCAAGGACCGAAATGTCCCTAGAAAGACGCTCCTCGACTTTCCCATCGAAGTCGATTAAAGCAATTGATGTGCTCCTGGTCGGTCTCCTGACTTACGCTTCATCGGACTTGAGCTGCCTTCCCAGGAAATGATCCCGGTGGCACATCCTTGCTCTCATCCTGGCGCTTACAGTTGCGGGGCAGTGGCGGATTTTCACCGCGCTTCCCATTTACCAAGAGTGGAAAGTTTTATACGCCGTGGAGCTTCCAATGTCAATCAGCATTTGCTAACAACATTTGGTTGGCGTCGTCGATGCCTCTTCCTGAAACAAGGGCCTGCGACGCCCAAGCCGCGGCGTTTAGGCGCAGTCGAGCGACGAACCGGTGTTTCGGGTCGGTCGGCCCGCCCTCTTGCAGCTCTCATCCGAGCACCTTCGCGGTCGCGATATGACGCTGACGATTGCGTCCACTCGATCGAGACTCTGATCGTCAAGCCAGAGAGACACGTTGACGACATCAAGTGTCTTTAGTCCGTTCTTTACACTGTGGCTGCCAGCATGGTCTGGCTCCTCCATGGGCAGCGTGGAGGGTTGACATGCAGGCTCAACAGAGACATGGCCGGCACCAGCACGCAGCGGACATACCGCGGAGCGCTAAGAAACCGACGCTTCATGAATGGTGGCTCCAAGATAGGACAGCACGTTAGGAAGAGCGGTCGATGGTGTCTTGCCCGTTCAGCGCACTAGGGCTTTACGGCCGACGCCGCCTGCGCAACCACCGCCTGAGCCCGGCGGAAGGCGTCGAAATCCGCCCAAACGTGCTGAACAGTTTTGTCATCGAAAGTCTTTATCGTAGGCTCGCCGCCCTTCGAGGAATAGACTTCCAACTTCACCTGACCGCAATCCGGTTTCACAGCGTCCGGCGAATACACGTACACCCCTTTGTAGGTGGAATCGTCCATCTTTACGACCCGGTTTTGGACCGACACGGTTACGGGAACCCTGCCAGGATGGATTGGCAGCACTTCCTTGTCCCCGCAAAACAGCTTCATGGTCTGGAAATCGGTCTTGAACTTGAGCTTTGCGGCCGAATTGAGGCTGAAGGAGCGGCCGAACGCCGATCCGAGGCCTTCCTTGGCTTTCGGCATCACGTATATGGCGAATACGGCCGGATGGGCGCCGGCTTCCTCTTCCCATTCCTTGGGCGCATCGGAATCGCCGGCATTCTCGTCTGCGCTTTGTTGTTTCTTGTTGCGCTTCTTATGCTCGCGCTCGGCCTGCAGCCGCCTATCTTCCTGTTCCCGGTAATCCAGAGGAGGAGTAGAAAGAGCGATATTGAAATCTCCAACAGCGAAATAATAAGGGCGCGGATCGTATTTTTCCGCCCGCAATGCTTCCTTGAGTCCTTCGACAGGATAGGGAGTGACAGGCTCGATCGGGAGAAGCGCTGCGGGCGGTGGGGTACCCGCGGCTTTTGTCCGATTCTGCTCGAGAAGCGCGAGGGCTGCCTCAATACGCACGATACCCGACACGCCCGGCCCGCCTTCTCCGCGCGTACCGAAGGTAGTCAACCCTATGACCTGGCCCGCGCTGTTGAACAGCGGGCCGCCGGAACTGCCTGGGTTAATGTTGATATCCGACATGATGGTGTGCGGCTCGACCTTGCTAACGATGCCAGTGGTGATGATCTTATCGAGGCTTAGCGGGCTGCCGATGGTGAACACCCGCTCGCCTTCCTGAACAGGGGTTCTGCCAGTCGCGGCCCGATATAGCGGAGCGGGTGAAGCGTTTGGCAGGGCGGCCATGTTTACCAACAGCAATGCGACATCCTTCTGAGGATCTGAGGCAATCAACTTAGCCACGATTTTGTGCGTCCGATCAAACTGCACGGCTAAATACTCCGAATTACCCACGACGTGCTGATTGGTGAGGATGAGCCCCTTCGCGTCCGCGAAAAATCCCGTGCCGTGCCCCGATTCGCTCCTTACTGTCACCACGGTGTTCTTAAGCCGCTTGAACTGCTCGGTGAGGTCATTGGAGGCGGGCTTTGCCGATGATGCTGGAGCAGCAACCTCCTCAACCTTGGCGTTGTCATTGGTCAGGTCAATGTTCTGCTCGCCGCCCGAAAGCGAGACCTGAATATTCCAGGAAAAGCGCCGGTCTCCCAGTTCGGCGAACTTCGGCGTTGAAACCGTGTACCGCCCCGGCGGAAGATGTGCTTCCGCGGTTCCTTCCAGGCTGGTCTTCACTTCGACGGCCTTGCCTCCGTTCTTGAGTGACACCAGGAAGAATGGCACTGCCTTCTGATTGAGTTGTTGGTCCACCAGGATCACCCGGACCCGAACTTTGACTAGATTGGCCTGTGCCTGGGCTGCCGAAACGCATAGGAGTCCAAATAAGACTGCTGATATGTAAAGTCTCATCGAAGCATCTCCAAGTCCAACGAGCGGCGAAGAATTCAGTAAGCAAGCCTGATGCGCGACAGCCAACCTGGATGCGCGAAACTTTCACGCCTCCATGCGCTTCGTTCCGAGCGCAGACGCTAGGTATTGCGCGTTGTCGACCAAAATAGATGTTGGTATTTCATAGAGGCAATGGACTTCCGGTACTATCTGGGATTCGTGTGCCTAAACCAATATTTCGGTGATCGGCTCACTTCGATTCAAAGCATCGCGCGATCACTCCCGGATTGTCAGCTAGAACGAAGCCGCTTACCGGACGATTCCACCTGTCCGACGAGCGTTTATCGGGCGGTAGACTGAGCGCTTCGCGGCAGGATACGGTGCGTAGAGGTTCTAGCAATTTCCGTCTGCCTGCATAGGCAGGAATTGTGCCACCCGCGGCCATCTCCTCCGAAAAGTCCGCCTAGCTCACTCCTGCACTCGAGAAATTAGGCGTTTGGCGCGCCGAGCGGCTGAAATATCGCTTGGAACTTGGGCTTGCGCGCCGAATACAGCGCGTATCCCGCTCCCACCAAACCAAAGAGCAGAGAGAGCACGCCGCTACCGCGACTTTCAATTTCCCAGAGGTGTAGCACGACGGCATTCAACAATTTGCCGGAAAACACAACGTGCTCCTGCTTCATGATAATCAGCGTGTAGAAGATAGCATCGCCAAAAAGCACGCTGGCAATGGTCAGCACCGGGATGATGATTTGTCCGAAGCGCGTTACTTTGCCGGTGCCCCTCAAGACGGCAGCCGCCACGAAGTACCCGATGAGGATCGCTCCGTACAGAAAAATGTAGTTTAGGCCGTAAGCCACTAGGCCCCAGGCAAGGCCTCCTAGCGCCGCTGCGCCCAGGCCCAACACCAGGCCGTTCGGATAATTCGGCGTGATCATTTCATATTTCTCGGCGGCCTGGTTCAGTTCATGGCGCACTTTTTCCTGGCATGTCCCGCAGATAAACATGGGCATCCCGTTCAGCAGCGTGAGCGACTGCGTGGATGTCGAAGCGCATTGCTCGCAGCGCCCGTCGAACGCCGCCGTCACGGGCTTCATTGCAGTTCGCAGATCCTCGATCAGCTTGGCCACTTCTTCGGCTTTTGGCTTGGTGAAGGAGTACATCCATTCCCAGCGCACGAAATCATTTCCGACCACCCCTAGTTTGCCCTTCTTAATCGCGGCGCTCTTCAGCGCGGATTTCACCAGTTCGGGCTGTTCCAGCTTTTTGAAGCGCAAGAGGATCACAAGGTTGGCACCTTGGCTGTTACGGCTGAATCCGATGGCCGTGACGTAGTTATCGCGCGTGCCCACCGCGCTACCAGATTTCTTGCTCCATGGGCCTTGCTGCGGATAGTGCCGCAAACCCGCCAGGTTCGCGACCTGCTGCAAGTAGTCATTCTCGTTCATGGGCTGGCCTCCTCCGACTAACGCACAATCACGCACGTGCGATGGGGTCACGGACAATGAGAATTACGACAATGAAAACCAAAGGTGCTCTACCTCCATGGTCGCAAAAGGGAATTTGTAATCGGAATGGGACTAAAGGACAGGTGTGACGAATTCACACTGTCCTTTAGTACGGTCGCGGCAGGTTTATCGTGAATGTGAACGGTGGCCGTTGGTTCGCACTAAGCTTTTCAGTGTAGAGCCTCTCAATGCCTCCCGTATGCGAGTGCATTTCGCCCGCTCGGATGGTTCGCGCATGTGCGTCCATCCTTCATCAGGTAGCCGAAGAAAAGATGATCAGGAGATGAACGACCATCAGCGAATGATCGCCGCTCAACGTCTCATTTGAAATCATTGGTGTGTTGTCGGCAACCCTTACCTAATCGCGTTACGTCAGAGTTGCCCGTCATCCGATAAAAATGGTGAGCAAGGGCTGTACGATGTCACGGGAGTTACATCTTCTGTGCAAAGTAGTAGTGGTTTTCGCCTTCATCACGGTGTGTTCCAACCAACGACACGCCTTCGGCCTCCAGCGCTTTTCGATATTCCTCGTAGCCCAGGGAGAATTGAGGTCGCCCGGTCATGACATCGGGCGGAAAAGAACCGCTCTCATTCGGAGCCGTGAACAGCAATCTGCCACCGCTTTGCAACACGCCGGCAATTTTCTTGATCAATCTGCGTTGGACTTCCGCATCGAGCAGAAAGAAGAGCCCCCAGGCAACCACGCCATCAAAAGTTCGAGCGAAAAAGTCCGAATCTTCTACAGCGGCACACTCCACTGGAACGCCTGGAAAACGGGCTCGGAACGCTGCCACGATCGTGGGTGAGGCGTCCACTCCATACACTTTGAGCCCGTGCTCGATCAAAACTTGCGAAATTGGTACGCCGGTCCCGCATCCGAGGTCTAGAACTGTTCCACCACCAGGCAACGTCTGGGACCAGCCAGCCACAACTGATGCCCCGACACCTGAACTGTTCCTACCGCGCCCGGTTATGAACACTGACGCGACGTCTTCGTAGCCATTCGACTTGTTAGCACTTGCCATGGTGTGGCAAAAGTTTAGCACTCGAAAGGGTGCGCTGTTTGATGGTGGCTCTGAGTGCATTGTCGGCAACTTTTCCCCAATCCGATAAGGGAAGAGTTGCCCGTGATCCGCTCGGCAATCAGTCTGAGCCGAAGTCCGTTCAGTTTCCGGTAACGCAGTTTCACAGGCCTCACCTTCCCCATACCAACGATCCACCCAGGAAAATAGCATGGCGTAATCAGAGCGCCTCAGCTGTTACTCATCTCTGAGCACGACGTTCGGGTCTAGCCGCGATGCGCGCCACGCCGGCAGCCAACTGGCGACCACCGCCACGGCCGTA
>Ga0209056_10003363_pt1 | contig 17089 bp, 14 predicted proteins | sample GraSoiAngelo_114_FD_185876 | JGI IMG/M metagenome (GOLD analysis project Ga0209056, IMG submission 185876) | Grasslands soil microbial communities from the Angelo Coastal Reserve, California, USA - 14_0903_13_40cm (SPAdes) (version 2) | ecosystem: Environmental > Terrestrial > Soil > Grasslands... | reverse complement strand
CGGACAGGTAATAGCGGATCGGTGGCCAGCAGTTCCATCGCAGGCCCGAATTACACCAATTATCACGAATCTGACCAGCACGAATTTTGACTCTGCATTCGTGTCGGTTCGTGAAATTAGTGTCTCTAACAGAAGAAAACGGACACCGTTCTACCCACGACCTATGCGAATCAATCGAATTACAAGCCTTCCTCTTGTCATTCTGAGCAAAGCGAAGAATCTCTGGTCATTTCTGGACCGATCTCAACGGAAATAAATGAGAGATGTTTCACGTCGCTCAACATGACAGCGCCGTTTAGGAATGAGTCCTGAGACTTAAGAAAATTCGCGTCTATTCGCGTGATTCGCGGGCTGTTCTTCTCTGGCAAGCGACGCGCTTGCCCTACAATATTCGTTTCGGCTAACTTCCGCTCCATGCATCGCTGTACATTCTTCCTCTTGCTCTTACTCTTACTCCGATTGCCCGTCGCCTTCGCTGCCTCGCCTATCCAGGAACGCGCAGATCGATCCTAGCGCTGGCCAATGCCGGTTATCAGGCCTTGTATCGGGTGAACAGCGAGGCGCAATGGCTCGCAGTTACGGATGTGACTCCTCAGCACGATGCTGCCGCCGAAGCCACAGGCAAGGCGTACGCTGCGTTTAACGGAAATCCGGCAATCATCAGCGAGGCAAGCGAGTTGCTCACGCATGAAAAAGAACTCAGCGAACTCACCGTTCGCCAGTTGAAACAGCTTCTCTTAAACGCCGCAGAAGGTCCGATGACAAATCCGGATCTGGTGGCGAAAAGGGTTGCAGCAGAGACAAAGCAGGCGTCGATCCTCAATGGTTTCGAATTCAAGCTCAACGGTCAGCCGATTTCTGTGAACCAGATCGATGACAAATTGGAGAAGAGCGTCGATCTCAATGAACGCAAAGCTGTTTGGGAAGCATCGAAACAATCTGGCCCAGCGTTAAAACCGAATCTCATAACTCTGCGCGATCTGCGTAACGGCGTCGCCAAAGAAATGAAGTATCCCGATTACTTCTCGCTCGAGGTGGCTGCTTACGGAATGACCACCGAAGAGATGCTCAAGATGTTGGAAGATTGGATGACGACGTTGCGTCCGCTTTATTTGCAATTGCACACCTGGGCGAAATACAAGCTTGCAGAAAAATTTCATCAGCCGGTGCCGAAGAAAATTCCGGCGCACTGGCTCAATAATCGATGGGGCCAGGAATGGCCGGGGTTGGTTGAAGCGGCGGACATCGACAAGTATTTCGAGGGTCGCAAACCGGAATGGACCATCAAAACGGCCGAACAATTTTACACGGGACTCGGTTTCTCGCCGTTACAGCAGAGTTTCTGGGAAAGGTCAGACTTGTATCCGCTGCCGCCGGATTCAAAGCGAAAGAAAAACACGCACGCGTCCTGTTGGCACGTCGATCTCCAGAATGACATTCGCTCGCTGCAAAGCATCGAGCCCAACGCGCGCTGGTTTTTCACCGCGCATCATGAACTTGGTCACGGATATTACTTCAAAGCCTATTCGCGCCCGGAAGTTCCCTATTTGTTACGACTCGGCGCAGCGCCGGGCTTTCACGAGGGCGTGGGCGAATTGATCGCGCTCGCCTCAAGTCAGGTGCCCTACCTGCAATCGCGAGGTGTGTTGCCGCACGAATTTAACGCGGACAAGACGGCATTTCTGCTCGACGACGCGCTCGCGCGCTCGGTCCCGTTTATTTATTTCTCCTGCGGCACGATGCCGCATTGGGAAGCAGATATTTACGCGCGCAATCTTCCGCCAGATCAGTGGAACGCGCGCTGGTGGAAATACGTTTCCGATTTTCAAGGAATCGAGCCGCCGTCGGCGCGTGGCGAAGAATTTTGCGATGCCGCCACCAAAACACATATCAACGATAATCCGGCCTATTACTACAACTATGCGTTCGCGACGGTGTTCCAGTCTCAGTTACACGATTATATCGCTCGCAAGATTCTCCATCAACCACCGCAATCATGTAACTATGCCGACAACAAAGAGGTTGGCACCTGGCTGAATAACATTCTTTAAAAAGGTGGAACCGAAGATGGCGCAAAGTCTTGAAGGAGGCCACCGGCGAAGACATCTCTACCCGCGCAATGATGGATTACTTCAAGCCGCTTATGAGCTGGCTGGAAGAACAGAACAAAGGCCGGCAGATCGGGTGGGAGTAGTACAGGCATCTTGCCCGTGGCCCCGGCGGGCGACTCGCCTGGCGAATCGTTGAGTCCTAAACGATCGGCGTGAATTGTTCGTCTTATTTCGGCGATTTATTTGGCATCGATTGGTTGACCTTTGCCTGCGCTTTCATGATCTCGGCTTCCATGGTCGGCATTATATCTGCCATATAGGTGCCGAACTTTTGCATCGCCGATTTCCCGACAGGCGAGCCGTAAAAATCTGCCAATGCCTTTAACTCTTCGGTGGTGAAATTCTTTACCATGGCGTCTATCATCGCTTTGGTTAATGCCGCGATGTCGAGTTGCGAAGTCATTAGCTTCTTGAATTGATCGCGTTGGTCCGGCGGCAGATTCGCGGCCATCTTGTCGGCCATGTCCTCGAACAAAGCTTTCGGCGGAGTAGCCTGAAGGTAACGCTCGGCTTCGTGACGCCGGGTTTCGGGAGTGTCAGGCGCGCTGAAAGCCAAACCACATGAGATGAACAGGGTGAGAATTGTCAGGGTGAAAGTTTGTTTTCGCATGGCAACCGAGTGATAGAGGTTCGCTGGCAACAAGGCGATCTTTTTCTAGCAGGTATTTCTGTCTGTTTAGCGCGAGTCTGGCGAGCCAGCACCGAGTAGGAACATTAACTGTCATAACGCCCGCAATTCTGCAGAGACGGACTTGGAAATCGCTGCTGTTTATCGATCTTATGTGGTGCGTGTTCTCGTCATAACAGGGGCGGGTGTTTCGGCTGAAAGCGGGATTCCAACCTTTCGTGGTAAAGAGGGCTACTGGCGCAATCTCGATCCGATAAAGCTAGCGACACCGGAAGCGTTCGCGCGCGATCCGAAATTAGTTTGGCAATGGTATCGCGAGCGACGCCAGCGCATTCGCGATGCGCAACCGAATGCCGCCCATGAAGCGATTGCCAAACTGGCGCAATGTGCGGATGAGTTTCTGCTCGTCACGCAGAACGTGGACGACCTGTACGAGCGCGCTGGACTGCCAAGAGAAAAAATGGTTCAGGTTCACGGCGACATTTTTCTCACGCGTTGCTCACGTTGTCATTGGAGGGCGGAGCTCTGCGACGCCCATACAAGCGACGATCGCGATAAAAGTGGGCTCGCGGGAGTTCGCCCCTCCACCATTGAATTCAGCGAGCAAGAGGAGAGGCAAGAAAATGGCGTCCCGAGATGTACGAAATGCGGTGCACTCGTGCGGCCTGGAGTAGTTTGGTTCGGAGAGCCTTTACCTTCGCGTGAAACCGAACGTGTTGAGAACTATTTACAGCGCGATCCCTGCGGGGTTGTTATCGTGGCGGGAACGACTGCAACGTTTGGATACATCATTGATTGGGCGCTGCGTGCGAGCAATCACGGCGGCGCGCTCATCGAAGTAAATCCCGAAGAAACACCGCTCTCGCGATTTGCGACACGATTAGCGCGAGAGCCAGCTGCGATCGCTCTGCCACGTCTCGCGGATGAGTTTAGCTCGTAAATGAAACTGTAGGGCGTCTGTGTCAGACGCATTTCAACTTAACTCACGAAAATAAGTGACGACATTCGGTTTAAGATAAAAGTACCAGGCACACGCGCCACCAAACACCAATGCATTAATGATCGCGCGCCACATGATACCGTGACGAAGCAGGTTAAGTGCACCGAGGATCGTCGCGTAAACGATAATCAAAGCGAACATTGCAATCACAGTGTGGCGCGACCATGCCTTGCGAGAAGCCAGTGCGTAACAGACCAACGCCATCAAAACTCCCAGCGCGGCAACCAAGGGCGCGGCAATGTGCAGCCACTCGGTGCGTGTGACGTGCTCACCGCCCATAATTGCCGGTCCAATTGTCAAAAGTATCAGAAAGATCGACAGGAACATTCCCGCGGACGCCAGCCCAGCGAACCATGTCAAAATTCGAATTGCGAACGGTTGGTTTGGTATGGGCATACCTACGTGTTGATCCAGCGCAGATAACGTTCCGCTGAGCTTCGCACCGCGCCTTTAGCATTTGCGAGCACATTCGCTTTCCACCACGCACCGTAAATCTGATCGAAGGGAAACGGTTCGATTGCTTTTAGAATATGATCGATGGCGGTTGCCCCAAGCGGAATCAGATTCGGATAACTGCGCATGAAACTGACATAGCGGCGATCTTGCACTACTTGAATGATGTCGCCCGTAAGCAAAACGCCTTTGCCATTTTCACCTGCCGGCCAATGCAACACTGTGCCGCCTTCGAAGTGCCCGCCGCAATTGATTAGCGTGAGGTTATCCCAGAGCGGCAAAGCTTCTCCTTCCCAAAATTGAATTCGAGGGCTCTTACGCATGACCCATTCGCGATCGGCGACGTGCAACAAAATTTGTGCATCGAAATGCTCGGCCCATTCGACCATCGTTGTGTAGTAATGCGGATGCGATATCGCGATTGAGCGGATCCCGCCGCGCGCGTTGACTTCTGCGATTGTTCGATCGTCTAGCAGCGCAATACAATCCCAGAGCAAATTTCCGGACGGCGATTGCAAAAGCAACGCGCGTTGGCCGATAGCAAACTCGGGCTCTGTGCCAATGCCGAGAAGTTGCGGCGCTTCTTCTTCGAAACGGTTTTGATGATCGGCTGCGAGACGTTTAAGTGTGGTCCAATCCTGGCCGGCATGGCGCACAAATTGCCGTTCATCCTCGCAAATCGGACAGCGTAGCGGCGGCTTCGCCGTCTCGGAAAACTGCGTTCCGCATTGCACGCAGATAAAATTCTCCATCGCAAACACCTTTAACCGCGGATAACGCGGATGGCACGGATTCAATGCACGGAATCGGCTTTCTTAGTCTTATCTCATCAGCGGCATCCGAACTGCTATAGGCGAAAATCGTCGAGGGTTGCGAAGACTGTCGTCGTCCTCGTTCTCCTCCTCGTCCTCGATTCGCCGCGTTTTGGATTACGAGCGCGACGACGAGGAGGACGATTCGGTTGCGGCTTTGCCGCGCTAGGTAATTCGCGGTTCCGATGCTGTGTATGTTAATCCTTGCGGTGAACCGAGCCCGCGCCGGTGATGTGTTTTTCAATCTTTGGATTGCCCGAATAGCTAACTTTTCCAGCGCCGGTAATGGCGACTTTCAAGGTCTCGGCGACCGCGACTTCCGCGTCCCCTGCGCCCGTTGTGGAGATTTCAGCGGCCCTGGTTTGGAGGCCGCCTGCCTCTAGCTCGCTCGCCCCGGTCATATCAGCAAGGAGTTCCTCGACATTTCCATCGAGCGAAACATGTGATGCGCCGCTGGCTTCAAGAGCGAACTTGGGTTCGGTGAGCTGTTTTGCGGTAAGTTTTACAGCGCCGCGGATCCTAGCCCCTGCCCTTGTTGGGCTGGAGATAACGACCTTGATTCCATGTGTTGGCCAAATTTGGCCGTGCGTGCGCAAACGAAGTGTGTCGCCCGAGACGTCGCTTTCGACATAGGAAAGAAGGTTTTCGTCGGTTGTGATGTGGAGAGAAGGGGACCCGCTTTGCCATTCGATTTCGAATGCTCCACCGGCGTCGATCTCGGTGAACGCACTAATTGTTCGGTCATCCATTTTGATGTGGCCATTGCCTCGAACACCAACCCATCGGCAGCCAGCGGCCAAAGCGACGCAGACGGTCAGAAATACAATCGTGATCTTCTTCATGGAAAACATAGTTTCTCTGGTTAGGATGTATCGACGGCTCGCTTTGGATTCAGGAAAAATGCGTGATGCAGGGAATCCTGTCCGCCAGTCGGACTGAGTCGTCCAGTGGCGAGTCTGTAAAGAGAGTGCAAGCATATTCGCAGACAGGATCGTCTGCGTTACTTTCACTTCACGATCTTTAGCTTCGCCGCGTCCACGAAAACATCATCGACGTAGAATTCAACGCGGTAATCACCGATCGCCCAACCAGCTTCCGGCCGCGCCAGCATGAACGCTCCATGAGCATTTTGACTTTCGACGGTGGCTGAAGCTTCGTCCACCTTGTAATCTTGCGGAAAATCTTCGCCGATGTTTTCCGCGATCCACACCGCCTTCACCTTTCCACCCTTTCGCAAGCGCTGTCCCTGCCAACGCACGTAAATCTGGGGCGTATCGGTTGAAAACCTTGTACTTACTTTCCCAAACTGGTCTTTTGCGAAGCTCACCGAAAGCCTTTTCGACGTCGCGTCCGATTTGACCTCTGGCTTGTTTTCGATTTTGGGCCGCTCGGCGAGTTCCAGGGAAATCCGCTGGAGTAAATCGCCGTCCGTGGCGCGCATCGTTGTTACATCTTTAACAATTCCAACACCGGGTGTGAACCAGCGATCAATCGTCATACGGCTGGGTGAACTTTGCTCTCCACGAATGTGGTACGCATGAAATTCGCCGGCTGGAACTTCGATGTCTTCTTCTCCGGTCACTTCGTACTGCTGATGCACTTTCAAATCGCCGGCCTGACCATCGAAATTCCAGGTTGCTCCCTGCTTTAGCGGCGCAGCAACCATTGTCTGTGGCGGATTAAACTTGATTAATTCGCCATCAAGATTAATTCGCGCCCAACAGGTTATTCCATGGTCATCGACCGTCACAAGATCTGTATTGGTGACTGCACCAGCGCGATGCATTTCGAACTTGAAAAGCTCCTTGCCATCGACGTTCTCCATTCCATCAAGATGGTAGAGTACTGGTAGCCGAACTTTACGATCAGCGTCTTGTTTCAAATTCGAAATAGTAAGGCCTTTTCCAACTTCTTCGGTCATGCTGTATCGCCACGTGGTCCCGGGATTAGTGGGAAGGAGCGGAGCGGCCAATGCAGAGGCAGACAAAAAGAGCACGGCAAGAACCAAACTCCATGGCGGCGAGCCCTTGCCGCGGCGAGCAGGCTGTGGTCGCGCCCTACCAATCTCACGCAATCTGTGTAGTCTGCGAACGGTCATGCTTCCGAAATATTGCACATCGATGTCGATCCTCGTGCTCGTTTTTTCGTCGCGCGTCATTCCGCTTATCGCGGAGACACCAAGATTCGACGATAGGCATGTCGTCGTCGTTGTGTGGGACGGAATGCGCCCGGATTTCGTCAGCGAGGAAACAACCCCGACGCTTTGGAAGCTTGCCCACGAAGGAGTCTCTTTCCGCAATCACCATCCAGTCTATCCCAGCGCGACGATGGTGAACGGAACAGCGATGGTTACAGGCGTGTATCCGGGCAAGAGCGGCCTCATTGCAAATTATGTGTATCGCCCGGATATCGAGGCTCACGATGCAGTCGCTGTCGAGAGTCCTGCGGTGGTGAAGAAGGGCGATCAATTATCCAATGGGAAATACATTTCCGTTCCAACAATTGCCGAGCTTGTTCAACGCGCAGGTGGGCGCACTGCGGTTGCCAGCGCGAAAACCGTCGGTCTTTTGCTAGATCGATGTGTAGGTATTGGGCCTGCGAAAAACTGTATCACGCTCTTTGCAGGCAGCGCGCTGCCAGATGGCGTTCTTGCCCGGATCGCTACTGCGCTTGGTCCGTTTCCGCCCGCGCGGTTACAAAAGGATCGATGGACGACGAAGGCAGTAACTGATTTCGTTTGGAAAGATGGTGTGCCCACTTTTACGGTGCTGTGGCTGGGCGAACCCGATCTCACACAACATGAAACCGCGCCAGGCGCGCCATCGGCGCTCGCTGCAATCAAGTCTTCCGATGAAAATCTAGCGGCTGTTCTTTCAGGTTTAGATCAGCAGGGAGTGCGTAAAACGACAGACGTCTTTGTCGTTTCCGATCATGGTTTCTCCACAATCGGACGATCCGTTGATTTGCGAAAAATCCTAAAGGATTCGGGTTTCGTTGCGAAGACTGAATTTGATGGTCAGCCGAAACCTGGAGATATCATGCTGGTTGGGAACGGGGGCAGCGTGCTCTTTTACGTGATCGGACAGGACACGACGGTGACGCGCCGTCTTGTCGAATTTTTGCAGCAGTCGGACTTTGCGGGGGTGATTTTTACCAAACAGGGTTTGCCAGGAACGTTCCACCTGAATGACGCCAAAATCGACAATGCCCATGCGCCTGACGTTGTCATGGCTTTCCGCTGGAACGATTCAAAAAACCAATTCGGCACTCCAGGAATGATTGACGCTGATTGGCAACGAGCGGCAGGAGAGGGGACTCACGCCACGCTTAGCCGATTCGATATGCATAATACTCTCGTCGCGGCAGGCCCGGATTTTCGTCGCGATCAAACTGACGATTTGGCTACAGGCAATGTCGACCTTGCGCCGACAATTTTGCAGATTCTTGGAATTGAGACGGCGCAGGAGATGGACGGCAGAGTTTTGTCCGAAGCAATGGTTAACACCGGTGGAGTCCCGTCTGGAAGAACAACGGAAACGAAAACAATCGAAGCTAAAAAGGATTTTACGGCAGGAAAATGGCGACAGTCGCTTCGAATTTCACGCGTCGGTTCAACAATCTATCTCGATGAAGGCAACGGCGCTTTTTCACGGACAGGTGATTGACATAGAAATTTGGGGCACTAGCCTCGCGATGGTGTTTCGCCGCGCTGCCCTAGTTACAACGGTCGTCGCGCTTTGCTGCGCGATAGGGTTGCATTGGATTGCGCTTCAGTCGTTCGCGTGGGCGACCATGATCATTGATTATTCCAAGCGCGCTCCGTTATGCCAGGCAATAGCACAAACTTTCGACGGCGCGCATCCCTGTTCGCTTTGTCACGTCGTCAGCAAAGGAAAAAATTCGGAAAAGAAACAGGATTTGCAGTCGCCAACACGGAAGATCGACATGATCTGTGTGCCTCTTGCGAGTCGAATTGAGCGTCCCTTCGTTCCATTCGAGTACGCAACAGGTGAACCCCTCTCGTTTGAATTCGGGCGATCTCCGCCCGTTCCGCCGCCGCGCCCGCTCCTGAGTTAGTTCGCGCTTGAGTCAGCTGCGCCGTGCGAGTGCACGGATTGGCAGCTCCCCCTTTCGCAACTCGGGGATCGTCACGTCTTGGGGCGGACGCTTTCTCATCACACTGGAGGAATATTATGAAACGTTTACCCTTGGTTTTCTGGCTCATTTGTGCGCTGTGCGAGCTCTGTGCGACCAGCCAGACGTACGGCCATGGCTTCGCGGGCGCACGATTTTTCCCGGCGACGCTTTCAACCGATGATCCTTTTGTTGCCGATGAACTTTCGCTTCCAACTGTCAGCACGATTAGAACACCGGATGACGGCGGGACACGCCAGACCGATATTTCGGTCGATATCGCCAAACGAATTACACCACAGTTCGGGATCGAAATCGGCGAGACCCTGACAGCGCTGAATCCGCGCGAAGGACGCGCAGCGAATGGCTTCGGCAATCTCGAGTTGGCCGGCAAATATCAGTTCCTGAAGAATGAAGCGCACGAAGCAATTGCCTCGTTAGGTCTTGGTGTCGAAGTTGGCGGCACCGGTTCGAGCTCGATTGGCGCGGACTCATTCAGTACCTGGTCGCCGGGAATTTTTTTCGGCAAAGGTTTCGGCGATTTGCCCGAGGTCTTGCGGTTCCTGAAACCGCTCGCTCTTACAGGACAGGTCGGCATTGCGATTCCCACCAGCGCAAGCACGCGCAGTGTCACGGTGGACGACCGGACTGGCGAATCTGACATTGAGATCGAGCGACATCCTGACGCGCTGGAGTGGGGTTTTGCCCTGGAGTACAGCGTGATTTATCTGCAGTCGCAGGTGCAGGACATGCACTTGCCAGCGCCTATTGATCGGTTGATTCCACTCTTGGAATTTGCACTGGAAACTCCGCTAGACCGAGGCGAGCAAGGACAAACGACCGGCACGATCAATCCGGGTGTTATCTGGGCGGGAAAATATTTTCAGGTTGGTGTGGAGGCAATTATCCCGATCAACGAACGCACGGGAACTAACGTCGGCGTGATCGCGCAACTGCATTTCTTTTTGGATGACCTTTTTCCAGACAGCCTCGGCCGTCCACTTTTCGGAGGAAAAAGATGAAGATCACGATTGCCAGTTTGCTTCTGATTATTTTGGCTGGTACGGCGCGAGTCGAAGCGCACGCCTTTCTCAAGGAGGCAGAGCCGAGCGTAGGTTGCACGGTTCCGGCATCGCCTAACGAAGTGCGAATCCGATTTACGGAGAACATCGAACCAGCCTTCAGCAGCATCCAGGTCTTCGATGCGTCTGGGAAGGAAGTGGACAAGCGCGATGTGCACCTGGATCGCTCGGATCGCGCGCTGCTGCACGTATCCTTGCCGCGTCTCGGAGCAGGAATCTATAAAGTGGTCTGGCGTGTGGTTTCTGTCGATACGCACGTGACCAATGGAAACTTCACGTTCCGGGTAACTCGTTAGGCGTCCTTGTGTAGAAGAAACTTCATGCTTGTCGCGCTCATCATCGCTCGCACTGCGCACATCGGTGCGACGATCCTGCTGATGGGAACGTTTACGTTCAAGCTGATCACACTTGGCCCGCGAGGTCGGGCCGGCAGCGATGATTTCGACGAGCTTCAGCGGCGTTTGCTTCGCCTCGCCCAATGGAGTCTCATCGCGGCTCTCCTGTCCGCTCTGCTTTGGTTCTGGCTGGAGGTCGTGAGCATGAGTGGATTGCCGCCCATGCGGGCTTTGTCCACGACAGCGTGGCAGATGGTTTTGTTTGAAACCAAATTCGGTCGCGTCTGGCAGCTCCGCCTCGGGTTAATCGCCGTCGCGTTTGCACTCGTCGAACTGGGCTTGGTCCAAGTCCGAGCGCGACACGAGGTTGTCATGATTGTGTCTTTGATCAGCATTGTTTTACTCGTCTCGCTCGCCTGGATCAGCCACGCTGCAGCTGCCAGAGTGCAACCGCTCGGCCTTTTAGGGGATGCGGTTCATCTTTGTGCCGCAGGCGGATGGATTGGCGGATTAGCGCCGCTTGTAATTTTTCTGCGCCGTCCTGTATCGTTCTCGTTAGGCGAGAGGTTCGCGCTGGCACTCGAACGCTTTTCGACGCTGAGCTTCTGCTGCGTAAGCGTTCTCATCGTCACCGGAATTAGCAACAGTTGGCTGCTTGTTGGTTCCATTCGCGCGCTCTTCACGACACGTTATGGCTTGCTCCTACTTTGTAAGCTCATACTCTTCGGCATCCTCGTAGGTATCGGCGCACGCAACCGGCTCGCGATCAAATCGGAGCTAAGAGCTCAAAGCGGCTCGGATTTATTGCCGCAACTCCGCCGCAATGTAATCTCCGAGATGTGTTTTGGCGCAGCAGTAGTCGCGATCGTCGGCTGTTTAGGCGCAACGCCCCCTCTGGGGCATCCGTAATGGATAAAAGAGACAAAGACGCTATGAAGGCGATGAGGTGTTCGGAAATCATAGCGGATCGCCTTAGCAAAGGCCGTTGGAATCGGGCTGCGTCTTAGTAGTAGATTCTAACGGGCGTGGTCAAATGATGCGGTTGTTTATCAGACAAGGTACAACGATTTGCTTATTCCTTTTTGGGGTGATCGCTATGTTCGGAGCTGAAAGCACAGCTCCCCAAGAGATCGCAGATACCAACGTCCCGAAAGCGACCCTTCCACGGGTCGATCAGGCGCGATCGCTCGGCATGCTCTCGCAGGTTGTGATGCAGCTCGTACAATACGTGAAGAGCAAGGACCTTAGCGCTATCCATAACGAAGACGTAATCCTTGGCGCGGCCGCGAGCGAACTGTTAGCTCACGCTGACGCCATCGCCGCGAACCAGAGCGGCGATTTCAAGTCCAGCCTTACGGCGTTCTGTTCAGAAGTTGGCGCCCTGCACCTTGTGGCGGACTTGAACCAGCAGGCCAGATCGGAAACCGAGCTTGGCAAAGTTCTGGAATCCTTTGCCAGGCTGAAGGCACATTTTCCTACGGAGATCGTCGCTCAGGCTCAAGGTTACCTCGAGACTTTTACCTGCCCAATGCACCGGGAAGTCGTCGGTAAGCGGAGCGATTTCTGTCCCAAATGCGGCATGCCGCTGGATCAGCTGTCCCGGGTTCTACCTTCCAACTCCGGTTTCCCATCGCCCGGACAGCAAAGCGTGCGCGCGTCGGTGAGCACCTCAGCGCCGTTGACCGTGGGCCAACCGGTCACCGCGCTTCTCCATCTGCAAAGGCCGACTGGCGATCCGGTATTGCTCTCCGATCTGATCGAGACGCATACGAAGAAAATCCATCTGTTAATCGTCGACAGCAGCCTGACAGATTATCATCACGAACATCCGATACCGACGCGAAATCCGGGGGAGTATTCCTTCAGCCTCACACCGGCAAAGCCGGGTGGTTATCGGGTTTGGGCGGACATAAGACCGTATCCTCTCGGGCTCCAGGAATATGCGATGACGGAAATTCCCGCGGCAACGACGGGCGAGCCACTGACGAATCGCGCCGTCAATTTCAAAGTCAATGTCGATGGATTAAGTTACGAGCTCATCTTCGCGCAGAATACAATCCGGGTAGGCCAGCCAGTAAGGTTCCGGCTAAGGATCACGTCTGCGGACGGCAAAGGCTTCACGCAACTGGAGCCTCTTATGGCCACCTTCGCGCATCTCGTCGGATTCAATCAGGACTACAAGACGGTGATGCACCTGCATCCCAAAGGAGCCCCTGTCTTGGATCCGACTGCGCGCGGCGGACCGGAGCTGGAGTTTCAGATTTGTCCGTTGCAGCCTGGCTTTGTTCGTCTTTTCGCTCAAGTGCAGATTGAAGGCCGTTCGCACTTCGCTCCCTTCGGCCTCCAAATTCTGCCATGAATTTGGCACAGTCGATCGATTGCTCGAAAGCGGGACTTGCCCCAACAATAACTGCCGGCCAAGGGTGACAATTGGTTTACAGCCTGCGCGAATTCGTGCCGAGAGGCCCATCCGCCGCTGGCAGGGCGGGTACAGGCTTTATGACCAGGTGATCAGGCGCAGTTCGTGCATTTGCATCAGGCACGGATGCGTGGGCACGACGCGCACGCTAAATCCATAGGTACCGCTTTCAGACGCGGGGACCGCTCCCTGGTAGATGTAATTGCCGTCTCCGTCGGCGCGACCGGTCTGATTGAGGACAGTGGATGAAGGATTGCGAATATCACCATTATCCGCCTCGCCGTGGTACGCTTCCACTCGCACATGTTGTGGATCGACCGTGCCCAGATGAACGCGCGCCGTGATTTGCAGCGATTCCCCGACCAAAATGCTTTGTCGATCTTTGTTTCCGATCTGAACATCCGAAATTTTCACTCCCGGCCAATCCTTGCGTATTTGCGTTTTCCACTGGCTCAGGTGCGTGGCAGCACCACACCCGTCGCGAGAAAAATTTTCGTACGATTTCGCGGCCGGAACATAAAGTTGCTCGGTGTATTCCTTCACCATCCGCTGCGTATTGAAAACCGGCGTGACGCTTCGGATCGATTCACGCATTAACTGCAACCAGGCAAGAGGAAGTTTGCCGTCGGGTTTCGCGTAATAGAGAGGAACAATTTGGTTTTCCAATAATTGATAAAGACTGCTCGCGTCCACTTCATTTTGAAATTCCGTGGTGCCGTTGTTGATTTCTGCGCCTATCGCCCAGCCATTGCTGCCGTTGTACCCTTCGCGCCACCAGCCATCGAGTACGCTCAGATTGATTCCGCCATTGGGAGCAGCCTTCATTCCGCTGGTTCCGCTCGCCTCCAAGGGACGCAACGGATGGTTTAGCCAAAGATCGACGCCCTGCACCAGGCGGCGCGCGATGTAGCTGTCGTAGTCCTCCAGAAAGACGATGCGATTTTCCAACCCGGCTTCGTGGCTGAATTTGTAAACTTCCTGAATGATTGTCTTGCCTGCTTCATCGCGTGGGTGCGCTTTGCCTGCGAAAATGAATTGCACAGGCCGAGTGGTATCATTCACCAATCGCTTTAATCGTTCCTTGTCGCTGAACAAAAGCGTACCGCGCTTGTAAGTCGCGAAACGGCGCGCAAAGCCCACCGTCAAAATTTCCGGATCAAGGATGCGATTGACTTTGCGAATCGATTCCGGGGATTCGCCCAGTCTTTCACGGCGTTGTCGTTCCCGATCGCGGATAAAGTTGATCAGGCGGAGTTTGAGTTTTTGATGTGTCTCCCAAAGTTCAGCATCGTGAATATCAATGACGCCGCGCCAAAATTCCGGCTCGGTCAAGTGTTCCTCCCACACACCGAGGTGCTTGCGATAAAGCGCGGCGAACTCCGGCGCCATCCAGGTTTTTGTATGGATCCCATTTGTGATGCTGGTGATCGGCACTTCCTGGACGGGCACGCCGGACCAGACATCTTTCCAAAGAGATCGGGTGACTTCGCCATGCAATTTGCTTACCCCGTTGGAGTGCCGGCTAAGACGCAGCGCCAGGATGGTCATACTGAAGGGATCGTTTGGATCGAGGCGGGTCTGACCGAACGTGAACAGCTCGTCGAACGGAATGTTTAGTTCCTTGGCGAAATTACCGAAATATTTTCGCATCATCTCGCGGGGGAACGAGTCATTGCCCGCGGGCACGGGCGTATGTGTGGTGAATACGTTGGCCGCCGCTACCAACTGAAGGGCTGAATAAAAGTCGAGTTTCTTCTCCACGACATTGAGACGAATGCGTTCGAGTGCCAGAAACGCCGAGTGTCCTTCGTTCATGTGAAACACAGCCGGCTGAATCCCGAGTGCCGCAAGCGCTTTCACGCCACCGATTCCGAGCATGATCTCCTGACGCATGCGCATCTCAAGATCGCCGCCATAAAGCTCGGCGGTGATCAATCGGTCCTCCGCGCTGTTTTCCGGAATATCGGTGTCCAGAAGATAAAGACTTACCCTCCCCACGCGTAATTCCCAAAGCCTGGCAAAAACCCGCCGATCCAAAATCGGTACGGAAATGAGCGGTTTGCCATTGCTACGGAGGGCTTCGCGGATTGGGAGATGATAAAAATTTTGATTCAGATTGATCGCTGCCTGGACGCCGTCTTTGTCGATTTGCTGCCGGAAATAGCCATGTCGATAGAGCAGACCAATTGCAACGAAATTGAGGTCGAGATCGCTCGCCGACTTGCAATGGTCACCGGCGAGTATACCAAGACCCCCGGAATAATTCGGGATCGATTCGTGAAAACCGAATTCAGCCGAGAAATAGGCGATCGGATTCTTGATCGCGCTTCCGGCTCCCGTCTTTCCGTAAGTGTCGTGGCGCCCGAGATATTTTTCGAATTCCTCGAAGACCTGCTTTAGTTCGCGCAGGAAAGTTTTGTCCTGTGCGAGCTCCTCAAGCCGGGATTGCCGCGAAAGCTGAAGCATGCGGACGGGATTATGATTTGTCCGGTTCCAGAGATCGGGATCGAGATGGCGGAACAGCCGGCGCGCGGCGGGCTCCCATGTCCACCAAAGGTTGAAGCTCATCTCGCGCAGCGGTTCGAGCGCCGCCGGCAGGATGGGAGTCACGTTATACGTTTGAAGAGTCGGCATGCGAATTCCTGTAGCCGAGGTCGGCGACCCCGGTCACTGGCAAATTTCAAGGTAGCGAAGAAAAACGAAGATTCTATTGCGAACGGCGTTGTCGAGAACGGTTTTGGTTCGCATGGCGAGAAAAATCTTACCCTAGATGAGCCAACGACGACAATTCAACTCGTCGTATCAGCTACCCCTCGTGGCGCGAGGACGAGTCCGAGAAAGAAGCCGGCGATCAGTCCGCACAGATGCGCAGCCATGCTGACCTGTGGTGTCGAAAGATCGAAGGCGACTTGAATCACTATGATCATTACGATGTTTCCCAGGCGTTGTTTCGCCTGCGGCGCATGACGATGTCGCACTAAAAATCCTGCCCACGTGCCGACGATTCCCATAATGCAGCCGGACGCGCCAACGAGCTGTGCCACTTGTACGAAGCCCAGTACCGTCAAACCCACGACACCCGCGCTGGAGGCAAGACCTGACATTAAGTAGCACACAGCGAATCGGATTGTGCCTATGGATCGTTCTAACGGCGGGCCAAGAATATAAAGTGCGAAAACGTTGAAAAGCAGATGGGTAAGACCCCCGTGCAAGAAGAGCGCAGTGAAAAGCCGCCAGTATTCGCCTTGGACTACAACAGCATAAGACTCCAATGCGCCGACTCGATGCAGGACTTCCGGGTCATTCAGATCCCCAACAGAAATCTCGACCAGGAACACAACAGCGTTGAGCACAATCAACACCAGAACCGCCGGCGCGCGTCGGAGTTGGCTATGCCGAATACGGTCCGCGACTGGGACGGATGCGAAAGGAACAGGGTGGTTTTGCCGAGAATCCAAACGCTGAAATAACTGGACCTGATCTCGCAGCTCCGCGCTGGGGTGCAGAATTTGAAGAATTTTGCCGAGTCTTGCGGCCGATCTGTAGCCTCCCCGAGCGGCCAGCTCTGTCATTTTGCGTGAGCCAATCGCCGGAAGAAAGAGAACGACCATCCAAGCCAAACCGCCGATGTAACCAGCCGCACGGGGAGTGAGAATCCACGCTACAACGGAGATAATCAGCACAACAAGCGCAGCGATACGCCAGCCACGATAAAGCGGTCCGGGACGCCATGCTCGGGCCAGAACTACCAGCGGTGAAATCACCGCGAGAAAGAGAAAAATATGATTCAGGTCCACGACTAAAGTTAACGGGTTACTTCGTTAGAAAGGATTGCATGGATGGTCCAAACCGTGGGTTCGTGACTCGTTAAAGCGTTGAAGCGTTAAACCGGCAACAAGAATCACCCGCTTCATCGCTTTATCGGCTAAACGCTTCAACGCCCCAACTTTTTAATCTTGTAACTTTTTCAGCCCTTTTAACTTTGAAGCATGCGCATCACTGTAACCGATTATCTCGAAGTTGTTTCATCCTGGTGTTTTTGGTCCGAGCCAACGTGGGCGGAATTAAAGAAGCGTTATGATGGCCGCGTCGAGTTTCAGTGGAAGATCGCGTTG
>Ga0209056_10003361_pt1 | contig 17096 bp, 17 predicted proteins | sample GraSoiAngelo_114_FD_185876 | JGI IMG/M metagenome (GOLD analysis project Ga0209056, IMG submission 185876) | Grasslands soil microbial communities from the Angelo Coastal Reserve, California, USA - 14_0903_13_40cm (SPAdes) (version 2) | ecosystem: Environmental > Terrestrial > Soil > Grasslands... | reverse complement strand
TTAGTGGGTGGGTGACGCCCGGCCGCCTGGGCCAGCGCACATGCGAGGAGCCTCCGGCGCTGGGCACCTTAAGAGGCTAAAGTCCGCTTCTTCTGCCATATGCTCTTCCGGCTGTGGCTTTGGAGGTCGAGACCCGACCGTCGGAGAACGGGGTGACCGTGCTGGCGCCCACCGGGAGGCTCGACGTCGCTGGCGCGCCGGCCCTGAAATACGCGATCGGCGAGGCCGTCAAGAACGGCCCACCAAAGGTCGTGATCGACATGGAGGGGGTCAGCTTCGTCGACTCGACCGGTCTGGGTTCGGTGATCTCGGCTTTGAAGCAGATCCGAGGCAGCCAGGGCGAGCTTCGCCTGGCGGCTCCGAACCAGCAAGTGCGCGTCGTCCTCGAGCTGACGACTCTGGACCGGGTGTTCCCCTACTACGCGACAGTCGAGGAAGCCCTCACCGGCTTCTAGCCGATGGGGACTGGACACCGGCGATTTGAATTTCATGCCACGTTCAGCGGTCTCGATGAAGGACTCGACATCCTGCACGATTCCGTCGATCGGCTTCGCCGGGCGACCGGCCGCGGACCCGACGATCGCGCGCTCATGCTCTTCGAGACCGCGCTGGGCGAGATCGGCAGCAACGTCCTCACCCACGGCAAGCCCGCCGGCACCGAACGACCCGTCGAGTACACGCTGCGCCTCGACGGCCACGGGGTGGTCGCTTCGCTCACCGATTCGGGTCCTCGGGTCCACGAGCACCTGTCCCGGGAGATGCCCGGACACGAACACGAGGACGGGCGTGGCCTGGCGATGGCGCGGTCGCTCCTCGACGAGCTCGGCTACGAACGCGACGGCGAGGTCAACCGGTGGAAGCTGGTGAAGCGCCTATGACCGCAGACCATCTCCCCGAAGACCCAGGCCGCGCGCTGATTCACGAATTCCGCAACCTGCTCGCGGTGATCGTCAACTACAGCGAGCTCATCGCCGAGGAATCCGGCGACGCCGAGGCGGTCAAGGCCGACATCGAGGAAGTCCGCTCCGCGGCTGAACGTGCGATCGCGCTGACCGAAAAGCTTCCGCGGCAGCCGCACCCGGCGAATCCATGACTTCGAAGGGACGTTCACAAAGGACGACAAGGTGACGGTCACTCGACGGCCTGGCACCGACCATCCCCACTCGGCGCTCATCCATCGCGACATCGCGCTCGTGATCGACGACGACGACCAGGTCCTCCGCCTGGTCAAGCGCGTGCTCGAGCGCGCCGGTTTCGAATGCGTCACCGTCAACGACGGGCGTGCCGCGCATGAAGCTGCGGTTGAGTGGCGGCCGGACATCATCCTCCTCGACCTGATGCTGGGAGAGACGACCGGCGACCAGATCATGTCCGACCTGCGCGAAGACTTTCGGACGCGGCTCATCCCGGTCGTGTTCCTCACCGTGCGCGACTCGCTGAAGGACAAGGTCGAGCACCTGCTTTCTGGCGCCGACGACTATGTGACCAAACCTTTCATCCCGGAAGAGCTGGTGGCGAGGCTGCGAGCCGTGATGACGCGCTCAACCACCGCGCGAGGCCTGAGCCCACTCACCGGGATGAGCGGCAACGCGGACATCTTGCGCGAGATCAGCCACCGGCTGGCTCAGCGCGAGCGCTTTGCGGTGCTCTATCCCGACATCGACGCCTTCAAGAGCTACAACGACCACTACGGATTTCTCCGTGGCGATGACGTGATCAAGACCCTGGCCACGATCATCCTCGAGGTGCTGGAGGAAAACCACTCCCCGCAACACTTCGCCGGCCATGTCGGCGGCGACGACTTCGTGATCCTCACCGAGCCGAGCATGGCGGAGATGATCGCGACCGAGATCACCCGCCGATTCGACGAGGCGATCCCAGCCCTCTACGACCCGACCGACCGCGATCGCGGCTGGATCGAATCCGAGGAACGCAACGGCAACATGCTGCGCACGCCCCTGGTCTCGGTGTCGATAGGGATCGTGATCGCCGAGCCGGGGAGCTACAGCAGCCCGGCGGCGGTGGCGGCACGTGCGTCCGAGGTCAAAGGCGTGGCCAAGCGCATGCCGGGTTCCAAGTGGGTGCTCGATCGGCGCCGTCCCCCGGAGCGTTTCAGCTGATGCGCCTTTTTTCCAGGGAGAAGGAACGCGAGGAGCGCGGTGCTGGCATCCGGCCCGACTCGAACCCGATGAGCGAGGTCAAGACCGAAAGCCCCGCCCGTCTTCCTGACGACGCGCGCGCGCAGTCGCGCATCAAAGTCGTGATTCACCGACTCGACGGTGGGCTCGAGGAAGGCGAGTCGGATTCGCGCCGGATCGTGGGCGAGGGATTTCCTGTTTACTCAGCTGCCGACCCGTCGCGTCCACGGCTCGTCCCGACCAGCGACATCAAATACGTGGTGTTTGGCTCGGTCGACGACCCGGCGCTCGAGCCCGACCCGGGCGACCGGAGCAGCGCGCGAAAGGCTGTCCTGCGCTTCCGCGACGGCGAGTGGATCGCGGCCTATATCGAGCAAGGCGCCCAACCAGACGGTGACGGCATCGCGATCAAGATCCGCCTGCCGGAGCTGCAGCGCGTGATCCCTGCCGTGGCGGCCATGCCGTCGCTGCTTGAAACGCAGTTCGTGGAGATGTGGACGGCGCCTGCCGCAATCGACGCGCCGACCTCAGGCACGCCGCGCCGCCGGCGCTCCGACCTGCTCGAGGCGGCCGCAAGCCAGGGTCGTGACCTGAACAAGCTGGCCAACGAGTTCCGCGACCGGCTCGCGTTGATCCGCGACGTCGGCTTGACGACCGGTGACACGCACGCGTTCTCGCGCGCAGTGAGGACCCACCTCGACCAATTCCTGCTGGAGGATGCGATCACGCTCAATGCGCAGGAGAAGTCGGCGCTCGCCGACATCATCCTTCGCGCCGCAGTCGGCTACGGCCCGCTCGACAGTCTCCTCCACGACCGGTCGGTGAGCGAGATCATGGTCAACGGCCCGGACCAGGTCTTCATCGAGCGCCGCGGCGTGCTGACCAAGGCGGACATCCGTTTCGAGGATGAGAACCAGCTCCTCGAAACGATCCGGCGCATGGTCGCGACCACCGGACGCCACATCGACGGTCTCAACCCGATGGTCGACGCCCGCCTGCCAGACGGGAGCCGCGTCAACGCCATCATCCGGCCGGCGGCAATCCATGGCGCCGCCCTGACGATCCGTAAGTTCAAGGACGCGGTGCTTGGGATCGAGGACCTCAAGCACGAGGGGAGCCTCAGCCCCGCCATGGCCGAGTTTCTGCAAGCCGCGGTCCTCGGGCGCATGAACATCCTCGTCTCGGGCGGTACCGGCTCGGGCAAGACGACGACCCTGAACGTGATCGCGCGTTTCATCCCGCACAACCAGCGCGTGATCACGATCGAAGACGCGGCCGAGCTGCAGATCGACCACCCGCACGTCATCGCCCTGGAGCATCGTCCGCCCAACGTCGAAGGCAAGGGCGAGCTCACCATCCGCCAGCTGTTGCGCAACAGCCTCCGGATGCGCCCTGATCGGATCCTGGTCGGCGAGGTCCGAGGCGCCGAGGCTCTGGACATGCTGCAGGCGATGAACACCGGCCACGACGGCTCGATGTCCACCATCCACTCCAACTCGGCGCGTGACGCCCTTTCCCGGCTCGAAACGATGGTGATGATGGCCTCGATCGACATCCCGTTCGAGGCAGTACGGGCGCAGATCGCGTCTGCGGTCAACCTGATCGTTCACCAGGCGCGCATGCCCGACGGCCGGCGCAAGGTCGCGCAGATCGCCGAGGTCGTCGGCTATGACTCGAACGGAGCGATCCTGCGCGACATCTTCCTGCTCGGCATGGGCACAGACCTGCGGCTCGAGTACAACGCCACCGGATACGTTCCCACCGCGCTCGACAAGGCGGCGTTCTATGGCGTCCAGGTCAACCAGGACCTGTTCGACCCGGCCAAGTCGCGATACGTCCCGGCCGGCTCGGACAGCATGATGCCGGTCGTCAAGGACCCGCTCATGTCGGGCCAGGGGAAGACTGAGAACGTGGTCCGCCAAGTCGTGGTCGTGCCATTCAGCTCCGACCGCCCTGGGGAGGCCGCGGCTCGGTCCGCCGCCGCAGCCGGGCCACCGCCGGCGCAGACGCCGGAGATGCAGGAGGAGATGCGCAAGCTGATCGACGCCGCCCGATCCGCCGTGGCGGACCTGCAAGCTGCCGCTCCGCAGCAGCCAATCGATGCGCCGACGACGTCGTTTGCCCCCCAGGCTCCGTCCCGCCCGCCGATGGAATATCCGGCCGCCCGAGGGCCGGCCGCTCCCCGCGAGCTCACCACGCCGATGCCGGCCATGTACGCGCCGATGGGCGACGGCGGGCACGCCCAGCAGGCACTCGAGGCGGCCACGGCCATGGCCCGCGCCACGACGGCGCTCGGCCAGCTCGCGGCAGCCTCCAGCGGCTTCGGCGGCATGCTGCCCACTGTGACGGCGAAGGAAGGGACCGCCGGTCCCGCTGGTGCTTCGCGCCGCATCCAGGCCGTGATCGAAAGCATCATCACCCGCCGCGGCCTGAGCCTCCGGCTGGCCTCAGCACTGACCCAGGCCTTCGAAGGCGCTGAGCTCAAGTCCAGCGAGCACGCTTCCGAGAACCACATCAGCAAGGATTCCGCCGGACGGGAGCTGCGTCTCGCCGCCGAATCCGGCCTGCTGCAAACGGTGCGCTACCCGCAGGGCGAAGCAGGGTTCCGCGCGTCCCAGGGCTTGCTGCGGGAGGTCGCGGAAGGCCTGGGCCAACCGATCAACGCGGCTGCCCCGCTCACCGCGGAGACGATCATCGGGAGCCTTGCGGTGGGCCAGACGGAAGGCACCGTCACGATCATGTTCACCGACGTCGAAGAGTCGACGCGCCTGCTTTCGACCCGAGGCTTCACGGCCTCGCACGAGATCATGAAGGCGTACGAGACCATCATCGACGACAAGGTCGCGCTACACGCCGGCCGCCGGATCAAAGGCCTCGGCGATGGTTTCATGATCAGCTTCGGATCCGCCCGGCATGGTGTCGAGTGCGCGCTTGACATCCAGCAGGCGATCACCGAGTACAGCAAGCAAAATCCAGAGCGCAAGCTGCGCATCCGGATCGGCCTCAACACCGGCGAGGTCGTGGAGGAAGGCGGCGATATCTTCGGCGCGGCGGTCAACGTCGCGGCGCGCGTCGCGGGCAAGGCGAAAGGCGGCGAGATCCTCGTCTCCGAGATCGTGCGCCAGCTGGTCGGGCCGATCGCGGAGGTGAAGTTCGACTTCCGCGGCCGGTACAAGCTCAAGGGGTTTCCCGACCGCTGGCGCTTGCATGAGGTCTCGCCGGGAGAGGTGAAGGAATCACCTCACGTTCTCGCGTCAGCGGACGGGTTCGTGGATCGCGAGCAGGAACGACACGACATCCGGATGGTCCTCGACCGCGCAGGCACCGGCAACGGATCGCTCCTCTTCTTGACAGGCGCGCCCGGCATCGGCGCAACGCGCCTGGCCTCCGAGGTCGCCGGCGAGGCGGCTGCGAAGGGCTGGATGGTGCTCAGCGGACGATGCCTCGAGAACTACGACGAGCCGTACGCCCCGTTCCGAAGCATCCTCGGGGCGGCGGTGTCCGCGACGACGGCGAAGAACCTGCTCGAGGCGGCCGGCCACCACGGACCTCTCCTCGCCCCGCTCGCGCCCAACCTCCGCCAGAAGCTGCGGGGCATGGCCGCAGGCCACGATTTCCCCGCCGACAAGATCCGCGAGGAGCTCTTCAAGTCGGTGCACGAATTTCTCGCCGGTGTGCAGGGCTCCAAGCCGCTCCTGATCGTGCTCGACGATCTCCAGTGGGCCGACGAGGCGACCGTGATGCTCCTGCGCGACCTGGCGCTCCGCATCAACGGAAGCCGGATGGTGGTGCTCGGAACGTACTGGGACTCCGAGCTCGACTCGGGCCGGCCATTCGCGACCGCGCTCTCGCGCCTGCTGAGGCGCCGCCGGGCCCAGCGCATCACTCTGGGCAGGCTGTCGGACCACGACGTCGAGAGGGTCGTGGCGGGCCTGACGGAGACGCCGCTCACCCCGGTCGAGCTCATCGGCATTCAGGCCGCAACCGAAGGCAACCCACTTTTTGTCGAGCACTCCCTGCGCTATCTCGCGGAGTCCGAGAGCATGCTCGGCGGCACGGCACGTAGCCAGGCGAGCTTCACCGAAGAGGACCTCGAGCTTGCCCAGAGCGTGCGCGGCCTGATCGGCAGGCGCATCCAGCGCCTCAGCGAGCCGGCCCAGCGCATGCTCGTAGCCGCGGGCGTCATCGGGCGCGACTTCGACATCGCGCTGCTCGAGGCGTTCGGCGAGCTCGCGGGCCACGAGCTCCGCGACGCCCTGGACGAGGCCACGCGCGGACACTTCCTGGTCGCAGTGCCCAAGGACAGCTATCGATTCGCGCACGACCTGGTCCGCCAGCGCGTGCTAGCGGTCCTCCCGCTGCCGCGTCTGCAGGCGTATCACCTCGCGGTCGCAGACACTCTGGAGCGCGTCTACGGCAAGGCCGCGCGCGACCACGCGGCCGAGATCGGCCACCACCTCTACCAGGCAGGCACCGCCGCCGACCCGGCACGCACCGCCGCGTTCCTCGGTCACGCGGCGACCAACGCGCTCGCGGTCGGCGCCTTCGAAGAGGTGCTGCGTCTGGTCGATTCGACGCTTCAGCTCCTGCCTGCCGACAGCACCCGCGAGCGGGCAGAAGCCTTGAGCACCCGGGCGGACGCGCTCTGGGGTTTGGGCAGGGTCGAAGACGCGAAGGCCGCCTGGCGCGGTGCGATCCAGCGCTACGACGAGCTGAGCGACGGCAAGGCCGCGGGTGCGCTGCACCGCCGGATCGCGCGCCTCGAGTCGCATGTTGACGGACACGAGACGAACGGCGCTGCGCCCGCAGACGTCGACGCACCCCGCCCGGTCGAAATTCGCAGCTGACGAGCTCTGCACCTGGCGGCCGGATTCATTCCGGTCGCCATCACGCATGCCTCCTCGCGGCCAGGCGCTCGTTGCAGTGAATACATGGACAGATCTTCGTTGCTGGAGCGAGTTAGGGGCGCGAATCCGGCCGGCATTCTCATCAGGGCGTGAAGGCTGAAAGCGTCGTTGAGCCCCCGGAGTAGAGGGAACCCAGCAGGGTTCGCCTACTAGCTGATCAGGCGGGCCGCCGGAGGCACCGGCGCGAACTGCGCGTTGTACTTGAAGCTGGGTAGAGTCCCGGTGAACGTGAACGACGCCGCGATGATGCCACCGGTGCCCGCCGCCTCGGAAACGTAGGGCGAGGTCACCGCGACCGAGGCTGATGGCGCGTAGACGAGTCCGATATAGGCGCTGTTCCCGGAAGCTCCGATCGAGTTCGAGCAAGCATTGGCAGCGGGCTCGTAGACACTGATCCAGTTGTACTGGTAGCCGCTGAAGACATAGGTGTCGCTGGTGTTGCTCGCGCTCAGACAACCGCCCGCGGGATAGTAGAGCTCGACCGCGCCGGGCGTGACCGGGCCTGGGCAAGTGATGTAGGCGTCGCCAACGGATTTGCAGTTGTTCTCGTTAGCGCGGTCGCCGGCCGCGCCCGTGCCCCGCGCGGGGTTCTGATTGGGTAAGCCGGCGGCCAAGGGCGCCCGTTCCGGGTCGGGCGGGTATGCGCCTGTGGTTCCTGGGGCGGCGGCGGCGTTTGGGGCGAAAGGCGAAGCCAGCTGTGAGGACAGCGTGACCTGCTCGTTGCCAAGCGTGCATCCCGCGCCGGTCGTCAGAGGGCACGGGTTGGTGTTGGTGTTGGTCACCGAGCCGGTGACCGGAACGTTGGTGGCCAGCCCGAACGGCCCTCCGCATCCAGCGGGTGGCGGTGCTGCATAGATGTTGTACGAGGTCGCGCCGGGCACATTGCTGATCGCGACCTGGACATCGTCGAAGTGGTTGTTCAGGTTCACCGAGCGACACATGGACGGCGCGCTTTCGCGCGTGTAGGAGACACCGTTGTAAGTATCGGTACGCACCGAGGTGATCACGAACGACCAGATGCCGAACGGCAGGTCGCGCGGCCCGGTGAGTTTGGTCACCTGAAACGCACCCGCACATCCGACGCCGTTGGAGTCCCAGAACTGGTTTGACGCCACCTGGTTGTTCGATGCATCCGGCTCGTCGGGAGGTTTCAGCTCGTTGCTCACGAAATCGGTTGTGTCTTGAGTGCCGGCCAGAAAGTCATAGACGCCGCCGCTGAGGAACCAGCAGTGCGCGCCGTTCAGGATCGGCAGCGAGGCGTAGACGCCGGGCAGGAGGACGACGTTGCTGCTGCCGATGCCCTGGCTGCCACCGGTCACACTGGGCGCGGCGTAGCCAGGATCCGCCAGCCGAAAACCCGAACGGGTCGCTCCCGCAACGTCCGGGTAGGTGCAGGGGGTCGTTGCTCCGCTCGGGTAGCAAAGGTTGGAGACCGAACCCGCAACAGTCGACTGGCAGCGGGCGAACAGGTCTCCGGCCACGGCCAAGCTGCCGCCCGCGACGGAGACGCCTCCGTTGGACACGATGTCACCGGTGACGCCGAGCGTCCCGGCTCCATTGATGCTGATCGCCGAACCTGCAGCTCCTCCGCAGCCCGACTGGTTGAGCGCACCGACGGCCGGTGTGAGCCGCTGATTGTTCACTTCCCCGTTCCCCGTCGCGCCGAGGGTGGGCGTTGCCCCGTTCGTGAGCACGCGTCCGAACTGGAGTTGGAGGGTCCGGGTCGCGGAGATCGTGAAACGACTTCCCTGGGCCCCGGCCACCCGAGCGACATCGGTCAGCACAGTGCCGTCGGAGTAGGTGCAGGTCACGGTCCACGCGCTCGCGCCGGGTGTTCCATAGCCGGAGCAGGCGGGCGCGTTGTAGAGCCTCAGGTTGGAGCCGAAGATCGCAGTCGCCGCCTGCTCGGCGGAGACGTAGCTGCCGGTCTGCTGGAGCTTGTCCGCCGCCGCAAGCGCCGCGGCGTCGATGGCGGCCTGCAGGTCACGGCGTACGGCGTAGGCGCGCGAGCCGTCGATTGCGATCGCGACCATCCCGATGAGCACCGTCAGCAGCAGCGCGATGATCACGATCGCCTGCCCAGACTGTGCCTGTAGGCATAGCCCTCTTCCCGCAGGGGAGAGGGCTCCAGGGTGAGCTGCGCCCTTGGCCATCCCGGCTAGTACTCCGTCCGGTAAACCGCGGCCGCCGAGATCACGACGTGGCCTGCGGTCGCTTGAGCCACGATCGGTGTGATAAGCACCAGGTTGAAGCGCAGGGTCACCTGCAGCTGGTCGTTGCCGCTCGCGGGATTGACCGCGCTGCAGCCGCCGGCTGCGGTGGCTGCATACTCCCCGCCAGGTGCGTTTGGAGGTGGAGACGCCTCGACGGTGGCCGGAGGGGCCGGCTCGGTGACGTAGAGCCAGGCTGCGTTCTGCGGCGGCGTGGACGAAGTCAGGGGACCTTGCGGGCACGGTTCGGTCACGGGGTTGCCGAGCATCTGGGCGGTGACTGCGCTGAGCACGTCAGCGTTTGTCGGCAGCTGGTTTGAAGCCCGGACCGCGTCCCGCGCGCCCTCGCGGGCCGCGTGGTTCAAGGTGTCGTAGTAGAAGATCGCGCGCCCGATGTCGATCACGCCGAACAGCATCAGCAAGAGCACCGGGGAGACCAGCGCAAACTCGATCAGGGCCTGCGACCGCTGCTGCTTCAACTTCCCCGGACCGTGATCAGTCGCCGGGAAGGACTTTCGTCCTCCCCCGCGGGCCCTCTCCTGTTGCGCACAACGCCTGGTGAGGCCAGGCAAGAATCGCTGGATGGCGGCCGGGATGAACCCGGCCTTGGCACGGCGCTCGTCTCTTTTCAATTTCCCTGCACCGTCATGTGCTGGTTAGCGGCGACCTGGAACACGCCGAACTGCGAGCGGACCAGCGGCGTCAGCGGGCCGTACGTGTACAGCACGATCACGTTCACATCGAGCTGGCCCTGGTTTGTCGCCGGGCTCGTGAAGTCGAGGCCGGGCGTGTTGTTGTAGCAGATGTAGAGCCACGGCTGGTTGGCGGTGGGCGGGTAGGCGGCAGACCCGTAGGGCGGGTTGTGCACGCCATTGCCGTCGGTGGGGTTGGGACAGGTCGTGGTCGGGTTCTTGAGCACCGAGGCTGGAAGTGAGATGGTCGCCAGCTCGCTGTCCACGGCTGCCTTGATCTCCGCGTCGTATAGGTAGGGGTGCGAGCGGCCGGCGGCGTCGAACCACGCCCCGTGCCTCGCACCCTCGCGCGCGGCGTTCGACAGGGCCTCGGAAACGTAGATCGAGCGCCCGATGTCGACCAGCCCGCCGACGAGCAAGAGCAGGACGACCGAGGACACGGCAAACTCCACGAGGGACTGCCCCGTCTGGGCGCGCCGAGCGCCGAAAAGTACGTTTCTGAGTGTCATGTAAGGGGGGCTCGGCACCGGGATATCTTGCCTATGATTGGTCGGCCTTGCGGACGTTTAGTGCAATTACTTCGCGCCGGCCATTCACGCTGCTTGGCATCCTCCTCGCGCTCCTCGTCATCGTCGCTTTCGTTCTCGTTGCACTTAACGCCAGCACCGCCGGCAGCAGTCAGTACCAGACCGTGGTGGTGGCCAACAAGGTCCTGCAGCCTCGAATCCCGATCACGGCCGACTCTCTGACGACGTCCAGCCTGCCCGTCCCCGGGACATATCCGAAGGTTTACTTCGACAGGATCCAGGACGTCCAGGGCATGGTGCCACTGGTCACGATCCCAGAGGGCCAGGCGGTGGTCGCGAACGACGTGGCCAAGGCCAGCCAGGCGCTGGGTTCTCAGTCCGAGTACCTACCGGTTCCTAAGGGCTACGTCGCGTTGACGATTCCGACCAGCGAGCAGCAGGGCGTCGCCGACTACATCCAGCCCGGCGACTACATCTCGGTGATCGCCACTGTGTCGAGCGCGGGCAAGGTCGCCTCGCTGACGATCTTCACCCAGCTCCATGTGATCGAGGTCGGCACCCGGACCGCGAACGGCGGCGCCAACGCCACAAGCCTGATCGTCGTCGTCACCCAGTGCCAGGCCGAGGTCATCACCTGGTTTTTGGCCTACGCATCGCTCAAGTACACACTGGAGTCCTACCACGACTATCAGCCAGGCGAGCAGGCACCCGATCCCAAGTGTCCGAGCGTCGGCGACGCAAAAGGCGTGACCCTGACGGTCGTCAAGGCCGCCTTCCCCGGCCTGTTTTAGGAACCGAGGCATGAATCTTCCGCCCGAGACGCTCGTTGCCGTTCCGATGGCGGCGGCCATCTTCGTTTTCTTCTGGGCGCTCGACAAGGTTCGCAAGGAACGGGTGTCCGCACCCACTGAGGCGATGCCGCCGCGGGCCACGCCTCGCGAGCTGGTCGACCGCCTGCTCAAGCCGGCGGCGGAAAATCTGAGTCAGCGACGCAGGGTGCAGGGCAAGCCGACGCTCAGCGAAGACCTGGCGCGAGCTGGGCTCAACATCACGCCGCCCGAATACCTTCTGATCCGGATCGGCGCGGTCGGGCTCGGCGCCCTGATCGGCTTATTCCGGTTTGGGTTCACGCTCGGCCCGGTCATCCTCGGTGTGATCGGCTTCGTGCTTCCGCCGCTGGTGATCGCCTACTTGCAGCGACGGCGCCAGCAGCAGTTCAACGAGCAGCTCGCGAGCATGCTCCAGCTGCTCTCCAACTCGCTGAAGACGGGCTACGCGATCGACCGCGCCCTTGAGACCGTCGCCGCGAAATCGCAGCCGCCGGTGTCGACGGAGTTCGAGCGAGTCACTACCGAGATCACGCTTGGCACCTCGGTCGAGGACGCATTGAGCGCGCTGCTGCTGCGCATCAACAGTCCCGACCTCGAGTTCATCGTGACCGCGATCCTGCTTCACGTCCGCGTCGGCGGCAACCTGGCCGAGGTGCTCGACAACATCTCGGATACGCTGCGCGACCGCCTACAGACGAAGCGCGACATGAGCGTACTCACCGCGCAGTCCCGGGCGTCGGCGAGCATCATCACGGGCCTTCCCATCCTTCTCGCGCTCGGCCTCTACGTCTTCGTCCCCGGCTACTACGCGCCGATGACCAGCACATGGGTCGGCTACGCCATGCTCGGCTTCGCCGGTTTCATGATCCTGATCGGCAACCTGCTGATCCAGCGCATGACCGCGCTCGAGGCTTAGTTGTTCCAGATCGCGGTTGCTGCGGGCGTCATCTGCGGGGCCATCGTGGTGGCTTACTTCATCGCCATCGACCAGTTCCGGGCCGCGACCGCCAATGGCGGTCATGTGACCACACCGGCGCGCCCGTTCGTCAAGCAGCTCGAGTCGCTGCTGCGCCCGGTCTCGCACCTCCCTGCTCGGACGGCGGGCCAGTTGCGCCAGAAGCTGAGCCAGGCCGGAAACCCTGGCAACCTGACCCCGGCCGGATTCCAGGCCGTGCGCTACAGCCTGGCGGCTCTGCTCGCGATCGCTGGACTGGCGCTCGGCCTTTTGGTCCCGCTCGGCTTACCGGACATCGTGGCCGCTCCCCTTTCCGGCGGCGTTCTGGCGGTTGCCGGCTTCCTGGCGCCAAGCGTATGGCTCGGGCAGCTCATCTCCCAGCGCAAGCGCCAGATACAGCGTTCGCTCGCCGAGGCGACCGATCTGCTCACCCTGGTGGTTGAGTCAGGCATGAGCCTCGACGAAGGGCTGCTCAGCATCACCGAGCGCTTCCACAACGCCCTCGGCGATGAGATCGGCAAGGTGCTGCGCGAGATCCGGCTCGGCAGGCCTCGAATGGCCGCGCTCGAGCACATGGCGGACACGGCCGGCGTGGCGGACCTTCATCACCTCGTAGAGTCGATCGTGCAGTCAGACCAGATGGGCGTGCCGATCGCGCGCCTGCTTCGGGTGCAGGCGACCGAGATGCGTCGCCGGCAGCGGCAGGGCGCTCAGGAGCGGGCGGCACAGGCCTCATCGCGCATGGTGTTTCCGATGGTGGGGTGCATTTTTCCGGTGTTGTGGGTCGTCCTGCTCGGACCCGCCATCATCCAGGTGTTGCAGTCACTCAAGTGAAGGTGATCGACAGCCGGGGCGTTCGCACGCAGCATCAATCCTTCAGCGACCTCGACAAGCCGTTGTACACCATCAGCGTCGCGGCCGAGATCCTGGAGACGCATCCGCGGACGCTGATGCTCTACGAGGATGCGCGCCTCATCGAGCCGCACCGTACGAGCACCAATCGCCGCCGCTACTCGCAGCGCGATATCAGCAAGGTGCAGGTGATCCAGCACCTGACGCGCGAGAAGGGCGTGACGCTCGCGGGAGTGCGCCACATCCTGAGCCTGTTCGAGGTGATGAAAAAGCATCGGGTCGAGCCGCCGGGAGAGCTGCGCGAGATCTTCGACCGCTACGCGCAACTAATATGAGGGAAAACCCGGATGGTTTTCCCTCATCGCGCGTGCGACTTCGCCGCAGGCGCTGCTCTCTTTCCGGTATACGGTTGGGACTTGTTCAAGAGCGGCTCCTAGCGACGATTGGCAGGCCTGAAGGACAAAGTCACGGCCGGGATGAACCCGGCCGCCAGAGCTACGCTGGTTGATATGACGGGGAACCCGGATGGTTTTCCCTCATCGCGCGTGCGGGCTTCGCCGCAGGCGCGGCTCTCTTTCCCGTATACGGTTGGGACTTGTTTAAGAGCCGCTCCTAGCGATGATTGGCAGGCCTGAAGGACAAAGTCACGGCCGGGATGAACCCGGCCGCCAGGGCAACGCTGGTAATGACCTACGCGCTTGCGGCTTTCCTCCGCCTTTTTGCCGCCGGCGCCCACAGGCTTTCCAGGTCGTAGTACGACCGCTCGCCTGGTAGGAAAACGTGCGCTAGCACCGAGTCGAAATCGAGCAGGATCCAGCCCGCGTCGTCGTAACCGTCGACCGCGAGCGGCCTGCGGTCTCGTGCCTTGGCCGCCTCGACCATCGCGTCGGCGATGGCGCGGACCTGCCGGTCGGTTTCGCCTTCGCAGATGACGAAGTAGTCGGCGACGGACGTCTGGTCGCGCACGTCCAGCACGACCGGGTCCCAGGCTTTCTTTTCGGCTGCTGCGCTCCGCAGCAGGCGGGCGAGCTGCAGGGGCGTGAGTCGCTTGGTCCGTTCAGCAGCCAATCTACGGATTATCCATATAGAGGTTGTTTTTGGCGATGTAGGCGACCACCGCCGGCGGCACGCGGTCGGTGACGGACTCGCCATTGGCGATCGCCCTTCGCAGAGCGCTCCCTGAGATGTCCGGGGTCGGCCGCACGCAGACGGTCACGCCAGGTCCTCCAAGCCCGGCGGCCTCTAGCGCCGGCCCGTCCGGGGAGCCGCTGCCAGGCCGGGTCACGATCACGATCGAGGCCAGCCGGCGAACCTCTTGCGGTTTGTGCCACCTGGCAAAGAGCCTGGCCGCGTCCCAGCCGAGGATCAGGAATAGCTCGTCGTCCAGATGGATCGCCTTGAGCTGCTTGAGGGTGTCCACCGTGTACGAGACCTCCGCTCGCCGGATTTCGACGTCGGACACCCCGAACCGGCTGTCTTCATCGATCGCGAGGCGGCACATCTCGACGCGCTGCGTCCCGTCCGCCACCGTGCCCCGCCTGTGGGGTGGGAGTCCGGTTGGAATCAAGAGCACGCGATCGAGCTCGGCGCAATCCACGGCCGCTCGCGCGGCGGCGATGTGGCCGAGGTGGATCGGGTCAAACGTTCCCCCCAGGATCCCGATCCTCACGGTTGATACTCAAACTCGACGCCCGAGATCGTGACCGTGTCCCCGGGTTTCACGCCCGCGGCCTCCAGCGCGGAATTGACGCCGAGTCGGTCGAGGTCGGACTGAAAACGCGAAAGGCCGCGGTCAGTGGCGAGGTTGGTCCGTTCGACGAGCCTCTCGACGCGCTCACCGCTGACCACATAGCCGTAGGATTTGCGCTCGACGACGAGGTCGCCGGCTTGACGGACATTGAGCTTTGTGACTTTCGCCGGCGCCCCCACTGGCGGCTGCGGTGCCGACGCCACGAGCTTCGTGATCGCGTGCATCAGGTCTGCCACGCCTTCGCCTGTGAGGGCGGAGACGAACTGCACCCCCGCTCGGCGGGTCCGCGAACGCAGCCGCCGCGTTGCCGCCAGGTCGAGCTTGTTCACTGCGACGAGATGCGGGCGCTCGAGCAGTTGACGCGAAAAGTTCGCCACCTCCTGACGAACCACCTCGAGGTCCTTCCACGGATCCACCTCGGATCCATCCAGGACATAGACGAGCGCTTTCGTGCGCTCGACGTGGCGAAGAAACCGCTGCCCCAGACCCGCTCCATGCGCGGCGCCCTCGATCAGACCCGGAATGTCGGCCAGGACGACGCGAACGTCGTCTACGTCCGCGACCCCCAACTCGGGATCAAGGGTCGTGAAAGGGTAGTCGGCGACCTTGGGGCGCGCCGCGGTCATCGCCCTGAGCAGGGATGACTTGCCCGCATTCGGCGGCCCGACCAGACCCACGTCGGCGATCAGCTTGAGGTCCAGGGTGATCTCGCGCTCTTCGCCCTTGAGTCCAGGCTCCGCGTAATCGGGAGCACGTCGCGTCGAGCTCTTGAAGTGCACGTTGCCCCGCCCTCCGGCGCCGCCCCGCGCGATCACGTCCGTGGCGCCGGGGCGGTCCAGGTCCGCGATCAGAGATCCGTCGGCGTCGAATGCGATGGTTCCGGCTGGAACTTTCAGCGTGACGTCAGCGCCTGAGCGACCCGTCTTTCGGCCACCCGCCCCATCGCGACCCGGCTGCGCATGCCAGCGCTTGCGTCGCCTGTAGAGGGAGAGATCGGCGACGTCATTGGACGCTTCCAGAATTACCGAGCCGCCGTGCCCACCGTCGCCGCCGTCGGGGCCGCCGCGCGGAACAAATGGTTCGCGCCGAAAGGACGCCGAACCTTTTCCGCCGTGACCGCCACGCACAAAGATGCGTGCGGAATCGACGAAGTGCCGGCCGTCAGGCCTTGAGATGCTCGATGGTCACCCGGCGGCGATCCTTGCCGACGCGTTCGTACCTCACCTGGCCGGGGACCAGCGCGAACAGCGTGTCATCGCGGCCTACGCCAACCCCGGTGCCGGCGCTGATCTTCGTTCCCCGCTGACGCACCAGGATGGTGCCCGCATTGACGACCTGGCCGCCGTAGATCTTGACGCCCAGCATCTGCGGATTCGAATCGCGGCCGTTGCGAGAGGAGCCGCCGCCTTTCTTATGCGCCATCTACTCGGTTTCCTTCTTGCGCCGTCGCGTCGTCTCCTTCTCGGATGCTTCCCTCACGCGTGCGGTCGGCGCTTCTTCCTTCGCTTCCGCTGCCGGCCCTTCTGTTGCGGCCTCAGCCTTCGGTGCCGCTGCCCTCTTCTTATCGGATTTGCCCTGCGCTCGCCCGGCCGAAGCCGCCTTGGCCCTTCCCCGACGCTTGCCGGCCGGCGCCGCCTCCTCTTCCTTTTCCTCGGTTTCGAGACCGACGCCGCCGACGGCGATGATCTCGAGCGCCGTTAGATGGGCGCGTCCGCCGCTGTGCACGCGCACGCGCTTTTTGGACTTGTAGCGAATGCTCTCGATGCGCGGTCCGCGCCGATGGGCGATCACCTTGGCGTCGACATCGAGGCCATCAACGGTTGGAGCGCCTACTTTGACGTCCTTGCCGTCGCTGAAAATCAGAACACGGCCAAGCTTCACCGACGAGCCGGGCTCGGCGGTGAGCCGGTCGACCAGGATCCGGTCGCCTGGGGCCACGCGGTACTGCTTCCCGCCGCTGACGATGACAGCCGACGGCGAACTATCGGGCTTGGGCACGGCGAGAGATTGTACCAAGGGCAGGCGAGCTACCTGATCTGGATCGAGGTGACCAATACGATCGCCAGTACTAGCACCGCGTAGGGCGGGATCACGCGGGTGTATAGACCACGCGCGACCGTCACGCCTCGCCACCGCATGAACATAGCCAACGCGACCAGGACGGCTGCGGCCGCAAAGCTGAGGCCGAAGAATCGCAGCAATCCCTCGAGGTCGTCCGACGACGGCGTCACGAAG
>Ga0209056_10003360_pt1 | contig 17097 bp, 17 predicted proteins | sample GraSoiAngelo_114_FD_185876 | JGI IMG/M metagenome (GOLD analysis project Ga0209056, IMG submission 185876) | Grasslands soil microbial communities from the Angelo Coastal Reserve, California, USA - 14_0903_13_40cm (SPAdes) (version 2) | ecosystem: Environmental > Terrestrial > Soil > Grasslands... | reverse complement strand
CAGCTCGGGAAACTGGATTACCCCGACCCTCGAAGCCGTCACCGCGGCCGCCGCCGGCGCGATGAAGGACATGGGCCCGAACACCGATTTTCGAGTGTCGATCACCAATTCGTCCGGCGCCCAGGCGTATCCGATTTCCACCTTTACCTGGTTACTGGTGCATAAGACCTATAGCGACACCGCCAAGGCGCGCGCACTGGTCCACTTCATCTGGTGGGCGGAGAGCGACGGTCAGGCGAAAGCGCCTGAGCTGGGCTACGCGCCGCTGCCCAAAGAGCTGCATCCCTGGATTGAAGCCCGCTTGAAGAGCGTCCTGGCCGGCGGGCGCCCGGTCTGGAAAGCCGCAGAGTAACAGGCTGTCGCTGACATAAGGGCCGCCTCCCGGTGCGCGATGACCAGACTCCCGTCCCTCCTCAGTTCGGATCGCAGCGATCGCATCTATCGACGTGTGCTGACCGGCGTCGCGCTCGCGTTGCCCGCCCTGCTCGTCGTGATTCTCGGCGTGTTGTTCGTCAGCTCGCTTCCGGCATTGCGCCGGTTCGGCCCATCGTTTTTTTGGACCTCGACGTGGGATCCCGTGATCGAGGTCTACGGCGCGGCACCGATGGTCTTCGGCACGCTCGCGTCCTCGCTGCTGGCGCTGCTGATCGCCGTTCCGCTCGCTCTAGGCGTGGCGATCTTCCTCACGGAGTTCTCGCCCCGGTGGCTCAGGCAGCCCGTCGCGTTCCTGGTGGAGCTGCTCGCCGCAATCCCCAGCGTCGTCTACGGGTTGTGGGGAATCTTCGTCCTCATCCCGTTCCTGCGCAGCTACGTCGTGCCCCCGCTCAAGGCCGTGTTTGGATGGACGCCGTTGCTGCAGGGCGTGTTCTACGGCAACTCGCTGCTTGCCGGTGGCATCATCCTCGCGATCATGATCGTCCCGTACATCGCCGCCGTCTCGCGCGAGGTTCTGCTCGCGGTGCCGGCAAGCCAGCGGGAGGCCGCCCTCGCGATGGGGGCAACGCGTTGGGAGGCGGTGCGCTCCGCCGTGCTGCCCTACGGCCGGGCGGGACTCATCGGTGCGGTCATTCTCGGTTTGGGCCGCGCCCTCGGCGAAACGATGGCGGTGACGATGCTCATCGGCAATCGCCACGACATCGGCCTATCGGTCCTGCAGCCCGCCTACACCATGGCCGCCGCGATCGCCAACGAATTCAACGAAGCCACGACCACCATGTATCGCGCGGCGCTGTTTGAGGTCGGGCTGGGGCTCTTCGTCGTGACGGTCGTCGTGAACGCGATCGCGCGCATTCTCATTTGGCGCGTTGCGCGCGGCGCCGCGGTCGGGAGCAGCGCGCTGTGAACAGCCGCGCCTTCCGTCGCCATGTCGTGAGCGGCATCATGACGGGGCTGATCGTCGCGCTCTCCTTCATCGCGGTCCTCGCCCTGGTGCTGATTCTCGGCAATCTGGTGTGGAAGGGTGCGTCGTCCATCGATTGGGCCTTCTTCACCAGGAATCCCGTGCCCGCCGGCCAGGCCGGCGGTGGCGTCGCGAATGCGATCGTCGGCACCGGGATCATCGTGGGACTCGCGGCGGTGATCGGGGTGCCGATCGGCGTCGGCGCCGGGCTGTATCTCGCCGAGTACGGCGCTGGGCGGCTCGGGTTCATCGTGCGGTTCATCGCGGACGTATTGAACGGAACGCCGTCGATCGTCATCGGCATCGTCGCCTGGACGTTCATCGTCCGGCCGACCCACGGGTTCTCGGCGCTCGCGGGCAGCGTCGCGCTCGCCGTCCTGATGATCCCCATGCTGGCGCGGACGACCGAGGAAATGGTGCGCCTGGTGCCGCATTCGCTTCGGGAGGCAGCGCTCGCGCTCGGCTATCCCCGCTGGCGCACCTCACTCAAGATCGTGGCACGCACCGCCCTCGGCGGCATCGTGACAGGGTGTCTCGTCGGTATCGCGCGGGTCGCCGGCGAAACGGCGCCCCTCCTGTTCACGGCGCTCGGCAACCTCAATTTCACGCTATCGGTCAGCCAGCCGATGCAGACGTTGTCCCTGCAGATTTACGTGTATGGCACGGGCCCATTCGATGAATGGCATCGGCTCGCGTTCGCCTCTGCGCTGGTCTTGATGGGACTGGTGCTCACCATTTCGCTGACGGCCCGCTGGTTCACGCGCCAACGCCATGGTAGCGTCCGCTAACACCCGCCTGCGGCTCGAGGCGGCGCATCTCACAGCGCTGTTCGGGCAGCACCGCGCGGTGCGCGACGTGTCGCTCCTGTTCCCCGCACACACCGTGACGGCGATCATCGGCCCGTCAGGATGTGGCAAGAGCACGCTGCTCCGCTGCCTGAACCGCATTCACGAGCTGACACCCGGCGCGAGCGTTATGGGCGAGGTCCTGCTCGACAACGTGAACATCTATGCCGGCGACGTGAGTCCGGTCGAGCTGCGACGCCGCATCGGCATGGTGTTCCAGCGACCCACGCCGTTCCCAACGATGTCGATTTACGACAACGTCGCCGCGGGATTGAAAGTCAACGGCCGCCGGCCGAAGCGCGAAATGGACGAGGTCGTCTCCCGCGCCCTACAGCAGGCGGCGCTGTGGGAAGAAGTGAAGGATCGGCTGCACACCAGTGCGCTGGAGCTGTCCGGCGGACAGCAGCAGCGACTCTGCATTGCGCGGGCGGTCGCACCCCAACCCGAGATTCTGCTGCTGGATGAGCCGACCGCCTCGCTCGATCCGGCGGGGACGCAGCGCATCGAAGAGCTGTGCCATGCGCTGAAGCGGCTCTACACGATCGTCATCGTGACGCACAACATGCAGCAGGCGGCGCGCGTGTCCGATTATACGGCGTTCATGTACCTCGGCAGTCTCATCGAGGTGGGCCGCACGGACGAGCTCTTCACGAAGCCGAAAGTTGAGCAGACGGAGGCGTATATCACCGGGCGGTTCGGTTGAAAGCGACTGCGTCGGACAGTCGGACGGTCGGACGGTCGGACCGAACTGCGCCTGCCAGTCCGACTGTCAGACCGTCCGACAGTCCGACGGCAGTCCTCGAGTCGCGGTCCTACAGCTTCTGGTACGGTCCCACCCAGGCCTTGCACGAGATCTCGTCCGCCATTCCGCGCAACGCGATCACGGCGCTGATCGGGCCATCGGGCTGCGGCAAGACGACGTTTCTCCGATCGATCAACCGGCTCCACGACCTCACGCCCGGTGCGAGGCACCAAGGCGATATCCTGCTCGACGACGGCTCGATCTTCGCGCCTGGGACCGATGTCGTGGCATTGCGGCGCCGCATCGGGATGGTGTTTCAGCGACCCAACCCGTTTCCGAAGCCGGTCTACGACAACGTCGCCTACGGCCCGCGACTGAATGCCCTTGCGCCGGCACGCGAGCTTCCCGATCGCGTCGAGCGCGCCCTGCGGCAAGCCGCGTTGTGGGACGAGGTGTCCGACCGCCTGCGCGAACCGGGGACGGCGCTCTCCGGCGGGCAGCAGCAGCGGCTGTGCATTGCGCGCGCCCTGGCGAACGAGCCGGAGGTCCTGTTGATGGACGAACCCTGCTCGGCGCTCGATCCGATCGCGACGCAGCGCATCGAGGAGCTGCTGGTCGAACTGAAAAGGACTTACACTATCGTTATCGTGACGCACAACATGCAGCAGGCCGCGCGGGTGTCGGATTACACGGGGTTCTTCTACGTCGGCCACCTCGTGGAGTTCGGCACGACGCAGCAGGTCTTCACTCGGCCAACTGACGAACGCACGGAAGCCTACATAACGGGAAGGTTCGGATGAACGCACAAGCGACGAGTCATCGGCATTTTCACGACGAGCTGTCGGAGCTCAAAGTCGCGCTCCTGAACATGTCAGGCGAGGCGCAGGCGGCACTCGCGTCGGCGGTCGACGCGGTGCTGCAACGGGACGGCGACAAAGCACGGGACGTCATCGCGGGCGATCGCGAGATCGATCATCTCGAGCTGGAAGTCGAAGAAACGGTGATCCGGCTGCTCGCAACCCAGCAGCCGATGGCCCGCGATCTTCGCTTCCTCACGGCCGCGATGAAAATCTCCAACGATCTGGAGCGCGTCGGCGATCACGCCGTCAACATCGCGCAGTCGGCGGAGCGGCTGCTCGCCAGCCGCCCGATCGTTCCGGAGCCGGAGCTGCTCGAGATGGCGCGGCAGGCGCGCACGATGCTCGCCGATGCGCTCGACGCGTTCGTGCGCGGCGACGCGCAGGCCGGCCGCGCGATCTGTCGCCGCGACGACAGCGTAGACGCGTTGCACGCGTCGATGTTTCGGATCCTGCTCACGCATATGATGGAAGACCCGCACATCATCGGCACGGCGATGGAGCTATTCCTGGTGAGCCGGAACCTCGAGCGGGTGGCGGATCTGGCGACCAACATCGCAGAGGATGTGGTGTTCCTTGTGGAAGGGAAGTCCATCAAACATCACGCGGAAGGATAGGAGTCTGGATCTAGGAGTCTGGAGTCAGAATTCCTAGATCCCGGCTCCTGACTCCAGAATCCTCAATATGTGCGATAGCGATAATACGACTCCGGCTGCGTCGGGCGACGGCGCAGCACTTCTTCTGAGGCGAAGAGCCGGACCAGGACCAGCCCCGCGATGAAGCCGCCCACGTGCGCGAAGAACGCGACGCCGCCCTTTTCAATCTCGCTGAGACTGCCGAGCCCGCTGAGCAGCTGAATCAGCGCCCAGTAGCCGAGCATCACCCAGGCGGGAAGTGCAACCGTCGTGATGTAGATCGGCAAAACGATCAGCGTGTGCACGCGGACTCTGGGATACAGCAACAAGTACGCGCCCAGGACTCCGCTGATCGCTCCCGATGCGCCCACCATGGGGATGACCGAGTGGGGACTGACGAACGTCTGCGCGGCGGCGGCCACGATCCCGCACAGGAGATAGAAAATCAGGAACTTCCCGTGCCCGGTCACATCTTCGATGTTGTTTCCGAAGACCCAGAGAAACAGCATGTTGCCAATCAGGTGGAACCAGCCGCCGTGCATGAACATCGACGTGATCACGGTCCAGTACTTCGGCACGGCCTCTACCAGACACATCACACCGGGCGCGAGCGCCACTCCGCTCCCGGGCGGAACGCTGTGCGTGATCTCGCCCGGAATAAGGCCCAGCTCGCAGACCGACCGGGCCAGCGGCCCCTGCGCTCCCGCCCCCTGCACAAGAAGGAAGGCGACCACGTTCGCGATGATGATGGAGACGGTGATGACAGCCGGGCGCTCGGTGGGGTTTTCATCCTTGTACGGGAACATGGATCTAGGAGTCTGGAGTCAGGAGTCAGGGCGGGGAAGTCCCTAGATCCCAACTCCTGACTCCTGGCTCCCAGACTGCCTCTTTGGCAGCGAATATCGGCACGATGCTTGCCCTCTGCGACCCGCAGCATTCGGCCGGCATCAAATCCCTATCAGGAGCTGAAAGTATGGCTGAGAAGATCATCGGCATTGACCTCGGGACCACCAACTCCGTTGTCGCGGTCATGGAAGGTGGCGATCCCGTCGTCATCCCCAACGCCGAAGGCGGGCGTACAACCCCGTCGGTGGTGGCCTTCACGAAAGACGGTGAACGGCTCGTTGGGCAGGTGGCGAAGCGGCAGGCAGTGACCAACCCGCAGAACACGATCTTCTCGATTAAGCGGTTCATGGGACGGCGCATCGAAGAGGTGACGGAAGAGATCAAGCGCGTCCCGTACAAGATCGTCCGCGGCCAGAACGGTCTGGCGGCCGTGGAAGTCGGCGGGAAGCAATACACGCCGCCCGAGATCTCCGCGATGATCCTCCAGAAGATGCGGCAGACGGCGGAAGACTACCTCGGCCACAAGGTCGAGAAGGCAGTCATCACCGTGCCCGCGTACTTCAACGATTCGCAGCGGCAGGCGACCAAAGACGCCGGCAAGATCGCCGGGCTCGATGTGGTCCGGATCATCAACGAGCCGACCGCCTCCGCATTGGCGTACGGACTCGATAAGAAGAAGGAAGAGAAGGTCGCGGTCTACGACCTGGGCGGTGGTACGTACGACATCTCGATTCTCGAGCTCGCCGAGGGCGTGTTCGAGGTCAAGAGCACGAACGGTGACACCCACCTCGGTGGCGACGATTTCGATGCGCGGGTCATCGAATGGTTGGTGGGGGAGTTCAAGCGCGACCAGGGGATCGATCTCTCCAAGGATCCGATGGCGCTGCAGCGGCTGAAGGAAGCCGCCGAAAAAGCCAAGATGGAGCTGTCGACGGTCATGCAGACGGAGATCAATCTGCCGTTCATCACGGCGGACCAGTCCGGTCCCAAGCATCTGAACCTCTCGCTCACGCGCGCCAAGCTCGAGCAGCTCGTGGACGATCTGGTCAAGCGGACCATGCCGCCCATGCAGCAGGCGCTGACGGACGCCGGCCTCAAGCCGGGCGACATCGACGAAGTCATCCTGGTGGGTGGCCAAACGCGCATGCCGAAGGTCCAGGAGATAGTCAAGAGCTTCTTCGGCAAAGAGCCGCATAAGGGCGTGAACCCCGACGAGGTCGTGGCGATCGGGGCGGCGATTCAGGGTGGCGTGCTGGCGGGCGAAGTAAAGGACGTGCTGCTCCTCGACGTCACACCGCTGTCGCTCGGTATCGAGACGTTGGGTGGCGTGACGACGGTCCTCATCCCGCGCAACACCACGATTCCGACCAAGAAATCGGAGGTGTTCTCGACGGCTGAGGACAATCAGACGACGGTCGAGATCCATGTGCTGCAGGGCGAGCGCCAGATGGCGCAGGACAACCGCACCATCGGCAAGTTCCAGCTCACCGGCATTCCACCGGCTCCCCGCGGCATCCCGCAGGTCGAGGTGACGTTCGACATTGACGCGAACGGTATCTTGCACGTTTCAGCCAAGGACAAGGCGACGGGCAAGGAGCAGAAGATCCGGATCGAAGCTTCGTCCGGGCTCGCCGACAAGGACATCGACAAGATGGTGAAGGATGCCGAGGCGCACGCGGCGGAGGACAAGAAGCGGCGCGACGTGATCGAGCAGCGTAACCGGCTCGATAACATGGTGTACCAGGTCACCAAGGAGTCGAAGGACTGGGTCGACAAGCTCGAGGCGGGCCTCAAGTCCCGGCTCGACGCCGCCATTCAGTCGGCGCAGCAGGCGCTGCGCAGCGGCAACGCTGACGAAATCAGCAAGGCACTGGACGAGCTGCAGCAGGCATATTCAGCCGCGGGAGCGTCGCTGTACGCGGCTCGTGGCGCAGGCGCGGAAGCAGGCGCTGGCCCCTCAGCCGGCGCCGACGGTCAGCCCGGTGCGGGAGACAGTACGAAAAAGGACGAGAAGGTTGTGGATGCCGATTACGAAATCATGGACGACGATAAATCGAAGAAGTCTTAAAAGGGGGCGCTGATGTCGGTGAAGACGCGGGACTGGTTGAAATTCGGCTCACTGGTGGCAATGGCGTTTGCCCTCGGTCTGGCATTCGCCTCGGCGTTCCGCCTGCCGTCTCGAGGCGAGGCGGCGGTGCGGTCGGTGCTGCAGGACACGAGCCGGCCGTTGCCGCAGGCCAAGGCGGCCGTGGACCTGGGCGACGCCTTCGCCTCCGTAGCCGACCATGTGAAGCCGGCGGTGGTATTCATCAAATCGGAACGTCGCGAGCGGACCACGAACCGCCGCCTCCCCCCCGGGTTTGACGATTTCTTCCAGATGCCGCGTCGCCCCCAGATCGAGCAGGGCTCCGGATCGGGTTTCATCGTCTCGCAGGACGGCTACATCCTCACCAACAACCACGTCGTGCAGGGCGCCGACCGGGTGACGGTTCGGCTGTACGACAATCGTGAGTTCACCGCCAAGACAATTGGCACGGATCCGAACACGGACATCGCAGTCATCAAGATACTGACAACCGGGTTGCCTACAGTGCGGCTCGGCGATGCCGACTCCACCAAGATCGGCAACTGGGTACTCGCGATCGGTAATCCGCTCGGTGAGGCCTTCACGTTCACGGTGACGGCAGGAATCGTGAGTGCCAAGGGCCGGGGGTTACAGGGGCTGAATTCAGGCGGGCTGGCGATTCAAGACTTCATTCAGACCGACGCGGCCATCAATCCCGGCAACTCGGGAGGACCGTTGGTCAACGTGCGCGGCGAAGTCATCGGCATCAATGCGGCGATCGCCAGCGAGACCGGATTCTATTCCGGCTACGGGTTTGCGATCCCCATCAACATCGCCAAGACCGTGATGACGCAGCTGATCGCGACCGGCCATGTCGAGCGATCCGTCATAGGCGTTTCAGTCCTACCGGTGCGGCAAGAGGACGCGGAGGACGTCAAGCTGCCTGACATCAAGGGGGCGGTCGTGCAGGGATTCACAACCGATAATGCTCCCGCCAAGCTCGCCGGTCTTCAAGAGGGGGATGTCATCATCTCGATCGACGGTCAGCCGGTCGAATCGGTCGCCCAGCTGCAGCAGCGTGTTGGATTCAAGAAGCCCGGCGAGACCGTTCAGGTTACCGTGGCGCGGAAGGGAGGGGCTCGGAAGACGATTCCGGTCAAGCTGACCGCGGCACCTGGCAGCGAATCCGAAACCGCCGACGCCGCTGACGACCGTCCGAGCCGGGATTCAGCCCCGTCCGAGCAGGCGCTTGGCATCTCGGTGGAACCGCTGTCGCAAGAGGATGCGCGTGATGCCCAACTCAGCTCGGTGATCCGGAGCGGAGGTGGCCTTGTGGTCACGCAGGTATCTCCGGATGGTCCTGCTTACGAACGACTGGCTGATCCCAATAACGGAGGCCCCGTTATCATCCTCCGCGTCAATGGACAGCCCACACGAACCCGGGCAGACCTCCACCGGGCTCTAGCGTCCAGTAGATCTGGTGACCTCGTCATGCTCACAGTCCTGTGGCGGACAGGGGACGGCTGGCAACCGCGGATCGTGCGCCTGCGCCGTCAGTAATCCACAGCGCTCATGAGACGCCAAGGGCCCTCAATCGAGGGCCCTTATGTCATGTGGGTTGGCGACGATCCACCAACATCACGACGGCGGTCGCCGCCAGCCAGAGGACGAACAGCGTCTGGCCGTAGTAGAGCATCGGCGAGAACTCGCTGAACACTACGGCCACGACGCCGTCTACCAGCGCCACTCCCCACGCCGTCCACGCCAGCCATTTCGGCCAAATCGCGCCGTTGCGAATCATCCAACCGAACATGTAGGCCACCAGCCCCAGCATGAACGTCGCGAGCCGCTCGGCGGCGAGCCCCACGGGATGCAGCATGTCGTAGATGAAAACGGCGTGCGTGCCCGTCAGTCCCGCGTCGGACGCGGTATACGCGTGCGCCAGCTGGTAGCCGGCGCCGACCATGAACAGGATGTTGAGCGACCAGACCGAGAAGGCAAACGCGCCCATGCGAACCGCGGCGCGCCCCGGCGTCGCGCCAGGCGTGTCGTTGTGGCGCAAGGCCACTCCGATGACGCCGGCATACATGAATGCGAGCCCGAAGAGCAGCGCCCAGTGAATCACGCGCCACCCGCTCGTCTTCGCGATGGTGGCGAGCTGCGCGGCACCGTCGCCGGAGAGCATCGGATGATTGAGGCCGGCGATCCCGAACAGCAGCGCGCCGACGAGCAGGCAGAGACCATAGAACAGCGGACGACGCGTCACGATCATGGGGCCCTAATCTAGCACGCGCTCAGCCCGACGATATATTGGGCCGCCATGGACTTGAATCGCATTCTGCGCGAGGGCTTCATCGCCGGATGCATCGGCGCGGCCACCGTCGCAGTCTGGTTTCTGATTATCGACTCGATCAACGGTCATCCATTCTTCACACCCGCGATGCTCGGCAGCGCCGTGTTCTGGGGCGCATCGGGAACCGGCGCCGTCGTCATGGAGCCCGCCCGCATCTTCGGCTATACGATGATTCACGTCAGCGCGTTCGTGGTGGTCGGCTGCATCGCCGCCGCCCTCGCCGCCGAAGTCGAGTACGCGCCGTCTACGCTGTTTCTCGTCGTCGTGGGGTTCTGCTTCTTCGAGGTGGGGTTCTACATCCTCGTCGCACTATTGGCCAAGCCACTCCTCGGATACTTAGCGTGGTGGAACGTGGCTATTGGGAACGGGTTGGCAGCATTCGCCATGGGGTATTACCTCTGGCGCGAGCACCCGCGGATCGGCGAGGAGTTGAGACGGCATCCGCTGGGGGAGACGGAGGATGGAGAATAGCGCCGAATGATCAATGTCCAATGATCACTGATCATTGATTATTGATTATTCGCGCGCCCCATAGGCCTCTTCCGGAACCTTAAGCTCGGCATCGGCGCGCGCATCCCATACCGAGTATCGGAACCAGATCACCGTGAGCACGATCCACAGCATCAACCCGCCCAGCACCCACATCAGCAGCCCACCGATCTGCTGATCGTCGAGCGGCGATAACCTACCCACCCGGGGTGCTGCGGCGTAAAACGGATAGAGCACCGAGTCCGACAGCGTGATGAGCACGCCGGTCACGGACATCGGAATGCCCAGCAGAAACAGGTACAGCATCTGGAGCAAGTGCGGGATCCGCGGCAGCTCGGGCACCGGTGACAGTACCGGCCACCACATGATCACGGCGGTGGTCAGGAAAACGAGGTGCTGGAGGATGTGGAGGTTGTGATGGCGCAGCGCCGCTTCGTAGAGCGCGGGCGCATGCCAGATCACGATCGGCCCCGTGAACAGCAGCGCCGCGGCCAGCGGGCGCGTGACCACTCGACCGGCGGCCATGACCCAGCGCGGGCGCAGCAACGGCCGGATGACGTGCGCCGGCGTGCCGTACAGCAGCAGCGGCGGGAACACCAGCGTCAACAACAGGTGCTGCGCCATGTGCGCACTGAAGAGATAGGTATCGGAGAGATTGTGCAGCGGCCCGTTGAGGGCGAGGAACAACACCGCCAGCGCCCCGGCGAAGCTTGCGACGTGCCGACGTGCCGACGTGAGGCCACCCAAAAAGACGTAGAGCCCGCCCATAACGGCGAGCCCTATGATCACGCTGGGATGAAGATCCCACCTATTCCAGGGATTCACGTCCCGGTACGGAGACGAACAGCTCCATAAAAGATGAGGAGCAGACTCACCACCACGGCGAAGCCCAGCAGCAGCGGACCGCCAAACAGGAAGGCGAAGAAACGGTTATCGAATTTCAAGTGCATGTAGAACATCACGACGAGCGTGAACTTCACGGCCGACAGCACCAACAAGACCGGCACGAGGACGCCTTGGAAGGCGGGCACGTAGAAGACGCCGACCTCGATCAGCGTGATCATCACGAGGATCAAGGCGATCCGGAGATAGGTGCCCGTCGTCGCGTGGGCCGGCTGCGTCCCGTGCGCCTCGCCGTGTTCGCTCATTCCCTGTCCCTCACTGAATCAGGTACACGACGGTAAAGATCACGATCCACACGACGTCAACGAAGTGCCAATACAGCCCGGTGATCTCGACCGTGAGCGCGTTCTGCGGTCCGAGCTTGCCGCGTAGCGCCTGGATCCAGAGTGTCAGCAGCCAGATCACACCAACCGTCACGTGGGCGCCGTGCGTCCCCGTCAGCACGTAAAACGTCGAGCCGAACAGGTTCGTGGTCAGGCCGAGTCCCTCGTGCACAAAGTGGCTGAATTCCCAAAACTGGCCGCCCAAGAAAATGAGGCCGAGGAGCGCCGTGACGAACAGCCAGATCTTGCCCCGCTTCATGTCGCCGCGCTGTACCGCCGCAAGCGCGAGCACCATCGCCAGACTCGACATCAGCAAGTCGAACGTGCTGAACGACGTGAACGGGATATTCAGAATCTCGTGCGGGTACGGACCGACGAGGCTTCTTCCTTTGTAAACCAGATACGTCGCGATCAGCGAGCCGAAGAGCAGGCATTCCGAGCCGATGAACGCCCAGAATGCCAGCTTGCGGCTGTCGAGTCCCATGCTCGTGCGGTGCGCCCCGCTCGTGTGCGTGGATGCGTGTGTCATCTACATCTCAAAGGGCTCATAGGCCCAGCGGTAGATCCCGACGATCACGACAGCCGCCCCGCCGAGGACGATGGGGATCAGATGTGAGAGCGCGCCGATCGCCATGACGGGCAGGCCCAGCGCCGTCAGCATCGGCCACCACGAGCCCCCCGGCACGTGAATCGGCGCGGGCGGCCGCGCCGGCAGCGCAGTCATCGGCGCGTGCCGCTCCGTTTGCCACAACGGCATGCGGCTCTCCACGGTCGGGATGACTGTGAAGTTGTAGACCGGCGGCGGCGAAGGAATCGCCCATTCGAGCGTCGCCCCACCCCAGGGGTCGGCGGGCGCATCGATCGGCCGGCTGCGCGTCCGCAGCAGATTCCAGAAGAAGATCAGGGTGGCGACGCCAATCACGAACGCGCCGATCGTCGAGGCGAGATTGAATCCCGCCACGCCGAGCTCGGACGAGTAGGTGTAGATGCGCCGCGGCATGCCGAGTAGGCCGGAGAGATGCATCGGGAAGAACGTCAGGTTCATGCCGATCAGCGTGAGCCAGAAGTGCCACTTCCCGAGTGTTTCCGAGAGCATGCGGCCCGTCATTTTGGGCCACCAGTAATAGATCCCGGCAAACAGTCCCAGGATCGTCCCGCCGAACAGGACGTAGTGGATGTGCGCCACCACGTAGTACGTATCGGTCTGCTGGAGATCGGACGGCGCCGCGGCGTGGGAGACGCCCGACAGGCCGCCGATGATGAACATGGCGATGAACGCGATGGCGAACAGCATCGACGTCGTGAAGCGAATCTGCCCGCCCCACAGCGTGCCGATCCAGTTGAAAATCTTCACTCCGGTGGGGATCGCGATCAGCATCGTCGTTCCGGCGAAGACGGAGTCGGCGATCGGTCCAAGCCCCGTTGAAAACATGTGGTGGCTCCAAACGCTCCACCCGAGGAACGCGATCAGCACCCCCGAATACACGACGACGGTGTAGCCGAACAGCGGCTTCCGGCTGAATGTCGGCAGGACCTCCGACACGATGCCCATGGCGGGCAGGATCAGGATGTACACCTCGGGGTGACCAAACATCCAGAACAGGTGCTGCCAGAGAATCGGATCGCCGCCCCCCGACGGGAGGAAGAAGTGCGTCCCGAAAAAGCGGTCGAACATCAGCAGCACGAGGGCGACGGTAATCACCGGAAACGCCGTGATGACGAGGAACTGGGTGACGAGGGTCATCCACGTAAACGGCGGCAGGCGCAGCATCCGCATGCCCGGCGCGCGCATGTTGAGAATCGTCACGACGAAGTTGAAGCCGGCGGCGAGCGAGGCGATCCCGAGGATCTGCAAGCCGAGCAGCCAGAAGTCGACGTTCGGTCCCGGCGAATACTGCCGCGAGGTGAGGTTGGCGTAGCCAAACCAGCCGGCATCGGGGGCGACGGACAGGCGGTCGGCCCCGAACAGCGGCCCGGCGATGAAGCTCGCGTTCAAGAACAGGCCGCCCAGCAGGAACACCCAGTAGCTGAAGGCATTCAGTCGCGGAAACGCGACGTCGCGCGCGCCGATCTGCAGCGGAATGATGAAGTTGAAGAACGCGGCCGACAGCGGCATGAGCGCCAGGAAGATCATCGTGGTGCCATGCATCGTAAACAGCTGATTGAACGTCTCGGCGCTCACGCCGAGGCCGCCATCCGGCCGCACCAGCTGCGCGCGGATGATGAGCGCCTCGGTTCCGCCGATCAGGAAAAAGCCGAACGCCGTCCAGAAATAGAGCAGGCCGATCCGCTTGTGATCGGTGGTGGTCAGCCAGCTCTTCATTTGAGGCTCTGGAGATAGGCGATCACGACAGCGAGATCCTGGGGCGACAGATTCTGCGGCGGCATCAGCGCCCCGGGCTTGAGCGATGGGGCATTCATGATCCAGCGGTGCAGCATCTCGGGCGTGTTGGGGAACAACGCACCCGCGATCGTCGCCCGGCCGCCGACATGGGTCAGATCAGGACCGACCTTGCCCTGCGCGATCCCGGTGATGGTGTGACAGCCGATGCACGCGCTGCGCCTGAAGACCTGTTGCCCCGCCTCGACGGGCGACCCCTTCGCGGGCGTTGCCGGGTTGGCGCGCTGCTGGTCCACCCAGCGCTGGAAGGAGGAGTCCGACTGCACGACGACGCGGAGTCGCATGTTGGCGTGCGAGGCGCCGCAGAACTCCGCGCACTGCCCCCCATACTCGCCGGTCGAGTCCGCGCGGAAGGCGATGCGATTGGTGCGTCCCTGAATGAGATCACGCTTTCCGCCCAGCCGCGGCACCCAGAAGCTGTGGATCACGTCCGCCGACGTCATCTCGAGCTGAATCGGCGTGCGCACCGGCAGGTGGAGCTCGTTGTACGCGCTGATTTTCAGCGCCGGGTAGCGGTACTCCCACCACCACTGGTGTCCGATGACTTCGACCTGCAGCGCGCCCTCGGGCGCGTGACCTGCCGTGGCGAAAATCGTGCGCATCGTCGGCACGGCGATGAACACCAGGATCAACGCGGGCGCGAGCGTCCACCCGATCTCGAGCGCGGTATGGCCGTGCACCGGCTTGGGGGCCGCAGCGCCGGGGCGCGCGCGAAAGCGCGCGATGGCGATCAGCAGCAGCGTCTCGACGATGAGAAAGACCGCGACCGCCCACCAGAACACGGTCTGGAAGAGCCCGTCGAGCTCGCTGCTGAAATCGGATCGGGGAGCGAACACCGATTGCGGGAATGGTCCGCTGCAGGCGGTGAGAACGAGCAGGACTGCGGCGAGTACTAACGGCACGGCGTCAAACTAGTGCGGAGGCGGGACGCCCGGGAGTCCGGGCATTTCGACCGGCGTCTCCGTGATGGATGACGTGGCCCCGGTGCCCTGCGCCGCCAGCTCCATGACACCGCCGTCTTTCAACGTCCCTTTTATCATGGCGAATTGCTGATCGGGCTGCAGCCAGACTTCAGACACCATCGTCTGGCGTGGATGCTTGAGGTGCAGCGCGCGGAACTGACCGGCGGGAACCGTCACCTGTTCCCACCCCACGACTTCCATCTCGTGACACGCTCGCGTCATCTCGGCCGCCATGTTCATGCCGGGAGCGCTGTTGATCATTTGGATCATCTGCGGCGGCATCCGCATCGCGGGTTGATCCCCGCTCTTCATCACAACACTGCGCACGCTTCCCCCGCCGAGGCTCGGCACCAACATCTGCATGATCATCTTCGCGTCGGGACGCCGGGGATCCTCGATCGCCACTTCGTACCAGTAATACGGCTTTCCTTCGTGCGGCTCCTTGCCGACGACGGCCATCCGCATCGTGCTACCTCCGGATGGGCCGCCGGTCCACTTGTAGCTCGCCCACGTCCCGACCGTGAAGGTTCGGTTCTCGATTTGGCTGCAGATTTTATCCTTATCCGAGACTTGGGCTGCCGCCGGCGTCGCGTGTACGGCGCAAACACCGACCACGGCAATCAGTGGGATGACACGGCGGTGGAACATGGGAATGGCTCCGCAAGCGTGGGGAAACGACACCAGGAACCGGGAAAGTATACATTTCTCGGAAGTTTGCGACCGTGGCGGAATTGGCAGACGCGCCAGCCTTAGGAGCTGGTGGGGCAACCCGTGGGGGTTCGAGTCCCTCCGGTCGCACTGGCCGCCCGCCTAGCGGCGGGCGGGAGGTTTTGAAGGTTGGTGAAGGGCGGTGAAGGTTGCGGAGGTTGTCTAACACCGACCCGTTCAGATCCTCCACCAACCTTCACCGCCCTCCACCTTCCGTCCGTGGTTAGATTATCCCGCACATGCCCGAGATTCTTGTAAAAAAGACGAGAGCGGAGCCCGGCGAGGCATCCCTCGAGGTAAGTATTCCTCCGGAGAGCGTCCGGGCGGCCGAAGAGCGCGCGACCAAGGTCTACCAGCAGCGCGCCCGCCTGCCGGGCTTCCGGCAGGGCAAGGTCCCGGCCGCCGTGGTGCGGAAGAAGTTCGCCGACGATATCCGCCAGGAGACGTTGCGCGAGCTGGTGCAGGAGAGCTGGCGCGTCGCGCAGAAGCAGGAAGAGCTGAAGCCGATCGCCGACCCGCACATCCACAACCTGAAGTGGGAAGACGGCGCCCCCGTCACGTTCGAGTTCCACGTCGAGCTGAAGCCCGACTTGAAGCTCCAGCGCCTGGGCGGCTTCCGGCTCACACGGACGGTGCCCGCGGTCACCGCCACCCAGGTCGATGCGCAGCTCACCGCGATGCGGGAGCAGCGCGCGCCGTGGACTCCGGTCGCCGGTGAAAAGCCGAAGCCCAAGGATCTCGTGGACGTGGTGATCGCGACCCGTGAGAACGGCGAGGTCAAGGATCCACAGCCCTACCAGTTCGTGCTGGGCGAGGGCCGCGCGATTCCCGACGTCGAAGAGCGCGTCATGAGCCTCACGCCGGGCGAATCGGTGGACGCCACAGTCCGGTTCCCCGACGACTTCGCCGAGGAAGCCAAGCGCGGGCAGACCCGCGACATCCAGCTCACGCTGCGTGAAGTGAAGCGTCAGGAGCTGCCCGCCCTGGACGACGCGTTCGCGCGCGAAATGGGCGACTTCGAGTCGCTCGAGGCTCTCCGGGCGACCGTCGCCGAGGATCTTGCCAAAGAGGCAGGAAAAGAAGCCGACGCCAAGGTGCGCTCGGAACTGATCGAGCAGATCGTACAGGCGAACAACGTCGTGGCGCCGCGGCCGCTGGTCGAGCGCGTGCTGGGGATGTACGCGCAGGCGTACGAGGTCCCCGAGGAGCGCTGGCCGCAGTTCGCGCAGGAATTCCGCTCCATCGCCGAATCCCAGGTGCGGCGCGATCTGGTGCTCGACTACGTGGTCGAATCCCAGAATCTGCGGGCCACCGAAGCCGAGCTGGATGAGCGCATCCAGCAGCTCGCCGAGCGGCGCGGGATGCCGGCGGCACAGCTGTATGCGTCGTTGGAGAAGGCCAAGCGGCTCCGCGATGTCGCGCGGAGCATCACCGAGGAGAAGGTGTTCGCCTATCTCCTGTCGCAGTCCACCGTGGAGCAAGCGTGACGAAGAGCGAAAGCCACATCTATCCCCCGTACATCATCGAGCGCTCGAGCCGTGGCGAGCGCACCTACGACATCTTCAGCCG
>Ga0209056_10003357_pt1 | contig 17117 bp, 15 predicted proteins | sample GraSoiAngelo_114_FD_185876 | JGI IMG/M metagenome (GOLD analysis project Ga0209056, IMG submission 185876) | Grasslands soil microbial communities from the Angelo Coastal Reserve, California, USA - 14_0903_13_40cm (SPAdes) (version 2) | ecosystem: Environmental > Terrestrial > Soil > Grasslands... | reverse complement strand
TGACTCCGACGAGGTACCTACTCTCGGAGTCCTCAATTGGAATCTGACGTGTCCAGCAGACTTCAACTAGCCGTGCGGTCTTGCCCCTGGTGGAGGCCGGCACCTGAACTTCGAACACCTGCTGCACCGGAGGGCTCTGATCCATGAGAAGCAACATGCCCCCTCTGCTGATGTTGATCGAGAGCGCCTCCCCATGGTGAATCGCCATCGCGGCGTCCCCCAGAGACTCACTTATTTCATAGGTCTCAATAAAATCAGATGAAACGGGCTGCTCTTCGGTCAACAGTGTCGTCTCAATCTTCGTTTCCATGGTGCCTCCTCTGAAAGTAAGAAGTCCTAGTATGGAGAGCTAAGGGAAGGCCATATCACTGGGGGAGTCGCCCCCCCCTTTGGTATGGGTAAACCTACATAATAGGGATTGCGCTTCTCCTCCAGTCCTTCTAGTTTCACCTGCGCTCAGAGAGCCCACTGACCTACTAGGAACCTGACGTGGATGCACCAAGTGCGCCCTTTGATTATCAATATTTTCAATTAGTTATAGTTGGAATGCCCCCAATCCGACTCCATGCAGCCTGTGGAAACCACGCGCAGGAGCTTCCCCGCACGGAGTCCCAGGTAAGGAGAAGATCGCAGTGCACAACGCCAGCCCGGAGATACCAGGTGTGCCAACAACGTCAACAATTGGGGAGGGTGTAGTGAGGACAGTGAGACCGAGGCCGTGTTACCGGGCAGGTGTTGTGACAGACTTAAGATTTTTAGAGTACATACAAATAGTTCGATAGCACAGCTTACATGCGTGTCTAAGAGGCGCGTTAACAAGCGATTGCCAGGAGCGTAAAGTCACCGTTCTCTGACAAGGAGATGCGATATGATTCCACGCCGTGTTGTTGTGACTGGTGGAGCCGGCTTCATTGGCTCCAATCTCGTCGATAACCTGTTGCGTGACGGAAATGTTGTGACGGTTTTTGATAGCTTGATTCGCCGGGGGAGTGAAGCTAACCTCGCCTGGCTTCAGGAGCAGCATTCCTATAACAGGTTCCGAGCGGTGCGCGGAGATGTCCGCGACTTCCCTGCGGTGCAGTCCGTCATCCGTGATGCGGATGTGGTGTTTCATCTGGCCGCACAGGTCGCCGTCACCTCGTCTGTTGAGGATCCCCATTCTGATTTTGAGGTGAACGCACTCGGGACCTTGAACATCCTTGAGGCAGCCCGACTGAGCGGTCGGCAGCCCATTGTCGTCTTTACGTCGACCAACAAGGTCTACGGCGGCATGGAAGATACCATGGTGGTCGATCGCAACGCCCACTACGAATACCGCGACTTTCCAAACGGGATCCCCGAGTCGCAGCCGCTCGACTTCCACTCTCCTTATGGGTGTTCGAAAGGCGCGGCAGACCAATACGTCCGTGACTATGCGCGCATCTACGGCCTTCCAACCGTCGTTTTCCGCATGAGTTGCATTTATGGGCCCAGGCAGTTTGGAACCGAGGACCAAGGCTGGTTGGCGCACTTCATGATCGCGCTTGTCACCGGGCGGCCGATCATGATCTATGGGGACGGGAAGCAAGTCCGGGATGTGCTCTTCATCGACGATCTGGTGCGTGCTTTTCGACTGGCGGTTGAGAGAATTGAGACCACGAGAGGTCAGGTCTACAACATTGGGGGCGGCCCATCGAACACGCTGTCCGTCTGGATTGAGTATGGAGAGATGCTGGCGCGGCTGGCGGGTCGCAGGGTCAGTGTTCTGTTTAGCGGATGGCGTCCTGGGGACCAGCGCTGCTATGTGAGCGACATTCGGAAAGCATATTCCGACCTGGAGTGGCGGCCGGAAGTTGACAAGGAGGAAGGCGTGCGGCGCCTTTGGAAGTGGGTGTCATCGAACCAGGACATGCTGCGGCGACTGGTAGACAACGGCGTCCCACATTCCGTTGTGGCGGAGTGATTTGCATGAACATTCTGGTCACAGGGGGCGCCGGCTTCATTGGCTCTCAACTGGCCGACGGCCTGATCCGTGAGGGCCACCGGGTCGTGATCGTGGACAATGAAACCACGGGCCGGAGCCCCAACGTCCCCGTGGAAGCCGTCTACATCAAGGGTGACGTGACTCGGTTCGCGGATCTCGAACTCGCGTTTGCTCAAGGGCTGGACGCGGTATGCCATATTGCCGGTCAGGTGTCGCTCATCAGTTCCTTCACGAACCCGTTGGTCGACCTTCGGGTCAATGTCGAGGGCACCGTGAACGTCCTTCAGCTCTGCCTGAAGTACCGCGTTCCGCGGCTTCTCTATGCCAGTTCGATGACAGTCTACGGTACCAGTGAACAGCTGCCGACTCCGGAGAGCGCACCCTGCGCACCCATCTCATACTACGGCATCACCAAGTACGCTGCCGAGCGCTACGTGCACGCCACCGCCCAGCGTGTAGACCTGGATTTCGCATTCCATGTGACCTCCTTCCGGATGTACAACGTGTACGGGCCGCGGCAGGCGTTGGACAACCCATATCAGGGGGTCCTCGGAATCTTCCTGGGAAACCTGTTGCGGGATGAGCCTGTCACCATTTTTGGCGACGGGCATCAATCGCGCGATTTCATCTATATCGATGATGTCGTGGAAGCATGGGTTTCAGCGCTGGCGAATCCCGAAACCTACGGAGGTGTGTTCAATCTTGGGAGCGGTCACCGTCTCTCCATCAACCAACTCGCCGATCACGCCCTCGCGGCGTTCGATCGGACTCGCATTGACGGAAGGGTCGTGTATGCGCCAGGCCGCCCCGGCGAGCAGCGCCACGTGGAGGCCGACATCACCCTGGCGCGCAAAGTCCTTGGGTGGCAGCCGAGAATGCCATTCAACGTGGGGCTGGCAGAGACTGTACGGTGGGCGACCGCGATTTTTTCGAGGCCTGCGGCGTGAACAGCTGCAGGAGTCACGCTAATGGGCTGGCGCTCTTCGCAATCATGCCCGCGACCAAGCGCTCGCGATGGCTGGCTCTCTTCGTTGCAGAGCGTCGTCTCAAGGACAGTCGGTCAAACCATAACAGCAATGTGCAAATGAACTATTCAGCTCCAGCAGGGGGCGGAGGTCTGGAATGAAGCTGCTGATTGTCTCAAAGCTGGATCGCTATGCACGTGCCGTTACCACGATCTCGAAGTACGTCCAGGTAGGGAAGGCGCTCGGCCACGAGGTTGCGGTCTTTGGCGAACAACTCTCGAATGTGCCCTCGGTGCCCTATTCGCTGGATGTGAGCAAGTTTGACTTCGCCATCTTCGTCGTATACGAAACGTCGGACTTTCCCGATTTGCCGTACCTCGCCCGATTACTTGACGGCATGCCCAAAGAGCGGCGCGTCATCATCGACTGCTGCGGACGCTACAACGAGACGATCCGGATCGAGCACGATTTCAACCACCTGGAGAAGATGGACGGCCACCAGGGTTGGGAATGGATTGAGGGGCTCCAGGCAGTGTCAGACAGGATCTTGCAGCCGACGCTGAGTCCGTTGCGGACGGACGTGCGTCCCTTCCTGTTCCACGCCTACGATCCGGGGGTGGCCGCGCATCGCGACAGCACGCCACATCAGGCGACGCAAACCAGGCCGGGCAACGGGGATGGAGGTAAGCCCTACGGCCTAATCTACGTGGGCAACAACTGGCAACGTTGGACTCAAATGCGGCGCTTGCTTGAAGCGATCGAGCCGTTGAAGAACGATCTGGGCCCCATCTGTCTAGCGGGATGGGACTGGGACAAGCGGCCGGATTGGGCTATACAGCTTGGTGTGCGCGGCGCGGATGTCGATCCTGCTCTGCTGGATCGGCTGGGTGTGGAGAGGAGGAACGCGATCCCGTTCGATGAGGTCATCGAGTTCGTCGGGCAGGCGCGCTTCACCCCCATCTTCCACCGGCCGCTGTTCAACCACCTGGGGCTCGTGACGAACCGTACCTTCGAGATGTTCTGCTCCGACGCTATCCCTCTCCTCATGCTACCCCAGGATATGGTCGAAGCGATCTACGGCGCAGACGCCCGTCCACTGACGCCTGGTGACGACGTGGCGGCGTGCCTTGAGGACATGTTGCGCCGCCCCGACACGTACTGGGAGGCGGTTTTAAAGACCCGAGGCCACCTGTCTGTGCATCACTCGTACGAGAAACGCTTCAAGGAACTGCTAGCGATCCTGGAGCGCTAAGGTGCCAGTGACCGCAAGCAGAACGCGCCAAAGGGTGGGGCTATGAAGATCCTGTTCGTCATGGAGAAGCGGGTGAATGCAGGCAGTATTCAGGCCGTCGCCAACTACATGCGCGCCGGCGACGAATTTGGCCATTCGATTGCACTCTACGGACGCCAGGATCCGAACTTTCCCCGCCTCCGATTCTCAACAGAGGCCAGCGCCTTCGACTACGTGGTGTTTATTATCGAGTCGAGGCTCCAGTGGATGAGCGGGCTGCGACTGCCCCGAATCCTGTCCAGGGTGCCGCGCGGCCGCCGGGCCATCCTCGACGCCGACGGCATGTACAACCCCACGATCGCTGTCGAAGGCTACGATCGGAACCACGCGAACGAACGCGAACGATTGGTGTGGCTGACTACTTTCGATTATCTGGCGGACAAGATCCTTCAGCCCACGCCCGTGCCGTGTCAGCCAGGGGTAATCGCCCTGGCGTTCTACGGCTACGATCCTGCCTCGCAGATCAGAGCCGACGCCGCGCCACCCAAGCGCTTCGACATTGTGCACGTAGGGCATAACTGGTGGCGCTGGCGGGAGGTGAGCAACTCCTTGCTGCCGGCCATCGAGCGGATCCGCGATCGCTTGGACGGCATTTGCTTCGTGGGAGCGTGGTGGGATGGGGTGCCGCCATGGGCACGCGCGCTCGATCTCGAGGCCGCTTTTTGTGTGGAAGTGGAACGGTTCCGGCGGGTGCGCATCGAAGTGAGGCCACCCGTACCCTATTCGCAGGTTATCCCGACTATGAGTGAGGGCCGTGTTAACCTCATGACACAACGTCCGCTATTGCGCCAGCTCAGATTCCTGACGTCCAAGTACTTCGAGATTTTCTGTGCCAATACCATCCCACTGGTCATGCTCGACCCGGATCATGCGGAGTCCGTTTACGGCCCGGCGGGACGCGAACTAGCGCTGCACGACGGGATCGGCGACAAGTTGCTCGACGTGCTCAGCCGACCGCACAAATATAGGGAAAGCGTAGAACAAGTTCGTCGCCATCTGGTCCAGCACCATTCCTACCAGCGCCGCCTGCAAGAGCTCGTGGCCGCGCTCGCAGCCTGAGCCCGATCCAAGCGGTCGTCAGGGAGGATCGCGAGGTATGAGGTTGATGTTCATCTACTGGCCCTTTGAGGACCAGGGCAGCGGCTTGGTCATCCAGGGTTACAGCGCGGCCGCCGAGGCGCTTGGTCACCAGGTGGTGGTATATGGCCGGGAGAACCCGAAAATACCATTGAATTACTCCTTGGATATTGAATCGGCCGACGCGGTCATCTTTATCTTCGAGTGGACGACGGACCTGTGGCGGGCCGACCACCTCGACCTCGCGCGGCTGGTGGGCAAGGTGCCGAGGGAGCGGCGCGTGATCCTCGATGGCGATGGCAACTACAACGACGTCATAAGCGTCTTGGGAGACTACAACCACCGAGACGCGGCGGCGAGCCGGCGATGGATTGATGTGTGTGACAGCCTGTCTGACAAGATCTGCCAACCCACCTTGCACCCCTTGCGGGAGAACGTGCGTACGTTCTTGTTCTACGCCTACAACCCGGCGTGGGAGGTGCCCCTGGACTTCAGCGACAAAGATTACGATATGATCTATCTCGGGAACAGCAAATTCCGCTGGCGTCCCATGCAGCGGGTGTTGCAGGCCCTCGAGCCGATCCGTGAGCAGGTGGGTCGGATCGCCCTGGTCGGCCACGGTTGGGATTCGCTCCCGCCATGGGCTGCCTACATGCGGATGGAGGACGCCTACTATACTGACGTACCTTACCTGAGAAAGCTGGACATCGAAGTCCTGCCTCCAGTCCCCTTCAACCAGGTCATTGGATGGATGAGCAAGGCGATCTTCAACCCGGTGCTTAGCCGGCCGACGTTTAGGCATCTGCGGCTGGTGACTCCCCGCTTTTTTGAGACGCCGGCCGCAAACACGATTCCCCTGTTCGGGTTAGAAGAGGCGTATGTGCAGGAGATCTATGGGGAGTGTGCCCTCGAACTTGTGTTGATGGGCGACCACGCGCAGGAAAAGATCCTCGATGTGGTGCGCTGGCCCGAACATTATGCGGACATCGTGATGGGTATCAGACAGCAGCTGGCCGAGAAGCACTCGCACGTTGCACGGCTACGGGAGCTGATCGAGATCGTGAAGAGTTGAGAACTGATGATTGGCAAGATGAACGTGCCCTGTACACGCATAAGCTGGGATCGACCACGAAGGATAAGGCCAGTAATCAACGTGAGGAGGCCCCCTCTTTTATGCGTCTGATATTCGTCCACTACGTGTACGAAGATCGTGGAAGCGCTCAGGATCTCCACAACTACGCTGAGGTTGCTAAGGCGTTGGGCCATGAAGTCGTGGTGTATGGTCCTCCGGACGGGAGATCGTCGTTCCGTTATTCGCTCGACATCAGGTCGGACGATGCAGTTATCTTCATTTTTGAATGGACGACGGAGATCCAGCGAGGCGACCACCTCGATTTCGTGCGCCTGGTTGGGAAGGTACCCCGGGAGCGACGAGTGATTATCGACTGTGACGGCAAATACAACGACGCGATCCGTGTTATTGGCGACTATAATCACCCGGACAGTGCGGCGAGCCGGCGGTGGACCGACGTCTGCGACAGTCTTTCTGACAAGGTCTACCAACCGACGCTCCACCCGCTGCGGTCGAACGTGCGCCCCTTCTTCTTCCACGCTTACAACCCGGCGTGGGAGGTGCCGTTGGACTTCAGTGCCAAGGAGTATGGGATGTACTATGTGGGCAATAATTGGTTCCGCTGGCGGCCCATGCAGCGGGTGCTGCAGGCCCTCGAGCCGATCCGTGAGCAGGTCGGCCGCATTGGCATGGTCGGCCACGGCTGGGATTCGCCTCCGCCCTGGACCAATCCGACCCTAATCGAAGACGCCTATCGCTCGGACCCGGGCTACCTGAGAAGGCTTAACATCGAGATCAGTCCCCCTATCCACTTCGACCAGGTGATCGGCTGCATGGGGAAGGGCACCTTCACACCGGTGATCTACCGCCCGCTGTTCAACCATCTACAGTTTGTGACCTGCCGCACATTTGAGACGCCGGCGGCCAATACAATCCCCTTGTTCGGGCTGGACGAGGCGTACGTGGAGGAGGTCTATGGCGAGCGAGGTCTCGAACTCATGCTAGGAGGAGAAAGGCCACATGAGAAGATCCTAGACATTTTGAGCCGACCTGAACATTATGGAGAAATCGTCATGGAGATCCGACGACATTTGGCCGAGAGGCACTCGTACGCCATGCGAGTTCAAGAGTTGATTGACATCGTAGAAAGTTGAGAAATACGGAGATAAGCGCTGAGATGACGAAGCTTGAGTTGGCGACTTCCGAGATGTCAATGCAACTGCGTTATGGCTTCAATGGGAGGGAAAACTGGCGCCACTTTGCGTTGGGCCCCCATCGAGAGTTCATTTGTGCGCGGCTCCGTGAGATGGGGACCGGCATCATCCGTATCTTCTTCGACGAGCGCTTTACCAATCCGGTATCGGACTGGCATCGATTTGCCGCCTACATCCAGGCCATACTGAACGTTGGCGCCGTACCCATGGTTACCTTCGCTAAGTTCCCTCCGCCATGCACATCGGGGGCGCGCTCGTTCGCCGACCGATGCGCGGAAGTCGTGAAGCATTGCATCGAGGAGTGGGGAGGCGGGACGGTACGCGACTGGTATTGGTGCGTGGGGCATGAACCCAACAGTGAGTGGGTCAGCGGCGGGCTCACTTTTGAGCAATATCGGCGTATTTACGAAGAGGTAGCGCAGGAGCTCTTGCGCTGGTTATCGCCCTATTTGGGCGGGCGCAAACCGCGGATTGGAGGCCCTGCCGCCGACGGCTTCCAGCCATTCTGGATGGACTGGGTCTGGCGATTCGTGAACGAAATCGACAACTCACTCATTGGCTTTGTCTCCTGGCACCGTTATGGAGATTGGCGCGAGCTGGGCCAGTGGGGGGCGCCTCATGATGAGACCGTCTTCCGAAGGCTTCTTATGGCCCGGACGACGGAGTACGAGACACGTGCAAAGGCGGTCGGCCGTATCCTTAGAGGGCGCAACATCTTGAACGTGTGCGGCGAGCTTAATGCTCATTCCCACCATGAGGCACGTGTCAGCCAGCAGTTTAACGAAACCATTTTCGGAGCGACCTACTATGCGTCTGCGCTGGTTCACTTGTTGCGAGGTGGAGCCGACGCTGAGATATTTCGGACGGGCACGGATAACAGTCCATATGGAATCATGGACGAAGCCACCATAGCCACTCCCGTCTTCCATGCCAAGAAGCTCTGTGCCCAGCACCTCCGCTATGGCGACCGCATTTCATTCCCTTCCTGCACTAAGCTGAACTCGGGCGTAAATGTTGTGGTAGCGCGTGGCGAGGATGCCCGGCAGAGCGCCCTTCTCGTCCATCTGAAGGACCAGGCGGCGACCTATGCGGTGTCTGATCTGGCGGGCGGCCTGGCAGACTGTGGCATGCTGCTCAAGATCGACGGCGGAACAGGGAATCGGGTGATAGAGATGAGCTGCGATGGTACGGTCAGATTCGATGGTTACGGCGTCGCTATGGTGACCAACGCAGTGCCCCATACGGACGAGGCCAGCCACGTAGGACTGCACGATGCATGTAGGGGTGAACAGTGACCCCAGTCGATATGGCAGCCTCCCTGCATAGGTCCAACGAGACGCGCATGCGACTCCGTTATGGCGTGAACGAGACTGACAGTTGGTGGCACTTTGCGCTAGGACCGCAGCGTGAAACCATCTGGGGCCGACTTCGGGAGATGGATACGCGCATCATCCGCATCTTCGTGTTTGATAAAAAGACGCCCGACCCGGTAACGGACTGGCATCTATTTGCCACCTACGTCCAGGCCGTACTCAACGTCGGCGCCATACCCATGATCACCTTCGCCAAGTTCCCCCTCCCGCGGCCGGTGGATGATCCTCGTGCCGTGCGCTGGTTCGCCAACCAGTGCGCCGATGTCGTCTGGAGCTGCATCGAGCAGTGGGGAGGGGAGACCGTACGTGACTGGTACTGGTGCGTATGGAACGAACCCAACAACACGTGGATTAGCGGCGGCCTTGGCTTTGAGCAATACCGCCGCATCTACGAGGAAGTGGCGCAAGGAATCCTGCGGTGGCTATCTCCCTTTTTGGGGGGATGTAAACTCCAGCTTGGAGGTCCCTCCGTCGAAGGCTTCGACCCGTTCTGGATGGATTGGGTCTGGCGATTCGTGAACGAAATCGACCATTCGCTTATCGGCTTCGTGAACTGGCACCTCTACGTAGATTGGCGTGACCACGGGGAGAAGGGCGCACCCGAAGACGGGGCAATCCATCGCGATTTGATCTTGTTTCAGACACCGGAGTATGAGTCACGCGCGCGCGCGGTGGCGCAGGTGGTGGGCGAGGCCAAGATCCTGAATGTCTGTGGGGAGTGGAACGCCCACTCACACTACTTGCCGTATGTAAGGGCACGGTTCAACCAGTCGATGTTCGGCGCGGCCTACGGTGCCTCGGCTTTACTGCACCTGATGCGTGGAGGTGCCGACGCTGAGATGTTGTGGACTGGCACCGACGACGCCTGCGGGTACGGGGTGATGGACAAAGACGCGTCTCCTACCCCCCTCTTCCACACGAGAAAGCTGTGCGCCCAATACCTCCGGTATGGTGACTGGCTTTCGTTCGCAACGTACGATCACGGCGACCCGGACGTCGATGTGGTAGTTTCGCATGGGCAGGAAGGACGAAAGAGCGCACTTCTAGTCCATCTCAAAGACAACGCAGCAACCTACGCGCTGTCTGAACTGGCTAGCGGTCTGGCAGAATGTCGCACGCTGCTCAAGATCGACGGCGGAACAGGGAATCAGGTACTGGAGACGAGCTGTGATGGCACAATCAGGTTCGACGGCTATGGCGTTGCCGTGGTTACAAATGCGGCAGCGCATACAGACGACAGAGGTCACGTGACATGGTCATGAAACTGTTTGAACCAGCACTGATGAACCTGACGTGGAAGATCCCCGACCACCTTTCGCCTGGAAAAGAGGAGTTGCTCCGCGTCGGCTGGGACCTGGCCACTGCAGAGAACAATAGCTATTGCCCGCAGAGCTAGAGGAACAATATGAAGGCCGGACCCTATACCGATTTCGCCCTTTACCGCCGACTCCTGCGCCAGGCGCAACCTTACTTGCTCCATATCGTGAGCATCTTCCTGATCAGCTTACTGGCCGCCCCCCTTGCGCTGCTCAACCCTCTTCCCCTGAAGATTGCTGTGGACAATGTGCTCGGCTCGGAGCCAATCCCTGGTTTCCTAGAGACGCTTCTACCTGCGGACGCGACACATTCCAGCACGGCGATCCTCTTCTTTGCTCTTGGCCTGTTATTGGTAGTCGCCATCCTCAACCAGTTACAGGTTCTTGCGGAGTGGTTGCTGCAAACCTACACTGGTGAAAAGCTGGTGCTCGACTTTCGGGCCAGGCTCTTCCACCACGTCCAGCGGATTTCGCTCTCCTATCACGATTACAGGGGCACAGCCGATTCTCTCTACCGCATCCAGAACGACGCCCCGGCAATCCAGGAGATTGCCATCTACGGCCTTATCCCCTTGGTCACCTCGGCAATTACACTGTCGGCGATGATCTTCGTAACAGCCCGAATCGACTGGCAGCTTGCCCTGGTCGCCATGACAGTCGCGCCTCTTTATTTTATTTTGGTTCTGGTCTATCGCCAGCCTCTTCGGACCCGGTGGCGTGAAGTGACATCGCTGGAAAGCTCCGCCATGTCTGTGGTGCATGAGGTCCTAACTGCGGTCCGCATCGTGAAGGCGTTTGGGAGAGAGGACCAGGAAAAGGACCGCTTCGTGCGTCGGTCGCAGGAAGGTATGTGGGCAAGGTTTCGTGCTGCCTTCGCTGAAGGCCAATTTGGTCTCCTCATCAGTCTCACGACCGCAATTGGGACGGTTGCGGTTCTCTTCATCGGCATACGTCATGTTCAGTCTGGCACTCTGACCCTCGGCCAACTGCTTCTGGTCATCGGCTACCTGACGCAGCTCTACGGACCTGCGAAAACTATCAGCTCAAAGGCGGCAGGCTTGCAGTCCAACCTCGTGAGAGTCGAGCGAGCTTTTTTGCTCCTCGACGAACCGGCGGATGTTCCAGACAAACCAGATGGTCGGCCCCTCTCACGAGCCTTAGGCGCCGTGACGTTTCGTAACGTCTCATTCGGCTATGACAAAGGTCGCCCAGTCCTTCATGGCATCTCGTTTGAAATTGAGTCTGGGAGCCGGCTAGGAATCACAGGCGTGAGCGGAGCAGGAAAATCCACGCTTGTAAGCCTGTTGACCCGTTTCTATGACCCCACCGAAGGACAGATCCTACTTGATGGCATTGATCTGCGTGACTACAAACTGGCCGACCTGCGCAATCAGTTCGCCATCGTACTTCAGGAGCCCATGCTCTTCTCGACCACTATTCTCGAAAACATCGCCTATGCGCGTCCAGGGTCGAGTATGCGCGAGGTCATCGAGGCGGCAAAGGCCGCTAACGCCCACCAGTTCATTGTCCGTCTCCCAGAAGGCTATGATACTCCGGTCGGGGAACGCGGCATGACCCTTTCCGGCGGGGAACGTCAGCGTATCGCGCTCGCCCGTGCCTTCTTGAAGGACGCCCCGATCCTCATCCTAGACGAGCCGACGAGTTCCGTTGATGTTAAGACCGAGGCCGTGATTATGGAAGCGATGGAGCGTCTCATGCAGGGTCGCACGACGTTCATGATTGCCCACCGTTTGAGCACACTTTCAGGGTGCGATATGCGGCTTGCGATGGAGAACGGCCTACCGACCGTCCTTGTGGACCGCCTCTAGCGCCTAGTCGGTCCTCGTGGGCCCCTGGCCCACGACTCTCGTCCCCACCGAGCAGATAAAATCCCGTGTCCCGAAAGGGGCGTAATGAATGGTGGCGCCTCAGAGGCTGCTTAGGCCCTTCTTTAATGTCGCTGTCGGGGGAGGACCGCTGAGTGTGGCCGGACGGCAGAAGTAGAAGCGTTAGGCGGTCTGCCTATAGACCCGTTCCTGGGAATAAGCATCGCGGTCGAACAGGAACTTGACTCCCACAAGGAACCTACTGTCACAGTCCTCAAGGGAAATCTGACGTGTCCAGCAAACTTCAACTCGCCCCGGGGTCTTGCCCTTGATGGAGGCGGGCAGTTGAATTTCGAACACCTGCTGCACCGGAGGGTGCTGATCCATTAGAAGCAACATCCCCCCTTTGCTGACGTTGACCGAGAGCGCTTCTCCTTGGTGAATCGCGATCGCGTCGCCACCCAGAGACTCGCTTATTTCATAGGGACAATATTCCATGAAAGCTGCACGCTCGGCGCGTCTGCAGTCCTGAGGGACCGGCGTGACTCGTCTGTCCCGGAGAGGTTCAGATTGCACCTGCTCCACTCCTGTTGCGGGTTCTGAGAAGCTCGTCTCGCTCGAGCCGCATGCTAGCCTTCCAATCAGGAGGCGGAAAAGGAGGTGAATACTGGAATCTGACGGAGGAAAATCCATGAAAAGGGCCGAGGCCTCCTGTTTCTGCTTTTTTCTTCGCTGCCACTCAGCAGGGAGAAGGGCTTCACTCTGGTGGGGACTGAGCAAATTAAATGCCGAATTGGGATACACCGACTTCGAGCTACGTAACACCGTAAATTTAAAGATGGTCTACCACGCCATTCAGTACCATTCATACTTGTATCGAAAAGGAGCTAGGCGTAGGCAAATGGATTCATGCTTTTGGAGGGTATACACTTAAGTTAGTGATTTACAATGAACCGTGGCTTGGATGGAGTTGTAAGTCGTGGGAGCGAATCTGAACGAATCTGAACAATATTGCACGCACCTGCACATGGGATCTCGAGCGGTTTAAAGGGGCAGGTGTCAAAGGGGCACAAACAGAAATCTACGTTGACCGTCCAGCCGGCTTCGGTGGCGGGCACAATGCTGGGAGCAGTCGGAGCTGCGGCCGAGCGGGGCCGGTCAGGAACTGAAAATCCGCGCGAGGACGGCTGTACGAGTGGTGCTGCTGGTTTTCTCCATGATGTGTTTGATGTGCTCTTTGACCGTCTGTTCGGTAATGCCGAGCGCGTTCGCGATTTCCTTGTTCGTATGCCCTTTGGCCAGAGAGCCGACTACCTCATGCTCGCGGGCGGTGAGATGGAACCGCTCCCGCGCCTTCTCGGGGGAGCGCTCTCTGCGCTGGGTAACCTCCTCCATGAGGATGAAGATCCGCGCCCGCTGGGCGTCCCCGCCATCGGGCAACCCGAAGGCCCGAAGGAGCACGGGCGGATTCGGGGTGCCCACCAAGCGCGTGATCTGGACCTGTTCCCAGTCCTTCGCATCGATTCTGACCCGGAGCGCCGCGCTGACTTCGGCGCACAGTTCGGTGACAGCCGGCGGGAGCACGCCCGTGGCCGCCTTCCCGTTCTCCCCCTGCGTGATCTTCCTGCTCAGCTCCCAGGCCCGCCGATTCATGTGCATCAGCTTCAGCGCGGGCGAGAGCAGCAGGATTCCCGGGCCCACACGCTGCTCGACAAGTTCCTCAAGAAAGTCAAATGAAATGGGCGGCTCTTCGGTCAACAACGTCGTCTCAATCCTCGATTCCATAGTGCCTCCCTTGCAAGTATTCGTGCCCTGTAAAGCCTCGACTTGGACGCTTTCCTCCCCAATTAGTCCTCTAGTCCTCCGTCACAAACCGATACGACGTGAAGTCCACTGCGACACCCACTACCCCCTCGCGCGTCTCGACCCGCACGACTCGTCCCTCGCACACGACACGAACCGGTAGCTCCGGAACGCCCTGTCCTAACGGCAGAAACGCACGGATTGGCGCACCGAGAGGAAGCGCGTGCTCCGTCTCGTAAAACATCCCGGAGGCGCTGACGTCTCGCGTGAGCCCGCTCCTGGTTTCCGATTGGTCAGGCAGCATAACCTCCACGGGGAGTTTGACCCTGATGCGGGAAGCATGCCGTTTGTCTGTGACGTCAGGTCCGTTCTCCTTCTCCATCATCGGCCACCACTGCCCGCACTGCCCGCGCGAGTTCACGGCTCTAGCAGGCCGTGTGAGGCTAGCGGTTCCATCCAGCACGGACAATTGATCGGAAGACATATTTAACTATATCTTTTGATATATATCCTGTAAGGTAAAACAGGGGTCTGGAGGAGAGGGGTGGGCTTCAGGCCAGCCCTTTATCTTTAGCGTAGCGGGCGAGTTGCAGGCGACCATCCACCCCGAGTTTGCCGTAGATATTATGCAGGTGCATCTTGATCGTGCCTTCGCTGATGAACAATCGCTCGGCGATGTCCTTATTGCGCAGGCCGGAGGCCACCATGCGCACGATCTCCAGCTCGCGCGCGGTCACGACCTTGGCGATCTCGCGCGAAGCGGCCTCCCGCCGCAGCAGTTGTTCCAGGGCGAGGCTGACGGAGCGCTTCTCCAGCCATTGTTCGCCGGCGTGCACCTTGCGGATGCATTGCACCAGGAAGTGCGGGGCCATCTCTTTGAGCACCACGCCGGGCGCTCCGAGGCGAATGGCTTCCACCACGTCGTCTTCGTCCAGCGCCGCTGTTAGGATGACCACCCGTGTCGGCAGTTTCTCCAGTCGGATCTGGCGGAGCACCTCCAGGCCATCCTTTACGGGCATGCGAAGATCGAGCACCACGACATCCGGCCGATGCTTGCGCACCGCGGCGAGGGTCGCCTCACCATCCATGCAGCGGGCCACCACTTTGATATCCTGCTCGGCGGAAAACAGTTGCTCCAATCCATCCAGGACGAGGGGGTGGTCGTCGGCCAGCACTATCTTAATGGCCATGGTGTACTCCGGGCCTGGCGAGCGGCAGGCGGATGTCGAGGCGCGCCCCCGCATCGGTCGAATTAATAGCCAGGGACCCGCCCAGGGAGGCGATCCTCCCCTTCAGCGCGACCGGCCCGAGTTTCATCTCGGTCAATTTCGCGTGGTCATAGAATCCGCGAAAGGGAAACCCACGGCCGTTATCGTGCACTAAGATGCGCACATGTTCGTTCTCGGCATTAAGGGTGACGCCGACGGCGGAGGCCTGCGCATGCCGTGCGGCGTTGAGGAGGGCTTCGCGGACAATGAGGTAGATCTGCTGCGCCAGGTCGCCGGGAAGCTGCACGCGCGCTTCGCCCATGTTCAGTTCGACGCGAAGGCCCCATTCGCGCTGAATCCTCTGAACCAGTTGCTCCAGACGGGCAGCCAACCCGCCTTCCGGCTCAGGCGGGATAAGCCACAGCGACTTCATTTCCCGGACGAACAAGCGCAGGCCACGTTGCTCACTGGCGACCAACGTCTGGATGTCCCGCAGACGTTCCTGGGCCGTCAATGGATCCTCGCGGAGCAGGCGCTGCACGGTTTGTAGCTGGAGGGCCATTCCGGTCAGTGACTGGAGCAGGCCGTCGTGCAGGTCGCAGGCCAGGCGAACCCGCTCCTCCGCGGCCGCCGTTTCCTTCAGCCTCCGCGACAAGTAGAAGAGGTCCAGGCGGGCCGCCACTTCGCGGGCCACAAGCTCGCCCAGAACCAAGTCATCAAGGCTCTGACCCTGCTTGTCCAGGAACAAGAGGTGTCCGTGCAAGGTTTCTCCGCGCAGGGGCAGGGCCAGAGCGGCGTCGATGGCGAAACTGGCCTGCAACTCCGGGTGCAGCGCCGCGCCTCGCCAGCGTGTCACGCCAGATGAGGACTTCCGGAACACCATCGGCGCAGGGGAGCTAAGACGCAGGCAAAGAAGGCTCGTCCCGGCCAAAGGTTCGGCGACCAGCGGCTGGAACGTGTCGGGGGGCACACGGGTCCAGTGGACCTTGCCGCTGTCCCATGAGGCCAGTTGGAGCCCGGGTTCTTCCGTTTCCTCCCAGGCCAGGAGCACACGCGGCGCGCGGAGGACCTCTGCGGCGCGTTCCAGCGCGTCGCGTATCAGCGTCCCCTGCTCTTGCGGGACCACCTGAGGCCATTCCGCCAGCTCGGTCATCTCGCTGCGCTGCCGCTGTATGTACAGTCCCAAGTAGCTCAAAAGGCTGGCCGCGACAGCGAGGTACACGCTGCGGATGATGAAACTGTCGAGCTCGAACTCCGGGTCATGCCGGACGCCCGCCGCGTACAGGCCTAATCCGGTCAACACGACCAACGCTGCCACTGCGGTCCACAACGTCCCGCGCCATTGCCAGCGCAGAGTGGCGGACATGAGCGCGAACACAAGATAGACAAAAAAAGGACTCGTGGGACCGTGAGTGAAATACATGAAGATAGAGAAAGCCACCAGATCGAAAGCGTGAGTGATGCGCGGCAGGAGGGCCGGAGTGGTGGGCCAGCTCCAAACCAGGGCGGCCACGACCAGCGCATAGAGAAAGTAGCCGGAGAGGAGCCGGGAGGTTAGCCCTGCGTATTCAGCGGGCTCGTGCGGATCCAGCCAGATCGCCAGGAGAGAAGATGCCACCAGCACCAACCGTGCTGCTGCAATGAGGCGTTCGGCGTTGCTCGGCAGGAAGAACTGCATGTCCGTCGGCTCCTTGCTGCCCGGGGGCAGTGAGCACGTCGAGTTGCGCTCCAGCCGCGGGTATTGGGAGAAGAACAGTAGAGTAGTACCGTACATAAATACCTAAAAGAGTGCAATCTTATTATGCAATACCACCGGATGGGGGCCCCTCAACGGAGCCTGGTGGAGAAACGGCGAGCCGCCACTTGTTCGCACAGAACGCGCGAGTCACACCCCCCTTTCGTATGGGTACCACCTACATAATAGGAATTGTGCTTCTCCTCCCATTCTTTTAGTCTCCCGTGCATTCAGGACACCGACTGAGCTCAAAAAACCTGGCGCTCATGCACCA
>Ga0209056_10003352_pt1 | contig 17123 bp, 19 predicted proteins | sample GraSoiAngelo_114_FD_185876 | JGI IMG/M metagenome (GOLD analysis project Ga0209056, IMG submission 185876) | Grasslands soil microbial communities from the Angelo Coastal Reserve, California, USA - 14_0903_13_40cm (SPAdes) (version 2) | ecosystem: Environmental > Terrestrial > Soil > Grasslands... | reverse complement strand
CGGTCGCGTTCACCCGGGACGACGAACGCTACGTGATCGTCGCCTCCAAAGGCGGGGCGCCGACGAATCCAAGCTGGTACCACAACCTTCGTGCCCATCCCGAGGTCACGCTCGAGGTCGGCGACGAGAAGTTCCGCGCCCGTGCGAAGGTCATCAAGGGCGCCGAGCGCGATCGCCTCTACGAGCAGCACGCGTCCGCGCTCCCCGTCTTCCGTGATTACCCCAAGAAGACGACGCGGGTGCTCCCGGTGATCGTCCTCGAGCGGATCGACTAGCCGACACGGGTCCGGCGGCGAGAATCAGCCGCGAAGACCCGAGCGGGCGATGCCCTGCACGAGCTGTCGCTGCGTCAAGAGGAACAGCACGACGATCGGAGCGAGAGCCATCACCGAGCCGGCCATGAGCAGCTGGAAGTTGGTGCTCACGTCGCTGCGGAAGATGGTGAGCCCGACCTGGATCGGCCGGAGGTCCGCCGTGTCCGTGATGATGAGCGGCCACTGGAAGTCGTTCCAGGCGCGGATCCCCGTGAGCAGCGCGATGATGGCGAGCGTTGGACGCGAGAGCGGCACCGCGAACCGCCAGAGATACCGAAGATGCCCGCAGCCCTCGAGCACGGCCGCGTCGTAGAGTTCCTGCGGCAGCTGCAGGAAGGCCTGGCGGAGCAGGAACACGTTGAACACCGACGCACCGAACGGAACGATGAGCGCGAGGTACGTGTTGTACCAGCCGAGCCGCTGCATGGCGATGTAGTTCGGGATGAGGGTCACCTCGGGCGGTATGACGAGCGTCGCGAGGAGCACGCCGAAGATGAGGCCTCTGCCTGGAACGCGCATGCGCGCGAGCGCGTACGCGGCAAGGGCCGCGGTCGCCAGGCTGAGCGCGATCGTCCCGAGCGCCATGATCGCGCTGTTGAGGAAATAGCGCCCGAATGGCGCGGCGCGCCAGGCGTCGGCGTAATTCGAGAACAGCCACTGGGTCGGAAGGAGTCCCGGCGGGAACGCCGTCGCCTCCGATTCGCTCTTCACCGAAGTCAGGAGCATCCAGACGAACGGAAAGGCCATGACGACGCCGGCCGCCGTCGCCAGGGCATACAGCAACGCGCGTCTGGCCCTAACCGACATAGACGACGCGCCTGGAGAAGAGCCTGCCGTTCAATGCGGTGATCGCCAGCACGACGAGACCGAGCACGAAGGCCGCCGCACTCGCGTAGCCGAGCTGCGTCTGGCACCAGAAGCGGTCGAAGACGTACAGCGCCGCCACCTGGGTCGTGCCGAGCGGGTTCCCCGCGCAGCCGAATGTCTGACCGCCGCCGCCCATCACGTACACGAGGTTGAACGAGGTCATCGCCCCGATCGTCGCGACGAGGAGGAGGAAAAACGTCGTCGGAGAGAGGAGCGGGAACGTGATGTGTCGGAAGAGCGCCACGCCCGCGGCGCCGTCGATGCGCGCCGCATCGACGAGCTCCTCCGGGATCGCGGTGAGGCCGGAGAGGAACACGACGGCGTGGAAGCCCACGTAGAACCAGACCGTCACGAGCATGATCGCGGCGAGCGCGAGGCTGGGCGGGACGTTCGCGCCGAAGATACCGCGTGGCTCGAGCAGCCAGCGCTGTTCGGGCTGGCCGAGCGCGACGAGAATGCCGTTCGCGACGCCGTAGCTCGAGTTGAAGACCCAGCCCCAGACGAGCGCGACCGCGACCTGCGAGGTCACGTACGGCACGAAGTAGACGAGGCGGAAGAGGCCGCGCAGCCGCAGCCGTTGATGGAGGAGCAGAGCCAGGGCAAGCCCGATCGCCATCTCGACCGGAACGGTCCCGACGACGTACACGAACGTCAGGAGCAGTGACCGGAGGAAATCGGCATCGACCGCGAGCCGCTGGTAGTTCCGCAGGCCGAGGAAACCTTCCTGCGCGATCTCCCAGCGGAACAGGCTCATGTAGAACGCGTAGAGCGCCGGCCAGACGTGGAACGCCACGATGAGGAGGAGGGCCGGCGCGAGGAACAGGTACCCCTGCGCGGCCTCGCGCCGGCGTGTCCGGGCCCGCATTCCCGAGAGGCTAGAAGCCCGAAAGCGTGTCGTTGACCTTCTTCTCAGCCTCCGTCAGCGCATCCTTCGCGCTCGCCTGGCCGAGGAGCGCTTTCGTGATCGCGTCGCCCATCACCGGCTGGACCTTCTGCCAGTCGGGGCTTCCCGGGATGCCGTGCGCGTCCTTGAGCGCGTTGATCGCGACGAGGAGCCGGTCGTCCTTGTCCGTCTCCGCCTTGAACGCCGGCGCGTTCCGCGCCGAGTCACGAAGCGGCATGTACCCACTCGCCAGGCTCCAGGCGACCGTCTGGTCCGTCTCGGTGAGCCACTTCATGAAGAGCCACGCGGCGCGCTGATTGTCAGCGGGGGCCTTCGCGAAGATCACGAGGTTGTTCCCAAAAAGGTCGGTCTTCGCGCCCTTCGGGCCCGCGGGCAGCGGCGCCATGCCGACGCGGAACTTCTTGTCCGCCGGCATGGCCTGCTCGATGAATGGACGGCTCACGCTCGTCGAGACGGCGAAGGCCACCTTGCCCTGCGCGAACGGGTTCTGCCAATCGAAGCCTTGCGTCACCTGCGCGGTCTTGTCCCCGAGGACGAGATCGACCTGGTACTGGAGCGCGGCGATGCCCTCCGGCGTGTTGAAGGCCGCCTTCGAGAGGTCGGGCGTCAGCGCCTCGCCGCCCTGAGACCAGAGGTACGGCAGGAAGAAGTAGTAGACGTCGGGCGTCCACGCGAACGGCGTGGCGGTCGTCTTCTCCTTCACCGTCTTCAGGGCGGCGCGGAGCTGCTCCCAGGTCGTCGGGACCGAAACGCCCGCGGCTTTGAGGACGTCCGGGTTGTAGTAGAGGAGCGCGACGCTCTTCGAGAACGGCCACGAGACGAGGGTCTTCTTTCCGTTCACCGGTAGCGAGTTGTCGTCCAGGAGCGCCGGCACGAAGTCCTTGAGCTGATCGCCGCTGAAGCCGTCTCGCGAGTCGACGAACTGCTGGACCGGGACGATCGCCTTCGCCTTGAGGTATTGGGCCGTCTGTGGGGGCCCGCTCACCATCGCCATGTCCGGGACCGATCCCGCCTGGATCGCGCTCACGATCTTCTGGTAGAGCTGGTCATACATGCCCTGGAACGTGCCCGTGACCTGCGTCTTGTGCGACGCGTTGAACTTCGAGACGAGATCGTTGAGCCGGTCGCCGAGGACGCCGCTCTGGCCGTGCCAGAAGCTGATCGTGACCGCCGGTTCGGGCGCGGGCGTCCCCTGCGCCGGCTGCGGCGCTTGCGTGGACGGACCTGCGCCACCGGCGCACGCGCTCGCGACGAGCGCGACCGCGATCAAGGCGGTGCGGAAGAACATCATGGCTCTCGCCTCCCGAGCGACGATCGTTCCGGCGGGCGATTCTAGGCCGCACGCCGGGTCGGCTAGCCCGTCCGCCCGGCCTTCCAGGGGATGAGCCAGCGCTCGAGCTCGTCGAGGAGCAAGAACGAGACGTAGCCGATGAACGAGATCACAAGCAGCCCCGCGTACATCTTCTCCACCTGGAACGTCTGGTACGAGTTCTGGATGAAGTAGCCGATCCCAGAACGCGCGGCGAGGATCTCGGCGACGACGATGAGGATGAGCGCGTTCCCCCACGCGAGACGGATCCCCGTGAAGACGAGCGGCAGCGCGCCGGGAAGCGCGATCGTGCGGAAGACCTGGAGCCGTCCCGCGCCGAAGTTGCGCCCCACGTCGAGGTACACCGGCTCGATGCCCAGCACGCCGGCCATGGTGTTCAGCAGCACGAGGAAGAAGACGCCGATCGCCACGATCGCGTACTTCGACGGCTCGCCGATGCCGAAGACGAGGAGCAGGAGCGGGAAGATCGCCGTCTTCGGCACCGGGTAGAGCGCACCGACGACGGGCTTGAACGCCGCGCGGACCAGCCGCGACAGCCCCATCGCGATGCCGATGACGAGGCCGGGGACGGCGCCGAGCGTGAAGCCGATGAGGATGCGGCCGAGGCTCGTCCAGGTGTGTTCGACGAGCTCGCCGGAGCGCATGAGGTCGACGAACGTCCCGGCGATCGCGCTCGGCGCGGGGAAGAAGCGCGCGTCGAGCACGCCGACGCGCCCGGCGCCCTCCCATAGGGCGAGCAGCAGGATCGGCGACGCGACGCCGATGAGCCGCTCCGCGGCCACGCCTTCGACGAACCGGCCGCGCAGGCCGCGGCTCGCGCGCGCGGTGCGGACCTTGATCGTCACGACGCCCGCGCCATCGCGCTGAAGCTGCCGAGGACCTCTTGACGGAGCGGCTCCCACACCTTCGCGACGAGCTCCGCGAACTCGGGCGTGGATTTCAGCTCGTAGACGGACCGCGGCCGGGGGAGCGTGACAGGGATCTCCGCCTTGATGTGGCCGGGCCGAGCGGACATGACGAGGACCCGGTCGCCGAGGACGAGCGCCTCGTCGATCGAGTGCGTGATGTACACGACGGTCTTACGGTCGCTCTCCCACACACGCAGGAGCTCCTCCTGGAGGAGCGCGCGCGTCTGCTCGTCGACCGCGGCGAACGGCTCGTCCATGAGGAGGATCTGCGGCGCGGTCGCGAACGCGCGCGCGACGCTCGCGCGCTGCTTCATGCCGCCCGAAAGCTGGTACGGGTACGCCTTCGCGAACTGCGTGAGACCGACCTTCTCGAGGTAGTGCGCGACCACGCCGCGGCGCACCGTGGCGTGCACCCCGCGCATCCGCAGGCCGTAGCCGACGTTCTCCTCGACGGTCATCCACGGGAAGACGCTCTGCTCCTGGAAGACCATCGCGCTGAGGGGCCGGGCGGGGTCGGTCACCTCCAGGTGCAGCTCGCCCGCGGTCTGGCGCTCGAGCCCCGCGAGGATGCGCAGGAACGTCGTCTTCCCGCAGCCCGACGGACCGACGATGCAGCAGAACTCCTGGTCCGCCATGCGCAGATTCACGTCCTCGAGCGCGACGAGCTCGCGGCCGCGCAGCGGGAAGCGCATCCCGAGGTGACGCGTGACGACGCGGTCGCCGCTCACGCGAGCGCTAGCGGTAGGCCCCGAGCTGCTTCACCGCGGCGTCCACGAACGACAGGTCGACGACCTTGGCCATGTCGACCGCTTTCTGCTGGGAGCCCTTCGCGACGAAGTACTGCTGCGACGCGTTCAGGCTGTCGGCGTTCACCTTCCCGTCTGGATGCAGCCCCGGCATCACCAGCCGCTCGATGAGCGCGGCGTCGAGCTTCGTCGCGGTCGCGAGGATCTGCACGACCTCCGCCCGCTTCGCAGGGTCCTTCTTGTCGAACGCATCGTTGTAGAGGCGCACGCCCTGGAGGTACCCGGTCATGAACCGCGTCGCGGCGTCCTTGTCCTGCGCGAATTTCTCCGAGAAGAGGATCACCGCGGTCTGCTCGCCCGGGACGACGACGTCGGTCCGCGTGATCAACATCGCGGTGCCGGCGTCGAGGATCCTCGTCGCCGTCGGCTCGGTCGGTGCCGCCACGTCGATCGACCCGTTCGCGATCGCCGGGAGCATGTCCGGGAACGCGAGCGTGACGACCTCGACGTCCTTGATCGTGAGGCCGCCGGTGCGCAGGTACTGGTCCAAGGAGTACTCGGGGACGATGTCGCGCGCGGCGATCGCGATCTTGAGCCCCTTCATGTCCTTCGCCGACTTCACCTTCTCGGCCAGCGCCTTGCGTACGACGATCGCCTCGTAGCCGTGGCCCGGCAGGAGGCTCCCCTTGTCGGCGACGATGCGCATCTGGATGCCGCGGTCGATGGCGTTGTAGAGGCCTGCGCTCGGCGCGCCCCCGCCGGCCTGCAATTCGCCTGTCCCGAGGGGCGCGATCATGTTCGCCGCCGACTGGAACGCGACCGACTCGAGCGTGATGCCCTGCGCCTTGAAGAACCCTTTGGCGTCCGCCAGGTAGATGCCTCCGTCGGAGATGCCGCCGACCTGGCCGAACCTCACCGTGACCGGCTTCAGCGTGGCCGCCGCCGTCGCGCTCGCCGCCGGGGCGCTCGACGCGGTCGCCGTCGGCGCGCCGCCGCCGCACGCTCCCGCGACCAACAGGATCGCGAAGGCCGCGGCGAGCCTCGGCATCGCCCGCATGCTAGGTCGTGGGCGTCGGGGCGGCGAGCGCCGCGGGGTCCTCGCCCCAGCCCGCGCCGCCCGCGGTCCAGGCGGCCGCGGGATCCACGGCGCGCGCGAAGGCGTCCGCATCGCGGAAAAGGTCGCTCTCGTAGATCCGCATCGCTTGCGCGTGCGCGGCCTCGAGCGCGCGGACCGCGGCCGGCCGGCGCTCGGCCTCATACGCGGCGAGCGCCTCGTCGACGGCGGCGTCGTCGCGGTCGAGCGCGGGCACGAGAAGCTCGGCGAGCCGCGCCGCGCCGGTGATGGCGAGGCTCATCCCCGTCGCGCCGGCGGGATTCGTCGTGTGCGCCGCGTCGCCCGCAAGGGCGCATCCCGGGACCCAGAACCGCTCCGCGAGAAGGCGCACGACGCGATAGAGCCTCGCGCGCGCCTTCGCGATACGGAGCCGCGCGAGATCGGGAAAGCGACCCACGACGTGATCGCGGAGCGCGGGGTCGGGTCCGAACGACGTCCGCATCCCGCGGCGGACGGTGAGGAACGCGCGCGACTCGCCGCGAGGCCGTGCGAAGACGCAGACGATCCCCTCGCGGTCGAGATGCCAGTGCACGGCAGCAGGTGGAGCGACCTCGCCCTCGGCCTCGAGGTAGAGGAAATCCGTGGCGTACTCGTGCTCCTCCTCCGCGATCCCGAGCTCGCGCCGCACGCTCGAGCGCGTGCCGTCGCAGCCAATGACCACACGCGCGCGGAGCTCGCGCGCGTTCCCGCCTTCGCGCACACGCACGCCCACCACCCGCCCGCCTTCGCGCAGCAGCCCGGTCACGACGGCGCGCTCGACGGTCACGCTGGGCCGGCGCTCGGCGCACGCGGAGAGCACCGCCTCGATCCGTTCGTGCGGGACCGCGATCGTCCGACCGGCCGGCGTCTGGTCGCGTACGGGGGTCGGGTACCGCGCGACGATCCCGCGGTCCCGCGTGCTCACCACGAGCTCGCGCAACGCGACCGCTCCGTCGGCCCGCAGCGCGTCAAGGACACCCCAGCTATCGAGGATGCGCAGCGTCGGCGGATGGAGGAGATCGCCGCGCGCGCCGTGCCGCTCGCGGTCGAGGCGCTCGATGAGGAGCGTCGGGATGCCGCGGCTCCCGAGGGCGTTCGCGAGCGACGCCCCCGCCACGGCGCCGCCGACGACGATCGCCTCAGGCGACGGCGAGGCGGAGCTCCTCCCGCACGATCCGCGCGCCGGCGGCGAGCGCGCGCAGCTTCCCGCGCGCGCTCTCGCGCGACAGGTACTTCATGCCGCAGTCGGGCGCGAGCACGAGCCGCTCCGGCGGCACGTGCCGCAGCGCCGCGCGGGCGCGCTCCGCCACGGTCTCCGCCGTCTCGACGCGCGGGTCCGCGAGGTCGATGACGCCGAGGACGATCGTCTTGTCGCCGAGCCGCTCAAGGACGGAGAGGTCCAGGCGGGGCTGCGCCGCCTCGATCGCGAGCTGGTCCGCCGGACACCGGGCGAGCTCCTCGAGGAACGCGTAGTGGCCGGGCTTGTCCTTGATGTAATGCGCGTAGCCGAAGCACGTGTGCAGCGCGGTGGTGCCGCTGACGCCGGCCAGCGCGCGCTCGATCGCGGGAAGCGCGAACGCGCGCGCCTCCGGGATCCGCGACTGGAGGTACGGCTCGTCGATCTGCACGACGTCCGCGCCGGCGGCCACGAGGTCGTGAAGCTCTTCGTTCACCGCGACGGCGAACGCCATCGCGAGCGCCGCCACGTCGTGGTAGTGCTCGTCGACGGCCTGTTGCGACATCGTGAACGGGCCTGGCACGGTGATCTTCACGCGGCGGTCGGTGTTCCGCCTGAGGAGCTCGAGCGCGCGCACCTCCACCGGCCGCGTGCGCCGTATCGGACCGACGATCCGCGGGACGATGTCCTTCTTCCCGGTCCGCGAGACCGCCTCGCCTGGGCGGTCGAGGTCCACGCCGGCGAGCGAGCTCGCGAAATGATTGGAGTAGCTCTCGCGGCGCATCTCGCCATCGGTGATGACGTCGATCCCGGCCTGCTCCATCTCGCGGATCGCCAGGAGCGTCGCGTCGTCCTGCGCCTGCTCGAGCCAGGGCTCCGGGACGCGCCAGACCTCACGCGCGAGGACGCGCGGCGGCAGGCGCGAGCGGAGCATGTCGCGATCGACGAGCCAGTCCGGCTGCGGAAAGCTCCCGATGACCGTCGTCGGAAGGAGCTGAGGCATCACCTCGGCGATGATGCCTCAGCCCGCTCCCCTACTGACGCTGGACCGGGACCCCGTCGTGCTCCCAGCGGACCGAGCCATCGGGCATCTGGAACGCGAGCCAGCTGGCGTCCGCGGAGCCCATCACGAAGACGCCACGAATCGCTCCGCCAAGCACGAGCACGCTCGCGTCGTCGAAGCCGACCGTCGCGGCGCGCACGGCGTCGTTGACGCCCCAGTCGGACCAGGGCAGCCCGTCGAGCTCCCACCGCACGCGTCCGTCCGCCGTCTGGAACGCGACGAGCCGGCCGTCGGGCGAGCTCATGAGATAGCTGCCACCGAGGCTCGACATCGGGACGAGCTCGCTCGAGGTCGTGACCGGGTCGGCGAGCGCGGGGGAGGCGAAGGCGAGCGTAAGCGCGACCGCGCACGTCGTCACGATGCGGCGCATGTTTCCGACCTCCTTCGTTCGCCCGCCATACACGCAGAACGGGGTCCGCCTGGCCGCGCCAATCGCAACGAGAGATCGGCGGGTAGGACACGATCCGGTAACGAGACGGCAGGGTCGACGCGGCCTAGCGGCGGAGGCGCCAGGCCACCGGCAGCGCTACGGCGGCGAGCGCGATCTTCACGGCATCGCCCGCGACGAATGGGAGCATGCCGAGCGGAAGCGCGCGCTCGGGGCCCACGAAACGGGCGAGCCACGCAACGCCGAAGACGAAGATGACCAGGTCCGCGAGGGCCATCGCGACGATCGTCGTGAGCACGCGCCGATCGAAGCCTCGCTCGGCGAGCGCGCCGACGACCGCCGCGGCCGCGACGAAGCCGACGAGGTAGCCCGCCGTCGGACCGAACGCGACCGGCACGCCCGGGACCGAGCTCGGCGACCACGCCGACGTGCCGCCGGCGAACACGGGCAGGCCCAGGGTCCCTTCGGCGACGTACGCCGCGAGCGTCGCGGCACCCAGACGGGCGCCGAGCGCCGCGCCCACGAGCAGCACCGCGAACGTCTGGCCGGTCACCGGTACCGGACTGAACGGGAGATCGACGCGGAGCTGCGCGGCGAGCGCGACGAGCGCGCTGCCGGCGACGATCGCCACGGCCGCGGCGGGCCAGGTGGGCGTGACGACGGTCGCGAAGAGCGTGCGCTGTCCGATCACGGTCCGCGATGCTCTCACACCGGCATCACGTCGTGCTTCTTGCGCGGCCGCTCGACGCGCTTGGTCTCGAGGACCGCGAGAGCGCCGATGAGCCGCGCCCGTGTCTCGGCCGGCGCGATCGCGGCCTGCGCGAAGCTCTTCGCGAGCGCGTCGGCCGGGCCGCTGAACCGCTCGCGGAACTCGGCGATCTTCTCACGGCGCACCGCCGACGGATCCGCGGCCGCGCCGATCTCCCGCTTATGGAGTATCTCGACGGCGGCCTCGGCGCCCATGACCGCGAGCTCGACGCCCGGCCAGAGGAGAACGGCGTCCGCGCCGAGCTCGCGCGTGCACATCGCCTGCTTCGCGCCGCCGTAGCCCTTGCGGAGATAGACGGTGACCTTCGGCACGGTCGCCTCGGAGTACGCGTACAGCATCTTCGCGCCGTGGCGGATGATCCCGGCCTGCTCCTGTTTCAGGCCGGGCAGGAAACCGGGGACGTCGACGAGGGTAACCAGCGGGATGCCGAACGCGTCGCAGAACCGGATGAACCGCGCCGCCTTGTCCGCGGCATCCACGTCGATGGCGCCCGCGACGTGCTGCGGATTGTTCGCGACGAAGCCCACGCTGCGGCCGTCGAGCCGCGCCAGACCGATCGCCATGTTCCGCGCGAAGCGCGGCTTGAGCTCGAAGAACTCGCCATCGTCGGCGACGCGCGTGATGACCATCCGCACGTCGTATGGCTTGCGCAGATCCTGGGGGACGACGTCGGGGAGGTCGTCCGCGCGCCGCGAGGGGGCGTCGTCCGTACGGCGCCGCGGCACGTTGGAGTCGAAGCTCGACGGGAGGTACCCGAGCAGCGTGCGGATGCGCTCGAGGCACTCGCGGTCGTCCGCCGCGACGACGTCCGCGCAGCCGGAGAGCTCGCCGTGCACCTTCGCGCCGCCGAGATCTTCGGGCGTTACCTCCTGTCCGAGCACCTCCTTGATGACCGCGGGACCGGTGATGAACATCTGGCCCGTACCGCGGACCATGAAGACGACATCGGTCAGGGCCGGCGAGTACGAGCCGACGCCGATGCACGGGCCCATCACCGCCGAGAGCTGCGGCACCGCGCCGGAGGCCTGGCTGTTCGCGTGGAAGATGCGGCCGATCGCGCGCGTGACCTCGAGCCCCTCCTGGATGCGCGCGCCGGCGGAGTCCCAGAGCCCGACGACCGGCAGTCCGAGCGTGCGCGCCCGGTCGATCGCGTACGCGATCTTCTCGCCGTGGGCGGCGCCCACGGTGCCGGCCATGACGCTCCAGTCCTGCGCGTAGACGTAGACCGGGCGGCCCTCGACGCGGCCGTGGCCGACGATGACGCCGTCCCCGGGCCTGCGCCGCTCGGCCATACCGAAGTCGGTGACGTGCGTGAGCGCCTCGGCGAACTCCTCCACGAACGTGCCGCCGTCGCAGAGCGCCTCGACACGCTCGCGTGCCGTGAGCTTCGTCTCGGCCACTACACGATCCCGAGCCCGGCGAGGACCGCGAGCATCACCGACGCCGCCATGATCGAGCCGAGCTGGCCGCCGGTGTTCGCGGCCATGGCCGGCATGAGCAGATAGCTCTTGCGGTTCTCCTGCTGGCCGATCCGCTGCACGACGCGCGCGGCCATCGGGTACGCGGAGATCCCCGCCGCGCCGATGAGCGGGTTGATGCGGCCGCCCGAGAGCAGCCCGTAGATCTTCCCGAACGCGATCCCGGCCGCCGTGTCCAGCACGATCGCGACGAAGCCGAGACCGAACACGAGGAGCGTCTGGGGGCGGAGGAAGACGTCGGCCTGCATCGTCGCGCCGATGCAGAGGCCGAGGAGCAGCGTCACGACGTTCGCGATCTCGTTCTGCGCGGCGTCGCGCAGCCGGTCGACGACGCGGCTCTCGCGCAGCAGATTGCCGAGCATGAGCGTGCCGAGCAGCGGCACGCCCTGCGGCGCGAGCAGCCCGCCGACGATCGTGACGACGATCGGCAGGAGCACGCGCGCCGCGCGCGAGACCTCGACGCTCTTCACCGGTGGCATCACCCGGCGGCGCTCCTCCTTCGTCGTGAGGAGCCGCATGATCGGCGGCTGCACGACCGGGACGAGCGACATGTAGGAGTACGCCGCGACCGAGACCGCGCCGAGGAGGTGCGGCGCGTACTTCGTGCTGACGAAGATCGCGGTCGGGCCGTCCATGGCGCCGATGACGCCGACGGCGACGGAGTCGCGCAGCGGGAAGCCGATGACGAGCGCGAGCAGCAGCGTGATGAAGATGCCCAGCTGGCCCGCCGCGCCGAGGAGCAGGAGCTTGGGATCGCCGAAGAGCGGCCCGAAATCGGTGAGTGCGCCGATGCCGAGGAAGATGAGCACCGGGAAGAGCTCCGTGGCGACGCCCGCGTCGTAGACCACGCGGAGGATCCCGCCGGGCGCCATGAGCCCCGAGCCCGGGATGTTCACGAGGACCGCGCCGAACCCGATCGGCACGAGGAGGAGTGGCTCGAGTCCGCGGCGGATGCCGAGATAGAGGAGCGCACAGCCGACCGCGATCATGAGCGCGTCCCCGGGACCGAGCCGCCCGATGCCCTGGAGGAAGCCCCCGATCGCCGCCGCGACCGCGTCGCCCATTAGCCCAATCTCTGGCTTCGCCAGGAGACGCGCTCAGGGCTGGCGGACTCGCTCCTCGCAGGTGAACTGCTCGTCGCTCGACTCATTCTCAGCCCTTGGCTGGGAAGAGACGACGAAGCGCGACCGTGAAGAGCGCGACGATGCCGAGCGCGACGAGCGTGCCGGCCGCGCTCACGATCGCGACGACGAGGCCGACGCCGAGCTCGCCCGTCACCTCAGTCGAGGACCGCGATGACGTCGCCGGCGTCCACCGCGTCGCCCGGCGCGACGCGGAATGCGGTGAGCATCCCGTCGCGCGGGGCGACGACCTGGATCTCCATCTTCATCGCTTCCATGACGAGGAGGGTCTCGTCCTCCTTCACGCGGGCGCCCGGCTCCGCCGCGAGGCGGAGCACCTTCCCGAGCATCGGCGCGACGACGTCCTCGGCCACGGGTCGCGCGAGGTCAGCGGCCCCGGGCGCGCCTCGCCGTCCGCTTGGTCGTCGTTCGCTTGCGCGCGGTCGTCTTGCGCGCCGTCGAGCGAGCGCCGGCGCGACGCGTCGCGGCCCGCTTCGTCGGGCGCTGCGCTGGCTGGCCGTTCGAGCTCTTCGCCAGGCCGATCACGTTTCCCTCGGGGTCCGAGAACAGCGCGTACTGGACCACGCCCATGTCCATCGGTGGCATCACGGTCCGGCCGCCCAGCTGCTCGGCCTTCGCGAGCGTCTTCGCCAGGTCCGGGGTCTCGACGTAGAACGTGACCCAGGCGCGGCCGTTCTGGCTCGCGCCGATGCCGCCGCCGATGCTGTGGCCCGGCCCTGCGGCGCTCACCATGCCGTAGTCCATGGGGTTGTTCGTGTCGATCTTCCAGCCGAAGAGATCGCCGTAGAACTTCTGTGCGGCCTTCGCGTCGCGCGCGTTCACCTCGAAATGCGTGACCGGATGTGCCATCGAAGCTGTCCTCCCCTGCGTGGCCCGAGCGGCCCGGCCACAGACTCTAGCCGACCCATAGCATCGGGTCGTGGGACGACCGCTCGAGGCGGCGCGCGCGTTCGTGAAGGCGGTGCAAGGGCGCGATCCCGACGCCGCGGCGGCGCTGTGTACGGAGGACGTCGAGGTCCGAGTGCCGGGCATCGACACGCCGTTCCACGGCAAGGACGGCGTGCGGCAGATGATCCGCATGGCGCCGGCGGAGCTCCTCCAGAGCCTGCGCGGAGAAGAGGAGCGCGGCAACGAGGTCCGCGTGACCACGCTCACGCGCGCGCCCGGGATCTTCGCGAACTACACGACGTGGCGCTTCGAGACCGACGGCGCGCTCGTCCGTCGCCTCAGCTTCGAGCTGCGCGGGGCGAACTGAACTAGCTCGCGAGCCCGATGTCGAAGGTCGCGGCGTACGCGCTGCCGGTCCTGGCCACCTGCAGTGTCAGCTTCCCGCCGCTGTCGTTGAAGATGCCGTCGCCGGTGTTTTTCAGGCGCTGCCCGGTCTTCTGGGAATAGGGCGCCTCGGCGAAGACCTGGTCACTCACCGCGTCGTCGAAAAAGAGCTGCGACGTGAACTCCGATGACGGATTCGTCGTCCGGATCTTGAAGTGGATGTGCACCGCGCGCCCCTGGTACCAGCCCGGGTAGATGGTCGTGAACTGGACCTTCCCGTTCGCGTCGGTCGTCTGGTAGCCGCGGAGGAACTTCTTGCCTTTCGTGTTGAAGCCAGGGTCCGTGGCGTCCGAATAGACGCCGAGCGCGTCGCAGTGCCAGACGTCGACCGTCGCACCGCCGAGAGGCAGGCACGAGGCGCCGCTGACGCGCGAGACGTTCACCGTGAGCGTGAGCTGGGCGCCCGGCTTCACCGTGCCATCCGAGGGATCGGATCGGATGTCGGACCGGTTCAGCTTCTCGTCGACGAAGTAGGGCCCTTCGGTGAGGGCGGGGCGGACGACGCACGAGGGAACGGCGGCGGTCGCGGCCAGCGGCGCGGCGGTCGCGCCGACGGTCGCCGCTCCGGTCGCGCGCGCTGTCGGCGACGCGGTGACGCTTGCGGGCGGCGCGCAGGCGGCGAGGAAAACGGCGCCCGTGCCGCCGAGGAGCGCGAGCACCTCGCGCCGGCTGAGGATCCGCCCGATCGGGGCGTCGTCGGCGTCCAGTTCGCGGCTCCTAGCCTTTGGCGGTCGCGACGAGGTCGACGACCACCTTGATCTCGTCGACGAGGCTGACGACGCGGAACGGCACCGACGGCGCCGTCATGCCGAAGTCGGCGAACCTCCACGTGGGGTTCGCGGTCGCCGTCGCGGTGAGATTCGCGCCGTCGCGCTTGCCCAGGACATCGAACGTCACGTCCTTCGTCGTGCCGTGGATCGTCACCTTCCCGGAGAGCGTCAGCGTGAAGTCGCCGCTCGCGGGGACGGTGCCGCTGATCTTCGTGGGCACGAGCTCGGCCTTGGGGAACTGGCTCGTGCGCAGCGTGTCCATCTTGATGAAGCGGTCGCGATCCCGCTGGTCGCTCGTGAGCGTCGTCAGGTCGAACGAGATCTTCGAGTCGCTCGTGAACGTGCCGTCGACGTTGAGCGTGAAGGACCCCGTCGCCCCCGTTGCGACGAGCACCGCGTCCGATGGCGCGCTCACGCCGACGAGCTGCTCGCGCACGCGGACCGTCGCCTTCGAGGTGTCGCCCACCGACCAGGTCCCCTGCGCGACCGGCCCCGCGGTGCCTGGGGCGGTCGCCGTCGGCGCGGGCGCGGTGCTCGGCGTCGCCGCGCCGCCGCACGCTGCGACGAACAGCACCGCGAGCAGAGCGCCGATAGGAGGACGCATCGCCGTCAATCGTGAGGCATCGCGCGCGGTCGGTGGGACCGCGGCGCTAAGAATCGGCTAATAAGGTCAGGCGAACTAGACCGAGCGCTTCGAGAGGCCGAGGAAATAGCCGTCGATGACCGTGCGCGGCGTCTCGTCGAGGCTCGCGCCCAACGCGACGAAGAGCGGGACGAAGTGATCGACGGTCGGATGCGCGTACGGCAGCCCTGGTGCGGTGCGCCGGTAGTCGACGAGCGCGTCGACGTCGCCGCGCGCGAGCGTCTCGGCGGCCCACGCATCGAACTCCTTCGACCACCCGGGCGGCGGCGCGTCCGGACGGAAGTCCGTGAGGAAGGGCAGGCCGTGCGTGAGGAAGCCGCTGCCCATGATGAGGACGCCCTCGTCACGTAGCGGCGCGAGCTGCCGGCCGAGCGTGAGGAGCTGCGTCGCGTTCAAGCTGGGCATCGAGATCTGCAGCACGGGGACGTCCGCCTGCGGATACATGACCGTGAGCGGCACGTAGGCGCCGTGGTCGAGGCCGCGCGCGGGCTCCTCGCCGACCGGCGTCTGCGCGCCGACGAGCTCCCGCACGCGCCGCGCGAGCGCGGGCGCGCCCGGCGCGGGGTACGTGACGCGGTAGTACTTCTCCGGGAAGCCGGAGAAGTCATAGACAAGCGGCACCGGCGTCGTCGCCCCGATCGTGAGGGGCGCGTTCTCCCAGTGCGCCGAGATGACAAGGATCGCCTTCGGCCGCGGGAGCGCGGCGGCCCACGCGGCGAGCTCGCCCGGCCAGATCGGATCGTCCACCAGCGGCGGAGCGCCGTGGCCGAGATACACGGTGGGCATGCGGTCTGTACTCATAGCGACATCGTCAACGCGGCGCGCCCGCCGCTTATTTCGCAGGTCAGGCTTGCGGCCGCTCGGTCTTGCCGGGGACCGCCGGAGCGCGCGGCGCGTACGGCATGAGGAGCATCCGCTTCACCGTCGACTTCACCTGGCGCATCGCCTTCTCGCCAACGTCGCCCGAGGATGAGCTGCCGGCGGGGCGCGTCAGCGCGTCTCGAGGGGCCGCGGTCCGGCCGGCGGGGGGAACGACTCGTCCAGCTCGTCGAGGTCCCTCTTCGAGAGCTGGAGGTCGACGGCGCCACGGTTCTCCCGCACGCGGGCCGGATGTCGCGATTTGGGGATCGCGATGACGCCCGGATGGCGGATCAGCCACGCCAGCGCGACCTGTGCTGACGTCGCCCCGTGTCTCACCGCGACGCGCCCGAGGGCGGGGTGATCGCGGTGCGACAGGAGTCCCTCCTCGAGCGGTGAGTACGCGATGATCGGCAGCCGGCGCCGCCGGCACCAGGGCAGGAGGTCGTCCTCGATCCCGCGGCGCAGCAGGTTGTAGAGGACCTCGTTCGCGGCGATGCGGACGCCGTCCCGCACCCTCGCGAGCTCCTCCATGTCCGCGACGTCGAAGTTGCTGACGCCGGCATGACGGATCTTCCCCGCGCGAAGGAGCTCCGCGAACCCGGCGACGGTCTCGCGCAGCGGGACGTCACCGCGCCAATGGAGCAGGTAGAGGTCGATGCGGTCCGTGCCCAGCCGTCGCAGGCTTCGCTCGCACGCCGCGACCAGGGCCTTTTTCGTCGCGTGTTGCGGGTAGAGCTTGCTCACGACGAAGACGTCGTCGCGCCGTCCCGCGATCGCCGCGCCGACGACCGTCTCCGCGCCGCCCTCGCCGTACATCTCGGCCGTGTCGATGAGCGTCATGCCGAGCTCGATGCCGAGACGCAGCGCGGCGATCTCGCTCCGTCGCGCCGCGGGATCCTCTCCCATCCGCCAGGTGCCCTGGCCGACGACCGGCACGCGTTCGCCCGACGCGAGTCTTGCGGTCCGGATCGCGCGCACGACGGACGTCAGGCGGGCGCTGGTGCCGGCGTGGCGGTGCGGCGTGCGACCTCGGCGCGGACGAGCGGCGCGACCTTCGTCGCGAAGAGCTCGATCGAGCGCAGCACCTTCTCGTGGGGCAGCGTGCCGACGCTCATCTGCATGAGGAAGCGGTCGAGCCCGAACAGCTCGTGCTCGTACAGGATCTTCGCCGCGACCTCGTCGGGACTGCCGATGAGGTTCGCACCGTGCGGCGCGCGCTCCGCCTCGAATTGCTGGCGCGTGAGCGGCGCCCAGCCCCGCTCGCGCCCGATCTTCGCCATGAGGTAGGAGTACGCGGCGAAGGCGTCCTCCGCGGCCTGCCTCGAGTCGTCCTCGATG
>Ga0209056_10003349_pt1 | contig 17126 bp, 27 predicted proteins | sample GraSoiAngelo_114_FD_185876 | JGI IMG/M metagenome (GOLD analysis project Ga0209056, IMG submission 185876) | Grasslands soil microbial communities from the Angelo Coastal Reserve, California, USA - 14_0903_13_40cm (SPAdes) (version 2) | ecosystem: Environmental > Terrestrial > Soil > Grasslands... | reverse complement strand
GGTTACGTGACCGTGGCGCATTTCGCTCCACCGGTGCCCACGATGCTCCAGGTCGACGCCTGTTCCCCTGTCGCGGCGGTGACGCCTGCGAGGGCGCAGACGAGACTCCACCTTGCCCGCCGTTCCCGGTCGCGGGTCCTCCACGAGCAGGTCGGCCCCGACGACATGATCGCCCTGATCTTCAGTTACCCATCCCTGGGTCCATTCCGGTCCCGTCTTCAGATCCGGCCGGGCCTCCGTCGGGAGTTCCCCGCGCCTGCCGCCGCCACGCGTGGAACCCGCGGCCGGCGGCCACAAAGGCGCGCAGCCTCTGGACCTGGAGCGGTCACACATCGATTACCTCGCCGGGCATCTCGCGGTAGCTCCGCGTACGCGGCCAGAACCTTGGAGAGGTCGCCTAGCCCACGGCCTTTGAGCGTCACCGGAGCGAGGCGTCCGGACTCTCTTGAGCCTCATCCGTGGCCCGCCTCCCCTAAAGGGACTGGGGAAGATGATCGCCGTCCGGCGCGAGCGCGGCTCCCTCGGCCCGGCAACTGCCTGGGGGGGCGGCGGCCCGTCGTCAGGGGAGTCGGCGCGGTTGTTGGCGATCGTGTCGAGGTCGGCGGCGCGCTGGGTGAGCCGGGCCCGATCGAGCGCCCGCAGCCCGGCTTCCGCTCGGCCGAGAGGCGAAGGAGCCGCGCGGCCAGCTCGAGAAGCGCGCCGAGCAGCAGGTCGGGCGGCTGGTGATCGAGCCCGGCCGCGGCCACGAGGCCGCCGAGGTTGGCGAGGTATTGCACGCGAACGCCTTGTTCGCGGGTGTGGGTCGGCGGCCTCACTCGACCGTCAGAACCGGCCGCGCCACACGGCGCACCGACGCGACGGGCACCGGGCCGAAGTAGCGACTGTTCCAACTGCGGGCGCCCGGGGAGCCGAACAGCCAGAGCTTGCCGTCCGCGACCACGTACGACCCGAAGGCGACGTGCGGCAGGGGCCGCGCGGCCGAGTCCAGGCTCTCGATCGGCCGGGTCAGCAGACGGACCCCGTTGACCGTCACGGTCGCGCCGCCAAGGAGCTCGACACGGTCGCCCGTCACGGCGCCGACGCGTTTGAGCACGGGCTGCGGCCGGCCAGCGCACTCACCAGGACCGAGGTACCCTCGCTCGCGTCCAAACCCCGCAACCGCGCCTGGCAGGCAGGCCACCACGAGGGCTCCGCGAGTGGGGGCCTCCGCCACCGCCCGGTAGATCCCGCGGGGAGCGCTTCGGGAGACGTTGAGGCCCACGCCGACGCGGATTCCGATGGCAGCGCCGGCCACACTGATCAGGGCCACCAACAGGGGTCAGTGGTGCAGGGCGAACGTTGAACACCGGGGGGGCGCGAGTTACGGCCTTTGTCCCCCGAAGTCGCGGGGTTCTGCGACACCGTGAACTGTTCTTTATCCTGCAGTAGGACGACTCCGGTCCCGTTCCCACCCATCCCGCGACTCCATCCCGGTCCCGTCTTCGGACCAAGCCGGCGCCCCACAACAGCTCCACCCGCCTGTCGCCGCCACGCGTGGAAGGCACGGTCCGCGCTCACGAACTCACGCAGCATGTGGACCAGGAGCGGCCACACGTCGATCGCCTCGCCGTGCACCTCGCGGTCGTACCCCGCGTACGCGGCGAGGACCTCGTAAGAGCTTGCCGGGGACGAGGCCCTTGAGGGTTCCGGTGCCAGTATTCGGACCCGCTTGAGTTTCATACCGGTCTCGCCCCCGCATACGGACCGGCGAAGACGAGGTCGTGTGTGACCATCACGGTGAGCGGCGGCAGCCTGACCGGATCTGGAGGTGGGCGCGACATTCATGCCGGGCCCGCCGGATGAAAACGGCCAGCTGGTAGCGGACGATCCGCTCGTCGGCCGGATGCCCGCCGGGGTCGGCGGGCTTGATCGCGAGGGGCGGCCCCGAGGGAGTCCACGTCCACGACGTACGGCACGGTCCTGTATTGACGGCCCACCCAGACCAGACCGCCGGCAAGAACGAGAGTGAACACCATCTCTGCGCCGACGACGTCCTGCCAGACGCGGCGTCGCGCCGGAGGTCGAGGTATCGATCGTTCCGCGCGCCGCGCTTCCACGTACCGGTTGGAGTCGCTCACGGCCGAAGGAGAGAGCAGGAGCGGTGCCACAGCGATGATCGCGACGAGGGGCGGGCCAGAACTCCAGGACGGGCCCAAGGAATCTGTGGTCAGGGCATGCGCGGGGTCAACGACGCGTCGGTGCGCAGGGCGGAATCGTACGGTTGCGCTTTCGTTGTCGTTTGGCGGTCGTTCCGCCACATCGGCCGCGTCCAGGCCCGATATACGCGGAAGCTGAGCCGCTCTACCGGCGGGCACTGGCGATCCAGGAGAGGGCTCTCAGCCGCGAGCATCCCGACGTTGCCGCGTGTTGAGAACTTCACCGGTCCTCTGGAGAGGACCAACAGGACCGTCGAAGCGCTCGGAGCGCGCTCGAGTCGGCGTTCGAGGCAATACCGTGGCTGGCGGTGCAGCGGACGGCCTGGGAGGCGTAGCGGATAGATTAGTGGCCAGCAGGTATTCACCTGGGGAGTTTGCGTGGATCAACGAAGTGAAGTGGCCTCGGCTGCACCATCTCGCCGTCCTACGTCGGCGAGCTGGAGTGCAATGGCGTCGCGGAGCGCTTCATGCGCGCGCTCAAGGAGCAGTGCGTCTACTTGCACCAGTTCCGGACCCTCGAAGAGGCGCGGCGCCTCATCGGTGAGTTCATCGCGCGGTACAACGCCGAGTGGCTGATCGAGCGGCTCGGCCATCGAACGCCGGCGCAGGCGCGGGTCGACGCTCAGCGGAGAGCCGCATGAGCTGGATCGCGGGCCGGCGATCGGGAGACGAGGGCCGTAGAGGCTCCAGGATCGATTTCGAAGAGGGGGGCCGCTATCTGGGTATTCCCCAAAATGACCGTCTCGCGGCACCGAGAGTAAGAACGCCGGCGCCCCGACAATCACAACCACGTCTTGCTCAGTGTCCAGGAAACCGGGTGCGGTACACATCTTGCCTCCGTGGCGCCTCGAGGTTTCGCCAACGTGTGCAGGAGCGCATTGGGGTCAGGAGAGATCCGCTCAGGAGGACGGGTGGAGGCTAGGTGACGTGCTCGCTGAACGCTCGGATGAGCGACGGGAGACGACGTGCTGCGGACGACTGACGCGTGTAGGCGAATGAGGCCACTGTCAAGAAGGCCGGGGCGCGTGCCGGTCGACACCGGCACGGCCTCGGTCTCGGCCGGCCTCGATCAGGCGGCCTTGACTTCGATCGTTCTCGGCGTCACGGCTTGCGGCGCGGGGACCCTCACCTCGAGCATGCCCTTCGTGTACTTCGCCTCGACGTGGGCGGCGTTGACGCCCTCAGGAAGGGCGAAACTCCGCTGGAACGCGCCGTACGCGACCTCGCGGACGAAATAGTCCTTGCCCGCGGTGTCGTGATCGGCCTTGCGCTCGCCCTTGACGGTGAGGACGTTGTCCATCAAGGACACGTTCACGTCCTTCGGATCCACGCCAGGCAGGGCAAGCTGGATGACGTAGGTGCCGTCCTCCGTCCGCCCCTCCGCGGCGGGAAGCCACGGCGGACGCTGAGCCGCCTCATCCGTGGCGTCGCCGAAGAACCTCGCAAAGAGGTTGTCGTCGTGGTGGAGGTGGAACTGCCGGGTCGGGGACCAGCGAAGCATGGTGTTCATGGTGCTCTCCTGTCAAAGATCTTCGTGTTAGTACTAAGATTGTTCCGCTTCGGTTTGGGCCGATCCGGAAACGTCAGCCCTCTCCCCCCTCCTCCTTATACGGATCGCCCTCGACCGCTGGGTCGCCGTAGGTCTTGTCCTCAATCATCGCTGCCGTCCGTGACGGCCGCTTGGGGGCACCGAGGATCATCGCCACCCCAGCCGCCAAGATCGTCAACCCCATCCAGTTCGACATCGTCGTCTCCTTGTTACGACACTGATCCTCAGGTCCTGCGCCCCTGCGGTCAGTTCCCTCTCAGTTCTGCTCGACCCGCGACGCTCCGCTGGTGGCGAACCGCCTTGGCCTGACCCTCAACGTTAGCGAGGAGGGCCGGGTGGTTATCTCGTTTCAGCCCCAGTTCGATGAGGGCCCGGAGGACGATCTGGAGGCTCACCGGGAGCCTGAGCGCGGTCGTCGCCTTCCCCGCCAAGACCCGAGCCCGGTCCAGGACGTCCTGCGTGAGAATGAGGAGGACTTTCGTCTTATTCGTGAACATCACCACCTCCTGCCGGCCCGCTGACTCGTGCCGACCTGTGTTATATAATTGTTATTTGATATATAATTTATATCATGATATAAATAGCACGTCAAGCGAGATCGCGGGGAGCTAGGCCGGAGCACCCGGTCAGGGAGGATGAGTCATGCATTTCGAAATGTTCGGGGCGTCGATCCTCGTTGGACTGATGAGCGGCTGGCTGGCGGGGATCGCCATGAAGGGCGGAGGGTTTGGGCTGCTCTGGGACATCATCTTCGGTCTCAGCGGGAGCGTCGTGGGGAGCTGGATCTTCCTCAAACCCTGGGGGCGCCGGAGGCGGCTTGGGGCGGGACAGGTATTGCTGCGCTCGTCGGGGCCTGCGCTCATGATCACGCTCCAGCGCAAGATCTGGCCCGCGCAGGTCGCGCATGCTTAGGAACGTGATCCGCATACCCCTTGGCGTGGGCCGAGGGGTTCGAACCCTTCCACACAAGGCCTGGCGTGAGGCCCGAGGCGTACTGAGGCGAGCCGGTGTCAGCAAGAGAGGCGGTGGTGGCAATGTTCGCGAATAAGACCAGGGTTCTCCTCACTTTCCGCGAGGATGTTCTCGGGCGAGCCCGCGTGTTTCCGGGGCTGAAGCTCGCTGAACACCGACATGCCTTTCGCGCCATCGCGTGGAAGAGCGCATCGGGGTCAGAAGAGATCCGCTCAGGAGGCGGGTGGAGGCTGGGTGGCGTTCTCACTGAACGCTCGGATGAGCGATGGGGGGAGACGTTCTGCGGATGACTGATGCCGAGACGAGAGGGGGCGGCGCCTGAGTAGAAGGTTGCCTGCAGATTCCCTCGAAATCCGGCGTGCGCGCGGTCGAATCCCTTTGCCCTCGCGCACTGCCGAATGCCCACGAGTTTCACTCTCTGCTGCGGCGGTCTCGGCACGCCGTGGCCCTGCCAGGCCCGAGGGTGCGATTGAAATATCGAGAACTTCCGCGACGGACAGCAGCTTCCTAAACTGCGTGCCGGGTGTTCGAGTCACACCCGGGGGCACCACGTTTCTAGCTAAATAGTAACAGCGAGGCGCGCGCCCGCCGGGACGACGAGAGTCGGCCTCGATCAAATGACCGACCGAGGCCGCTCTCCGTCCGCGCGTCACGCCGACCTAGTACATATCACCGCCCGGCATCGACGGCGGGGTGGCCGACTTCTCCTCCGGCAGGTCGGTGATCAACGCCTCGGTCGTCAGCAAGAGTGACGCGATCGATGCCGCGTTCTGCAGCGCCACCCGTTCCACCTTCGTCGGGTCGATGATGCCGGCCTCTACCATGTCGACGTACTCCATCGTCTCGGCGTCAAAGCCCTGGGTGGGCACCGAGGCCGCCTTCACCTTCTCGACGATCACACTGCCCTCGAGCCCGGCGTTCTGCACGATCTGGCGGATCGGCTCCTCCAGCGCCCGCCGCACGATGGTCGCCCCGACCTTCTCGTCGCCCTCGAGCTTGAGCTTGTCGAGCGCCTTGGCCGTGCGAAGCAGCGCCACCCCACCGCCCGGCACGACGCCTTCTTCTACCGCCGCCCGGGTCGCGTTGAGCGCATCCTCGACGCGGGCCTTCTTCTCCTTCATCTCGGTCTCGGTCGCGGCCCCGACCTTGATCACCGCCACCCCGCCGGCCAGCTTGGCCAGCCGCTCCTGCAGCTTCTCCTTGTCGTAGTCGGCGGTGGTCTCCTCGATCTGGGCCCGGATCTGCTTGATCCGCCCCTCGATCGCGGACGTCTTGCCAGCACCCTCGACGATCGTCGTGTTGTCCTTGTCGACGACGACCTTCTTGGCGCGGCCCAGATCCTCGAGCTTGATGTTCTCGAACTTGATGCCGAGATCCTCGGTGATGGCCTTCCCACCGGTGAGGATCGCGATGTCTTCCAGCATGGCCTTGCGACGGTCGCCGAAGCCGGGCGCCTTGACGGCGGCGCAGTGCAGCGTGCCGCGCAGCTTGTTGACGACCAGCGTGGCCAGCGCCTCGCCCTCGACGTCTTCGGCGACGACGAGGAAGGGCTTGCCGGCCCGCACTACCTGCTCGAGCAGCGGCAGCATGTCCTTCATCACGCTGATCTTCTTCTCGTGGATCAGGATCAGCGCATCCTCGAGCACGCACTCCATCCGCTCGGCGTCGGTGACGAAGTAGGGCGACAGGTAGCCGCGATCGAACTGCATGCCCTCGACCACGTCGAGCACGGTGTCGGCCGACTTGGACTCCTCGACGGTGATGACGCCGTCCTTGCCGACCTTCTCCATCGCCTCCGCGATCAGGTTGCCGATCGTCTTGTCGTTGTTGGCGGCAATGGTCGCGACCTGCAAGATCTCCTTCTTCTCCTTGGTCGACTTGGAGAGCTTCTTCAGCTCGTCCACGACGCTCTCAACTGCCTTCTCGATGCCACGCTTCAGGGCCATCGGGTTCGCGCCCGCCGTGACGTTCTTCAGGCCTTCCTTCAACATGGCCTGGGCCAGCACGGTCGCGGTCGTGGTGCCGTCGCCCGCGACATCGGAGGTCTTGGACGCCACCTCCTTCAGCATCTGGGCGCCCATGTCTTCAAAGCCGTCCCGAAGCTCGATCTCCTTGGCGACGGTGACGCCGTCCTTGGTGATCGTGGGGCTGCCGAACTTCCTGTCGATCACGACGTTGCGCCCCTTCGGGCCAAGCGTCGCCGTGACCGCGGCCGCCATGATATTGACCCCTCTGAGTAGGGCTGCGCGTGCATCCTCGTGGAACTTTAGCTGCTTTGCCATACCTCGCCCCTCCCTGTGTACGAGTGAAGTGACCTATTCCAGAATGGCGAGGACGTCGTCCTCGCGCATGATCACGTACTCCTCGTCTTCGATCGTGACCTCGCTGCCCGAGTACTTGCCGAACAGGATGCGCTCGCCAGCCTTCACATCCAGCGCGATCTTCTTGCCCTCGTCGGTCACTTTCCCGTTCCCGACGGCGATGACCTCCCCCTCCTGGGGTTTTCCCTTCGCCGTATCCGGGATGATGATTCCGCCGCGGCGGGCGTCCTGCTCTTCCACTCCTTTGACAAGCATGCGGTCATGCAATGGACGGATCTTCATCGCTCAGTTCTCCTCTTCCCGCTTGCATTTTGAAGGTCTCGGTGGTTGCCGACTCGTTCGTGTGCCGATACGCGACTGTGCTCCGTTGACGCAGACTTAGGCCTCACCGCCGTCCTCCCTGTCCGGGTCACCGTCCGCGCTCGGGACGCCGACGTCCGTGAGCGACTCGCCATCGATCGCGATGAACACGATGGCGTTCGGCGACGTCAGGCGATTCACCCAGATCGCCGAAGCCACGGATCCGGTGCGCGTGTTGAGTCCCTGCCACACGCCGCCGGCCGGCCGGCTATCACGCCGGCTCGTCGTCAGCTCGCGCTTGCATTCGGCGAAGCCATCAGTGGCAAGGGCATTCGCAATGTCCTCTGGTGCGGCCACCCATCCGTGCTCCTCCTCCGTCCAGGTCATCCGGCCTTGCTCGCGAAGCTCGTTGAGGCCGATCATTGCGTGCATTGGGTCCTCCGATCACCCGTCGAGGCTCCGAGGCTATACCGGAGGTGACGCCAGACGGAGCCTCGACCTCCGCTGCCGTCGCCGAGGGCTGCTGGGCGCAGCCGAGCGTCATCATCGCCACCGCCGCCGAGACCGATCCGGGACGTCCTGGGAGAGAGTGAGAGGACTCTATTCTTATTGGCGAACACCACGCCTCCTGGGCCGTGCCGGCCAGCCGCCAGGCCGTCCGACGTCGCTTACTCATATATTTTATAGTTGTTATATAACTTGTTTTGTGATAGAAGTCAAGGGGCAATCTGAAGGAACCCCCGGGGGAAGCCGGGCGCCGAGAGTGCCGAGAGTAAGGAGGAGGGGTCATGACTCTGGAAACGTTCGGGACGTGGATCGTCTTGGGGCTCCTGACCGGCTGGCTGGCGGGGTTCGTGATGAAGGACGGCGGTCATGGGCGGATCTCGGACCTCCTCCTAGGTCTTGCCGGGAGCGGCATAGTGAACACGTTCGCCTCGGGCGTGGGGGCCCTTTCGGAAGCGGGGAGGGTCACGATGGCCGTCGTTTCGGTCGCCGGGGCGGCCTTCGTGATCGTCAGCCAGCGGAAGATCTGGCCCGCGCTCCCGTAGGTGAGGTAAGTGCCTCGGTGCGCAGGACCACCTCCGTAGGCAAGCGTGATCATGAGCATCAAAGCCGCCGATGCGGTTGAATTACCGGTGGGAAGATGTGCGGCACAGTTCCAGGTTACGGAACGGGTGACGAGGGAATGACGAAATGGAAGACCGACAGACTCTGAGGCAAGCGACGAAGCTGTGGCAGGAGGAGCTCGACCCGGAGTTCGGCAGGTCGTCCAAGAACATCGGCGCCTGGCTGCAGAAAGCCAAGCAGGCCAGACAATGCGAGCCGCGGGCCGTCCCGCTTCATGAAGCTCGGGCGGATGTACCTCCAAAGGGGGGGGCGCTGCGGCGAGCTCCGGGCGACGCTCGCGCGGCCAAGATGCTTCATGGCCGGCGCGCTCGGCTCAGCTGACGGAGGCCGACGCTCCCAATGACGACAAAATCATCCGACATTCATCCCATCCGCGACGTCCGTCTCACCCTTAACGCAAAGGAGGGCCGTCCCATGCCCAGTCGCGTGCTGGCCCGCATAGCTACCACAGGCATCTACCTCCTGCACGACGTCCCGCGTGATCTTCAGCGGGCCGCACGCCTCCGCGCCGGGCGTGAGGGGATCACGCTGCGCTGGGTGCTCCTGCAAGCTCTGCGCGAGTACGCCGCCGGAACCTGGGCACCACAGCCAGATGAGAAATCGTGCGAGGTGCCTCTAGCCAACGCCGGTGACCGGCGAGTAGTTGCGGAGGGAGCTTGAATGACGACCTACATTGCTCTCGCCCTGGTCTTCCTCGTCTCGCTCGCCGCCACGCGTACGGCCGACGGCGAGGTCCCCAGCGCCGCCGACTTCGCCGCCTGCAATGGAGAAGCGCCTGAAGCGGTCAAGGCAGGAACTGCCTCGCCGACCAGGGGCGACTTCGTCCGGGCCGATAGCGCACGCGCTGGCGCCGTGACAATGGACGCCATCGACTTCACGGGCAGAGTCATCGAGTCGTCCGATCCACAAATCCACGGTATGAAGGCGGAAGGAGCAAAGGACGCCACGTACCAGGCCGCATATCGCAGTTGCATGAGACGGAAGGGCTTCTGAGCGGCGCGTGCGGTCGTTCGGTCCGATGCATCCTCGACCACTCCACCGCCGCAAAAGTTGCAGCACATAGCGCCTGTTACGACCTCCCTGGGCCCCTGCTCTGAGGGATCGGTTCCTCTGCGCCTGTGCCAGTCGGCGCCAGCCGGCGTGCTTGACATCCACGCCGTCTGCACGCCGACCGAGGCATGCTGGCTCAAGCTCATCGAGGCCCAGTTCGGCGTGCTCAAACGCTTCACGCTTGCGAATACGGATGACCCGGATCACGTGACGCGTCGGCGCCGAGTGTACCGGTACCTGCGATATCGTCACCGGAAGCTGGACCGGCTCACGCATCCGCTCACTCGTATACGTTCAATTAGCCCTGTTAAGTTGGACCGGCACTAGCCGTCGAAGGAGCGCCCCGGCTTGGCTCTGAGGTGCTCGAGCTCCTGCGGGTCCAGGCGCAGGCCGAGGGACAGCCCCATCTCGCCCAGGATCGTCTTGATCTCGTTCAGCGATTTCTTGCCGAAGTTCTTGGTCTTCAGGAGCTCCGCCTCGGTCTTCTGCACGAGATCGGCGATCGCCCGGATGTTCGGCCGTCTTCAGGCAGTTCGACGCCCGCACCGACAGCTCGAGTTCGTCGACGTTGCGGAACAGGGTTTCGTTGATCTCGGCGCGCGGCAACAACTCGCACGGCTCGGCCTCGCCCTCCTCCGTCGGCTGGGCCGCGGGAGCGCTCACGAGGAGGTTGAAGTGGTCCTCGAGGATCCGCGACGCCTCCGCCACCGCCAGCTCGGGGCTCGCGCTCCCGTTTCGTCCAGACCTCGAGGAGCAGGCGCTCCTCCTTGTCCTTGCCGGGGAGCGTCTCGACCGTGAAGTTCACCCGCTTGATCGGGCTGAAGTTGGCGTCCAGCAGCAGCGCGTTGACGGCAGGGCCTCGGGCTCGCGCTTCTCGGCCGGTACGTACCCGCGCCCGCGCTCCACGCAGACCTCCATCTCGAGGGTGCCGGGCCTTGTCGAGGGTCGCGAGTGGCTGGTCGGGCGTGAGGATCTCCACGTCCGCGTCGGGCTCGAAATCGCTGGCCTTGACCGTCCCCACTCCCTGCGCCTTGAGCCAGAGGATCTTCGGCCGGTCCAGGTGGAGCGAGAACACAACCTCCCGGAGATTCAGCATGATGTCGAGGGTGTCCTCCGTCACGCCCGGGAGGTACGAGAACTCATGGAGGACGTTCTCGATCTTGACCCAAGTCGGCGCCGACCCGTGGATCGAGGACAAGAGGACCCGGCGGTACGCGTTGCCGACGGTGAGGGCGAACCTGGGGTCGAACGGCTCCAGGGCAAGCTTGCCGTGATCCCGCTCCCGGACGAGCCACTCGTAACGGACGGGGAGCTGAGGCTCCAGCATGGAGACCCCCTTGAACGATTGCGGGGCTCGGCGTCGATGAGGGTGATGATCGCCTGTCGTTCCTCTCGGGAGAACGCGCTGGTGTGGGCAAGTGCGGTCGCTGCCTGATCAACGAGCATCCTCGCCATCAGACCTCTCCAATGGTCCTCACCGCCCGGCCTTCACCAAGCGGTAGCGGCCATCGGGAATATGTTCGACGCGTGCCGCTCGCTCCAGATCCTCAAGCAGTTCCACGATTCGATTGGTGACCGAAGACTCTGAGACCGATCGCAAGACCTAATTGGAGTAGCTCATCGGCCAGTCGCGCCGGCGTTACGCCGGCTCCGCATGCGCCTAGAACGGCACACACCTGGCCTTCGGGTGATCGTGCCTCGCCCCTAAACATCAGGGCGAACATCTTCCGGTCGCCCGGTTCCATGCCGTCCTCTTGACCGGTGCTCCGGCCTTCCTCTCGCACGCTCGCTTGACTTACTCGATATCTTATCTTAATATAAGTTATACATCAAATAGAAAATATATAAGAACTAGATTCCGGCCAGCTAGGCATGGGGGCCTCGGTCCGGAGTCAGCCACCGGCGGGAGGTGGTGATCTTCATGAATAAGACGAAAGTCCTCCTGATCCTCACGCAGGACGTCCTGGACCGGGCTCGGGTCTTGGCGGGGAAGGCCACGGCCGTGCTCAAGCTCCCGGTGAGCCTCCGGATCGTCCCCCGGGCCCTCATCGAGGTGGGGCTGGAGCAGGAGGATCGCCCGGTCTTCCTCTCGAACATTGGGGACCAGGCCAAGGCGGTTCGCCTCCGGCGAGGCGCAGCGCGTCGAGAATGGGTTGCGGGGGAACTGAGGAATATCCAGTCTGGGACCCCACGGGCCAAAGCGAGGGTGCGTGAATGATCCTCAAACGCTGTGCGTGGCACCGACTCCATCGGCTCGCCTTCATGGGTGTGTCGGCGTGGTGGCCACTCAGACGCCTCGGAGTCTCAGACGGCATGTGCCCGCGGTGTGCCCGGCGGGTGCTGAGAGTGATCGAACTCCAGGGACGCCTGGCGGCGTGAGGAAGGACCTGCGTCCGTGTTGACCCGTCTTCATCTGGGCGGTCGTGGGCTGCAGAGGCGCCGGAAGGAGGAGGCACGGACGGAGCAGACCCTCGCGTTTTCGCCGTACGGCAGCGAGCGGTTGCGAGGTGACCCAAAAGGCTCGGAACCTGTCAGAGGCTGGTGTGTGCGCGTGCGCAGCCTGCTCATGCCCCCGAGCTTCCGAGGTTGTCGGAACCAGGGCCACGTTTCTTCACCGGGAGCGGGAGAACACAATGCGACAGATGACTGGCCTTGATGAGCTTCGCGAGCAGGGCGGGATGACGTGGATCGAGCAGGAGCACGGATGGGTCGCGGCGCCGGGGGAGATCGTGAAGGCACTCTCGAAGGATGGCTTCGAAGAATGCAAGCGCGAGATGACGACGAAGCCGGTCGGCGGCGCGTGGCAGGGAGTCGAGACGCGCACGGGATCGGTGGCATCGGCGATCTGGGTGAATCGGCCGGCTCGGGATCAAGCCATCGTCTTCATCGCGATCGATGGGGAGGCGCTCAAGGGTGCGTAGGGCCATGATGACCGTCAGAGAAACAGCCGAGGATGTGCCGCGACAGGCGGCACCGGTGGTCCTCGTCGAGGAGGCGGAAAAGAACCAGGGCGCACATGGGGGAGCTGTCGCTCCCCTGTCCGCGAAGGGTGAAGATCCCACCCGCCGCTACGTCAGGGAGATCGGCAAGGTTCTGGGTGAACAACGGAGACGGCGCGCTGCGGTGCTCTTGATCCTTGCGTCGTCTCTGTGGTGGGCTGAGTGGGTTCCGGCTGTCTTTGCGACTGCGTGCCTGCTTTGGATTATCCTCCACAAACGGCTGGAAGGCGATCCTGGTGAAGCTCTCCTTCGCCGGTGGCGGAGGGTCTGGCCGCCGGCAACCCTTGTGCTGATTCCGCTACTCCTCGCGGGTACGTTCGTGTTCTGGACGTCCCCGCGCCCTCTCGAGGCGAAGGTCTTGCCCGTCGCGCTCAACCTGTTCGCGCTGTCGATGATTTTGTTCGGGAGCTGGTGGAGGCTCTTCATTCATTTAGAGGCGTTCTGGAGGGTCAGGCCCTCTGTCTAACCCCTGCAGATAGGCCACATGCCAATCGCCCGGAAGCCTCTCGAAGACCCGATCCGCGCCGAGCTCTTCGGCATCGAGCGCCTTGAGCAGCACGCCGAGAGCCTGGCGGCCGCCCAGCGCGTCATGGGGCAGTCGGGCCGGGGGCGGCGATTGTTGCCGCACGTCGAACACAACGGTCGCGTGTCGTATCGCGTAATCGCCTACGCCATCCGTGAGGAGCGTGCGATCACCCCGGCGGCGGAATGGCTCGTCGACAACTTCCACGTCGCGGACGAACAGCTGCGCGAGATCCGCGACGATCTGCCGAGTCGTCCTTCGGTGAGCCGCGGCCACTCGTCTCCCCGAGGCCCGTGCTCTCTAAAGTGACCAGACCCTTACGGTTCTTGCAGGAAAGGAGCGGCGCGATGCCGGGATGGCTCTTCGATCGGAACGGTAAGGCACAGATTATCGAGGATGGCGACTGCTTTGTTTCGGCTGGTGGCAGAGTGATCGGATGGATCCGCGAGAATTGCGCTTATTCTCTATTCGGGCGGCACGTAGCCTGGTACGAGGACGGGGTCCTCTACGACGGGAGCTCCCTCGCCATCGGCTTCCGTGCCCGCGCTTCTGGCTACCTTCCGTCGCGACCGCCCCTGGGCGTGACGCCAGGCATTCCGGACTTCGCTGAGAGACCGGGCCGCCCTGGTCTCTCTGGCGTTCCAGGCCGTCTGGGGTTCGGCGGTTGGTCGCACATTCGCCTGGAGCGGTTCTTCCGATGAAGTCGCGGGGGCGATCTGTCTGGGCAACGCGGGGACTTTTTTCGCTCATCCGGAGCGGTTGCGAGTAAGCCAGGAAGGAGCCGTCGCTCGCTGGGAATCGGACGCCGGGCTCCCTAGCCTAGGGCAAAGGGTAACGCACATGACTGCGAGCGATTGGCCGACAGTCCCGGTGATGGTGCCAGGCAGTGGTGGGATCACGGGCGCGGTCGTGGTGAACGTCGTGCAATGGAGACAGCCATGGTCAGGTGCGCAACCTGCAAGCGAGAGCTCAAGGATGACAGCGCAAAGATTCTGTAACGAGTGCTGCCGTGGTTTCGGCAAGAAGCCGGGGCAGGGCACACCGGCATCACCGGGAAGAACTGCGGCGCGACGGCGGCGCCGGCGCGGCCGCTAGCGTGTAGGGGCCCGCCAGCAAGAAGAACCACTCGACGTCGAGATGCTCATCTTGGAGACTGGACCGTTGCGCGGACAGCGTCCCTCGCTCAAGTGTTGTGAGCAGGGCTGGGTTGTCCAAGCGGCGTTCGTAGTGTACTACTGAAATAGTACAGCTTGACAAGCTGATCTTGTGTACTAGTATGCCAGTACTCCATGGAAATCGCGATGAATCTCAAGATAGACGGGCACAGCCCGATCCCGATCCGCCGGCAACTGACGGAGCAGCTCAAGCACGTCATCGAGAGCGGCGGCGTCGCGCGGGACCAAGCCCTGCCCAGCATCCGGGAGCTGGCCGGCTTCCTCGGCATCAATACGAACACGGTCGCGCGCGTCGTCGAGGATCTCAAGCAGAGCGGATACGTGGAGTCTCGGCGGGGGAAAGGCGTGTTCGTGGCCCCGGCACCGCCCGTCCGCCCTTCCCCGCACCTCCGCGAGGGTTTCTTACAAGACACGGTGATGCGGGCGGCGGCCCTCGGGATGACCCCCGACGACTTGGCGGTGGGCGTTCTGAGCGCGTCCGGCGTCCGGCCTGCTGCCGTCCAGGGGACCGTGGAGGTCCTCCTCGTGGAATGCAGCCCGCCGGAGCTCGACTTCTTCGCCCGGCAACTCGAGGCCCACCTCCCGGTCCGCGTCGACAAGGTGCTCCTCGGAGAGCTGGCGGCGGTCACGCGGCGCCAGAAGGACGCCGGTCGTTGGCGGGCGGCGGCGACGAGCTTCTGTCATCTCCCGGAGGTGGAGCGGCTCCTGAGCGGCAAGGGGGTTCCGGTGATCGCGCTCCTCGCCGAGGCGCATCTCGAGACCCTCCATCGTCTGGCTCAGCTCCCGTCGGGGACACGGGTGGGCGTGGCCTCCGCCGTCGCCGAGACGGCCCACAACCTGGAGCACTCGATCGCCAACGCCGGCCTGCCCAACATCGCGCTGCTCGGGTCGTGTCCCGCCGAGGGGGCCGCCCTGGGTCGTCTGCTGCGGCGCGTGGACGTCATCGTCTGCTCCAGCTCGGCGGCCGAGCGGGTCCGGGGGCTCGCGGGCCACGCCGTGCAGGTGATCATCGACGACCGGGCCCTGGACCAGCGGGCAATCGAAATGCTCGCGGCTCTCCTGGTGCGGCAAAACGGCGACAGGCCGGTGGCGGCTGCGCCCGCCGGCCGGAAGGGCCTGAGCCCTCGTCCATTCAACGGGCGCAAACGGCGACGGCGCGCCACGCGCGCGACGGCGCGGGGGAAGTGATGCGGCTGAGCCGTAACCAGACGAAGGAGGAAGAGTCATGAGTTTCGTCATATTCGTGACGTGGGTTCTCGTGGGACTACTGGCTGGCTTGCTGGCCGGGTGGGTCATGAAGCGCGGAGGCTACGGGCTCAAGCGGGACATCATCCTCGGTCTCGTCGGCAGCATCGGGGCGAGCGCGCTCCTCAGGACCCTCGGGATGTTTACGGGAACAAGGATTGTGGCGGTGGCTGTTGTCGCGTTCATCGGGGCGGCCATTCCGATCGTCGCTCAACGCAAGTTTTGGCCCACTGAACGTCTTGGCCAGGCGACGGCTGATAGGTGGTGGGGGTGGGGGCTGGGCGCAGCGCTCGTGGCAGTAGTGGTATGGATGACCCTCGGTCCCGCGCCGCAGCCGGCAGCGACCGCAGCGGTGATCGAGGACAAGACGTACACGGTCACGCCCACCGCGATGAAGGTGAAGGCCGGGATCGTCACGGGCGAGGTCACGGAGATGAAGGTTACGGAGCGGGTCGAACAGGGCTCCGGCCGCGTCGTCTCCGCGGCGAAGCTCACGGCGAAGGTCGTGCTGAAGAATAGCTCGGCGAATCAGACCATTCGTCTCGTGTCAGGGACGATCACGTACATCGATGTCCACGGGCAGCCGATCAAGCTCGAGGCAGCGCGGACCGAGCCCACCCTCAAGTTCGCCACGTACGACAGTGACCGGCTCGACCCCGGGCAGGAGGCGACTCAGTCGCTGGATGTGGACTTCCCCGCCGAGGCGCTGAAGGCGAAGACGTTGAAGGAGATTCGCCTGGGCCTCGCGTACATCCCGTCGCCGTACCGCGAGGAGACGGTCCACTTATTCGTGTCCGTCGGCAGGCAGTGAAAGTGGGAGCGGCTGTGCTCGCGCGGATGACGGCCACAGGTAATCGTCGACCGCATTCGCCATTGGTTTTAAGGCTCTTGCGCCGCGGCGACATTTACGTGACTTCGGAGACGCGACACTAGCTGGTGCGTGGCGTCCCCCCTCCCCCGCGAGCTTCAGCCGGGCGCGTCCGCCGTCGTACGCGAGGGGACCACGCTCCGCTCGGTGTTCTTGAAAGCCTTGGCGGAATACTCGGTGGGAAACTCCCGGCCGATCGCAGGACCGCACGATCACGGCATCGCCCGGCCGCGGAACCGAGGCCGACAGTTCGCGGCAGCAGCCTCTGTTCTATCGGAACCGAGCCGAGCCCAGAGCGCCAGCAAGGCCAGCCCGACGAACTCGTTAGACGCGAGCCTCCAGGCGGGGGCGTGCGCACGATCCGCCCGAGATTGGATCCCGGACGGAGGATCTCGCGCGCCTCGGGGACCTCGCGCCGGAGCATGCCTCGCCAGTGGGCCAGGCGCTGACGGATCTCGGGTTCCAGACGCGGGATCTCGCCGTGGCTGAGCCGAGCCGTCGCATCCAGCTCGATCAGCGCGTGCTCGCAGCGTTCGCGCGGAGGATCTCGGCCCGGGCGCTGGTCCATCTTGCCTCCGTGGCGCCTCGAGGTTTCGCCAACGTGTGCAGGAGCGCATCGGGGTCAGGAGAGATCTCGCTCAGGAGGACGGGTGGAGGCTAGGTGACGTGCTCGGTGAACGCTCGGATGAGCGACGGGAGACGACGTGCTGCGGACGACTGACGCGTGTAGGCGAATGAGGCCACTGTCAAGAAGGCCGGGGCGCGTGCCGGTCGACACCGGCACGGCCTCGGTCTCGGCCG
>Ga0209056_10003348_pt1 | contig 17129 bp, 12 predicted proteins | sample GraSoiAngelo_114_FD_185876 | JGI IMG/M metagenome (GOLD analysis project Ga0209056, IMG submission 185876) | Grasslands soil microbial communities from the Angelo Coastal Reserve, California, USA - 14_0903_13_40cm (SPAdes) (version 2) | ecosystem: Environmental > Terrestrial > Soil > Grasslands... | reverse complement strand
AGACCTACGAAGTCGCGCTGCCGAATCTCAAGAAATTGGAAGACGCGGGCGTGACAATCGCGGCGGGCACAGACGCAGGGAACATAGGAACGATCCATGGACCAGCGTTATTCCGTGAATTTCAGTTGATGAAACAAGCCGGGCTGACGCCGAGGCAAATTCTGCAGTGCGCCACCGCTAATGCGGCGAAACTTTTCGGCGGTGAGACCGGCGCGCATATCGGCAAGATTGAAAATGGCTATTTCGCCGATCTGGTGATTCTCAATTCCAGTCCGCTGGATGACATCGCGCACGCTTCCGATATCGCCACCGTAATCAAGAACGGGATGGTTTATCCGGCTGATTCCATTCTGCACTAATCGCTTACTGGAAAATCCTCTGCGTCTATGAACTGCGCATTGTTTGTCTTCCTTTTGATACCGCTGTTTGCCGCCGCGACTGCGGACGGCGCCACTCCCTCCACGACACCAGAGACACTGACAAATGTCAACCAAATCGCAGAAGCTTATGTGAAACTGGTGCTCGCGATAGGGCAGCACGATCCGGATTATGTTGACGCTTATTATGGGCCGCCGGAATGGAAGAAACAGTCGCATGGAAAGAGACCGCTTGATGCGATCGCAGATGAGGCGACGCGATTACGCGACCAATTGGCGCAGATTTCCAAGCCCACCAACGAGATGGAGCGATTGCGGCGCGAGTATTTAACAAAGCAACTATCCGCGCTGGAGGCACGAGTGCGCATGTTGAACGGCGAACATTTGAAGTTCGATGAAGAATCGCAGGCCCTTTACGATGCCGTTGCACCCGCGTTTCCCGAAACGCATTTCCAGGAAATCCTTGCCAGGCTCGAGCCGAAACTTCCAGGTGAGGGATCGCTCTTGCAGCGCTACGAGAATTGGCGCCGAGCGTTTGTGATTCCCAAAGACAAGCTGGACATGGTGTTTCAGCTTGCGATCAAGGCGTGTCGCGAACGGACGCTCGCGCACATCAAACTGCCATCCAACGAAAATTTCAGTGTCGAATACGTCACCAATCAACCATGGGGCGGTTACAATTGGTACAAAGGACATTATCGCAGTGTCATTCAGGTGAACACGGATCTGCCGGTTTATATCGATCGGGCGATCGATCTGGCTGCGCATGAGGGCTATCCCGGCCACCATGTCTATAACGCGTTGCTTGAAAAAAATCTGGTCCGTGATCGCGGTTGGGTCGAGTTCTCGGTCTACCCGCTCTTCTCGCCCCAATCGCTAATTGCAGAAGGCACCGCGAACTTTGGCAGAGAGGTTGTGTTTACAGAAACGGAGCGGTTAGCATTCGAAAGAGAAGTGCTCTGGCCTGCCGCGGGGATCGATCCATCACGCGCGGAGGAATTCTACGCGGTGCAGGACCTGGTGAAAAAACTGGCTTACGCCACGAACGAAGCGGCCCGGCAGTACCTGAATGGCGAGATCGATGCGAAGGGGGCCGCGACTTGGTTGCAAAAGTACGCGCTCATGGACGAAAAGCGGGCGAAACAAGGAGTAAAATTCATCGAGAAATACCGCAGCTACGTCGTCAACTACAATCTTGGGGAAGACATGGTGCGCAGTTACATTGAGAAGCGCGGCGGTACCGAGCAACAGCCGCAAAAACGCTGGCGCGAATTCGAGCAACTTCTCGCGTCTCCCCGGCTCCCGGGCGATATACGCCAGGGGCAACCGCCGGTGATCACGAGCTTGCGAAGCCAAAATTTCTTGCTCACGCAGAAAGGCGACCGAAATTTCTGAAACCTATGGCTACTTACCCGACGCAATACGCGCACCCTGAAGCGCTCGTGGAGACGGATTGGCTGGAGAAACACCTTAACGACGAGGGAATCCGGATCGTCGAGTCGAATGAAGATATTTTGCTTTACGACACCGGGCATATTCCCGGCGCGGTGCACATCGACTGGCGGGCTGATCTCCAGGACCCGGTAATTCGCGATTACATTTCACCGGAAAAATTTGCCCGGCTTTGCGGCCGGCACGGAATCACGCCGGACACTATTTGTATTTTTTACGGCGATAAGGCGAACTGGTGGGCTTGCTACGCTCTCTGGGCGTTCCGTTTGTTCGGGCACGACAAAGTGAAAATCCTCAATGGCGGCCGGGACAAATGGAAAGCGGAAGGCCGCCGCATGACGCGGGAAATTCCAAAATTCGCAGAGACAAATTATCCGGTGCCGAAGCAACGGTTCGACAAAGAGATTCGCGCCTTTTTTGATGAAGCCCTAGCGCAAAGCAAGAGCGGCAAACCGCTGGTCGACGTGCGCTCGCCGGGCGAATACAGGGGCGAGATCACGCATATGCCGGAGTATCCGCAGGAAGGCGTCCTGCGCGGCGGCCACATTCCCCGGGCAAAGAGCATGCCATGGAAGACAGCTACAAATGACGACGCGACATTCAAACCCGCGGATGAGCTGGCCAAAATTTATTTTGATCAATGCGGCCTAAAACTGGGCACAGACACGGTTGTTTATTGCCGGATTGGCGAGCGCTCCAGTCACACTTGGTTTGTGCTTACGTATCTGCTGGGACTCGATAACGTCCGGAACTACGACGGTTCCTGGACGGAGTGGGGCAACAAGGTTGGTGCGCCCATCGAAAAGTCAGCTTAACGAGCGACAGCGGTATTCAAACCCGCCCTGTCCTTTCCAGCAGCTGATGAATTCGCTGCATTCGCCTTTGCTCTTTGCGGCTGGAACTGAGCTGCGCAATCGAGCGCTGCATTCGCCGCGTCCAATTCAAGTTCGCCTTTGTTCCAGGTACGTTGAACCGGTAAGTGCGCGCCAGCAGGTCGGTGATCATGACCATGGCGATCCACGAGCCGCTCTTGAAAAGAGCTTCCATGATCGCCGGATAAAAACCTTCTTCAAAATCGAGACCGTAGATCTTTGAATTCAGCCCGGCGAACAAGGCGATCTTCTTGATCGTGGCTCGCGCTTGCTCGGCGTTTGGGGTTGGGTGCCCGAGAGCGTCCTCCCATAAGGCGCGAATCGGTTGGTGATCGTGGGTCGCGTAGGTCGCGACGGAAAGCCGTTCATATGCTTCTCCGGGAATGATCATCCCATTGTACGATTCCCATTGCGGAATTTTAAATCCGGCAATCCCGAGCGACCGTAAATTGGGCCGCACATAGTCGGGAACAACGCCTAGGTCTTCGCCTATCACACCCGCGATGCCTGCTTCTTCCAGAACCACCCGGACGTATTCTTCGCCCTCTCGTTTATTTAATTCGCGGTTTTCGGGCGTGTTGTCGTCACGGGGGACGAAATGCGGCGCGCGGCCTCCGGTTCGTTGCAGCATTTGGAGCCAATTGAGCGGGAGGAATTCCTTGTTCCTTCGTGGCTGCCACGGGAAGCCATAGATGCGATAAAATCCCTGGATGTGATCGATCCGACAAAGGTGAAAGACGCGCCGCACAGCGCGTACTCGCTCGCGCCACCACTGAAAATTGTTTGCGCGCATCTTCTCCCATTGATAGAGGGGAATACCCCAGTTCTGGCCCCATCTCTGCGTGAACGCGTCCTCTTTGAAGTAAGGTTCGGGAGGGGCGCCACCGAACCAGTCGAGCATGAATTCATCCGGGCGCGCGAAAACGTCGGCGCTGCAATAACTGACCCCAAACGGAATATCGCCCATTAACGCCACGCCGCGTTCCTCGGCGTACGATTGGATGCCGCACCATTGCTGGTGCCCAATCCATTGAACGTAACAGAAGAATTCTGCGCGACGCCTCAGGAGTGCTTGTCGCTCCTGCGGCAGATCGTGGAGCCAAGTGCGTGCTTTTTCGATTGTCTGATGTTGCGGCTGCCATCGATTCCATGCAGCGCTATCGTCGTTTGCCTCCATAAGAAGACGGAAAAGTGCGTAGTTGGGGAGCCACGCCGATTGTTGCTCGCAAAATGCTCGGAATTCCGATCGCCGTTCTTCGCTGGCGTGAACGGAGAAATTCTCAAAGGCTTTTTCCAGCAAGCGCCGCTTTAGTTTTTTGACCTGGCGATACTTTACTCTGCCAACAGAGAGTTGGGGCAGATCTACCTCGGCAACTGAAGCATCAAAATCTTCGCGCGTTAGATCTTGCGGTGAGTTCGGCGCAAGGTGCAGCGTCGTCGGCTCGATGGCCACGGCGCTGATGGCGTTGTATGGGCTGTTATCGGCTCCGGTCTCGTTGATGGGCAGGAGCTGGACAAGTTTGAATCCGATTCCTGCTGCCCAATCGATGAACTCCCGCAAAGCGGCGGTGTCGCCAATTCCCAAATCGTCTTTCCCGCGCAAAGCAAACAATGGCGCTAAAACCCCGGCAATCTTCTTTTCCGGAGAAAGGTTCATGAAGAGAAGCAGGAATGACCAATGCCGAATGACGAAGGAATGACAAAGCTTGAACTCGGTTTTTCGTCATTCGTCATTCGTCATTTGCGGAGCTTCAGCTCTGCCTCACTTGCCAGTCTTCGACGAGGTCGTTTGGAATTTCCTGCAAAAAACGTGATGGCCGCTGAAACACGTCGCCGTAGCCGCCGGACAAGCGCATTTGTGGATAAGTAAGGTAAAGCTCGTCGCGGGCGCGCGTGATGGCCACATAGAACAAACGCCGTTCTTCCTCCAGCGCATCGCGCGCATTCAGGGAGCGGCTGCTCGGGAACATCCCGTCGGTCAACCAGATCACGAACACCGTATGAAACTCGAGGCCTTTCGCCTGGTGCACCGTGGACAGATTGATCGCCTCTTTGTCGCCGGTCTGAACTGGGGTGGCCTCTGCATCGACGTTGCTGATCAGTGCCAATTGGGAAAGAAATTCGTGAACGTCCTTGAATTGACGGGCGAACACTGCGAGTTGGTCGAGGTCTTCGCGGCGCAGTTCGTAGTTTGTGAAGTTCACCTTGGCGTAATCATCGTAAATCGCTTCCACAATCGATGTGATCATTTCGGAGGGCGGATTAGGTTGGCCGCCAGGTGCGATCTCATCGAGGGTATGCGCCAGTTGCGGCCACAGTGTCTTTGATTTGGCGGGAACGTGCATCGCTTGGAGACGTTCGCCGAAGTTGTCGATGGGATCCGTGATCCCGGCCGCCCACGCCTGCCAAAGATTTTCCGCCGTACGATTGCCAATGCCGGGAAGCAATTTGACCATCCGATTAAAGGCGACTTCATCGCGCGGATTGGCTACGAAGCGGATAAATGAAGTCACATCTTTAATGTGCGCCTGCTCAAAAAACCGGATGCCGCTTGTGATTTGATAGGGAATCCCGCGACGGGAAAGCTCCAGTTGCAGCTCAACCGCGTGATAATGCGCGCGGTAAAGCACGGCGATGTCGTTGAGGTCGACATTTTCATCGCGCAGTTCGAGAATCCGCTGCGTCACAAACTGCGCTTGCTCCGCGCCGTCGTTCAGTGCCACGAGGGCCGGCTTGAGCGCTTTTGATTCTCGCGTCGCACTTAAGTGTTTGCGGAATTGTTGAACGTTTGCGGCAATCGCTGCGTTGGCCACCTGCAGAATTTCCGGAACGCTCCGGTAATTCATTTCGATCTTGAACACCTGCGCATCGGGATAACGCTTCGGAAATTCGAGAATGTTTTGGAAGTTCGCGCCGCGCCAGGAGTAGATCGACTGCGCGTCGTCTCCCACTACCATCACATTGCGGTGATCGCGGGCGAGAAGGTCCACCAGGTCAGCCTGAATTTTGTTCGTGTCCTGGTATTCATCGACGAGAATGAACTGGAACTGCCGCCGATAAAATTCCGCGATCCGCTCGTGCTGCTGAAACATCGACAACGTCTTTTGCAGCAGGTCGTCGAAATCCATTGAGTTGGTCGCCTTCTTCTTTTTTTCGTATCGGTCGTGAACATCTTGGATTTTGTCGAGTAACGGCAGGAAATAAGGAAACTTTTCTGCAAGCAACTCCTCCAGCGGCTTCTCCGTGTTCACGACGAAACTGAAAATTTCTGCAAGCACATCGCCTTTCGGGAACCGGATTTCCTTCGGGTCAATCCTTGCATTGGCCACAACCGTATCGATCAAATCCTTTTGATCTTCCCGATCCATGATGGTGAATCCGCTGGAGTAACCGAGCGCGCTGCCGTGCCTGCGCAAAATCCTGTTTCCCACCGAATGAAATGTTCCACCCCAAAGGCCGCTGGCATCGACCGTCAATAAATTCGCGACGCGGCCCAGCATTTCCCGCGCAGCTTTATTCGTGAATGTGAGAAGCAGAATGTTGCGCGGATCGATTCCGTTTTCGAGCAAGTAAGCTACGCGATAAGTCAGGGTACGCGTTTTTCCCGAGCCAGCGCCGGCGATCACAAGAATAGGGCCCGGTGGCGCAGTTACGGCTGCCAGCTGCTGTTCGTTCAGCTCAGCGGCGTAATCGATATGAATCGAGGTCGAGGTCGGAGCGCGTTGCAGCGTGTATTGACGAGACATGGCCCCTGTCGGACCGCAATCGCGGACCGTATTACTTATCGAATACCCGTATCGATGTTCATGTCCACATGCACAGTCTGATTTGAGGCTACTGTGAACGGTTGCGGCGCTGCACGGACGTGCCGACGCCTCCGGTCTTGAACATCAAGAACATAATCTCCCGGAGGCACCGCGACGCGATAATTTCCAGTCTCGTCCGCTGTCACCCGCGCAATTTCTTTTTTTTCGTCACGGCTCAAGATGATCAGCGGATATTCGGCATAATTCACGGTAGCTACGTCTGCCGGTGGACTTCCATCAGCAAGCTCAACCTCTTTCGGCGAGACAATTTTCAGATGTCCCTCCACAAAACCTGTCGGCGCGGCATTAATCGATGCGCTGCCGGCGAACAGCAAAAAGACGCAGGCGAAAATCAGGTACTTGAGAACAGATGACATCACTGCAAAAAAATGGGCGGGATAGATTTTCACTATCCCGCCCAAAGTTTAACGCAATTTTATGGCAATGTCAGTAGCCAGGCGCTTCGGCCATGCGTGGCGGCGTAGAGCTTTCGCGCGCTGGGCACAATGGTGAGGCCTGCAACTTCCACGTTCGGGAGACCAGTGCCAGCAACAACCCAACTCGTGGAACCGTTCGGTAACCTCAGAACGCCCCAATCATTCGACGCATAGAGATCGCCTGTGACCGAATCAAAGGCGACGCCAGTCGCCGGAAAGTCTGGGAATGCTCCCGCTCCCGATCCGTCGAGACTCGTCCAAGTTGCGCTTGGCACACCTGGGTCACATGTCACCGAGAACACGTGGCCCGGCGTTGTTGGCGTCAACGAGCTGTAGCTCGAATATGTGATCCAGGCATGATTGGAGTCGGCTGGATCGACAACGATGCCGCTGATGAACCGGCCCGGACTGGTTGCATCGAGCGAGTCGAGCCTTGTATAGGTTACGCTCGTATTCGTGGTGTCGGCATTCTTCGAGATGAAGACGCGTCCGGTCGTCGTAGCCGCCCACAATGTGGTTGTATCGGAAGCAGTCCGTGCCAGCGCTGCCACGTTCCCGCCGGTCCGACCCGTCCCACGGTAGTCAGGCGTCGGACTAGCGCTCGCTGTCAGGTTCGTTGCCCCGGCTGGTCCGATTTGGACGAAGTCACCACAAGCCGGATTCGCGCCCGAAGTTGTAAACTCCGGGCAGTTGGCTTCGAGGAACGCTTGATTGCCGGCCCAATCTTGCGTTCGCCAGACGCTCAGAGAACCTTGGAAGATTGTCCCTGCGGCGGCAGGATCGGAGATGATGGGAGAATAAAACAGCGCGGCTTCCCCGCTGGCCACGATCGGACCACTCGCGATGACCCACTTCACTGGGTCGCCATTTTGGAAATTCACATCGTGGAAGTTCGAGGTGAACGAGTTCAACCGGAGCGCCGAGTTGCCCACGTTAAAGCCCGACTGACCGCCATCGCCGTATATGATCTGTGGCCACGCGACAGCCGAGCCGGTGGTCTCAAATGTTCCGTTATCTTGCGTGCCGCCTTGAAGATGCTTCGGATTATCAGCAGCAACTGACAGGCTCTGAAACTGGAGAGTCGAAAGCCCTTTGTTAAGGTTGTAGAGGAATGTCGGTACTGCCGATAGCAACTGCTGACATGTTGCAAGGTTCGTGCCGGTCAGGCCTCGGGCGGTACACTGAGATGAGATGTCCGAAAACACTCCGCTTGAGCGAACGAGCCCGCCGTCAGAGCCGAAGATTGCTGAGTCCGTTCCTGGCATCTCCACGATCGCGTGACTATCCGGGTGCATTCCATTCGGCGCGATTGGATTTGGCTGACAGCATGTCCCAGGTGGAGTCGGGTTCGTCGTCGCATCCCAAGTCATATCCGTAAAGGTAAGACCGGCATTCGTCGAGCGGAGAAACGCGCGCCCATTATTCCTGCCGCCGTAAGTGGCGTAGCTAAAGGCGCCGCCCAGATACACCACATCGGGTTTTCCGGGAGGTGAATAAACAACATTGTCGTACCAGCATTGGGCGCCGCCAATCGCTGGGTCGCCGCAATAGTTTAGCGTTTGGTTCGGTGCGGCCGATGCCTCCTGAACCGCTGTCAGGTCAGTGAAGCTCGCATCCGTCGCGGTCACTGCATCGTTCGTGCGGTATAGTCGCGCCCGATTCGCCGTGGTCTGGCTGGAATTCCCCACGCCTACGTACATTCGGGTAAATCCGCCCGCAATTGGCGTGACAGCGAACGACGCCCGATCGGTATTTAGCGTCACATTGCGCGCGTTCTTCATCTGCGTCCAGGTAGCGCCGCTATCGGTCGAGCGCCACACCCCGCCCCCGGTGTTAGGCGGGCAGACGTTGTTTGAAGGGTACGGTGCGGCGTAAACTATACTTGATGAGTTCGGGTCGAGCCCGGTCTCGTGGACGCCACGCGTCGAACCGAAGGTTGCTTGGATGATTCCAGCGTCTCCGGCGAGGGTTGGATTCAGGCAAACATCCTGGTAATTCAACAACGTAAAGGTTGCCCCGCCATCGGTGGATTTATACAATCCGTATGGCGGAAGACCAGGAGCAAGCGAGGCAGTGCCTCCGGTCTCCGAGCTGATGCCGCGCACGCCCCGATCGGATGAAACGTAGAGAATATTCGTGTTGCCCGGATCAACGACGATAGAGGAGATCGAACGGCCATCGAAAGCCGGTCCGCTATACGCGGGTGCGATCCGAAAGCCCCCGAAACCAATGGCGCAAGTGCAATCAACGCCTGCCCCGGCGGGAACACTCGTATTTGCCGCAAGATGCGTCCAGGTGTTGCCGGCGTCAGTGGATTTGTAAATTCCGAACCCAGCCTCCGAATCACCCGAGGAATTTGGCTCGCCGGTTCCAGCGTAGAGCGTGTTATTAGCCGCATCGAAGGTCAGCGTGCCAATCGCATTGGTCGCGAAGCTGCCGGAGACAAACGTCCAGGTCGGCCCGCTGCCGGATAGCGCGTTGTCGGTGCGCCAGACTCCTCCGCCTGCGGCTGCCGCCCATACGCGGCACCTCCTCGTGCTGCAAGCCGGATCGACGGCAAGCGCGGTAATGCGACCTGAGGTCGTGTAAGCCGTGCCACTGAAAGTCAGGACATCGGGAAAATTGGCGATGCTCGGTCCCGCGAGAGTCCAGCCACCTAGCACATTGATGCCTTTTCCCGGAGCTCTTGCCATGACATCGGCCCAAGCCCTATGCGCGTTGCGCGTCAACGTAAATGGCACATAGGGGGCAGGGTAAGCGCGATTAGCGTAAGCCTCTTGGGCTCCGGCCGTCGGCCCGCCCTCCCGCTCAGGGCCAGGCATCGCTAGTTTGTTTCTGAACAGTTGAACGCGATTTTGGTTGAATTTATTGACCGCGTTTTTGCTGCCCGATTTCGCCCACAACGGGCCGGATGGTTTCGCCGCGACAAACGCCATTGCGGCTGCGGCCGTGAGAAGAACACTCGCGCTTGTGATGCGCACGAGTGAGAAGAAACGAGTTCGATTAGAAGAAGGTGGAGTTTTCATATGTTTTTACTTTGGAGGTTTGAAATTCTGGCTTGAACGAATTGGAAACGCAGTAACTGAAAAGTAACGACAGCGTTACTTTCAGGGAGCGCGAGATTGGCAAAATGATGGTCAGAGCGTCAATACTTTTAACATTACATTTTTGTAATGCGGCCGAACGCCAGACTCGCCAATTCTCTTTCAAAAATCGAAATGGATTTTTGAGAAAGAAATCGTGTGACTCATGCCGCACACGGCACCAAGAACCGAAAAATCCTCGGTTATCAGCTGATTTACGCAGCCATCACGATGGCGCGCTTCCGGGCGGTTGCACCGAGAATCCGCTTGCGCAGACGCAATGATCTTGGTGTCGCTTCCACGTATTCGTCGATGTCGATGTATTCAATGGCGCGCTCGAGAGTCATGCGGAGCGGCGCTTCCAGTTGGATGCCTTTGCCTTCACCTTGCGAACGCATGTTCGTAAGGTGTTTCGCCTTGCAGGGGTTCACTGGCAAATCTTCTGGCCGCGCGTTCTCGCCTACGATCATTCCTTCGTAAACGTCTTCCTGCGGCCCGATGAAAAGTCGGCCGCGCGCCTGGATATTGTTGAGCGCGTAAGCAGTGCTGACTCCATTTTCCATCGACACCATCACTCCACGACCGCGTCCTCCGATTTCACCTTTGAACGGCGCGTATTCCCGAAAGAGATGGCTCATCAATCCTTCGCCGCGGGTCAGGTTGACGAGATCGGTCTCGAAGCCGATCAGGCCGCGCGTGGGGATGATCGCTTCAATCGAAACGCGCGACGCGTGATGATCCATTCTGAAAATCTCGCCTTTGCGATTGGCAATCGACTGCAAAATGTCACCGAGATTTTCGTTCGGTAGATCGACGTAGAGGTTTTCCAGCGGTTCGAGCAGGGTGCCATCCTCTGCTCGATGAAAAATTACTTCGGGACGCGAGACCATCACTTCATAGCCTTCGCGTCGCATTTGCTCGACCAGAATTGCGATCTGCATTTCGCCGCGCGCATTGATCTCAAATGCGCCTGCGGTTTCCGTGTCGTTGACCTGGAGTGAGACGTTGCCGCGCGTCTCGCGAATAAGGCGCTCGCGAATATTCCGTGCCGTTACAAATTTTCCTTCGCGCCCGGCAAACGGCGAATCGTTAACCAGGATGTGCATGCGAATGGTAGGCGGATCGATATCCACAAATTGAAGCGCCGCACGTTCTTCGCGGTCTGTGAGGGTTTCGCCGATATAAACTTCCTCGAAACCGGCGAGCCCAATGATGTCGCCGGCGGTCGCATGTTTTATTTCGACCTGCTCCAATCCCGAGTAGGTAAAAAGCGCCGTGACTGTAGCCCGCTCATGGCGGCCATCGCGATGAATGCAGACGATGGAATCACCGACTGCGACGCGACCGCTGACGATGCGCCCGAGCGCGATTCTTCCCAGGTAATCGCTATAATCCAGATTTGAGACGAGCATTTGAAAGAATGGCTCGGTCGAAATTTTTGGCGGCGGTACATGTTGCACAATCGCTTGAAAGAGCGGCATCATGTCTTCGTTGTTTTCGTGGAGTTCGCGCATGGCAAAACCGTTCTTTGCGCTCGCGTACACGATTGGAAAATCGAGTTGCTCATCGGTCGCTTTCAGTTCGACGAATAGATCGAAAATCTCGTCCAGGACTTTGTGCGGGCGCGCGTTTTCTCTGTCGATCTTGTTGATGACAACAACCGGCTTCAGTTTGTTCTCCATCGCCTTGCGCAAGACAAAACGCGTCTGCGCCTGTGGCCCATCGTGCGCATCGACAACAAGCAGCACGCCGTCCACCATTTTCATGATCCGCTCGACTTCGCCGCCGAAATCGGCATGACCAGGTGTATCGACGATGTTGATCCGGTAACCGTTCCACTGAAAAGCTGCGTTCTTAGCGCGGATCGTGATTCCTTTTTCGCGTTCCAGATCCATCGAATCCATCACGCGTTCCTCGATCTTTTGGTTGGAGCGAAACGTGCCCGATTGGCGCAACAGTTGATCGACCAGCGTTGTCTTGCCGTGATCAACGTGCGCAATGATGGCGATATTACGGATTTTATCCATCGGAGAAGAGCTTCTCCCGAGCAGGAGAGCGGCGAATACTATGGGAGATTACGGGGGAGTCAAACGCCGTCGAGAGCGATGCGAAAATTTAACCGCGCCGGTGCCGATCCGTTTTCTGTACTCCCAGCTGGCGATCTATGAGTGCACCGGTCAGCGCGTGCCTTATGAGCACCTATGTTCGCGGGCTCTAGCCGCATGTCTCCTTTCCGCCTTCGCGCGGTTGGCGACGGCGGCCATCACAATCGCCTGAACTAACTCACGTTTTTAACGGACCCACCACCGTTTATGGTGAACTCGGTAGTAGCCATGGTGCCACCGTTTGTGGTGATGATGCCACTCCCAATAACCCGGAGCCCAGACATAATAAACTGGTCCGTTCCAATATCCGGGGCCATGCACGTAATACGGGCGATCGCCAACCCCGATGGATATTTCAACTGCATTAGCGACTGGCACTGACATCCCGCTCAAACAAAATAAGACCGCGAAGAGCAACACTAATTTCTTTTTCATAACCTTTTGTAATTAATTCGAGATGCGACCGAATTTTGGCCGTGTTGTGCCCGCGCGTTCCGAGCGTGGTTATCGGCCATAATATTAACTTACGAAACAGCTTCCAGAGCGGTCGGCTCCTGCGCAGGCTCGACCCATTTCCCGTGCTCGCGGATCAAGTCTTTCAGTCGATCGACCGCTTCCGCTTCGGGGATGTGGAATTTCACTGCCGTCTTACCGACGTAGAGATTCACTTTGCCAGGCGCGCGCGGCATGCTGTGCGCTCGCGCTGCCTGGATCGCGCTGCGCAGGCGCGGGTTGCCAGCCGAATCGCCTTGCCCTCAACTATCTTCTAATGGCAACCAGGCAGCTTGAAGCTGCCGATTCGGGTCTGCCAACCGGCTGGACTGCTTTGCTGGCCGGCGAGCGTATAGTACTCGTTTACGTACCAGAACGTGCAGTCGTCGGTGGGATCGACCGTCATGTCCGTGTAGTCGCCCCAACGGGAGTTGAGGGTGGTCTGCACCCCCGAGCCGTTGATGATCGTGCCTTCGCCCAGAGTCATCTGACCTAACGGATCGCCGCTCAAACGGCCGGTGTACCGAATACCCGGATACACATTGGTCGCATTTACGACGCTGTAGCCGAGAGCCATGTTACCATTCTTGTCTTGAGCGATACTCCCCATCCAACGATGGACACCATCGTTGGGAGCATAAGTTCCTTGTTGGTGGAGAGAGTAGCTGCCGCCCGTCCGTCGGATCTCGTACCAGCGCGCGCCGGCGACGCCAGGCAGCGCCTCAACTGACTGGTTAGTTACCAGCGATTCGTAGGTACGGAAGTTACGGTAGCTGAGGCGGAAGGTCGGCCGCTGGCGGTATGACAGGATGTCCAGATCCCGCGGATCGCCGACCGGTATGCCCGGCTGTGGCAGGCAGTCGCGAGAACCCGGTGCGCAGGGGAAGATCGAATCAAAGCTGGCGACTGGGAGCTGTGTCTTGAGGACGATGGATGCCACAGGATTGGCCAGCCACTTCACGCTGAGTTCCCAGATGTTGAGCGCGTCGGACGTTGCTCCATACGAGGCATTATCGTCCTGCGTACCGACAATCGGCGCAGGAGCATCATTTGCTGGCTTTGTCCTACCGTCGATGTCCGGCGGAAGCAGGCCATCACCGACCGAGGGCAACATGCCGGGAGCGTTCCCATCGAGGAAGAACTTAACAGCGCGGGCATTCGGATCTCCTGCCAGCATCTTGTCGCGCTCCAGCGCGTAAACACCAATGCCGTACTCAACAGTTGGTCCGAATTCGCGCGTGGTTAGGATGTACGAATTCCGCCAGAGGCCATACTTCGGGTAATCGGGGAAGTAGAAGATGCCGTCCGATGTGGTCTCGAACGCGTAGCGGAAGTACGTGCCAGTCGGATCGCCCGTCGTAGAGATCGCGACGCAATTCCAGAAAGGCTTAGTCGGGTCATTGAGGCCGCTGGTGGTGAACTGTGAGAGGAGCCAGCGATCTTCTAATTGATCATACAGTACCACCGGATCACCCGATCGATCTGTGCAATCAGGAATGGCAAAGCCTGTCCACAAGTCACCAATCTTGGTCGGCCCCGCTAGTCGATTGCCTTGTTTATCAAATACAGCGAGTGCTAGGTTGATCAGCTCGACATAGTGGTTGGGTCCCACCTCGCCATCCGAATCGGGCGGGTTCACACGGCCGCCATACAGGTTGAAGTTATCTTGATTTGATAGTCCTTCGAAGGTCAGCAACGGAGCGGGGATCGTCGGGGCCGGGCTGAACAGCTGTAGCACCCCATCGGCACTGTACGCCTTGACTCGATGGGCCTCTGGGCCTTCTGATCCTCGGCGCTCCGGTCGCACTTCGATTATTTTATTCGGGTCGAATACCAAAGGTCTTGCAGCCGGCGGCAAACTGCGGAGAGCAGGCGATACATCAAAAGCCACAGGTCTATAGAATGTTGGAGTTAGACGTTGCGTGCGCGGAGTGGATTGAGCAGCAGCGGGCGGCGACACCGCCAGGAACACCAATGCTGCCGCGGCCAGGACAAGGAGAACAGCAGCCAGAATACGTACATGTGCAAACGCACGATCTTTACTGATTCGACGAAGAGTTTTCATATGTTTTTGGAACTGTTAAAGTTTGGGTGATTTTGGGGAGTCCGAGACTCCCCCAGAAATCCAAACGGTATTGTCAGGTATTTTGGTCGCCTCTTTTTTAAATTTTTTGCGATCGGAGTTTGCCTGTGATCGCCGACCGCATGCTTGCCGGGACGGCGTCCGCCGGCGACGAAGTTTTATCAGACAACTTCTAAAGTGGGAACGGTCGCTGGCGGGGGCTCGATCCATTTTCCGTGTTCGCGGATCAAATCTTGTAACCGATTCACTGCTTCCGCCTCAGGAATGTTGAATTTCACAGCGGTCTTCCCGACGTAGAGATTCACCTTGCCCGGCGCGCCACCAACATAACCAAAATCGGCGTCCGCCATCTCGCCAGGGCCGTTGACAATGCAGCCCATGATCGCAATCTTGACGCCTTTCAGGTGCGATGTCGCTGCTTTGATTTTCGCCGTTGTGGTTTGCAAGTTGAATAAGGTCCGTCCGCAAGAAGGACACGCGACATAGTCGGTTTTGAAAATCCGCGCGCCCGCGGCCTGCAAAATGTTGTAGGACAAGCGCAGCGCTTGTCCCGGTGCTTCCTCGCCCTGCACCAAAATCGCGTCGCCGATTCCATCGCACACGAGCGAGCCGATGTTCGTGGATGCAGTGAGAAGCGTCTGAAGAAATGTGGGAGCGTGCTCCGTGCCGCGACTGTCGGGACACTGAGGTCCCTCCCACTTTTTGAAAATATCTTTTAACAGAATTGGATGCCGCGCTTGCAATCGCGCTGCCAGTAATCGAAAAGCTGCGATGACTGGTAGATCGACATCGTCCCTTACGGTGACAAATTGCGCACTCCGCTCGGCGTTGATTTTCGTAATCGCATCTTCATCGCGCGGATCGACCTCGATCACGTTCGCATTCTCATAGACGATTTCCGGCTTGTAGTCTCCCATTCTGTCGATCTTGTGCGCGATCTTGTCGAAATTTGCCTGCGTGACGACTACCCGAATCAATTCTGCGCCGCCGAGCTTCAGGCCATCGCGTTCAATCATCTCCGTGGTCCGCCGCTGATACGAAAATGGATCAAATGAAAGTTGGATGTTGGGCGTTGGACGTTGGGCGTTGGATGTTTTCCTGATGTTCTCGATTAGCGCTTTCGCCACGGGAATTTCATGAGGACTATCTTCAGTGAGCGAAACGCGAATGGTATCGCCAATGCCATCCGCGAGCAGTGAGCCAATCCCGATTGCGCTTTTGATCCGTGCGTCCTCACCTTCACCAGCCTCTGTCACGCCCAGGTGCAGTGGGTAATTCCAGTCCGGACCAAGTTCATTTAATCGCGCGACCAGCAACCGATACGCCGCGATCATCACTTTCGGGTTGCTCGCTTTCATCGAGAAAACCAAATCGTGGTAATTCAAGTCGCGCGCAATCCGCGCGAACTCGAGCGCACTTTCCACCATGCCGAGCGGGGTGTCGCCGTAGCGATTCAGGATGCGATCCGAAAGCGAGCCGTGATTTGTTCCGATGCGCACGGCGATCCCGCGTTTCTTGCAAAGCTCCACAAGCGGCGAAAACCGCTCGCGAATGCGCGCCAGCTCGGCCGCATACTGCTCATCCGTGTATTCGCGGATAACGAACTTTTTCGAATCCGCGTAGTTACCCGGATTGATTCGGACTTTGTCCACCCATTTCGCTGCTTCCATCGCTGCCTCAGGCTTAAAATGGATATCCGCGACTATCGGCACGTTGCAGCCGCGCTCTCGCAAACCTTTCACGATGTGCTCGAGATTGCGTGCGTCCTTTACTGTAGGCGCAGTGATTCGGACTATTTCGCAGCCCGCATCCGCCAACTCGATTGTCTGCTTGATCGATGCCTCCGTGTCCATCGTGTCACACGTGATCATCGACTGAACACGGATGGGGTTGTCCCCGCCGATTCCGACGTTCCCAACCTTCACCTCGCGCGTGGTGCGGCGATGATAACGAAGAGGATCAATGCAATAGTTCACGAGAATTCGAATGTACGAAGGCTCGCGCAAGCTCGCAACGAGCGCAGCCTATGGCGTCTGGCTATTCTTCGCTGACGACTGCGATTCGAGTTGGTCAAGTTTTTTTCTGACAAACGGCAGATCCTGCACATCGAAGAACGTGATATAGAGCATGTAACCGATGATCACCGCCGCGCAGCTGGTCTGCACGACCTCCAGCACGCGCATGTTCACCGGTTTGCGCCGCACCGATTCGATGAGCGCCAGCACAATGTGGCCGCCATCGAGCACTGGAATCGGCAGCATATTCAAAATCGCCAGGTTCACATTTAGAATGACGCTGAACCACAGCGCCAGTTGCCAGCCGCGTTCGCTTTGGAAAAGCAGATAGTAAATGCGACCGATCCCGACCGGGCCGCTCAAGTGCTGCAACTTTACGTCCGATTTCGGCGAGGCAACCGCACCAA